>ENA-OREN01000553-OREN01000553.1-marine-metagenome-genome-assembly--contig:-NODE-553-length-52508-cov-6.545441_pt1 | contig 52508 bp, 56 predicted proteins | sample MGYA00248624_ERZ508555 | MGnify/ENA primary metagenome ERZ508555 (study PRJEB26222, sample SAMN06267773) | marine metagenome | isolation source: Saanich Inlet, British Columbia, Canada | place... | reverse complement strand
ATATGGGTCGTCCAGCTGGTTCACAAAACAAATTAACAGCAGAAATTAAAGAGAGATTAAGTCAAGTAGTAATGGATGCTATGTCTTCTATAGATATAGCTTCAATGACTCAAAATGAGAAGTTAAAACTTATTCAAATAGGACTTACTTATGTAGTTCCAAGATTAAAACACACTGAAGAAATTAAAGAAGAACCAAGAAACTTTCAAATAGAAATTATAGATAGATTAACTGACTATTCAGATAAGGAATTGGATAAAAAGATTACTGGTTAACTTTCATAAGGGTTAATGTATTTTGATGGACTGCACCAATTATTCCATTTCCATAATTTACAGGTGTACTTTCAGTATCTGAAGTTGCTAACTGATAACCATATTTAGAGAAGAAATTAAGAACATCTGTTTTATCTGATAAACTAATTAAAACTCCATTATCATATACATTCCATTTCTTTTTTCTACCTATTCTAATAACTACTTTTTTATATTCAGATGTAGAAAGTAAATGTGAAGCTGGTATTATTTGGTCAAGTTCTACTGTTATATACTTATCATTAATATTTCTAATATCAATTTCTCCTAATTTCTTATCTACAATAATTTGACTAAATGAGATAAAAGGAACAAATAATAGTATTAACCATTTCATAAAATAAATATAATGATATTAAAAATACCTAATCCAAGACAAGCTATAATAACCAGCTACAAAAGACCAGTACTATACAACCACATAGTCCTCTATAAAGGGAGTAGATTAACAAGGTTTAGATAATTCTTATATTTAGGTTGTGAGAAAACTAATTCTACTTATAATATTCCTTTCATTCTGTTTTAATTCTTGTGAAAATAATAACAATACGGTTAAGGTTTTTGGAAATATTAAAGGTCTTAAAAAAAGCACACTTAAATTGCTAAAATTAGATTTGGAGTCTAATGAACCTATTGTAATAGATTCCTTTTTTTCAATGTCAGGTAATTTTAATTTTACATTAAATAAAGCACCATCTTATTTGTATACTCTTGCTATTAACGATACACTAAAAATTCCCTTTTTTAGCGATACTAGTGATACTGAAATAAAAGGCGATTTAAGTTCACTTTCATCATTTGAAGTTGAATCTTTTTCTGAAGAAGATATTTTTTTTAGGAAATATTCTCAAGATGATTTTTTTGAAAAAAAAACAGGGATGGAAATAATGCTAAATAATCCAAATAAAATTGTTTCCGTATTTACCGCATATTACCAATTTCAAATATTTGATATTCCTAAAGATACTATGGATATAATTATAAATCGATTTTCTAATTATTCTAAGCAGTCTATTTACTTTGATTATTTGAATAAATTATACGATAAAATTACTAACATAAAAAAAGGGAGTATAGCTCCTAATTTTTCATCAAAAACAAAAGATGGAGAATTAATATCTCTAAATGACTTTAAAAGGAAGTATGTCTTGCTTGATTTTTGGGCTTCTTGGTGTGCTCCTTGTATACAAAAATTTCCTTCAATGCTAGAAATTTATAGAAATGCAAATAAAGATAATTTTGAAATTTTAGGTGTTTCAGTAGATGTTAATCGAAAAAGCTGGGAAAATTCTATATCAAAAAACAACCTAACTTGGATAAATATATCAAATGTTAAGGGTTGGGATGAAATTTCTGATAGATATGGTGTTAAAGCAGTTCCTCAAAATTTCTTAATTAATCCAGATGGAATTATCATTAAAAAAAATATTGATATCAAAGAATTAAAATTATTTGTTAATTCATTATAACTAAACCATAGAAGGCATATCTTCTTCTTTTAATTCAGCAATTCTTATATTTAAATTATGAAAAAACTAATTCTACTTATAATATTCCTTTCATTCTGTTTTAATTCTTGTGAGCATTCAAAGGAAATGAATAATGTAAAAATTATTGGCTTAATGAGTGATGTAATGTGGAAGGGGAAGATGGATGGCTTGATTTCAACTGACACTATTTCATTGAAGGGAACCTATGGTTTAGGCCCGTTAGAGAATCTGAAAGGAGAAGTGTTAGTTTTTGATGGAACAACATATATTTCAGGGATTAATTCAAATGAAAAATTATATGTTAATAAGGTAGAAGCTGCAAAATCTCCCTTTTTTGTATATGCTACTGAAAAAAATTTAGAAAAAGTTCCATTACCTTCTAATGTTAACGACCTTTCTTCATTAGAAAAACATATTGACCAAAAGTTTAGTAAAATTGAAATTCCTTTTGTTTTTATTTTAAAAGGGAAGTGGAAGAATTTAAATATCCACAGCGTTAATTTACCTGCTGGCAGTATAGTATCTTCTCCTAAAGAAGCTCACGAAGGATTAAAAAATTTTACTTATGAAAATATTGATGGCTATATAGTGGGATTTTTCTCAAGAAAACATCAAACTGTATTTACCCACCACGATTCATTTATTCACTGTCATTTTGTTTCTGAAGACGAAGAAATAATGGGTCACGTTGATAGTTTTAATATAAACAATCAAACAGTTTCAATGAGTGTTGCCGACAGATTACTTAAAACTAAACCATAGGCATATCTACTTCTTTTAAAATTATAATAAATTTGAAAGTATTAAATATTCATAAACGAGTTATAAATCAATCCAAAAATAAGATTGAGAAAATACTAAACACACTATCAAGTGAGAATGATTTAATATGGCCAAAAGAAAAATGGCCAGCAATGAAATTTAAGGGGGGAATAAAAGCTGGAGCAAAAGGTGGGCACGGGCCAATAAGTTACTTTGTAGAAAAATATAAACCAAATGAAATAATTCAGTTTAGATTCTTAAAACCTAATAACGGTATTCATATGTTTGAGATAAAGGAACTCAATAATAAAAAAACTGAAATTAAGCACACTATAGATATGAATACAACTGGCAAAGGAACTCTAATGTGGACTTTAGTTATTCGCCCTTTACATAATGCGCTAATTCAAGATGCATTTGATAAACTTGAAAACAACTTCTCTAAAACCCCAAAGTTAACGAAATGGAATTTTTGGGTAAGATTTTTAAGAATCCAGTTTCAGAAAAACAATCCTAAACCATAGGCATATCTTCTTCTTTTAAAATTATTTCAGATATATAATTGTCTACTAATATTTTTATAGGGTTTAGTTTTATTTCTTAACTTAATGCTCTAACCACATTTTATTAATCTTAAAACTTATTGTTATGTATAACAGCGATAGATATAACTGTTTATTATAGAACCTTGGGAAATAGAATGTTATTTTCTAAATGAATATGAATATGTAAATCATCTTGAAATTCCTTTAGATTATGATACAGTGCTTTAAAGGTGTTACATGCATGAGGTGGCAGTGTATAATTATTAGTTAATTGTTTTATCTGCTTTAATGAATTGCCAGCTTCGTCATGTTCCCATTCCATCATCCTAATTTCATTTAAAGCTTTTCCATATGATTTTGAAGTTGAAAAGTGTCTTTTGTTTTTCTTTTTTGATGATAATTTTATTATGTGCGGAAATAGAATTTTCTCTTCTTTAATTAAATGGAGTAGTAGTTCATTCGATAATTCACTAAAAATTTCAGCAATTAGTATTGTTTCTGGATTAGATGTTCCATGGACTTTAGATACTTTTTTAGCAAATTGATTAATTATTGGAATCATTTCCCTTACATATGTATGATGGGTTGTGTTTATATGCTCAATAAGCACTTCTAACTCCATGTTATTAAATTTATTTTTATTTTTTTTGTTATCTAAACTTTTAATTTCATCTATAATTATTGATTTTTTAATATTTTTTTCTTTGCATACTTTTGAAAGTTGTTTTCCGCCACCACAACAAAAATCTATATCATATTTTTTAAAAATCTTTGACGTTCTGATATCAGAAGAAACAATTTGCGCAATGGTTTTACTTTCCATGATTTTATGTAATTTTTGTAAAAAAAGCTTAAATACAACTAATAAAAAATGACATTTGTCATTAAATTATTGATACTACTGATGGTCATAAAAACATAAAAGTAGAGGTAAGAAAAATACATACAGAAGAATAATCAAGAACTAAACCATAGGCATATCTTTAAAATTATTGTAAATTGTAGGTAATGAAAAAGTTTTTATTTCTTTTAGTGTTTCTTCCACTTGCCTCTTTTGGGCAAGACATTAGTATAAATGAGTATTATGATAATGGAAAAAAGATTACTGAGAAAACTTGGCAAGAGGGAGAGCAAACAAAGACATTAGTTGAGATAGTAGATGGTGAAGTTACAAGTTATAGATATTACATAAGCCAAAATGATGTTGAAGTAGGTGCAAACTTCTATTATGTTAAAGATTATGGAAAGTATTTCAAAGTTGATATTTCAATTATAAATAATTCAGATAACAGATATAATTTTAACCCAAGCGATATTTATGTAAATGTAAATGGAGATGTAAAAAAGAAAGAAAAGTATTATGCAATTTCTTATGATGAGTATAATAAGAAAGTTAAGAGAAGACAAAATTCAAATGCATTCTGGTTAGCATTTGCACAGGGAATGAGTAATACAGGCACAACATATTCTCAAAGTAATACTACATATTCTGATGGATATGGTTATGGATATGCTACAACAAATACAACTTCATATTCACCAGCATTGGCTCAAATGCAAGGAAGACAAAATGCAGAAGATATGTCAAGGTTTCAAAACGAACAACAAGAAAGAAAGAATTTCATTAACGAGGGGTATTTAAAAAATCATACACTATTCCCCAATACTCAATTAGAGGGATACTTCTTAATTCCATTTCACAAAAAGGTTACTGATATGATGTGTCCTAATACTTGACGATCGTCGGAAATAAAGTGCGCATGGAAAAAACTATCATGATGCGTAAAAACAGACTAAACAAAACAGGGGGAAAGAACGCCTGTAATCGTATATATATCAACAGATTATGAGTTTATAACTCAACTTTATTTTTTTGGATTTAATTTATGTCAATAACACCTTCCTTTAACCAATTATAATACTCGTCAACTCCTGTATATTGCTTGGCTTCATTTAGTATTTCGAGATTGGCATTCATTATAACATAGTAAGGCTGAGATGCTGTTTGAAAGTTTAAATATTGAAATGTTGACCATTTATCGCCAATGGTTTCAATAGATTTTAAGTGATTTTCGTTAAGCTTAATTTTGAATTGATTTTCTTCAGACAGTTCTTTTCTATCATCTACATAAAGCGATATCAACACATAATTTTCTTTCAATAATTCATATACTTTTGGGTCGCTCCAAACATTTTCTTCCATCTTCCGGCAGTTTACACAAGCCCATCCTGTGAAATCTAATAAGATTGGTTTGTTATTTATTTTCGCAAAAGCAAGACCTTCATCAAAATCTTTAAAGCAGTCTAATCCCAGTGGACAATCAGACTCTTGTTCATAAAGGCTATAAAATGTAGGTGGTGGAAAACCAGCCAATAATTTTAAATGAGAATTCTTAGTAAGACCAGTTCCTAGATAGATGACAAACGCAGATACGAGAACCGCAAAAGATACTTTAGGAAAACTAAATTTCTTTTTTCCATCGTGTGGAAAACGAATGATGCCAAAGAAATACAACGCCATTAATAAGAATATAACCATCCATATACCAATGAATACTTCACGCTTTAAGATTCCCCAATGTGCCACTAAATCTGCATTTGATAAAAATTTGAAGGCTAGTGCTAACTCTACAAAACCTAAAAGCACTTTTACAGTTGTTAACCATCCACCCGATTTAGGTAATGATTTAAGCAGGTTTGGAAATAAAGCAAATAATGCAAATGGTAACGCTAATGCAGCTCCAAAACCTGTCATTCCTGCTGTAAGCTGAAACGCACCACCATCACTTGTAAGCGAACCTGCTAATAATGACCCTAATATTGGACCTGTGCACGAGAAGGATACTAACGCAAGTGTTACAGCCATAAAAAAGATACCAATTATCCCACCTGTGCTAGAGGCTGAATCCATCTTATTTGACCAAGAACTTGGTAAGGTTAATTCATAGTAACCGAAAAATGAAAAAGCAAAAAAGATGAATATGATAAAGAATATAACATTCAACCAAATATTGGTTGATATGGTATTTAAAATTTCTGGGTCTACCGAATCTAGAAAATGAAATGGAATACTAAGTCCAACATAAATTATTGCGATAAACAGTCCATATAAAATAGCATTGCTTATTCCCTTCGATTTAGTTCCAGATTGTTTTGTAAAGAAGGATACTGTAAGCGGAATCATAGGAAAAACACAAGGTGTCAGTAAGGCAACTAGACCACCTAAAAATCCAAGAACGAATATTTTCCAAAGATTACCTCCCGAGCTAACAACGTCGGAACCATCATTTAATCTATCCTTATTTTTTAGGTCTAAAACCAGTTGATTACTTAAATCTTTACTGCGGTCATCAAGTTCGACATTTTCCAGTTTTACTGCACCACCATCTAAGGCAATTACAAAATTTTCCTCCTTATTAATGCAAACTTCTTTACATACTTGATAGTCAAGATTAACGGTAATCTGCTTTACATCTTCAGAAAGTAATTTTATGCGTTGAGTAAATTGAACCTTATCTAAAAAATAGGTTTCTTCTACTTCAAAAATATCACTATAAACCTTTACGCTTTCACTTTCTTTGGATTTACCTACAAGCTCGTAATTGTCGTTAGTATTTTCAAAAGTTAAAACCGAAGGTAAAGAACCATCTTCACTTGTAAATTGGGAAAAAACGTGCCATTCTTCATCAATAACTCCTATTAAAATAATATCGTATTCGGTATCAGAAATTTTTTCAACTTTAGAATCCCACTTAACGGGTTCGATTATTCCTTGTTGTGCATTAGCTAAAAAACTAATACATACTATTAGAAGTAAAAAGATTCTTTTTATATTCATAGAAGTTAGTTATCTCTAAGAATTTTAGATCTTATTAGTTTTATTAAAACATTATAATTATTCCATTACAAACTTAAATCCTAATCCAGTATAATTGGCACTTAAACCTGTATTGCGCTGGTAATTATTGTATCTAAAATCGATACTTTTCAATCCAAATTTCCAGATATGTGCTTTACTAAATATGTCAGTATAGCTAACACCAAACCCGTATTGATTTGAACTGAATTTAGACAAGTCAAAATCGGACGTATAGAATTCACTCGTAGATAAATTTTGATCATAAGGAGCAAAATAATCTGCCTTAGTTTGATCATAATATCTATATGAAGTATAGATTGTAAATTTGTCCGAAACTTTTATTGGAATTTCTAAGTTAAATGTGTTTGATTTAATTCCCCAGTCATCAAAATAATAACGATAATAAGTTCTTAATGAAAAAATTTCATTTATATAATAATTAAGACGAAATCCTATAGGAATCTTTAATCTTTTTGATGGTAACCGTTCTATATCATCTGCTAATTGAAACACATCTGTATTGCTTGTTAATGTATAATTTGGAATACTTGACGCATTCCCAATATAATAATTATTAACATCTCCAAAATAAACACGCTGCAAAGGGTTTGCTAACCACCCTTGCTGTTTAACTATGTCTAGAAATATTGAAAACTGAGCATTTTTATTTATAATTTGAGCAAAACTTAAAGATACGGAGTAAGAGTTTCTGCCTTTATCATTTATTAAATCAAATCCTTCTATAGGGCTCCAATTAGTAGAAGCGTTTCCGTTTTGGTCCAAAATTGTTATACCATTAAAAAATCCTTGATCTTGATTCCCATTTACATCCATATAAGCCTTTAATTCAGTAGGATAAATTGGCTTCCAAGTATCTAAATATATTTTAGTACTAAGTCCAACAGTAGTATTTTTTTTATTAAAAAGCTTGGTTAATCCGCCCCCAAAACCAACAGAGCTATAATCATATTCGGTAGCAAAAGATATGTTTGCATTCCAAATGGTGTTTCTGTCATCAGAACTATGGGAATAGTCAGCATTTACATTTACCCACTCATCGGAGCGTGACGCTCCTGTAGAAGAAACCCATGGGCTTCCAATAATGTTATCAGGATTTTGATACCCTATATCATCGTCATCATCATCGTCGTCATCATCATCATCGTCTTTATCATCATCATCGTCGTCATCATCATCATCGCCTGAAGCTCCGGAAATATCAAAAGGATTTCCATTACTTGAAGAAGCAGAAGTATATGCCGAAAGTCCGGCGTCAATTGTTAGTACATCATCATCATTAATTGGGATGGTAACTACTATAGTTGAAGTAAAATCTGTTAAATCTTCAATTCCTATGCCGCCAGTTACTGAAGCGTTTTCTCCATTTTGCATATAGTAACTACTTAAAAAATCGATTTCTGTTGTTTCTAAAACTCTTTTTTTATATACTAAAGTAGAATCTTGCTGAGCAAAAATGTTTCCAAAACAAAATAAAAAAATAATAATTAGGTGTTTCATTTAATTCTTAAATATTTAGTTACATCCACATCCTCCTCCAGATTTTCCGCCATTAGCCCCAGACGCACCTTCTCGATACACATGAAAAGATGTTTCAAAACGACAAATCTTTTTCTGAGTTAATGCCATATCAGGATCACTAAGATTTACCTTTTCATATTCTTTTACAGCTACACAAGATGTAAAAGAGCTGATTAATGCTATTAATATCATAATACTTTTAATTATTGTTTTAATCATTATTTAATGAGTTTAATTCTATATTTTTAGAAGTTATTACGATATTATTTTCATCAACAATAATACATTCTACTCCTTTTAATTGATTTACAAAATCCAATCCTGTTTCTTTTCCCATTACAAATATTGAAGTTGCTAATGCATCCGCTAATTCTGCTGTTTTTGCAAAAATGGAAACGCTTAAAATACCTGTAGCTGGATAACCAGTCCTTGGATCAATAATATGTGTGTACAGAATATTGTTAAATTTAACATATTTTTCATAATTACCTGAAGTAACTACAGCATTATTGTTTAAAGGAGTCCAAGAAAATACCTTTTTATTATTTAATGGATTTACAATAGCAACCATCCAGGGTTTTCCATTTGGTTGTGACCCCCAAGTGTTGAGGTCTCCAGATGCATTAATAATTCCTGCCATAACTCCTTTTTCTATAAGTAATGATTTAGCTTTGTCTGCTGCATATCCTTTTCCAATACCACCAAACCCAATCTTCATATTCTCTAACTTTAAAAAGACAGAATTATTATCTTCATTTAGAATAATATTTTGATAATTAATTTTTTCAATGGATTTTTTTATTTCAACTTCGGAGGGCATCTCTTTCATTTTTCCATCAAAATGCCAAATTTTATCCATTGAGGCAAAACTAATATCGAAGGCTCCATTAGTTAATTTTGAAATTTTAACTGTTCTTTGTATAAGCTGAAATAATTCTTCATCAACAATTACAGGCTTTATCCCTGCGTTTCTATTGATTTCAGAAGTTTGTGAATTTTTGTCCCAAGAAGAAATCAATTTTTCAATTCTTGTAATTTCATTTATTGCAAGGTTAATATAATGATTGCCTTGGTCCTGGCTATTAGTGACAACAGTTATTTCAAAACTGCTTCCCATTAGATTAATATTCTTTTTATAAGCTTGTTGGCTAAATGTAAAAACTGTAATAAAAAAAAATGAGAGAAAAAGATTATTTTTCAAAAGCCTTCAATTTATTAAAATATAATTTTGGAGTTGTTTTTTCGTAACCTAAATTTCCTAAAATATCCCCTTTTGGATTCAAAACCACGACATAAGGGAAAAACCCGTTTGGATTATATTTTTCAGCAAGTTTATTGTTATGTTCTTGTTTTTCTGTTGTCAGAGCATTTTTTCTCTTACGGGGAAAATTTGCTAAAATCATTACAAAATAATCTTTTGACAATTCTTTAAACTCTGGAGTACTCCAAACCTCTTTATCTAACTTAATGCATGGAGCACACCAATCAGATCCCTGAAAAACCAATATTATAGATTTATTTTCATTTGAAGCTATTTCTTTTGCTATTGTAAAATCTGTAAGCCATTCTTGACCTATTAATCCGTTAAAGGAAAACAATATTACAACTAATGTTAAAATGTGTTTTTTCATAAAAATTTAAAAATTTGAGCAAATTTACAACAATAAATTAAATATATTCAAATAATTAATTATGAAGCATCGTAAAAAAACCCTAAACCATAGGCATATCTTCTTCTTTTAAATCCTCAACTTCTAATCCTCGCAAGTAGGTTAAACTAACTTTTAAACTTGAGTGTCGAAGTTTTATATAATTGTTATATTTAGATTATAAGAAAAAAAGAATGAAGTGTAATAAAATTCATAAGGCAGTTAATAGCTGTATGACTACCTAATACCACCTCGCACGAAATCACTTGCTTATTGGAAAAAAAACAAGAAGGTTTTTCCAATAAAAAAACGATCTTTGTCAGAAACATTTTTGAATCTATGGCGAGTCTCAAACAAATTTTCAAAAGAAATACACACAATAGACTTTTCAAGGCTTTGGCTGGATTTGGGAGATCGTTAAACCGATTATATGAAAACAGAAACCATGATATCTACAGCAATGGTGAATTGACTGTTTTGAAGAAAATGGCAAAGCTAAATCCCAAAGTTATGATTGATGGCGGAGCTAATATTGGAAAGTATTCTTTGCTAATTCAAGATACCAACCCTCAAGCAACAACTTATGCTTTTGAACCTGTAAAAGAGACTTGTAAAATACTGACAATAAACATAGAACAATATTCTAATATAGTGGCTATTTAAAAGGGTTTACACAAAGAAGAAACCTCAATGGAAATCAATCTTTTTGACTCCAACACACATTCTTCAATTTTTGACATCAATAAAGTGATGACCGAATCAAATAAAACTACAACAATAGATCTTGTAAAGGGAGATTCTTTTTTGACTGATGCTAAAATCGAGTATGTAGACTTTTTAAAACTAGACATGGAAGGCGCTGAATACAATGCTATTGTAGGATTTGAAGAAAGTCTCAAATCTGGAAAAATAAGAGCGATTCAATTTGAGTACGGCTATATCAATATTGTAACGAAAAAACTACTTTTAGATTTCTATAATTTCTTTGAAGAATATGGTTATATCGTCGGAAAGATCTTTCCAAAAACTGTAGAATTTAGAAAGTACAATCACAAACATGAAGATTTTATAGGTCCCAATTTTATTGCGGTTAAAAAAGACGATCAAGAACTGATTGATCTTCTGACAAGAAAGTAAATACCTGATGCTCTAACCCAAGAGGAATGTGGATAAGCGGTCATAATCTCATTCCTATTTCAATATACTTGTCGGTAAGGAAATGTTTTAACCAAACTTGGATTAATGATAGAGACCAATTTGTTGTTCCTAATGACAAATGGAAATATGACGTTGAATTTCATAATAATTGCCTTTGTTATACTCTATTTAATAATAATATTCGAGAACAATTTGGTATAAACCATAAGCTTATCTTTTATACAATATATCTGCTTCTTTTAAAATTATTGTAAATTGTAGTATGAAAAACACTTATTGTTCTGGACGGTTGTTCATTTTTTTATTTCAAGAGTAATTTATAATCCCCCGCAACTTCTATTGCAGCGGATGAGCCTGTATCGTTTAGTAATGTTTTGTTAGTTTTTTTATCTAAAAGATGTATGTGGATTTTAGAATTCATGCTTTCTTCTATGCGCCCACTCATAAAGCCTGATATTGGAGCCGCCAAAGAGGTCGTTTTTTCTCTTTGTGCATTTATTTTTAATATATATGTAGAGTTTTCCATCTCAATTTTAACATTTTTTTGAGTGACTTTACAACTTGTTAATTTTGTTCTATTATAAGTTGTGAATTCGATGAGTTGATCATTGAATAGTAAGCCTGCTATATGACCAATGAAAGCACTTTTTAAAAATGGTATTTTAGCTACAGAAGCTTTGATAGATATTTCATTTTGTGAAAAATGATTGCTCTGCATCCAAATATAACCTTCCGGAAAAGAATGTCCCCAATCTTTTTCTATATACCCTTTTCCTTTATTGAAAGAGAGGATTTCATCGTTTAAATATAATTCTCCTTTAATGCTATGATTCATGCTTAAAACACCGTGATAACATTCCATAAAAGGGATAAAAGAAAAGGGCCCCATGATGCCAGGTGAAAAAAAACTATTTGACCATGGTGTTAAATTTTCAAAAAAAAGTTCTCCTTTAATATTTGGTAAATCAAGAACTAATCTGTTTTCACTAAAAAAATTATTTTGAATTTTTAATGCATGTTTTTTCGGAGTAGGTTGAAATTTTTTTGCTTCAAATTTGTGATACGCTCCTTTTAAATTCTTTCCATCTAATACTTGAATAAATGCTTGTTTTTGTCCATTTTCATCCATAGCAATACCTGGAATAATAGCTAATGCTTGACGCTGATTATGACTAACAAGTTTATAGTACCAGCCTTCAAAAAAATGCTTTGTTCTTCCCCATCCATGATAACACTCTGGGTTCCAGAGCGTGTGTATTTTATTAAGCATACTAATTATATTTAGGAAGTTTCTTCTTTTTTCAAAGGCCCTCTTAAATGAATTATCAAACCATTTAAGAAGTTACGTAAAACCTGATCACCACATTCCATATACTTTGTGTGATTTTCTTTTCTGAAAAACGCGCCAAGTTCAGATTTGGAAATTCTAAAATCAACTAATTTACAAATTTCAACAATTTGATCATTACGTAGCTTATGAGCTACACGAATTTTTTTAAAAATATCATTATTTGTTAATCCCATATTCAAAGATAATTATAATATTGTTGAGTCTTATCTAAATTACAACAACCCTAATGGTGAAGTTAATATTTCACTAATAGCATTCTTAATATAAATATACTTTGAATTTTGCTTTGATGTTTTTAGCTTGTTGTTGTGATAGGCATATCTTCTTCTTTTAAAATTATTGTAAATTGTAGGCTGGAGGAAATTATAATATTATAAACTAAAACAAAAAACATTAATTATAAACTAAAACAATAAATATTATGGAAACATTAAACAAAAACTGGTTTGCAATTACATTAATTGCAGTTATTTTCTTTCTTTTAGGTTTTTTAATTGGAAAAAGTGCCGGACCAAAACCTCAAATGCATAAAATGATGGTAAAAAAGAATATGGCTCATCAAATGGACGTATCAAAAGGTTTTGAGTGGGTGAGTGATGAAAACAATAATGTCATTATCGATATTGATACTACTGATGGTCATAAAAACATAAAAGTAGAGGTAAGAAAAATACATACAGAAGAATAATCAAGAACTAAATCATAGGCATATCTTCTTCTTTAAACTATAGTAATTAAATAATGAAAGTTACGGATAAACATAACGAACGAATAGCAAAAATGACATTTGCCTCTGTTTATCCTCATTACGTTAATAAGGTAGAAAAGAAAGGAAGAACAAAGGAAGAATTACATCAAGTCATAGAATGGCTAACTGGTTATGATGAATTGAGATTGCAAGACTTTATTGATAAAAAGGAAACATTTGAAACATTCTTTCAAAATGCTGAACTGCATCCTAATGCTCATCTAATTAGAGGAGTAATATGTGGTTATCGAATTGAGGAAATAGATAATTCATTAACTCAACAAGTAAGGTTTTTAGACAAATTAGTAGATGAATTAGCAAAAGGACGAAAAATGGAAAAAATTTTACGTAAAGATTAACATTGTATTTAGACCTGAACCATAGGCATATCTTCTTCTTTTAAAATCTTTTACCAATTGAAAAACCTCCTCTTACAACTACTGTTGATCTATCGCCGTTATTATCATCATCATCATATAAGCCGTTATTATCATCATCATCATATAAGCCGTTATTATCATCATCATATAATAAATTTCTACCTAACCCAAATAAAATTTCAAAAGTAAAACCTTTTCTATTGATCCATTTACTACCAACAGCAAGGCCTGGTGCTATATCAAAGTAATTCTCCATTCCTGCTTCTCCAAAAGCAAATTTTGAAAAAGCTTCAGCAAAGAATCCCTTACTTCCAAAATCTTCTGATTTTGAAAAATAGAATCTGTAATAAGGTGTTATTACAAATTTATCATTCCAGTCAATCCCATCATCATTATTACTACCTAAATTTAAAAAAAGTGTTGCTCCAAAACCAGAAGATGAGTCATTGGTTTTTTCATATCCCACAGTTAATGCAGGGAGTATTAATAAATCTAAGAAATCAATTTTTAATTCATTTTGTCCTAATGAACTTGTAAATTCTTCAATTTGTTTGTCTGATTTAATAACAACAACTTCATTGACATCGTTTTGTGCAATTAGAATAGATGGAATGATTAGAAATATTAATACGAATTTTCTCATGAATTTTTTTTTGCAATATAATAAATATTTGTATTAAGCTTTATTTTAAAATATTAATAATTAATAATTATTTTTTGTTTAATTAAATTCCTTACTAAACCATAGGGCAATCTTCTTCTTCTTTTAAAATTATTATCAAGTGTTTATGATTTATTTTCAGATTTTAATCGTTAAAACATCTCCAAATCGTGTAGTATAACAAGGAGATAGTTTCTCTTGTCTGAGCTTCCATTTTCTTACAAATCCTTGTGCAGCCAAACGAATCTTATCTCTACCCATCAACATATTTATTTTATCTACCGAATACATCAATTTCTTTTGTTTATCTCTATTTATTGTATCAAACAAACTCATTTGCACCTCATCTTGTGGTGTAGTATTTCCTACTATCACTCCTGCCTTTTTATATACACAATCATCTCTGTAAATATACTCAAGTGCTTTGTTTGCCATATTCACTATCTCCATACTATCATTGGTAGGTATTTCAAAATTGAGTGTGATGTATGGGTGGTATTGTTTCATATTAGGTTTAAAAGGATTTGTTGTGATAAATACACTTATTTTAGAACAGCAACTCTTCTCCTTGCGTAATTTAGTTGCACAAGTATTTGCAAAGGTGCTGACGGCTTCACTTAACTTCTTGCAGGACTTCACTTCTTTACCAAAGGAACGAGCCGTACAAATGTTATTTTTACGTTGCGTTGTGAGTTCCAAGTCATAACACTTTTCTCCTTTGAGTTCTTTTTGTAAACGAACAGCATTTACCGAGAAATTTCTTCTTATCCAACCTTCATCCGTACTTATAAACTCCAATGCAGTACGGATTCCGGATTGTTTCAATCGTTTTGCATATTTCCTGCCAACACCCCACAAATCTTCCACAGGAAACACATTTAATGCCCTTTTGATGAGGTCTTCATCATCCAAGATAAATATACCTTTCTTGGTGTGTTTCTTAGCGATATGATTTGCCACTTTCGCTAAGGATTTTGTAGATGCTAAACCAATGGAAATAGGAATCCCTGTCCATTGTTTTACTTTCTTTATGATGGCTAATGCCCTATCCAAATCTACTAAATCAGAAAAGTCCAAAAAGGCTTCATCAATGGAGTAAACCTCCATAACTTCAACTTCCTCCCTTATCACACTCATTACTCTATCAGACATATCTCCATATAAGGCAAAATTTGTAGAGAATACATTGACTTTGTTCTTATCAATTAAGGACTTAATTTTAAAAGCGGGTTCCCCCATCTTTATCCCTAATGCCTTGGCTTCATTACTCCTTGCAATTACACATCCATCATTATTGGATAGTACTACAATAGGTTTGTTCCTTAATTTAGGATTAAACGCCCTCTCACAAGAGGCATAGAAGTTATTGCAATCGGCTAATCCTATCATACAAAATGATGAATTGAGTGAGCCACTACACCAAATACCACAAAGTCCATATCTTTGGTTATCTCAATCGGTTTGTAATTATCGTTCTCTGCATTTAGGAACATTTTGGTTTTGGTCTTTTTGATACGCTTTACTGTAAATTCTCCATCCAAGTAAGCCACCACAATACAGTTGTTTCTTACTTCAAGGGATTTATCCACTACCAACAAATCACCACTTACAATACCCGCGCCAATCATAGAATCACCTATTACACGAACATAATAGGTTGCTGAAGGATGTTCTACCAAAAGGTCGTTTAAATCCAACTTAGCATCCAAATAATCGGCAGCAGGAGAAGGAAACCCTGCCGATACTCCATTTTCAAAATAAGGCATCTGTAATGGTTTTCCCACCTCAGCAGTATAGAACTCCAATGCCTTTGTTTTTTTCATAATTATAAGTTATAAAATGACAATATTCATTAAGTTAAGAAATTATTAATAGACAATAAAACACTCTATAAAATTCTAAACCATAGGCATATCTTCTTCTTTTAAAATTATTTTTCACATTCTTCGTGAACTTCTGATATAATAGGTTTTATATGTATATGTTCTTTTGGGATTAAAAAACTCGCACTTAATTCAATTATCATTGCAATAAATGCTATTGATGAAGTAATATAAGCTTCTTCATAAACTGCAGTAATAAATTCTACAAAATGAAAAATTGAATGAATTCTTAGCCCAAATCTAATTATTTTAATATAATATTTTTTCATAAAAACAGTTTCTGGCCACAATAATAAGATTTAATATCTAATAATTTAAGAAAGAAAAACAAAGATTGTAAACGATAGCGTTTCAGTCCACTTACTAAACCATAGGTATATCTTCTTGTTTTAAAATTATTGTAAATTGATTGTATGAAAGACATTAACAAAAAAATGTACTCTACATATGCACTAAACACACACATATTAGTTCAGCTTGGACAAAATATTCGCAAAATTAGAGAGAAGAAAAAAATTAGTATTGAAGATTTATGTTACAATTTAGGCACTACAAAGAGAATCCTCTCAACTATAGAAAATGGCAATAAAAAACTTAGTATTATGTACTGTGAAAAAATAGCTTTTTCATTGGAAGTCCCACTGTGGAAACTTTTGAAATTTGAAGATTAATAAAAAATGAATTTAAAAGTTATTAGATACAAAAACTACGGATGTACTATGTCTTCTATGCCAGGTAAAGATATTTATGATAATAACTTCTTTTGGTCTTTTTACGAATTAAATAATGGAGAAATTATTGTATTAAATTATGTTGAGAACCTTACAAATAACAAAGTAACTTCAAATAGTTATGAGTTTAATTATGCAAAACACGAATTAAAAAGTGGAAAAATTATAAATTATGAATTTGGTAACGCAAAGGCTATTAATAAGAAAGAGATGTCTAAAGAGTTTTTTGATTGGTTTGATTCAGAACCGCCAGCAAAAGATATAAAAGAACTTAAGTTTCCGAACAAAAAGGAAAAAAAATGTGTTAAAGAGTTCTTTATTAAAAATATATTAAAAACTAAAGAAGTTGCAACTGATGTTATTAATACCTAAACCATAGGCATTTCTTCTTCTTTTAAAATTATTGTAAATTGTAGGTATAAATTAAACATTATGAAAAATATATTAATTACTCTTGCTTTACTTGTTTCTTTTAGTTCTATTGGGCAAACTGCTGGGATTGATAAGCTGAAAGCTATATGGATTGATGAAATGATTGAATTTGGGGATATATCAATTAAAAATATAGATTGGACAGCCACCTTTGTTCCATATTATACAATAAGGGTAAATCCATACAATGGCTTAGCGATACCTTATAAGAAGTTTGAATCAAACCTTTCAATGATTTTGGGTAAATTAGATCTTCAGATGGGGGATTATTATACAAAAAAAACTGCTAAAGATGCAAACAATAGAGAGATGACTTTATCTACTAATAGAATTGCAAGAGGAAGATATTGGATTGACTTTGAAGGTGCTGGATATGCTTCTTATATAAATCTTACTATTACAGATTCAAAAAATAATTTTGTGACTGTAGGAACTATTAGATTTGATAAAAAAGTAGAAGCTTATAAAAATTACGATAAGACATATAGCAAATATATTAAGAAAAGAAAAATTGATAAAAGAAGAGCTAAAAGCGGTGAACAAGTACTTTTTGAGGAAATCCTAAAAAGATATAACAACTAAACCATAGGCATATCTTCTTCTTTTAAATCAGCAATCTCCAGACCGCGTAAGTAAGTTAAGCTTACATTTATAGATGAATGTCCCATTGCTTTCTGCAACTTGGTTAATGAACCAGTTCTTTTAAAGATTTCTATAGCACCAGAGTGTCTAAATGAGTATAGTGTTTGTCCTTGTTCAAGCAGATTAGATTGCCTCTTAAAACGACTCCAAAGGGTCTTAAAATAGTCTTGATTTAAAGGTTGAGGTCTTCCAGAAAAGATATTATGATGAGGTTCTCCTTTCACAAGAACATCCCTAATATAAGAAGGTACAGGAACAATTCTATTTCTACCTGACTTATTCCTATGTCCCGATAAATTAATGTATTTCAGGTCATCAGAAAAGTCACCCCAAGTAAGTTCTCTTATCTCACGATGTGGTCTTAAAAGGCATCCATAGGTCATTAGACAGCATAGATATAACTGTTTGTTATATGCTTTAATAGATTCAAGTATCTCATTGATATTGTCTAAGGGTTTATGAAGCGTTGAGGTAGGTTTCTTCAGTTTTACACTTTGAACTAAATTAGGTTTTAATTCAGTTAATAATGGACTTAATGTAGATTTTACAGTTAGTTGCGTCTTTGGACTCCAATTAGGTCTTATAAGAAAGTTTCTAATATCTGATACTTGTAAGTTGTCAAGCATTAAGTTTCTTCTATTGTATTCAACCTCATAACGTTTCCAAAGAATAACTATCCGTTTTAAATCTTTTATAAAGCGTTCAGAACATCCTTGTGTAATCTTAACCTCAACACCTTGAGCAAGTGCTTGAATAACTGTGATAGGTACTTCTTTAACTTCCTTTTTCTTTTGTTTAGGTCTCCAACCTTCTCTAAATTTTAATTCAAACGCTGCTTTGAGTAATGCAGGGTTATCGATACATCTTAATTTGATTTGAATAGCTTTTCCATTCCAAAAACGAAAACGCCTGTTATTATAATAAACATTAATGAATACTTGTTTTTTGTCTTGACCAATTGTTACGTTAAAAGAGTTCATACTGTCAGTTATTACTGTCAGTCTTGAATAAAATAATTGTAACTTAATGAAATCCAGCAGCTTGCATTGGTTAGAGCGTCGGATTCATAACCCGGAGGTCCCGAGTTCAAATCTCGGTCTCGCTACTATTTTTCTAATAAAATTAACTTAATTTCTTTACTAACTGGGTTAGAGTTAATAATTCCTGAGAACCAGAATTCATGTCTTTAAGATTATACTTTTTATCATTTAATTCATCATCACCAACAAAGACAACATAAGGTATATTGTTTTTATTTGCGTAACCCAATTGCTTTTTCAAGCTTAGTAGGTCTGGGTACAATTCTGTAGATATATTGTTTTCTCTCAATTTACTAATTGCATCTAATGAAAATAGAGAATTTTCTTTACCAAAGTTTAGAAATAAAACATTAACAGAGCTACCTTCTACAACTGGGAATAAATTTAATTCATCTAAGACCATATATATTCTGTCTAATCCAAAACTAATACCAATACCACTCATATTAGATAATCCAAAAATTTCTGTTAGATTATCATACCTTCCTCCTCCAGCTATAGAGCCTATTGAAACAGTATTAGGTGCTGAAACTTCAAAAATTACACCAGTATAGTAGTCAATTCCTCTTGCTAAACTTAAATCAAAATTTATAGAACAGCTTTTAAGACCAAGATCTTCTATTGTTGAATAGATAAATTCTAAATCACTGACCCCTTCTAAACCTGTTTTTGAATCTTTAAAAGTTGATTTCAATAAAGGCATAGCCTTCCTGAAATCTCCTGAAAAATTTATTAGTTCAATTATAGTATTTATAGATTTTTTTGAAAACCCTTTTGATTCTAATTCCTGACCAACAGATTCTATTCCGATTTTATCTATTTTATCTAAAGCAGTTGTTAAATCATTAAATTTATCTTTACAGTCTAATATTTCAGAAAGTCCAACTAATATCTTCCTATTATTAATTTTAACTCTAGTTCCATTTAACATTAATGAATCAAAGATGCTATCAAACAACTGGATTAGTTCAATTTCTTGATAAAGCGATTTTGATCCTATTACATCAGCATCACATTGAAGAAATTCTCTAAATCTTCCTCTCTGAGGTCTATCTGCTCTCCATACAGGTTGAATTTGAAATCTTTTAAAAGGAAGAGTGATCTCATTCTGGTTTTGAACTACATACCTGGCAAAAGGAACAGTTAGATCATATCTTAACGCTTTATCTGATATTTTAGAAGCAATTTTACCTTTATTACAATCAACTAAATCTTGATTATCCAGATCTTTTAAAAAATCTCCAGACTTTAAAATTTTAAAGATTAGCCTATCCCCTTCATCTCCATATTTACCCAATAGAGTGCTTGACCTTTCAAAGCTTGGAGTTTCAATTGGGTTAAATCCAAACTTCAAAAAGTTAGCTTTAATTATTTCAATTATATAATTTCTTTTATATAATTGAAGAGAATCAAAGTCTCTAGTCCCTTTTGGTATACCTGGTTTGTTCTTCATGTCAAACAAAATTATAATTTAATTATAAGTATTTAATTCTTTTATTAAAATAATTAAATAAAAAAACACCTATTTGAAATAGGTGTTTTTAAAAAATATATTTTGATTTTATATTATTTTTTTTCGGCAACTACTTCAAATGATAAGTCAAATATTACATCTCTATGTAATCTAATAACTGCATTATATTTTCCTAATTTCTTTATTAAATTACCTGTAATCATTATTGATTTTTTATCAATTTCAATACCTTTTTCTTTTAGTTCGTTCTGAACATTTATATTGTTAACAGAGCCAAAAAGTTTCTTCCCCTCTCCTACTTTAGATTTTATTTTTATATCTAAAGCTTTAATTTTCTTTGCAACCTTATTTACATCATCAACTATTTTCTTATTCTTAACAGCTTGCTGTTTAATGTTTTCTGTTAATATTTTCTTGGCTGAAGATGTTGCTAGTATTGCTGAACCATTTGGTATTAAGAAATTCCTACCAAAACCATTCTTAACAGTAATGATATCATCCTTAAATCCAACACCTTCTACGTCTTTTTTTAATATTATTTCCATGTTTTAGGGATTTTACTTCAACAAATCAGCTACATATGGCATTAAAGCAAGATGTCTAGCTCTTTTTACAGCAACAGACACCTTCCTTTGATATTTTAGTGATGTTCCTGTTAATCTTTTAGGCAATAACTTACCTTGTTCATTTACAAATTGTAATAAAAAATTGGGATCTTTGTAATCTATATATTTAATTCCATATTTTTTAAACCTACAATATTTCTTTACAATAGTATTATCTATGTCTAAAGGAGTTAAATATCTAATTTGCCCATCATTTTTTCCTTTTGCTTGTTCTTGAATATTTGACATAACTTTATGCTTTTATTTTTAGTTTTTCCCTTCTTTTCTCTGCCCATTCAATTGCATACTTACCTAACTTTACAGTTAAAGTTCTCATAAACCTTTCATCTCTTCTAAATTCAACTTCTAGCTCTGAAATAACATTTGATTCAACAGAGTATTGAAAAAGGTGATAAAACCCACTCTTTTTATTTTGAATAGGATAAGCTAACTTTTTTAATCCCCAATTCTCCTTGGAAACAATTTTAGCACCTTTAGATGTTAAAAACTTCTCATACTTCTGTACTGTTTCCTTTATCTGATCTTCAGATAAAACGGGATTTAAAATGAAAACAGTTTCATAATTATTCATTTCTATTTGTTTTTTTAATGGCGCAAAAGTAGGTATTTTAAATTGTTTTGACAATTTTTTAGTTTAAATAAGCAAATTAGTTAATTTTATGATTAGAAAACATAAACTATTTTTTAAAATTGATCCCAAATTGTATAATAATTGACCAAGATCCTAAGAATTTAGAAATTCTTAAAATACTAATAGAAAAACAAACATCTTTTTCAATATTATCATGTTTTGATAATTTTAATGATTCAAAACATTTTTTAAACTCTATTAATGTTGATGTAATATTTATTGCCTTTAGTCTTCCTGAATTTGATCCATTTATCTTTTTAGATTCAATAAAATCAGATTCACAAATTGTTTTTATTAGCAATCAGACAGAGCATGCTTTTAAGAGTTTTGAATACAATGCCCTAGACTATATAGAACATCCATTAAATGAAGAAAAAATTCAAAAAATTGAAATGAAATTACAGAAATTATACAATAATTCTGATCAAAAAAGTAAACCTCATTTATATCTTAAAAGTAACCTAAAAAAAAGGAAGGTATATACTAAAGATATAAAATGGGTAGAAGCATTAGGAGACTATGTTAAAGTTATTACATCAAAGTCAGATATTCTAGTATTATCTTCTTTGAGGAGTTTTGAAAAAAAACTGCCTAGAAATAAATTCCTAAGAATTCATAAATCTTATATTATAAACCTTGACAGGATTGATAATCTTAGTAGCAAGAATGTAGAAATTGAATCTAACTTAATTCCTGTTAGTCGAAATAAAAAGGCAGAACTAGAGAAAATGCTAGAATCTAAATAAACTAGTAATTATCCACATTTAAGATTACATTCACAGAATTATAGCTTGAAATAGAGTGTAATTTATCTTTAGATTTTTTAATGAAATTTTTAGTTGCAGTTAGTGATTGGTTAGAAGGAATTTTTATAAGAATATTTTTTTGATATTTATTTCTAACTCTATTGATGTTTGGGAATTCAGGGCCTAGCACATTAGCCTTAAGAACAGCAGACAAATTTTTAGCTAACCAGTTTGCAGATTCATTAACAAGTGCAAAATTTTTATGTTTTAATGTTATCTTGACTAATTTAAAGAACGGAGGATATTTAAATCTTTCCCTTTCTTCTATTTGGCTATTGAACATCGATTCGTAATCATTAGTAATAATCTGGTTAAAAATATCATTTGATGAATCATATGTTTGAATTAACACTTCTCCTCTTTCTAATGATCTTCCTGACCTTCCTGCTACTTGTTGAATTAATTGATAACATCTTTCATATGCTCTAAAATCAGGAAAATTTAATGAATTATCAACATTTAAAACTCCTACTAGCTTAACATTTTTAAAATCTAACCCTTTTGTTACCATTTGTGTCCCAATTAAAATGTCAAATTCATTCTTTTCAAAAGATGAGATTATATTATTAAAACTATTCTTTCCTCTAGTTGTATCATAATCTAATCTTTTTACTCTATAATTTGGAAATAACTCACTTATTTCAAGCTCTACTTGCTGAGTTCCAAATCCCTTGGAAATCACATCCTTATTTGAACATGAAGGACAAGAATAGATTAAATCAATATTATAACCGCAATAATGGCATCTTAAAGATTTATTATTATAATGATATGTTAAACTTACATCGCAATTAACACATCTAGGTGTATATCCGCATTTATTGCACTCAATGATTGGAGAGAAGCCTCTTCTATTTTGAAATAAAATAACTTGTTTTTTTTCATTTATTGTTTTACTGATTTTCTCTAAGAGTTCATCACTAAAAATCCCTACCATTTTTCCTTGTTTATGTTTTTCTCTAATATTAATTAGCTCAATTATTGGTAGAGGCACATTATTATATCTTTTATTTAGACTAACTAAATCATATTTTTTCAGGACTACTGCATTATAATAACTTTCAATACTTGGTGTAGCAGATCCAAGCAGAACATTAGCACTAAAATATTTTGATAAAACAATTGATGAATCTCTTGCATGATATCTTGGTGAAGGCTCATGTTGTTTATAGGACTGTTCATGCTCTTCATCAACAATAATTAATTTTAAATTACTGAAGGGCAATAATAAAGATGACCTAGCGCCTATTATTAATTGGGGTTTCTTTGAGTTTAAAACTTTATTCCAAATTTCAACTCTTTGATCAATTGAAAATCTAGAATGATACACTATTAATTCTTCTGAAAATACTTCTGATAATCTATTCACTAATTGAGTTGTTAATGCAATCTCTGGAACTAGGTATAGAATTTGATTACTTCCATTTAATATAGACTGAATTATTTTTATATAAACCTCAGTTTTACCCGATGATGTTACACCATTAAATAATACTATATTATTTTTTCTAAATGACTCTTTTATTTGATTATATGCAAGATTTTGATTATTGCTTAAATTACTTTTTTTATTAGAGCTTTTTTGATTGCTTTGAATTCTATCTACTTGAATATAAGACTCATGAAAAATTCCTCTATTAATCATTTTTTTAATAATAGCAGAAGATGAATTAGAGATGTTTTTTAGATCAGATATTTCTATTAAATCATTATTGTCACTGGAATTCAAAAAAGATATTAATACCTCTAATTGTTTAGGTGACCTTTTTAACTTTTTTTTTAATTCTTTAATCTGATCATCATTGAAAAATGAATCTAACAAATTTACACACCTTGACAATTTTGGTTTATATCTAGAATATAATTTCTCATTTATAGATATCAAATTCTTAATGGATAATGAGTCTAAATGAGTAAAAATATTTTTCTTATTTAAAATATCTGAAATTTCATTAATCCTTAAGGGTGATTGAGCCTCTAAAGCTTCCATTATTAAGAATTCCTCATCATTCAGCTCTTCAAAATTTATACTTAAATCATCTCTTACAGAAATTAATGTTTCACTCTCAAGTAATAAAATACTAGGAATAGCTGCACGTAGAACCTCTCCTATTGAGCACATATAATATTTAGAAATCCACACCCAAAATTTTAATTGGATCTCATTAATTAGTGGTTTTTCATCAATTATTTGATAAATAGATTTAACCTCATAATTAACAGGTAAATTGGTGTGTACAGAGTTTACTATTGAAGTATAAATCTTCTTTTTTCCAAATGGTACTGCAACTCTCATTCCTGGTTTTATAAATGAGTATTCAGCTTCATTAATTCCATAAGTAAATACCTGATTAACAGGAATAGGCAAAACAACATCTATAAAATGATTCATCTTAAAACTTTAAAATCTATTCTATTTTCCTTGACTGATAAATTTCAATATAATTTAATCAGCTTAGTAATAAGAAATGCTGATTAAATTATGTATAAAATATAGTACTTTTATAAATATATTACAATATAAGTTTATATAGTGAAGATCAAATGTATAGCCATAGGAAAAACTAAAAATCAAGAGCTTATTAGTATAATTACATCCTATATAAGTAAAATTGAACACTATATAAATTTTGAGTTTATAATTATAAATGATATAAAATCAACAAAGAACAAAAAAGTTCAAAAAAATAAAGAAGGCGAATTACTTTTGTCTAAAATTAAAAAGAATGAGCATGTAATTGTTTTAGATGAAAACGGGAAGGAATACAGCTCTATATCATTCTCAAATTTTATTCAACATCATATGAGCTCTAGTAAAAAAGAGATAATATTTTTAATTGGAGGTGCATATGGATTCTCCGAGAAAATATTAGAAAGAGCCAATCAGAAAATTTCTTTATCAAAAATGACTTTTTCACATCAAATGGTTAGAATTTTATTTTTAGAACAGCTCTACAGAGGCTTTACTATTCTAAAAAACGAACCCTACCATAATAATTAGAGCAGATGAAACTAGTTTTTGCCACAAATAATTCAAATAAAATAAAAGAAGTAAACAATTTGATTAGTAATCAAATAGAGATTATAAGCCTTAAAGATATTGGCTGTAACGAGGATATAGTTGAGAGTAAAAATACGATAATTGACAATGCTATTTTAAAAGCAAATTATATAAAAAATAATTATGATTATGATTGCTTTGCAGATGATACTGGCCTTGAAGTTGATTTTTTAAATGGTAGGCCTGGAGTATTTTCAAAAAGGTTTGCTGGAGAAAACTCAACTGATGAATTAAATATGAAAAAATTACTGGAATGCATGGAAGAAAGCAAAAATAGAAATGCTAGATTTAGAACGGTAATTGCTTTAAATATTAATAATCAGGTAATTACTTTTACTGGAGTATGTGAGGGAGAAATACTACAAAAAAGAAAAGGAAGTAATGGGTTTGGGTATGATCCTATTTTTTTGCCTAAAGGTTATAATAATTCATTTGGAGAAATGAGTTTAATAGAAAAAAATAAAATTGGCCATAGATCAAAGGCTGTAAAAAAGTTAATTAATTATTTAAATAAGTTTTGTTAAATATCAGTTAACTCAAACTATTTTTCTTCTTTAAACAACAAAGTTTACTATATTTAGCAATATTTTTACAGATGAGAAAAATCCTTTTAACTATTCTCCTTCTTTTTTATGCCATTTCTTTTTCTCAAGAAATAACTACTGTTAAGGGTACAATTTTGAATGCAAATAACAATATGCCACTAGAAAACGTGAATATTGTTAATCTAAATAAAGTAATTGGAACAGCTACTAATAGAAAAGGAGAGTTTGAGATTAGAGTTCAAGTAGATGACACACTTCATTTTTCATACCTTGGATTTAAATCTATTAGGGTTAGAGTTACAAATGACTGGATAAGGTATGGAATTAATACAAGTATTGAATTAACAGAACTAGCTTTAGCTCTTGAAGAAGTTGTAGTGCATCAATTAAAATTAACAGGATATTTAGAGATTGATATAAAACAAGTTCCAATAAATAGAAATTTTAGGTATAGTATTTCAGGCCTGCCTAATATTGGATATGAGTCAAGTCCCAGACCAACTAGTGCAGCTACTAAAGCATTAAATGCGATTTTTAATCCATTTGATTTCCTTCATAAAATATTTGGGAAACAACCAAATGAGTTGAGAAAACTCAGAAAGATGAAAAAGGATAATAGAATACGTGATTTATTGTCTAATAGATTTGATAGAGAAATGTTACTAGCATTACTTCATCTTAATAGAGTTGATTTAGATTTGTTAATCAGTGAATGCAACTATTCTGATGATTTTATTACTAAAGCTAATGATCTTCAAATATTAGACGCTATCAGCGAATGTTATGAGGAGTATAAAGTCTTAAATAGAAGTCTAAAAAATTAATTTATATATTCCTGATTTTTAAAACTAGGGTTATTCTTGATGTCATCATAGAATTTAGCATAAACCACATTTTGATATGGAAGAAGCCAAATAAAGCCTATACCTAAAGTAACAACACATAATATAGCAAGCCCAAAAAGTCTTAATCCTATTCTAAAAAACTTCCATTTATAGCCCTTCATCATATTCATGCTCTTAACAAGAGCATCATATGCGCTAATTTCATTGTCTTCACCCATAATAAAAAATACTTGAGAAAACATTAATGCCACTATTACACCAGGAATTATTAATAAAATAAAACCTACAGCAACAAGAACACCCATCATGAGATAGGCTAATATCGAATTCAGCCAACTAGTTTTAAAAGGAATAAATAGATTTTCTATTTCAGGGTTATTATCTCTAGAGATATTTAGAGAAAATATGGTCATTCCAATAGCTAATGGAGGCGCAAAAATAAGAGAAGTAAGATTAGCTCCCCAATCTGCTCCTACTGTTAACCATCCTACAAGTGCTACAGCTATATAAATTAATGCAAAAAGCAGATTTCCGCCTATAGCTAAGCCCCATTTACCTTTTAAAGAAGCGTAAGCCTCTTTCATTATTTTTGAATTTTCCATAAAGTATATTTATATTTTGCAAAGCAAAAGTAATTATTAACTCTAAATAAATAACTATCTTTGCAGATTACTTTTATTATTAACTATGTCATCTTTTTCACTAAATGCAATTTCACCAATTGACGGAAGATATTCTAATAAAACATCTGTGCTTTCAAATTATTTCTCTGAAAAATCACTTATAAAAACTAGAATTCTAGTTGAAGTAGAATACTTTATATCTCTTTGTGAAATACCACTGCCTGAATTAAAATCATTTAAAAAATCTAATTTCAAAAAACTAAGAGATATTTATGAAAATTTCTCTGAAAAGGATGCAACAGCTATAAAAGAAATTGAAAAGAAAACGAATCACGATGTTAAAGCAGTTGAGTATTTTATTAAAAATGAATTTGATAAACTTAATTTAAACCAATACAAAGAATTTATTCACTTTGGATTAACCTCCCAAGATATAAATAATACAGCAATTCCTCTTAGCTTAAAATATGCATTAAATGATGTGTATTATCCTGAACTAGATTCCATCATTTCACGCCTTAATGACTCTTCAAAAAAATGGTCAAAAATACCAATGTTGGCAAGAACGCATGGTCAACCAGCTTCTCCAACTAGACTTGGCAAAGAAATCGATGTATTTAAAGTAAGGATTATAGAACAATTGAGTCTTTTAAAACTCATTCCAATAGCTGCAAAATTTGGTGGTGCAACAGGTAATTACAATGCGCATAATTTAGCTTATCCTAAAATTGATTGGAAAGAGTTCTCAAAGAAATTTGTGTTAAAAAATTTAGGATTAAAACATTCATTTCCAACTACACAAATAGAGCATTATGATCATCTAGCAGCAATTTTTGATAATATTAAAAGAATCAATACTATTTTAATTGATCTAAACAGAGATCTGTGGTTATATGTCTCTATGGATTATTTTAAACAAAAAATAAAAGATGGTGAAATAGGAAGTTCTGCAATGCCTCATAAAGTAAATCCAATTGATTTTGAAAATAGTGAAGGTAATTTAGGCATAGCTAATGCGAATTTTGAGCATCTTTCATCAAAGCTTCCAATTTCTAGATTGCAACGTGATCTTACTGATAGTACAGTTTTAAGAAACATAGGGGTTCCTTTTGCGCACACTCTAATTGCTTTTAAGTCTACTATAAAAGGATTAAATAAATTAATAGTCAACAAAGAGAAAATATCCGTTGATCTAAATAATAACTGGGCAATTATAGCAGAGGCTATTCAAACAATATTACGACGAGAAGGCTATCCCCAGCCATATGAAGCTCTAAAATCTCTTACAAGAGTGAATTCTAATATATCAAAGGAAGAAATCCATAATTTTATTAATAAATTAGATGTTAATAATAACATTAAAAAAGAATTGCTTAAAATAACTCCAGAAAATTATACTGGCATATAAAATATTAATAATGCAAATATTTAATCATAATAAATATATATATTTTCTTACATTTTATTTAATATTATCTGGATGTATAAATGAATCTAAAACCGATAGAGACTTTAACAAGATTGTTGAATCTTTTACCAGTAAAAAAAATAGCTTTTCAAAGACAAGTAATAGGTTAAGTGAAGAGTATATCTTTTCTGAACTAAGTGTAGTTAAAAATGAATTAAATAAACTAAGGTCAGTTCTATATGAAGATTTATCTAACGAAGAAAAAGTAGATTATAAATTCATTGAAAGTCTTTTAGTAGGTAAAGAGATTCGATACGAAGACATACAATCCTGGAAGAGAGATCCTAGAGATTATATGAATTTTAGACAAATTTCAAGCACCATAAATGGACCAAAAACGTGTGAAGAGAAAATTATTTTTTTGACTGAATACCTGCCTATAATTCAAGAAGATTTAAAAAGTGGCTCTAAACAGCTTGCAGAATATGTTCCAAGGTTCCAAGAATTAGGACTTTATATGGCAAAGAATTCAAACGTAATTTTTGATGAAGAAATAAATAAGTTTTTTGAAAGCTGTAGTTCGATTACTCAAGATGAAAAAAATCAAATTAAAAGTGTAAGTTCTCAGATTATTAATGAGCTTAAAATATTTACAGATTATATTGAAAATATATTGCCTAATAGAGAAGAATCAACTTTTTCAATAGGTAAATCAACATATAATAAGATGTTAAAATACCAATTTCTGTTAGAATATAATGATGAAACCCTATGGGAATTTGGTTGGCAAGAATTTAATAGAACTCTAGATAAGATGGATGCTTTAGCTAAAGAAATTGATTCAACTAAAACTACAAAAGAGTTGCTTATAGATATAAAAAATGAATATCCAGACCCTTATGATATGATAAAGGCACATCAGCATTGGGTTAATAATTCTGGTAAACACATAAAATCAAAAGGGCTTATTCCTATTCCGTGGAAAGAAAGAGTAAACGTTGTTGCTAGGGAGGAATATCTAAGAAAAACGTCTTACTATGGTAATTTCTCAAGATCCAAGGGGAAAGATGAAGAAGGTTATTTTACTTCAGAGTGGAAGATTAATCCTTTTGAAGATTATTGGGATGAAAAAACAAAAAATGAATATTTAGTAGAACATGATTGGGGTGTTATTATTGTAACAGCACCGCATGAAACGTATGGCGGTCATCATATTCAAGGTCTATATCAAATGCATAATCCAAATAAATTAAGAAAAAATAATGGAATTTCTCTTTTTAGTGAAGGTTGGGGATTGTATAATGAACAACTGATGTTAGAGACAGGTTTTTATCCAAACAAAAAAATTAAACTTAGACAATTACAGTTAAGATTATGGAGAAATGCTAGAGTAATTTATGATGTTGGTATGCATTCAGGAAAACTCTCTTATGAGGAAGCTATAAGTTTAATGACAGATAAGGTTGGTTTTTTAAGGTGGGCTGCTCAATTAGAGATTGATTCATCTTCTTCTAGACCTGGATACTTTATTGGTTATTTTATTGGAATGACTGAAATTTTAAAAATGAGAGAAGAATTTAAAAAATTGATGGGAGAAAATTATGATATTTCAGATTTTCATGAAAAACTTTTAAAAGTCGGGAATATGCCTCCATCATTAATGAAGGAATCCTTATTTAATTAATCTTTGAATTTTTCATTGATAGTTGTAGATTAGAAGTCATGTTTTTAAAAAATAAAATTTTATGAAAAAAACATATATACTATTTTTTATCTCTATTATTTTATTTAGTTGTTTTGAAGATAGTGATGACACTATAGTATTTGCAAGTAACATAAATGATTTTGTTTGGAAAGGCATGAATGCTAGTTATCTCTACAAGCAAAATATAGAAGATCTTGCTAATAATAGGTTTTCATCATCAGAAGAATATACTGATTTTTTAAATCTATTTGAAAATCCTGAAAATCTATTTGAAAGCCTAATTTACCAGAGAGAGAATATAGATAAATTTAGCTTTATAGTAGATGACTATATTGCCCTCCAACAATACTTAAGTGGAATTTCAAATAGTAATGGAATGGAATATGGGCTAAGATATGCTCCTGGAAGCAGTTATGATGTTTATGGATATGTCAGATATGTTCATCCAAATACTAGCGCAGAAGAAAATAATATTCAAAGAGGAGACGTGTTTAATAGTATTAACAATACCTCTCTAACAATTGATAATTACTTAGATCTTTTATCTTCCGATAACTACACGGTTAATTTTTCTAATTACTTAGATCAAAATACTTCAGAGACATCTGATGATCAAATAATATCAAATGACATAAATATTGAACTAATTAAAACTTCATATGAAAAAAATCCTATTCATATATCATCGATAATAGAAACTCCAAATCAAAGTGTTGGTTATCTTATGTTTAATAGATTTATAGGTGATTATAATGATGAATTAATTAGTGTTTTTTCAAATTTTAAATCTAATGATATTAGTAACTTAATTCTAGACTTAAGGTATAACCCTGGGGGTTCAGTATATACCTCTATTTTGCTTTCAAGTTTAATTACGGGACAATTCTTTGGTGAGATAATTAGTACAGAGCAATGGAATGACGAAATTCAAGCCTATTATCTTAATCATGACCCTGAATTTTTAATTAATCGATTTATTGAGAATAACAGTAGTTTAAATTTAAATCGTGTCTTTATTATAACAACTCAAAGTTCAGCATCAGCTAGTGAACTAGTTATAAACTGCCTAAATCCTTATATAGATGTTATTCATATTGGAACTAACACCTATGGGAAATATCAAGCATCTGTTACATTATATGATTCTGAAAATTTTATCCTTGAAGGTGCAAATCCAAATCATACTTATGCGCTCCAGCCTCTTGTTTTAAAAACCCTTAATTCTGAAGGCAATACTGATTATTTCAATGGTTTAACTCCTGATATAATTCTTGAAGAAAATATTACTAATCTTGGAGTTTTAGGAGATGAAAATGAACCTCTACTTGCTCTTGCATTGCAACAAATAACATTAGATAGAAAAATAATTGATCTAATCAATCCTGTCAAGCTAATAGATGATAGTAATAAATTTGAATTATTACAAAAAGAGATGTATATTGATTTAAAGAATGATTTTTTAATAAAAAATAAAATTATAAATGAACTTTAATAAAATTTCAAATAGAGAGGTCATTGTATTATTATTTATAATTTTTGCTGCAATAATAAGGTTAATGCCTCATCCTCCAAATTTTGCACCTATAACTGCAATGGCTCTATTTGGTGGGTTAAATTTTCAGAATAAAAAACTGGCATACTCTATCCCACTTCTAGCAATGATAATATCTGATTTATATCTTGGATTTTATTCTATATCAATTTTTGTCTACACTTCATTTATAGCCATTACATTTCTAGGGACTGTAATTAAAAAAATTAATATATCAAATATATTTTTAAGCAGCTTATTGTTTTTTATAATAACTAATCTAGGAGTATGGAGTATGGGATATCCCATGACTATTGAGGGGCTATTAACCTGTTTTACTCTAGCTTTGCCATTCTTTGGGTATGCGTTAGCAGGAGATTTATTTTTCAGCTTATTATTTAAGTATGGTTTTAAAGCAGTAGAAAAAAAATATCTAATTCATTTAAATTAATCTTCTAAAAGAGGTTTCTCAATTACTTCAGAATCAATATTTAATTGAGAGTTTCCAGATGATATTTTAATAACATCTTTGTCTATCTTTTTAAATTCCTTAGTACTATCATTATAGTGGTTCACTGCTGTTCCTAGTGTATTTCCTAGTTTATCATGATAAGTCTTATAAGCATTTAAGTGAGTAGATAATTTTTCAACATTCTTCAAAACATCATTAATAGAATCCTCTACTTTTAAATTATGTAGTGCCTTTACCGTAATCTGTAGCATTGGAAATAAACTCATAGGAGATACTATCATTACTTTTTTTGTATAGGCATATGAAACTAAATCTCTCTGATTTATTTTTAAAGTCCCTACTCTACTATTTAACAAGTCTTGATATAAACCATCAGCAGGTATAAACATATAAGCATAATCAGTAGTATTTTCATTAGGTCTTATATACTTGGCTGTTTCGTCAATTCTGTTTTTGATGTCAGATTTAAATTTCTTCTCTAAATCGGCTAGCTCTTCCTTATTTGAACTTTCTATCATCTTATTATAATTATCAAGAGAAAATTTCGCATCAATTGGTATTATATACGCACCTACTCTAACAATGGCATCAACTATCTCTTTATTTTTAAATGAATGCTGCATTTGAAAAAGTGCAGGTGGCAGTACATTTGCTAATAAATTTTCTAACTGTATTTCGCCCAAGACTCCTCTTTGTTTCTGATTTCCCAAAATCTTTTCTAGAGTCTTCATCTGATTAGCAAAACTCAAAACCTGTTCATTAGTGCCTTTAATTTTTTCTAATTCAGCAGTAACATCCTTTATTACCTTATTAGATTCCTTAAACTGCTGTGTTATATTAGACGTTGAAGTTTTATGAAAATCATTAATCTGCTTATTTATATCTTTAAGTTTAGACTCAATCTCTGTCCTACTTTCCTTAGAATTAGTATCAATCTCCTTTCTTATTTCTTGAATTTGAGAACTCAATGAATTTGAAAATTGAATTAAGTTATTGGTAGATGTTGATCCTGCACTAGTTTTTGAATTATAGACCAGATATATTAACCCTAATATTATAATACATAAAAAACCAATTACTATTTCCATAGTGTTAGAATTATTGTAAAAACAATTTACAAAATTTTACTGACGAAAAAACAAATAGAAAATTAAAATATTACTCTATTTACTCAAGTACATTTTTCTTCTAGAATACAGCTCATAAAATTTCTCATCCTGAAGATTATCAATAAATAAAATACTCTCACCTGTACTCTTCATCTCAGGGCCAAGCTGCTTATTTACATTAGGGAATTTATTAAATGAGAAAACAGGCTGCTTAATAGCATATCCTTTGTATGTAGGATTAAACTTAAAGTCTTTAAGTTTCTTTTCCCCTAACATAACTTTAGTTGCATAATTTACGTATGGCTCCTTATAAGCTTTTGAAATGAAAGGAACTGTTCTTGATGCTCTTGGATTTGCTTCAATTATATATACCATGTCATCTACTATTGCGAATTGAATGTTAATAAGACCAATAGTATTTAGAGCCTTAGCAATTTTTTTCGTGTGATCTATTATCTGTTGTAGAACTAAATCTCCCAAATTAAAAGGAGGTAAGCAAGCGTTGCTATCTCCGGAATGAATACCACATGGCTCTATGTGTTCCATTATTCCTATTATATAAATATCTTTACCATCACATATTGCATCTGCTTCTGCCTCAATAGCTCCATCTAAATAGTGATCTAAAAGAAGTTTGTTCTTTGGCATTTTCTTTAATAAATCAGCTACATGTTCTTTAAGGTCTTTTTTATTTATTACAATTTTCATACCCTGACCGCCAAGTACATATGAAGGTCTAATTAAAATTGGGAAATCTAATTTTCTAGATACTTTAAGAGCTTCATCTACGCTAGAGGCTGTATCAAATTTTGGATAAGGAATATTATTCTCTTTTAAAAGTTTTGAGAAGGAACCTCTATCCTCAGCTAAATCTAATGATTTGTAATTCGTTCCTATTATTTTTATTCCATATCTATCTAATTTTTCAGACAATTTTAATGCTGTTTGACCACCCAATTGAACGATAACACCTTCCGGGTTTTCATGTCTAATTATATCATATATATGTTCCCAAAATACTGGTTCAAAATAGAGCTTGTCAGCAATATCAAAATCAGTAGAAACTGTCTCAGGATTACAATTAATCATTATTGTTTCATATCCACACTCTGCACTTGCTAAAACCCCATGAACACAACAATAATCAAATTCTATTCCTTGACCAATTCTATTTGGTCCTGAGCCTAAAACAATAATTTTTTTCTTATCACTAACTACACTTTCATTATGAGAATACTTTTTACCTTCTTTATTCTCTATTTCATTTTCAAAAGTAGAATAATAGTAAGGTGTACTTGCAGTAAATTCAGCTGCACAGGTATCAACAAGTTTATAGACTCTATTAATATTCATCTCCTGACGTTTATTATAAACTTGACTTTCTAAACAATTTAAAATATGGGCAATTTGACGATCACCATATCCTTTTTGTTTAGCCTCTAGAAGTAAATCTCTTGATATTGAATCAATTGTGTATTTTGAAATTTCTTTCTGTAGTAAGTAAAGCTCTTCATATTGTCTTAAAAACCACATATCAATTTTGGTCAATTCATTAATTGTACTTAATGGCATCCCTATTTGTATAGCATCAAAAATTACAAAAACCCTATCCCATGATGCATTTATTAATTTACTAACTATTAGATCTTTATCCTTATAGCTCTTTCCATCGGCCCCAATTCCATTTCTTTTAATTTCCAAGGATTGGGTAGCTTTATGAAGAGCTTCTTGGAAGGATCTTCCAATACCCATTACCTCACCAACTGATTTCATTTGTAACCCTAAGGTCCTGTCACTACCTTCAAACTTATCAAAATTCCATCTTGGAATTTTTACAATTACATAATCTAAAGTTGGTTCAAATAAAGCTGATGTAGATTTAGTTATTTGATTTTCTAGTTCATCCAGATTGTATCCTATTGCTAACTTTGAAGCTATTTTTGCAATTGGATAACCAGTTGCTTTACTTGCCAAAGCTGATGATCTTGAAACCCTAGGGTTAATTTCAACTGCTATAATATCTTCTTTTTCATCAGGACTTACAGCAAACTGAACATTACAACCACCTGAAAAATCACCTATACTTCTCATCATCTTAATTGCCATATCTCGCATTTTTTGATAACAAGTATCACTAAGTGTCATGGCAGGAGCAACAGTTATTGAATCCCCAGTATGAATACCCATAGGATCCATATTTTCAATAGAACATATAATTACCACATTGTCATTAGAGTCTCTAAGTAATTCTAATTCATATTCCTTCCATCCAATCAATGCTTTATCTATCATTACCTCATGAATTGGAGATATCTCTAAACCTCTAGTCAATAATTCATTGAAATCCTCTTCTTTATATACTATAGAAGCTCCTGCACCTCCTAATGTGTATGAGGCTCTTATCACTAAAGGAAATCCAAATTCCTGTGCAATCTCCTTTCCTTTTAAATAAGAATTAGCGGTGGCTTGTGGAGCCATTTTAATTCCAATATCAAGCATTAAATTTCTAAATTGCTCTCTATCTTCAGTAATATTTATTGCGTTAATATCAACACCTATAATTTCTACATTATGTTCTTCCCAAATTCCTTTTTCATCAGCTTCTATACATAAATTCAATGCAGTTTGCCCTCCCATTGTTGGTAAGACAGCATCAATTTGAGGGTGTTCTTTTAATATCTGAACAATTGATGTGGTATTTAGAGGTAATAAATATACATGATCAGCCATTGTTGGATCAGTCATTATTGTGGCTGGATTTGAATTTATTAGTATAGTTTCTATGCCATCTTCACGAAGAGATCTTAATGCTTGTGATCCAGAATAATCAAATTCACATGCTTGACCAATTATTATAGGACCCGAACCGATTATTAGTGTTGATTTTAGTTTATCCCTTTTAGGCATTAGGCACTATATTTTAGTAAAAATAATTATCAAAAACATAAAAAAAAAGGTGTTACGTCAGTAACACCTAATATAATATCAACAATTGTTAATTATTATTTAGGGCTATTTTCAGAAGATACTGAAAGCTTTTTTCTTCCTTTAGCTCTTCTACGAGAAATAACTTTTCTACCACCAACTGTGGACATTCTCTCCATGAAGCCATGCTTATTTTTTCTTTTCCTTTTTGATGGCTGAAATGTTCTTTTAGGCATTTTATTTAATTTAACTTAATCTGCTTAAAAATATATTATTAAGTTTCCGGCAAATATACAAAGACTTTTTACTTTAACAAATCTATTAATTAATATTATATTTGATTTTTATTAACTTTATTCATTGAAATTCATACACAATTATGATTAATAAATATATTAAATTATTTTTTTGTTTTGTTTGTTTTGGAGTTTCAATATTTCAGTTTATGGGGGGATTAATTGGAAATGGAATAATGTATCTAATAATAGCATTAATTATTCTATTTCTGTTTTTCAAAAATGAATTTCTTCTTTTAGCATTTTTTCAACTAAGAAAACAAAATCTTGATGGAGCAGAGAAATGGTTAAATAGAATTAATAATCCTTCTAAAGCCTTAGTAACAAAACAACAAGGTTATTATAATTATTTGAAAGGATTAATAGTTTCTCAAACAAATATGAATGAAGCTGAAAAATATTTTAAAGCAGCTATTAATTTTGGTTTAAATATGGACCATGATTTAGCAATGGCAAAATTAAATTTAGCTGGAATTGCGTTTACTAAGAGAAGAAAACTTGAAGCGCAGAAACTACTTCAAGAAGCACAAAGATTAGATAAAAATGGAATGCTTACAGATCAAATTAAAATGATGAAAAATCAAATGAAAAGATCTCATATTCCAAATCAACACTTTGGCTCAAATAGAATGGGAAGAAGATAGGATTTTAATTCTCAATAATCTTAATAAGATTCTGGTTAAACCACTTTGCTCTAGTTATAATCATTTCATGTCTTCCATTCTCTATTACAATCGAATCTTTAATATATTTTATGGGAAAAATATGATCTGAATTACCATGGATGTGTACAATGTTATCTAAAGTTATTTCTTGATCCCAATTTAATAGACAATTAATACTCCATTTCAAATAATCTTTGTCTCTTACAGTTAAATATCTATCGGCAAGATTAATTCTTTTATATATTTTATCAATTTTGGAATATTTTAAAAACTTAAAAAAATTATTAAAAGTACTCATTGGAAATACCTTGTGAATTTTTGTTGCCCTAATTAACTTGAAATTTTTAGGAAGTTCCTTGTTGTTTTTAATACTAGAAATAATTACTAGCTTTTTTGTTGACATTAACCTGCTAAGTTCCTGAATAATAACTCCTCCAAATGAAACCCCTATTAATATTATGTTTTCATGTTTAATTTCATTTGATAATCTAATACAATAATTATTAAGTGATTCATTCTTAATTGGCATAATCCAATCTAATAGATGGACACAGTATTTATCTTTAGGAAATTCTAAATATTCAAATATCAGCGAATTAGCTCCCAAACCTGGCATTAAATAAATATGTTCTTTAATATTACCCATTTATTATATATAAATGCTTATCTGCATTTTTTTTTATAATTTTGTAATTGCTTTTACTATAAATTTATGGAAATTAATGATAATACATTTTTAAGGCAATTTGAGGCAAAAATAAATGGGAAACTTGCTATTATAGAGTATTCTCTTCAAGATAGAAAAATTTTCTTAACTAAAATAGTTGTCCCAGAAATTAAAAATAAAGATTCTTTTATCGATGATTTCATTTCTAATGTATTAGAAATTATTAGGGATCGTAATATAAGTGTAGTGCCAACAGTTCCAGTAATTACTAAATACATAAGAAAAAATAGAAGATATAAATCACTTCTTCCAGTTGGAGTAAGAATTTAGATAATTATAACGTTAGACATTCCTCTTGTATTTTCTCTTCTACCCTAATATACCCATCCTGATCAATTTTATTTATTGTTACAGATTTTAATTTATTTGCTAGTTTAGGATCCCAAGGAGCTCTAACCCTTAAATAATTTTCAGTATAACCATAAATATATCCTCTTTTGTTTTCAGTTTCATATAACACAGTTTTATCTTGACCTATTTGACTCTCATAAAAAATTCTTCTTTTTTTATCAGACAATGACCTAAGAATCATACTTCTTTTTGTTCTAACTTCTTTAGGAACTTGAAAATTCATTGTTGATGCAAGGGTGTTATTTCTTTCAGAATAAGTGAAAACATGCAAATAAGATATTTTTAATTCTTTTAGAAAATCTAATGTCTCCATAAAATATTCGTCAGTTTCTCCAGGGAAGCCTACTATTACATCTACTCCAATACACGCATTTGGTATAGTATCATTTATATAATTAATTCTATCAATGTAAAGATCCTTATTATATCTTCTCTTCATACTTCTTAATATTTGATCGCTACCGCTTTGCAAAGGGATGTGAAAATGTGGAACAAATAGTCTGCTTTTAGCCATAAATGAAATGATTTCTTTACTTAACAAATTTGGTTCTATTGATGATATTCTAAATCTATTTATACCATTAGATCTATCCAATTCCTTAACTAAATCAAAAAGAGTATTATCATGTTTTTTGTTTCCATATTCTCCCTTTCCATAATCTCCAATATTTACTCCTGTTAGAACAATTTCTTTTATTCCCTCTGAAGAAATTGTTTCTACATTATTTTTAATATTTTTAAGAGTATCACTTCTAGATATACCCCTAGCTAATGGAATTGTACAATAAGTACATTTATAATCACATCCATCCTGAACTTTTAGAAAAGCCCTAGTTCTATCGTTCGATGAATAGCTGCTAATATAAGTATCGATACTACTTATATCACATGAATAAATATTTGGATATTTATTTTTTGATAAATCCCCTATATAATCTAATATATTAAACTTCTCATTAGCTCCAAGCACTAAATCAACTCCTTTAACATCTGATAATTCGTTAGGTTTTAATTGGGCATAACAACCAATTGCAGCTATGAATGCATTAGGATTTAATCTATTCATTTTATTTACTACACTCTTAAACTTATTATCAGCATTTTGAGTTACGGAGCAAGTATTAATTACGTATATATCTGCCTTTTTTGATGCACTAACAATTTTATAATTATTTCTTTTAAAATCTCTGGATATTGTTGAAGTTTCAGAATAATTCAATTTGCAACCAAGAGTATAAAATGCTACTTTTTTTATAACAGACATTCTCGTAAATTTATAAAGGGTTGTAAATTTACAATTAAATAGTAATATGAAAAAAAACTCAGCAAAAAGTAAAATATATAGTATATACCATTTTGCTGTATTGATCTCTATTTTATCTGTTTATACTTGCACAAATAATAATGAAAATGACTCTGATCAGGTTTTTAGATATAATGAACATAAAAATATTAACTCATTAGATCCTGCTTTCGCTAAAGACGTTGCTAATATTTGGGCTGTAAATCAACTTTTTAACGGATTAGTAGAGATGGACAAAGAATTAAGGGTAATTCCGTCAATTGCTAAAAGCTGGATGATTTCTAATGATGGATTAACATATAGTTTTACTCTAAATAATAATATTAAATTTCACAAGCATTCCATGTTAACTAACAGAAACGTTACAGCGAAGGATTTTGTGTATAGTTTTGATAGGCTTTTAGATCCTATATTAGCCTCTCCCGGAGGATGGGTTTTTAATAAGGTCGATAATTATGAAGCAATTAATGATACCATTCTAGAAATTAAACTAAAGGAGCCTTTTAATGCTTTTCTTGGCATACTTACCATGAAATATTGTTCAGTTGTACCTAAAGAGATTGTTGAGCATTATGGTGCTGAATTTAGGTCTAATCCAGTTGGAACAGGTCCATTTAAATTTAAGAGATGGGAAGAAAATATAAAATTAGTTTTTAGAAAAAATAATGAATATTTTCAAAAGGATTCCATTGGAAATTCATTACCCTATCTTGAGTCAGTTGCTATTACTTTCTTACAAGATAAGCAGAGTGAATTTCTGCAATTCATTCAAGAAAATTTAGATTTTGTATCAGGCTTAGACGATTCCTATAAAGATGAAGTAGTAAATACTCAAGGAGAATTAAAAAATGAATATGTAAATCAAATTAATTTAATTAGAGGACCTTACTTAAACACTGAATACTTAGCATTTTATTTAGACTCAAATAAAAATGAAATTAAATCAGAAATACTTAGAAAGGCTGTGAACCATGGATTTGACAGAAATAAAATGATAAAATACCTAAGAAATGGAATTGGCATTCCAGCAAATGGAGGATTTATACCAATGGGACTGCCAGGTTATTCAGATAAAATTGGATACACATATAATCCAGATTATGCTAAAGAATTAATCAGTCAGTATAAAAGCGATTTTAAAGAAATTCCAAGCCTAAAATTAACAACCACTAGTAATTACTTAGTTTTTTGTGAATTTATTCAAAAAGAATTAGAAAAAATAGGTCTTCAAATATCTATAGATGTTATTCCTGGAGCCTCCTTAAAAGAAGCAAAAGCTAATGGAAAATTAGATTTTTTTAGAGCAAGCTGGGTAGCAGATTATCCAGATGCTGAAAACTATTTATCTCTATTTTATTCCAAAAACTTTGCTCCTAAAGGACCAAATTATACTCATTTTACAGATAAAGCATTTGATGCACTATATGAAAGTTCTGTAGGTGAGACTAATCAAAATAAAATAGAGATTCTATACAAAAAAATGGATTCATTGATTATTAGTAGATCTATCATTGTTCCACTATTTTATGATGAAGTAATAAGATTTACTAGAAAAAATTTAAATGGCATGCAGATTAATGCTACAAATTTACTAGACCTTAGGTATGTAAAAAAGTTATCTAATTTTTAGTAGATAGTGCAGGTCCTTCTTAAAGATATTTTTTCATTATAATATTATTCACTTTGAATCCATTTCGTGAATAAAAATTCACCAATTTTTCATTGCAAAATAATGTTATTCTGTAACAACCCTTTCTCCTAGAAATTTCAATTAATTCCTTAATAAGTGAAACTCCTACCATTTTTCCTCTAACCTCGCTATTTACTACAATGTCTTCAATATGTCCAGCAACCTCTCCCCTTATCTTATTCTCAATTACCACACTTCCATATGCTACAATTCTATTATTATAAATTCCAACAATTGAATTTGAGCTAGTATTAGAATTAAAATCATTCCATGCCTTCTTCCTGTCAATATTTTCAAGATCTATCTTTTTAAGTTGATTTAGAAGAATGAAAACATCATTAATATCTTCTTCTTTAATAAGTCTAAAATTAATTTCTGACATTTACTTTTTATTTTTTTATAAAAGCAAAAAAAAAGCCTTTCATCATCTGAAAGACTTAATTCTCTATGAATTTAAATCTTATTATTTCTTCTTAAATTTAGCATATTTAGTCCTAAATTTATCAACTCTTCCTGCTGTATCTACAAGTTTTGCTTTACCTGTAATTCCATTTACATTTACAAACATAAATTCATCACAGTAAAAACTCACTGTTGCTCCATCAACACAAAGATTTATTGAATTAAGATCACGTTGAACATTTGTTACAACACCTTCTACAATCGAGTTTGCTGAATTGTTATCCAACAGCAGTTCAGATGGTTCTGCATTCCCTGATGGAGAATGGATTGAACTGCTCAACACTGGGACAACTACAGTGGATTTGACCGGATGGTCGGTTATCGATGGAATGGGCAATGTGACTTATTTAGACCCTGGCTCTCTTGTTTTCAATCAATCTCAGGGAGCCACATCAATCGACGCTGAAGAGCGACGATTAGTTCAATTCAATGCCGATACTGAATTATGGAATTATTATAATCACCTCATGCTTCGAGACTCGACTGGTCTAATCGTAGATTCAGCATGGTATACAACTGACTATGGCCAGAATATTTCATTGGTCCCCTCGGAAATTGAAAATGACCCTTGGGTGCCTTCTACTTGGATGACTCCGGGCCAACCAGACCCTGGTGAGACACCATCGACCGGATTGGTGATTTTCACTGAAGTATATCCCGATGGTGTGGGTAGTGATAGCCAACAATGGCCTCTTGGCGAATGGCTGGAAATATACAATAATGGGACGACGGCTCTAGATGTCGGTGGGTGGAAATTGCAATCTTCAGGCCGCTCCTTAACCCTTCATCAATACAATATGCCGTTGCAAGCAACTTCAATGATTCAGCCAGGAGAAGTCGCCCTCATTGCGCTAAATGGGACTACGAGTTTCTATCTCAAACACACAACTCCAGATTCGATAATTCTAATTGATGGCGACGGAAACATGGTCGATTCGATTTCGTGGGTATCGACAACTGAAGGTGAATCTTTGATTGCCCCAAATAGCACCCATGCGGGTGCTGGACCACTTGGAACAGGTGCATCAAATGGCAGTGATTGGATTCAATCCGCATGGGCGACCCCCGGTGTTTTGAACCCGATTTGGCCAGCCTATTCTGATTCATCTGACCTAGCCATTACTGAAATCTTGGCCTACTGTAATGATGATTCTATCAACCCACTTGAAGATTGGATTGAAGTCATGAATGTCGGTACTTCTGACCTAAACATGAGTCGATGGAGAATTGATTCTAACGATGGAGACCGACGATTTTTCCGCACCGCCTCTATGTGGAATCAGAGTGATGATTCGATGATACTCGCACCACAGGAACGTGCGGTTCTTTTGATGGAGAACAATGTCATTTCGGGATTAGGCGACCAACTACAACTCTCCGACCCAGATGGAAATCCTGTTCTCTCCGCACAGTGGAACATTGTTAGCGATTGCCAAACCATGGGGCCGGGCGATACTGAACAAGATGGATGGCAGTTGCTGCTGTGGCCAACACCTGGCTACGAAGAGCCAGATGCCTCACTCTTTGCTGAGGCCGAAGATATTGTCATCAGTCGCTTTATGCCTGAAGGCTCGACTACCCTTTCAAGTAATACCGAATTTGTAGAAATCTCCAACATTGGCGACAGCCTTGCTTACATGGGTGGTTGGGTGTTGACACTCATAAATTCCGCTAATGAGGCTACAGATTATATCTTTGATGAGGTAACTATTCCGTCTGATGGTTCGGTACTTCTTGCTGCTGACCCAAGCGGTCTTTCAGTTTATGAAGACGGCACAATCATTGGATTTGATATCGCCATGTCTGCCACTGGATTAACACTCCCTGATTCTGGGGCAACGCTTCAAATCAAGACTCCAACTGGAATTCTTGCAGATACTGTTGCCTATGGCAATGGGCCTGTTGAAGTCGAGGGGTGGAGTGGAATCAGTTTAGCTGAGCCGGTATCAAGTCTATCTCTACTAGTCTATCACCGAGGTGATGGATGTGGTAATTTACCGGATACCGATGTGGCTTTGGATTGGCAACACCGATGGGGACGCTTAGGTGCAAGTACATTCTGCGGACCTACTGTATTCTCTGGAACTAGCACCATTACACCATTAGTTGGTCCTCAAGATGGCCTTGTCGACCTGGTGGCTTGGGTTGACAATGCAACAGAATCCCTTCATGTTCATCTATACCAAATTGAGCAACCAAACTTGGTACAAGCACTGATTGAAGCACATAACCGAGGTGTAGATGTCACAGTTGTTCTCAACGCTGCTGAATATTGGTGGAACAATTACGACAAGGATAATCAAATCGGTGTCGCTAATTTACTTGCTACAGCAGGAATTGATACCTTTTGGTTCGGAGGACAAAGCGATGAACCATACGCCTATATCCACAGCAAAGTGGCTGTAAAAGACAATGAAAGTGTCTGGATTGGTTCAGGTAATTGGAAGAGTTCTTCTCAACCTGCACCTGATGAGCGTGGAAACTCTGAATGGGGAGTATTAGTCGATAATACGGACCTTGCTCAAAAAGTCATGAATCAACTTGCATATGATGAATCTTCAAGTCGAACATACATAACACAAGTCTATGCTGGTTCCGCACCTTCTGGTTGGTCATTGGATGCACTCAAATCTCTAGTCAACGGAACTCTGGCTGAACCGATTACAACCGATGTTTCCGGTCGCCTCATTACCTGTCCAGACACCTGTGTCGACGGATTGGTATGGATGATTGAACAAGCGGATGAGGAAATTCTCTTGTCTTTGCAATACCTCGATGTGGATTGGAGTTGGGGTTGGGGTGATAACCCAATTGTTAGCGCTTTGGAAGATGCTGCTCAAAGTGGAGTACGTATTCGGCTGATAATCAACGGTGCATATCTCGACAAAGATATTCAAGAAGTCGTTGATACCTTCAATGAAGAATGGAACACTACATTGGGATACGACATAAATGCAATAATTATGAGTGAAGATGATGAGGTCTCAAAACTGCATAACAAGGGTGTCATCGTTGATGCTGAGCATGTGCTTATTTCGTCAATAAATTGGGGTGATTCTGCACCTACACGTAACCGTGAAATGGGTCTTATTCTCAGTAGCCAAGAAGTTACAGCACCATTCCTTGCCGGATGGCATAGAGATTGGATTCGAACCGATAATGTCACAGATTCTGATAACGATGGATTACCAGATTACTGGGAAGTCGCAAATGGTCTCAATCGAACCACACGAACACTTCCAATACTGAATATTCTAGAAGGGAGTCATGATGCAGATGGTGATGGATTGCTCAATGAAGTCGAATATGTGTTTGGTAGTCATGCTACCAATGCAGATACTGATGGAGATTGCATTCCCGATGCAATTGAAGTGACTTGGGCTCAATCTACGGCATTGAATTCATCAATTCCTGATGTATCTCCTACCGCAGCATTGACTCTTGCTGATGCTGACGGTGATGGCGTTAACGAATCGGATGTTCTTGGTTGTGACCTTGGCGGTATCCTCTCGGATAACAATCAAACGACCATTGACAATGGCTCATTGGATGATGATGGCGATATGGTCATCAATCGGGATGATACATGCCCTAATACGATGGCCAACATTCCAGTCGATGTCAAAGGATGCTCAACTGAACAGAGAAATGCCAATGCCTCACCAAGTGCAGATACCAGTTCAGATTTCGGTACTAAAATGATGCTTGCATTCATGATCGGTGGGATGGCGTTAGCTGCTGGTGCATTCTTTATCTTGAGAAATATTAAAACTGAAGGCGAGGAAATCAAGGATTTGATTACCCTTGATAGTGAGAATCAAGCGGCTCTCGCTGGAGCAGAAATCGATGCAGAAAACTGGGAGATGCCTGTACTTGATGGCAGTGGTGGGATGCCAACACCTTCCGGACTTTCACCCGAAGACCTTGCTCGATGCCCTGAATGGCCTGAAGAAACAATTCAATCATATCTCGACCAAGGGTGGACAATTGACCAACTTGCTGACTACTACCAAGAACAAGTCGATGAACACGCTTGAACATCACAAGATTGACAAGGGACCCCACCGTCCATGAACCGATACTATGGTATATTCATCGAGTAACCCTGTTCTGTCAAACCGCTTTTGGAACAACATTAGTGGATATGAAACCATGTCCTACGAAGGTACAATGCAAAAGATTGGAATTCTTTTTGGAACAATGGCGTTTTCCGCACTTATGCTGGTTACCATTGGCATTACAATTGACATGAATTTTATCTTTGTTGGCGCAGGAGTTGGGTTTGTTGGCGGATTGATAGCATATCTTATTCTTCTGTTCAAACGTCCTGAAAATCCCGCTGGACTGATGATCACTTATGCTATTTTCGAGGGATTACTGATTGGTGGTTTTTCAATGATTTTCGAATCTATGTATGAAGGTATAGTCTTCCAAGCCGCTCTCGGCACAGTTTGCATTACCGGTACAATGTATGGATTGTATGCGACAAGAATCATCAAGGCAACTCCGATGTTGAAGAAAGTTATTTTTACACTTACTGGAGGAATAATGATGCTCTATTTGGTCTCAATAATATTGTACTTACTACCTAGTAATTTTGAAGTTCCATTTCTTCACACCTCAGGCCCTGTAGGGATTTTACTAACAGTCTTTATTTTGACTGTTGCCTCTTTCCTCCTCATAATCAATTTCGATTTCATCGAAAAGGGAATCCAACACCGCACCCCAAAAGTTGGTGAATGGTGGGGGGCATTCGGCCTACTAGTTACCGTTGTATGGATATACATCGAAATGCTTCGACTGCTTGCAAAAATCCGGAGTAACTTCGATTGAGGTGGAATGATGCGGAGCATCCCAGTTATCGATTTCTCAGAATATACCAGTGGAGAGCCTCAAAGTCAACAGGCCTTCATTCAAGCCGTTGGCGACTCGCTCAAAGATATCGGGTTTTTTGCTCTTTCAAATCATGGAATACCTCTTGAATCGATTGAACAAACATATGAGCAAGGTGACATCTTTTTCTCACTTAGTGATGAAACAAAAAAAAACTATCTGCAACCACAAATTTCTCACCAACGCGGTTATACTGCGTTTGGCATTGAACATGCAAAAAACAATCCTGCACCCGATTTGAAGGAGTTCTGGCAAAGTGGACGTAGCCATCCAACTACTGGCGAGACTCCGACATATGTTGCTAATGTATGGCCTGACAAAGAAGTGCCTCAATTCAAACCAATTGTCGATGAATTATTCACGCAGATGGAAGCATTATCACAAAGTCTCTTGCATTCATGTAGTCTTTATCTTGGGAAGGAAAAAGACTGGCTTAGTTCAATGTCAACGGATGGAAATACCATAATGCGAATAATTCACTATCCGCCTCTTGGAGAAGATGTACCTGCTGGTGCAGTCCGTTCTGCTGCACATGAAGACATCAATTTCATCACACTCCTAGTTACTGCTACTGCAGATGGTCTTGAAGTCATGGACCATGATGGGAGTTGGATCAAGGTCGTTGGTGATGCTCGTCACATCATCGTAGATTCGGGGGATATGCTTCAAAATATCACCAATGGTTTGTTCAAATCAACGACTCACCGCGTTGTAAACCCAAGCAGTTCCAGTGCCCGCAGGTTTTCCATGCCGATGTTTGTACACCCTCGAAATGAAATTGACCTTACACCACGTCAGGAATTCATTAATTTGACCGGTGGAAAAGCGTTGTATCAATCGATTACTGCAGGTGCATATTTACACCAACGATTGGTTGAAATTGGCCTTGTAGAAGATGAAGGGTGAGTCGATGGGTGAAGACCTCATTGAGCGCTTATGCACCTCGATTCAAAACAATGAATCCATGCTGATTTCTGATTTGATGATTTTTATTGAGGGTGTTGCTCAACGCTCCTTTCCGATTGACGACATTGAAAAATGGCTGCGATGCGTGCATTCAAACGGTATTTCTGTCGATGAAACTACTGCACTCACAAGAGGTATGATGGATTCAGGTGCGGTACTCGAGTGGCAGGGAACAGCCAATGTTGTTGACAAACATAGCACTGGTGGTGTTGGTGACAAAATGTCCTTGATTCTCGCTCCGGCTCTTGCTGCCTGTGGACTTAGAGTGCCAATGTTGGCGGGGCGGGGTTTAGGCCATACTGGAGGAACGATTGACAAACTCGAGGCGATACCTGGGTTCAATTGCAATCTAACACCTCTACAAATGCAAGCGGCGGTTGAACAAGTCGGGTGTTGTATCGCTGCACAAAATGACGCGATTGCTCCCGCTGATGGTTTACTCTATGCCATTAGAGATGTTACCAATACAGTTGATAGCATCCCACTCATCACCGCCTCAATTGTTTCAAAGAAGGCGGCAGAAGGACTTAATGCACTTGTATTGGATGTCAAATGTGGCAATGCGGCATTCATGAAAACAGAGCAAGAGGCCGTCGCTTTAGCAGAATCAATGGTTGGTGCTGCTAAAGGATTGGGGATTGATACCGTGGCTCAAATTACCGATATGAATGAGCCGATAGGCACGCATATCGGGAACTCATTGGAAGTTCTTGGTAGTGTCTATGTACTTCGTGGAAAAGGCTCGACAGATACACGTGATTTGGTCGCTCTCCAAGGAGGACAATTGCTGGCACTAACCGGGATTTCCTCATCACTTGAAAGCGGTATCAAAATGATTCTAGAAGTACTTGGAAACGGTAAAGCATTACACTGTTTCATCGAAATGTGTGTGCAGCAAGGAACTGAACGAGAGGTGGCGGAACAACTTGCTCTCAATCCAGAGCATGTGTTACCTAAGTCTGAACACATCACGGTGCTTTTAGCACCTGAAACCGGATATATCCAATCTATTGATGCTATGGCTTTGGCCGAAGTTGCCAGAGAACTTGGTGCAGGTCGCTTCGTAATGAGTGACCACATCAACCATAGCATTGGCTATGTTCTTGAATCATCTAGGAATCAGCATCTCAAAAAAGGCCAACCGTGGATTTCAGTCCACCATGACCATGAATTAAGCTCTCAGCATCTCTCTCGTCTCCGTGATGCTTTACAGATTGCGAGCGAACAGCCTGCTGAATTTCAACGATTGATTCGCATCATCACCTAGTTGGCTTGATAGAAGTCGTCATAAAGGTGAGGCTGTACGGCCACTTTGCCGATTTAGCTTAGCTGGTGGAGCGTGGGACTGTTAATCCCAAGGTCGAGGGTTCGAACCCCTCAATCGGCGTAAATTTTCTCAAGAAGTATTCTTGTAGCGCCCAAGGCCATCCACTACAGACAGTTGTATAATTGATTGGTGGGGTGAGGAGTTTGAATATGTTTCTAGATGGCGATTAGTTGAGTCGACAATCAAACATCAGATTTTCCACTTACTGCCTTTCGTCCACCCATGGTCAAATTTCCAAGAATCCAACAGATCACAGTGTTGATTTGTAACAAGTGGAGAATTACAATTGAACTTGAGTTCCATCGCCGGTACGATATTCGAAAGTGAATTCACCAGGATGGGTTAGTTCATACATCTCACGTATGCTCTTGAAAAGGTTGCTACGCACTGCTTTTTGCAGAGATTCAAGACTGAATCCAATGATAATGAAATGGCGAGTGATTCTGCCACAGTTTCGCAAATGTCTTCGCATGATTTGCCCAAGAGATTGTGAAATCAAATCAATGTGAATAGCGCAAGTGTCGTGACAGCTACCGCCTGGGCGCCCGGGATAGCAATTAATTCCGCCACCGCTCACACCTGCTCCATCAAAGAAGGGCTGTGCAAATTCACCATCATCAAGGCAATCTGGGTCTATTTTCCATCCGTCTAGTTCTTTGTCACAAACATGGCAGAATACATTTCCATATACAATTGAATGGTGTGGTGGCTCATAACCCCCATCGCAATAAGGGCCGTTTGGGGTAGTAATGCTTGGCATGTTAATAATGCCTGCATTTGTCTCAGTTCTGTGTGGTAGGGGGATAAAATTTCTCATACAATACAAGAGGATTCAACACTATATAAGTGATAGAATTATTCCCATTCAATCGTGCCCGGAGGTTTGTGAGTGATGTCATAAACCACTCGATTAGCAGCGCCCTTGACCGTATTGGTAATGCGAGTGCTGATTTTTTGTAAGATTGAATGGGGAATTTCAGAATATCGTGCCGACATTCCATCCATTGACTGGACTGCACGAACAACAATCGTTTCGCCATAGGCACGTACATCCCCATGTACTCCGACACTGCGAACGGGAAGCAGAGCTGCAAAATATTGCCAAGGAATTTCCATTTTCCCTTCTGATGCTGCTAATTCAAATTCTTCTTCGACAATTGCACAGGCTTCTCTAACAACTGCCACTCGCTCAGGTGTTAATTCACCTAAAGTTCGAACAGCAAGTCCAGGACCAGGGAATGGCTGACGTTCTGCTACATTGATTTCAAGGGTACGAGCAAGTTCTCTAACTTCATCCTTATACAAATCACGAAGGGGCTCAACTACAGTGAGTGTCATGTCTTCTGGCAAACCACCGACATTGTGATGAGACTTGATGGTGTCACGAACGCCACCTCCTGATTCAATCCAATCCGGAGCAATTGTCCCTTGAACCAAATATTTCGCACCACATTTCTTTTGTTCATCTTCAAAAATTCGAATAAATAATTCTCCAATGACCTTACGCTTTTGTTCAGGCTCAGTGACTCCTTTGAGTGCCTCAAAATAACGATCTGCTGCCTTGACAGTGACGAGGTTTTTGATACCTTGAGCCGCCAAGAGTTCTTCGATTTCTTCGGTTTCACCTTTGCGCATGAATCCGGTATCAACATAGACACAGTGCAATAATCCGCCAACGGCTTGATTGGCAATAACTGCAGCTACAGTCGAATCAACGCCCCCAGAGCAAGCGATGATTGCAATGTCATCAATGGTAGATTTAAGTGTCTCAATAGACTCTTGAATGAATTCATTTGAATCAAACATTTCATTGGCCCCCATTGACCTCTCGGTCTTGGGCCTTTACTTTCTCGATTTGGTCGAGTTTATTCTGTTTCAATGCAGCCTCGAATTGAGGATTTTTGAGAGCGAGGATTTGGGTGGCAAGATAACCGGCATTATCTCCACGGTCTACTCCAACAGTTGCCGCTGGAACACCTGGAGGTAATTGAGCGATGGAAAGAAGTGAGTCAAATGGAACTTTGCCGCCACAAGGAACTCCGATTACTGGCTTGGTTGTTATAGCCGCCACTGCACCGGGTAATGCCGCTGCTAAACCAGCCATTGCGACGAAAACTTGGCACCCATCTGCTTCTGCTTTCTGGACAATGTCTTCTACGAATTTTGGAGAACGATGAGCGCTAGCCACACGTAATTGGTAACTGACATTGAAGTGATCAAGTATTTTGGTACACTTTTCAGCAACCGGCATGTCGGAGGAGGAACCCAGCATTATGGTGACATCCATGTTACTATGCCGGCGCGGGTGGTTCTTCAAGATGCCTCTTCAAACATATTGGGAATTTGAACCAAATCTTACTCTTCTTGGGTAATATCTGCCATTCGAAATTTCGGCCAATCCATCCCAAAATCGAGTTTTTTGAACTGTTCTTGTGTTTGACATCCAAAGACATCAAATCTCAAAAAGACTGATTCGCCTTGAACAAAGCCATAGATTTGAGCGAAACTATTACCGCTAAATCGCTTTATTGCCATGCAGGATTGGGTGAAACGCGCCGATTTAATATCCCATTCAAACAATGCATCTGCTGGAATCCTTTCCTTGACATCCCACTTCATTTCAAACACATATCCTCCATCCTTGAAAATGAAATCCAATGCCTTAACGAGAAGATAAATCGATACTGATGAATATATGAGGCCAAAGAGTACAGAAACGGTGTGTTGCGATACCAATGCCCATACCATAACCCCGAAACAAATCGAAACTAATGCTACACCGACTTTGGATGAGTTTAGTGTTCCGATTCGGCTGGAAACACCAGCAAGACCTCCCATCAACATGAGCAGCATACTTGCAGCACCAAACCACGGAATGAACTC
>ENA-OREN01000552-OREN01000552.1-marine-metagenome-genome-assembly--contig:-NODE-552-length-52678-cov-9.747096_pt1 | contig 52678 bp, 50 predicted proteins | sample MGYA00248624_ERZ508555 | MGnify/ENA primary metagenome ERZ508555 (study PRJEB26222, sample SAMN06267773) | marine metagenome | isolation source: Saanich Inlet, British Columbia, Canada | place... | reverse complement strand
AGTTTTTGGTGTAAAATGTTCTTTTCTATTACCTGGTGCAGCAAACATATAACTTGTTCCCCCAACACGACCAGTTTTAACACTTTTCAAAGTATATACTCTACGAGGGTCACTCTTAAATCTTACTTTCATTTTATTAATATCTTTTTTTTGTGGGCGAAGTGTTGTTTTGAATGAACCTTCATTTGCCGTTTCTTTTTTCAAACGACTTTTTTCTGCTCTACCTCTATTTGTAGATTCTTTTTCAAATCCCATAATTTTTCCTCCCTTATGTGATGCGTCCTTACCATCACCATTACCGTAAGTTCCTTTTTTTCTGTTATACTTATTTAATTCTGCTCTGTATTGCTTAGATTTGGTAGATGACTGAAATTTCTTATATTCATCTTTATAATCTCGTTCTTCAGGCAATCCCTTTCGATCAGTATCCGCAAAATCTTTAACATCTTTCTTCTTCATAGATTTAGCAGCCGATCGGATTTCCTTCGAATAATCAGAAGCTTTCGCATTCCCCTTTTGTATAGATCTGACTATACCCATAAATCTCTGTTGAGCTTTGCTGACGGATGGCACTACATTCCCCTAGATTTTCTAACTTTCATAGATTTAGCACGTTTCTTCAAAATCTTTGACATTTTACGTTTTCTTTTAATTGCCGCCTTTTTAGCTCCTCTTTTTTTTCTAAATTTTTCATCACCACTAACCCTAACACATTGTTTCTTTGTAGATACATATTTTTTACCTCTGGGACAAATAACTCTATATTTAGCTTTTTTACCTCGAACTACCCGTTTTCTTTTCAATTCTGATAAAAATGCCCTCATCAAATAAGACATTTCCGTATCATCATTTAATATATCTTCTGTTATTTCCTCAAAAAACCCATCTTTATAGGCTTCCCTAATAACTTCTCGTAATTGTGCTTCAGTTATTTTCATTTTATTTTTACCACACTCGGTTAATTATTGTTTGTAATTTTTTAAACTGAGTAGCTAACAATTTTAAATTCTGTTCTTCATCAAATTCTTTACTTGGTTTAACTTCACTACTTTTCCAACCCATTCCTTGACCTACATACCCTGAAAAAAACCCATCATATGAAGTTTTTCCTTTAATAAGATATTTTTCTATTATACCGTATGATGGATTTTCTTTATGTTTCACATCAAATTTTGCTACCTTATTTTTCCCACCATCTTTTTCAATTGAAAATTTGTGCATTTTACCATCAACTTTTACTTTAGTCCTTTTTATTAACGCTATTTCATCCTTTGTCCATTCGGTCGTTGCTGTGGCTTCTGTTAATACTGACTTAATTTCTTCTCTGATAATTTCTCTTAATTGTGTTTTAGTTATTTTCATTACTTTAACTCCGTCCAATCTTGTGGATTGCTGTATCGTGATTTATAATACCATTTTCTATCTTTTACAGACCAAATATATGCGAATTCATCACCACTATTAAATTTTAATTTATCTCTATTTCTCCATGTGCTCGACATACTACTTTTTGAACCTCTATCACGACCATAAAATACTGTTTCACCTTTTTTTGGGTGTCCAAATGAATGGTCATCACCACCCTTAATACTTTTATCAATAGTAGAAATACCTTGTTTGCCAAGTTTCATTAATTGTTTAACTTTACCAGTATTGGAATAATACCGTTTTAACATTTTACCTGCATATTCTGGGTAACCATCATAATGTCCATAGGTGGATGCTATTTTACCACTCGGTGCTTCAATACCAACCGACCAGCGAGTCCCTTCTGTTAATACTGATTGAATTTCTTCTCTAATAATTTCTTTTATTTGTTCTTTAGAAACTGTTAAATTCATTTTCTTCCTTTTAGGAGATCGTTTTTGACCTACCTTTTTCTTTAATAAAGCCAATAATTTAGCATTCTTTTCTTTATCTGTATCAAAGGTTATTTCCATCCCTACTTTATCATCCGGAAGTTGAGGTTTTATTATAGTAATCTTTACCTTCATAATTCCAGCGTCTTTAGTCATTGGTAATATTGTTTTTTTCATAAAATCTATATTACCTTTTATAGTTTGTTTCATTTCATTTCCCCTTAAACGAATCAATAGCTCTAAAAACTGGCATCTGATTCTTCAATTTCTTAATTTTTGATTCTACTCTACTAAATTCTTTTTGAACATTTACTAAATCTTTATGTAATTTATTTAAAAGTTTATATTCTTTATCACCTTTCATTCCTTCTCTTCCCATCAAACTTAACATTTCAACTAATGAATTAACAAGTAAATTCTGTCTATGAGAATTTGTTGGTACAGCATTAAACATTTGATAGTGCATATCCAACTGTCTCCGTTGCCAATCAAAATTTGGATTTTTTCCAGCATTTGCTGCTTCATTTACAGATTCCATTGGATGACTTTTCATATATTTAACGAATTGTCTTGCACCATCAATATATCCTAATAATTCTTTCTTATCCACCCCTTTAAAATATCCACTCTTTAATACTACATTTAAAATACCCTTTAAATTTTTATTTTTATTTCTCATTACTATACCCTGTAATACATCGGCTTGGTCTGAAGTTAATACACCCATTCCACCTTCTTTAATTAAATCTTTTAATTTTATCATTGTACTCTTTTATTTCCCACTATGTTTAATTTCAGTTTCTAAAAATCCTTTTAATGCATTGCGAGTATATAATGCCGAATGTGCCCGTTCTACATCTCCATTACGAATATATTTAGACACTTCTTTAACAAACCTTTGAATACTTTTTTGCAATTGTCTTCTAGTCATTACACCATATCCAGGTATCTGTACTTTTGCATCCAAAGGAGTCTCTCTACCTTTTGTTGGCATAGTTAGTTGTGCTTCTTTCAAATTTTTAAGTAATGATTTTAAACTAATCACTTCAATACTGTCCAGTTTTTTGGATTACTATATCGTGATTTATAATACCATTTTTTATCTTTTACAGACCAAACATATCCGTATTCTTCACCACTTTTAAATTTTACTGCATCTCTATTTTTCCAAGTAGTTGACATATTACCCTTTTCACCTCTGTCACGACCATAAAATACTGTTACACCTTTTTCAGGTTTATCAAATGTATGGTCTTTTCCACCTTTCATACTTTTATCTAATGAAGATATACCTTGTTTTCCAAGTTTCATTAGTTGTTTAACTTTAGCTGGATTATTATAATATTTTTTCAACATTTTACCTACATGCTCTGGATAACCATCCCAATGTCCATATACAGATGCTATTTTACCACTCGGTGCTTCGATACCCACCAACCAACGGGTTCCCTCATTTAATACTGACTGGATTTCTTCTTTAATTATTTCTTTAAGTTGTGATTTAGTTATTTTCATAGGAACTTCCTCTTTATATAATGATTTCCACTTACCATCTACTTTTTCTATTATATTAAAAACACTATTGATCGTATTCTCATAAGCAATAGCTATAAAATTTTCCCCCAATTTCTTATATGTCTTGACAGTATAAGGATTCTTATACGGGTGGTCAAATTCTGAATCAGATTCCTTCTTATATGTACGAAAGTTATCTGATTGTGCCTTTACACCAGATTTCATATTAATCACTCCACTTTTAATGATAAGTACTCTATGTATAAATATATATAATATCTATTTTACTTTATTTTTAAATACATTCTGTTTTGATAAATCTCTATTATCGAAAGAACCACCAGAATCTTCATTTTCTTTCGGGGTATGTTTCATTAAAATCAGTCCTCTGGCTGCATCTTCGGGAGTCATATACATATTATAACCAATTAATCCAAACTCATCTTCAGTATATGGAACCTCATTATGTCTACCTTCATATCTCTTCATCTTAAACCATTCTACAGACTCTTTATTATTGGTTAATATCATCCCACCCTTGCCAATTGGTATTCTTTTCTTCACTTGAAATGAAACAACCTGAAAACCATCACCTGCCTCGTACATTCCTTCTGTCCATCTTGTTGCACCATCATATATATTAGTTGGCTTTAATTGATATACCCCACTCCATTCTACTTCTTCAAACTTAACATAACATCCTGCGTTTATTATAGTCATTGGAACACTACAATAAGTTCTTGATGGTATTGTTACTTCATCAGTATAATTTAAATACTTTAAACACAAAAACAAACCATCAGTACAATTATCGATTGCCATTGCATATTTACATCCTGCAAATTCAGCAACCTCTTGTTCAAACATTTCAACTACATCCCATGGATCTTTCCAATCATAACCCAACTCTCTTACTTGATCAAGTTCTGGTCGTTGAAATTCTTTTGGTATCTTACCTATTGGCCATATTTTAAAATCATTCATATCTACTCCGTATCCACTTGTAAGTTTTTTCTATACTATCTCTCAATGGATGTGTCGGACACCAATCAAGTTCTTCCTTTATCATAGTATTATCTGAGTTTCTTCCTCTAACTCCAACTACACATTCGTCAATATAAAGAAATGAAAATATTAGAAGTTATTTGTGAATAACTCCTCGTTGAATTTCTTCATAGACCTCACGAATACCATCTTTAAGTGAAAATTGATATTGATAATTTAATTCTTTCTGTATCTTATCAAAATTAACTTTATAATCTCTTGGGTCATCAAATTCAACATACTCAAGTTTTCCTTCACCTAAATAATCCACTATCGTATTTATAATTTCTTTCTTTTGATAATTTAAATCGTTAAATCCCACATTATAAACTCCTTGTAAATCTTTTTCCATACATTTAATAATCATATTACAGGCATCTTGAACATGCAAATAAGGTCGCCAAGTATCTTCACCATAAACTTTTAACAATTTATCCCTATAATACTGATATACAAACTCGTTTATAGTTATATCATATCTAACTCTATAACTCACCCCAAATAATGTAGACATTCTCAATACTAAATGGTCATTTTCCAACACAACTTTTTCTGCCTGTATTTTAGAATCTGCATATAATCCAAGTGGTTCTAATGGTGAATCTTCTGTTACTACTTCATCAGTTTTTCCATAATTACTACAAGTACTTAAAAATAATAATGGTATATCATATTTATATGCACACTCACTAATCCAATTTGTAGATCCTGTATTTACACCATATACCGAACTTTCATATTGTTTACAACTTGGTTCTCCTACTATTGCTGCCAAATGAATAATATAATCTACTTCCTGTATAACAGTCTCTATTAATCCAAAATTCTTTACCGTACTTTTAATTAATTTATATTTTGGATTATCTAAAAATGAAATTACTCCTACCGAACCAAAAAACAAATTATCATATACAATTACATCATATCCTTGACTTAAAAGTGTTTCTGTTAATTTAGAACCAAGATAACCTGCTCCACCTGTTATTAATATTCTCATTTTTTTTCCGAATTAAATTCTATATATTTTTTATTTTATTATTTTGCATAACTTGTTAAATTAACTTTACCTGCCCCACTCTTTCTTATATACCATAACTCTTTACCATATTGATAATAATCACCACCATAATTATTTGCATTTAATTCAAATTTATAATCACCCAATTTAAGTTTTTTATTATTGTGTATAACTTCTGTAAAATTATACAATGTATTCGTCTGCATTGGATAATAATTAGTAGGATCTACCATATTAACTTTTTGAAAATTAATCAAAGAATTTAATACTTGTATATCAATATCAAAATTACTTTTTAAAAACAAACTAAATTCTTTATAAAATTTATTTTTATTTTTTATAAATACTAATGCTGATACTTCTTCCTTTTCTCCTTGAAAATTACTAAACTCCCCTATCTTTCTACCCCAAAGTGTTTTAGGTTTTGGTTCTGTAATTATTTTAGTAATATGATTTTTAGTTTCTATCAATTCTTGTCCTATAATCGACTTCGGATTATCAAATGCATAATTAAATAATTTTTTATAAAATTCTACATATTCAATTTCACAATGTTCTCTTAAAAATCTTGAAATATATTGTGTAAATCCCATATGATGACATGCAGAAACTAACCATGAGAATAAATACATTTCAACCCATTCGGGTGTGGTTAGTTTATTATGTTCGATAACTAAATCTACTTCTTCATAAATCTTATCTGGTGGTTCTACCCATCTTGCTATTGGAGCTAAAATTCTCTTTGTTTTTATTCCGTGTTTTTTAATATAATTCTTATCACCAAAGGGTGTATTTCTAAGTGCAGCTAAAACATACATACCTGCATAATTATGTTCTCCCAATTCTAATATTTTACATAATCCTTGTTTAAAACTTTCCAATGTTTCATCTGGCAAACCAAGTATTATTTCTACATATGTAGATATTCCTGCGTCCTCATATAATTTAGTAATTCGTTTCATATCACTATCATCAACAAGGTTTTTTCTTTTGATAGATTTTAAAGTTGGTTCATTCATTGATTGTAAAGCCAAAGTCATACCTCTATGTAATCCTACACTATGAAGAACTTTTGCTATATTAAATAATTTTTCTGCCTTACTCTTTGCCCAATCAACACGGTAAGTTTGTGGATTACCATACTTTTCATTACATTGAACTAAAAATTTTGCTATTTCCATATCTCTATCATAATATAATCCAAAATTAGAATTTGCATCATCAATATAATCTATTCCATGTGAACCAATCCATTCTATTTCTGAAAATAATTGTTCTAATGGTTGTTGATTTACCTTAGTAAAATATGAATCACCTATTTCACAAAAAGTACAAGAATATGGACATCCTCGTGCACTTTCAAGTACTGCTGAAAAAATAAAACCTTCTTTTTTATATTTTTCATAAATCTCATCAAACATTCCACTTAAATATGGTGATGGTGATTTGCTTAAATCTGTTATTCTTTGTCGTGGTAAAGTAGTTATATAACTATTTTTATTTATAATACTACATCCTTCAATAATTGTATAATCTGGTTTATTTTTCAAATTTTCAAGTAATATTTCTTCAAATGTCAATTCACCTTCACCATGAACAATAATATCTAAATACGGATACGACTTAAACCATTTTGGATTTTGTGATAACCACTGTTCATTTGGTGGTTCTTTACCCCCAAAAACTATTAAACAACTTGGATATTTATCTTTTATTTTTTGTGCCAAAATTTTATTAAATTTCCAATTCCAAGTAAAACAAGAAAACCCAACAATTGACGGATTCGTAATCTTATCAAAAACTACATCTATATCATCTCTATAGCAAATCCAATCGGCTAACTCATAATTATTTTTGATTTCTTGGTTTTGTAAGCAATACGACCAAAGTAAACCTGTACTATATGGTAACTTTAATTTTTTTTCAAAATTAGAATATACGGAATCTACTTCAACAAAGTATAATTTTTTCTTCATTTTGATTCCTCTATTACATTGGTTTTATATTCTCCTCGATGTCGTAACCACCATAATTTTTCACAAGCAAACTGAAATGTATCACCATAATATCCATCTTTATTTTCTGGTTGTTCAAATCTAAGTTTATATCCACTATTTTTTGATATATTTGTTTTACCCTCAACACATGCATGAATATTATAATCAAAAGTTTCCACAACAGGATACACATCAACAGGATTAACGACTGAATTCAGTTGATACCGAAACAAATTACTTTTAATCTTATTATGAAGTTTAATATTTAAATCATTGGTTATAAAATCTTCAATTTCTTTATATAATATATTCTTATTACCTAAATGTATTTTTATTGCGGTTGCTTCATCATAATCCCAAATAAGTTGATTTTTATTAATATCAATATCCACTTCTTCTATTATTCTACCCAATGAAGATGCATTTTTTATTGCACATTCTAAACTCTCTATAGTTTTCCTATATTCACTACCAATAAAAGTATTCTTATTATTCTCTGCATATTTAAAGAGTCCCCAATAAAAATCTTTATACGAAATATTATGAACTGACCTTAAATATCTACTTATGGATTGTGTATATCCTAACCAATGTGCCCATCCTGTTAACCATTTAAACATATATGCCCGTTTCCATTCTTTATGTGGCATAGTATTTGTTCCAACAACAATATCCCACCCACCAGATTGTGCTTCTGGATTGTATGGAGTATGATTTGATTCATAAATGGATGCATATTCAATACCATATAACTCACCATATTCTTTTTCTGCTATTGGTGTATTAGGTAATGCTGCTAATGGAAAAGTTTTTACTGAAGTATGTTGATTTATTTCCATTAAATAACATAACCCATCTACCCAAGTATCTAATGTTTCTAATGGTAATCCCATTACCAATTCTACATAAGAACCAAGGTCCTGTAAATCATATTTTGCAATAAATTCCTCTAATTTCCCATTATCAATATTCTTTCTTCTAACTGCCTTTAATGTATCTGGATTCATTGATTGTAGTGCTATAGTTACACCAGTTTTATCAAGTTCTGCATCCGCCATTATTTTATATATTTCAATCACCCTATCAGCATGTCCCTTTGACCAGGCTACTGAAAATCTAATTGGAAATCCAGTTTCTTGTTTTAACTTTGCCATATGTTCTGTCAAATCTTTATGTTCTGGAAATAAACCAAAATTAGAATCTGCACAATCTATAAACTCTATTTCTCTCTTTGATGCCCAATCTAATTCTGCACATATTTTTTCAATCGAATGTCTTTCTATTTTTGTATATAAAGTATCTCCGATTTCACAAAATGTACATGCATATGGACAACCCCTTGATGGTTCAATAGTCATTTTAAATTTCTTTATATGATGTGGCATAGTATCATATAATTTATCAAATGTTCCATCAAGATAAGGACTTGGCATTGAATTTAAATCTTTGATTCTATCCCTTTGTAAATTTATATTCGTAGAAAAATCTTTACTTTTATAAGAAATTCCTAAAATTTTACTTAAATCAGGTTTATCATTTAATAATTCTACTAATAACTCTCTTGTAGTTTCTTCACCTTCGTGATGAGAAATAATATCTACATATGGTCTTACTTTAAAAAAATCAAAAATAGATGGATTCTTTCTAACCCACCTTGTATCATTAGAACGGGGTGGCATCTGTCCACCATAAATAACCACACATTCTGGCCATTTCTGTTTTATTAATTCAGCAACTTCGTTAGATAAAGTCCAAGACCATACATTACAAGAAAATAATACCACATCTGGTTTCTCTGTAATGTGTTCCATAATAGAATGTTTATTATCTTTCCAATATATCCAATTACTTACATCATAGTTTTTAGATATGATTTCATCCGTCCTACAATGACTCCAAATTACACCTGTACTATATGGTAAACGAACCTCGCCATAACCAAATATATTACTAAATTCACATATTAAAAGGTTTTTCATATTAATAAATATAGTTTACTTAACAAGTTGATAAAAAATGTCGAGAAATAACTTTTTAGTATCAATCTTTTTAAACTGTTCTTGATTGTATTTAATTGTAGGAATTGATTCTAAATATAATTGATGTTTTTCATCTTCACTCAAAGAACAAATTCTCTCTACTTCATTAACTAAATGTTTATGTCTTGTAACATTATCCTCTATCTCATCATACGATTCATCAAATATGTTTGGAAAAGTTTTAAATCCAAATGAATGTAATATATCCAAACTGCCTGCTCCTCCAACAAGTAAAAATGGATTTAATAAAATTGTTTTGACTGGAGCTCCAGTTAATCGAGAAAATTCAAATGACGTTTCAGTACAGATTGCAAAATAACATTGATTATTATGACTTTTATGTGGATTTGAATCACCTATTTCAGATACTAAGTATGGATCTTTTTTACTTCGAATGTGTCCAATTTGATCACCAGGATATGGATTATTAAAATCACCAACATCAAGATATATAGGTAACTTATCTAATATCTTACTCTCTTTTATACTTTTCACTATATCACCGTTTGCACCTAATTCTTTATCTTCATAAACCAAGTCTTTCATTAAATCTTCTTTGGAATCGCCATATCTATTTAATGCAGAAAGTAAAATCTTATCGTCTAATCCTCTTCTAAAAATTTCTGATACTAGCCACATTTTATGAGGAAACATAGAACCATTATAATTTAAAAATGTATATGGTCTTTTTTCTAATAATTTAGGACTATCTAAATTTAGTAACCATTTTTTATAATCTTTTATATCACCTGTATAATCACTATTTATTCCAGCATCCATACCCCAACAATACCTACCAAAATCCTCATCATTCAATTGAAATCTCATTGTTCTCATAAATACCTCCCACGGAAAATAAACAGTAATATTAGGTTCAGGATCATGTTTCGAATTTGATAACCATTTTATTCTTTTTGAATTATAACCCAACTCCTCGAATTGTCTATTTACCGTTTGGGCAAAAGAATTATTCATCGCCTCTACCCTTCTATCAATTACAATTGTCAATCTATCATCATTCCAAGTTTGTTCTTTTGATGGAAATATCTTTTCAAGAAATCCTTCCATACTTGGCATATTAACATGCGACATAAGATCATCAGAGGGTACAAACCAAAGATGGTATTTATAATTTTCTTTAGTAGTAGGATTTACCATTCCATAATGACCTGCATCTCCAGAATGTTTATTTGTAATCTTAAAATCTTCAAAGCCAGTTGTATTAATAGAATACTTTTCTGCATTATTATCATACGGAAATATATCATTATCTATCATTTTATAAAATCTCCCATACCTTTTTCAATAATAAAATCTTCTAAAATTTTCTCCATATTTTTATAAAACTTCAAAGAAATTTCTTTTCTAAAATCATTCCAAAAATGATTATAATTATGTAATAATCTTGGAAAAATATCTTCTCTAATTTTTTCTAACTGTAATAAATTATTATTTTTCAAAAAGTTATCTGTCACATCAAATATCTTTTCCAGTCTTTCTGTTCCATCATAAATATCATCATAACTTGAATCAAATATATCTTCAAAAATATCAAACCCCTGTTCCTTTAAATACTTTAAAGACCCTTTAGCGCCGACCATAATAATTGGATGAAAATTAAAAACAGCTTTCCAAGTTTTTTCAGTCAAAAAACAATGAGAATAACTACCATAGTTTGACTCATTAAGAATAGAAAAAAAACTTGTATCATAATGATCTGTACACACTTTATGATATGCCCAATTATCATCAAAATTAGTATAATCCAAAGTCAAATTTGGTGGAAATGAAACATATCCATCTTCCAAATATCCATTTTCTTTTATCCAATTAACTACCCCTTCTCTATGCCATTTTTTTAATCTATTATAACAAATATATTTTTTTGTCAACTTTTGATTTTTCTTTTTTTCTATTTGTTTATCTGTCAATTTAAAATTATTAATATTTGAACCTACCTCGCCATCTGATATATAAAATGAATTTGCTGTAAAATTTTGTGAAAATGTCTTTATATATTTTGTTTTTGGTAAATCTAATTCATAATTTGAATCCGTGTAATAAACACCATCAGTAGGAATATTCTTTTCTTGTAATCTATTAACCAAAAAATCTTCTAAATAAAGAATTGTGTCTTGTTGTTGTATATCATATTCTTCAAAACCATAATTTAATAAAATTTTTGCTTTATTATTTCTTACTTTTTCTAAAACATGATTTGGGATTGAATCTAAAAATGTTATCTTGGGATTTAATTCACTTATATCGTTTTGCCATACATCGGTGTGAGAGATTCCAAGTCCATTAATAAAACATTTAAAATTTATTGGATAAATAAAATTATCTTCTGTTTTAGAATCTACATATTCATATAAATCGGAATCTAAAAATTCTCCTATTGCAAATCCCGTATGACAAGGATTACTATTCCATCCTTCATGATTTTCTAATTCAAAATCAACACAATTATCTACTGGTTTTTGATGATTAAAATTATCTATTCCGATTTTTATCATACCACTCCACAGTTTCTTTTATACCATCTTCAAATGTATATTTAGGTTTAAACCCCAATTCCTTTGTAATTCTATCTGTATTAAAACTTCTAAAAGGAATAGTTGTTGGTTTTGTATTATCCCATTCAACATTAGGATTTTTGCCTGTTACCTTAAAAATTATATCAACTATCTGACCTATGTTTATAGTTGAACCATAACCAAGATTGTATGGTCGCATAGATTCCCCCTTCTCTAACACCAATAAAGCACCATTTACAACATCTTTCACATACAGAAAATCTCTAACTACATCTGGACTTCCCCACACCACAAATGGATTCTCATCCTTTAAAACTCGATTAATTAGTGCTGGTATAACATGGCAAGTTTTAGGATTAAAATTATCATGTGGGCCATACATTGCAGTTCCTCTACATATTAAAATTTTCATATCTGAAAAATGTGATAAATGTTCCATCATCTTTTCTCTATATCGTCTTGACCACCCATAACCATAATAAGAAATATATGGTTCATCATCCCAATACTCATCTTCTGTAATTGGATGTTCTCTATTAGGATATCCAGTAGAACTATTAATATCTACAAATCGTTTTACACCACTCTTATGACATGATTCTAATAAATTAGATACTAAAGTTACTTGATTAAGTGCTATCCTAAAATCAGTTGGAACTTCAGAAGGATGACAAATTTTACCTGCTGAATGTATTACATAATCTGCTCCTTCTACGAGTTTCATGCAATCATCAAACTTCTCTAAATCAATATTCTCTAATACCTCTATCCTATCATCAACTACATTCAAAGGTCTATTATGTGTATGTGTTCTAATTTTAGCACCGCGATTTAAAAGTTCTTTTATGTAGTGTGTTCCAATCATCCCAGCACCACCAGTAACTACTATTTTTTTATCTTTGAAAAACACTATATTTCTCCTATACCTTAAAAGAATTATATCTAAAATTTAAATTTTCTTTTTTATTTTTATTTTCTAAATACCAAGATATAGTATCATCTATCCCACCATCTATATCAACTGTATTCTTAAATCCATAAGAATATGCACGTGACATATCTAATATTCTTTTATGATCACCATTTGGTTTTGATTTATCAAATTCAATTCCACACTTAAAATATGCCGCTATACTTGATGCTAACTTTGCAATACTAACACCCTCACCACTAGCAAGATTTAATGGTTCAGTTATTTTATTTTCTACTGCAAAAACCATTCCTCTTGCAACATCTCGTGCATGAACAAAATCTCGAATTGGTGTTCCATCTCCCCACACACTTAAAGTTCCACCTTCTCCTGCCTCTTCTGCCTTTCTAATTAAAGATGGAATTACCATTGCTGTTTCTGCATCAAATTCATCCCACCTTCCGTAAGTATTTGCAGGTCTTACTATTGATATATTATCCCAATCATATTGTATTTTATAACCTTCAGCCTGTAACTCTCCCATTCGTTTTGACCAACCAGGTAATTTATCATTATCTGATGGAAATGTTTTCCACACATCATCCTCTTTCATTATTTCTGCGGGACTATACACTCCTACAGAGCTAGTATATAGAAACCAATTAGTACCACTTTGGTATGCAGCTTCCATCATGTTTGTATTAAACCTAATCATAGGTATAAAATAATTCAATGGTTTTATTCTTGGCATTTCTGCTGAACATTTTATTCCTGCTACGTGAAATATAAAATCCATCCCTTCACATACCATTTCACAATTCTTATAAATTGTTAAATCAACTTTATGAAATTCCACATTTTCGAAAAAATCTACTGGCTCATCAAGTGAAGCAACTCTAATTTTTGCACCTTTATCTAAAAGAATCTGAACTAATTCTCTCCCTATCATTCCAGTTCCACCCGTTACTAATACATTTTTATTTTTAAACATCATATATCTCCAATAATTTTTCTTTAATAACTTCATACATTATTTCATGGTGTTCTATATTTGGATGATCCGCTCTCCATTTGCCAACATTTCCAGTTAATGTTTCATAAATATTTCCAAATAATGTACCTTCACGTTGAAGAATAAAATTCATCCACTCTTTAGAAGATGTAAATCCATTAACTGGTCCTATACAATATTTTTGGTCTATTTTTTCTATAATATTTTTTATACCGTCCACAGGAAATGAGAATGAAATTAATGTTTTTGGAGCATCAACAATTCCCAATAAATCATACCACGGTTGATAAAATAAATATTTTATATTTTTTGACTTTAAAAATTCTTGTAATGCAACCATATAACATATAGATTTATAGTGTGCTAATTCATCATTATGATATTCTAAAAAAGGTTTATATTCTTTCGGTTCGTGTGGGGAAATGAATCCATGAACGTGAGGTATGCCCAGAACTTCTTCTCGCCTATTCGGTTCAACCCATCCCACTATTACAATCACATCATCAAGATTATCCTGGTTACAAACCCACTCAACCGTTTTTCTAAACATCCATTCATTAGGAGCACCACCCCACGCCTCATTTATCAATTCACAATTAAACTCTTGTGATAATAAAGTCGGCCATGCATGTTCTTTGTTTCTTCCCGGAATATGAGGTCCAGGTAAACCCCAACCATAAGTCCAACTATCTCCAATCGTGTATAATTTCTTAACTATCATTTTAACTCCTATAATTCTTGACCATATTTTATTGGAAATCCATTTCTAAATTTACTTAAATCGTTGTTAATTATTATTTGATATCCACTTATAAGTTCTTCTATTCCATCATCCAAAGAATATTTTGGTTTCCAACCACAAGATTCAATCTTTTCATTTGAAACTATATAATCTCGTTTATCTGGATCCTCATAATAATCAGACTGATTTACAACAAAATCTGGTATATATTTTTTAATTCTTTCTGTAAGTTCTAATTTACTTATATTAGTATCACTCAACCCAACATTAAATGCTTCACCAACATTATCTTCATAATTATCAATCATAAATTCAAAGGCTGAAGATACATCTTTTATATGAATATAATTTCTAATTGCATTTGCTTGAAATAACGTAATATATCTATCTGTTAATGCCTTATATACAAACTCATTTACTAATAAATCCAATCTCATTCTTTCAGACATACCAAAAACTGTTGCCAATCGTAAAGTTATCGCTCTACCACTATCTAAAAGAATATTTTCAGAATCACATTTAGTAACTCCATAATGACTTATAGGAGTTAATTTTTGTTCTTCAGTACATATCCCTTCAGTTTTATGTCCGTATCCACTATTAGTATTAGGAAAAATAATTCTCTGGTCTTTAGAAGTATTTTTAAGTATATCTTTTATCTGATAATAATTTATTGTGGTGGATAATTGTTTATCTTTTTCACATGCGGGAAATCCAACTATTGCGGCTAAAGGTATTATAACATCTTCATAAGGAACATAATTACTTAATTTAGAATAATCTCTAACATCTCCATATACAAATTTAAAATTTTTATTATTAAATAGATTTAATAGTGGTGTTTGATTATATAATAAATTATCATATACAGTTACATAATGTCCCATTTCTAATAAAGTAGGAACAATTACTGAACCTAGATATCCTGCACCGCCTGTTATTAAAATTCTCATATTATTTATTTAGCAAAAGTAATCATTGAAAATCGCGGATTTAATGCATAAGAGGCTACATGACTAATATAATGTGGAAATTTAAATCCACCATGATTAACAAATATTGCACGATTAAATTTTGGAAAAATTGGAACTACTTTATCAACTTCGTTATCCACTCCCACATGAAGAATTCCGCCCCAATCCCAAATCCATTTTTTATTAACATAATAAATACATCCAATTTCACCAACCCAATTGTCAATGTGAGTTCTATAATGGCACCCATCATCAAGTTTATAACATCTTATATAATAATCATTTAACTCCACCTCGCCTATCCTTTCCAATATAGGTTTAAAATATTCATCATGAATATTTTCAGTATTATCTGTCAATGGTATCGAATTCCAAAATTTTGCACTATATGTTTCATCTTCTCCAGGAAAATATACCGAATTAGTATAAGAACTTTGAGAATGTGACTTTTTAAAAAAATCAGGCCTTGTTTGATCAGTAAAAGTCCAATCATTATCTTTACCAGAATATAACAATTCTAACCTATTTGCAATATCTTCAGGCAAAAAATTATCAACTATTACAAATCCATTTTTTTTATAATCATCTATTAAACTACTATAATCATGTTTCATTACAAATCTCCGATATAAAATCAATATTTTTCAATTCAAGAAATGGATGAGTTGGAACAATAAAACCCCTTTCATAAATTTTATTAGCAACTTCTCCACTAAATTCACCGTATCTACTTGTCCAAAATTTATGTTTTCCAAGATTTCCATGTGACCAAACTCTTGTTTCAATGCTATTTTTATTACATTCTTCAATTACTTCTTTTCTATGTTTATTCGATTCTGCCAATATACCAATATGTAAACTAACTGGTGTAGTATTTTCACAGTCTTGTAATTCAAATCTATCATTTAATTTTTCAACATATCTCATATGATTTTCATTTCTTTTTGTAAAAATACCATCAGCTTTTTCCAATTGTCCTAATCCAATATATGCCTGTAAATCTGTTGACCTTACATTAAAACCAGGTTCATTGAATATAAATGGGAAATTTTCATCATTTCTATATTCATCATTAACAATATCTTTTACCCAACCGTGTGATCTTAACTTTAACAATTCTTCATATAAAAACTTATCATCTGTATTAATAAACCCACCTTCTATTGTAGATAATTGATGTCCAAAATAAAAAGAAAATGATGACATATCTCCAAGTGTACCAACATAACTTTTATCATCATACTTAGCACCTACTGATGCACAAGAATCTTCAAGAATATAACATCCGTATTTTTCTTTTAAATACGACAATTCTTTTCGTCTATGTGGAACACCAAGAACATGAACAAAAATAAAACCATCTATATCACCCCGTTTCAAATAATCTTCTACAATATTTAAATCTATATTATAATTACCATCTTCTGCGTCAACCATAATTGGTTCAATTCCAAATTGAATAAATGGACTTAATGTAGTAGCCCACCCACAAGATGGAACTAAAAATTTATTATTTTTAAGTTTACCCGCATTTAATAATGAATAAACCATTAATAAATTAGCAGATGAACCACTATTAAGATAAACTGAATAATTAGTTCCAATAAAATCTGCCCACTTCCGTTCAAATTGCTTTGTAACTTCTCCCATAGTAAGTCTAGGGTTTGTTTGTAACCAATTTATTAGTGAATCTATATCATTCTCATCTATAGTATCACTTGCAAGTGGATATTTCCATAATGATTGTCCTGTTAAATCTAACGATTTATTTTTCATTATAATAATCGCCCCACTCGATTAATAATGTAGAACAATCTGTATTATATGCATTTTCAAATTCTGGAAATATTTCTTCGGGTTCATTTAATAACACAACATTAACCTCGCGCAACATATGTTTAAATGGCTCAGTATAATCATTTGTATGTTGAACTCCACCATTTAACGGACTTGTTGAACCAATAGAAGTTCTCATTATTACTTTGGGTTTAAAAGTATTCTCAGTCATATGTTGCATTTTATCCAAGTGATTTACTAATGCATCCATACATCTCATAAAAAAATCAAATCTTGGAAAACAACTAATGGGAACTAAACCATTCATAGCCATTCCTGTACTCATTCCCATTTGTATTTCTTCAAATACTGGTAATTCTATTCGTTTTTCTTCAGGTAAAGTTTTTAATGTATTGTAAATTGCATTACCACTATACAGAACTGATTGTCCAAAAAAGATTGTATCATCTTTATCAGATAACCATTCCATACTTCTTATTATTTCATCTTTATATTTCATTAAAATAACACCCAATTCCCTGTTCCGTGATGTGGATACTCACTTTTATATTGATAATAAATTACATCATCAGGTACATCTTGTTTTCCACCCCAAGTTTCATCAACTGGGGTATTTGTAGAAAGATTATTATCTTCAAGAACAAATTGAAGTGGTAAATCAAAATTCTTTGCATATTTATATGATTCATGAAAAATACCACTTTCAAAAGTCATATCTCCAATGAAACACCACACTTTATTTGTTTCACCCTTTAATTTAATTGATTTTGCAACACCCAGTGCTATTGGTATTATACCACCAACAATTGCAGATGAATAAAATTTAGGATTTTCTGAATATACACTCATACTTTTACCCCGAACAATTAAATCCATTAATGTTTCACGAGAAACACCATGTAATAATGCGTGATAATGATTTCTCCAACTACTAAATACCCAATCATCTTTACCAACATCTTTGAATATTTCTATAAGTTGTTCTTCATTATTAGAACTTAAATGAACTGGTGCTGTAATCTCACCTGCTTCATATCGTTCTTTAACTTCTGTTTCGAAGTCTATTAAAAATTGTTTATCTATCATTTGTCTCTCCAATTTAATATTGGGTTATCTATAGGCCAATTAATTCTAATTCTTGGATCATCCCATTTTAACGTATCTTGGTTCATCCAATCCACATAATCTTCTGGATATGATTGTGTATAATGAAATAAACATTCTTCACTCAAACATAAATGTCCATTAGCAAATCCTGGTGGAACTAAAACACTCAAATGATTTCTCTCTGATATAATAAAACTATCCCACTTTAAATAATTTTCGGATTCTGGTATGTTATCAACTACAACTAAATAAATTTCTCCCCACACACAAGTAATATGTTTCCAAGTTACACTATCTCCATGTAATCCTCTTAATACATTTTTTCTTGACCTAGTAAATTTAGATATTTTTTCTTTTGGTGTATCATATGTTGATTCCCAATATGTCCACATCTCACCACGATAATCAAACCAAGAATCTGGCTGAAAGGTTTTAACTTCAGGAAATACTTTTGAAGTTTTTATTTCTACTTTAAATTCACTCATAATACTTTCCTATCTACTAATTCTTCATATAACTTTTCTGTCCATATTTTATGTCCATCTACACTTGGATGGTCACATTTTGTAAGCGCCTTTTTGGGACCAATCTTATTTTCAATATATTCCTTAAACGTTTCAGATATAATGTATTTTTTATTTATTGTTTTAAAATCTTTAAATTCTTCTATCTCGATACCCCAAGAAAAGAACATCAGATATTTTATATTATTTGAGTCAAAAAATGAAGTAAGTAATAAAATTTGATTTTTTAAAGTATAATTTAATGTAGTTTTATTTAGAAAAAAAGTTACATATTTCTCCCACCACTCTTTATCCCCAACAATATCCAAAAGGTCATGTTGGATATAATCTTGGCCAACGTTCCAGCCCAACCACATCGTTCCATCCTTAAAAGTATCATTCCAATATTCTGTTCGTATAGGTTCAATAAATCCCAAAATAACCAAAACCTCATCCCATTTATCTGTATTATTATCAAACCATTCTATCGTTGTCCTAACCATTCTATCATTACTACCGCCAGATGTAGATTCATTTATCTCAATAAGACCTAATTTATCAGATAATAATTTAGAGCATCTTTTTGTCCCCTGAACCTTGTATCCTTTTTCTTCGACACCATCTCCAGCCATCCAACTATCTCCATTTACATACAAATATTTTAATTTACTCATAATACTTCTCTCCAGTAATTTAGTAAATCATCACATATTTCTTCTAAACCTTTTGTTGGTTTCCAACCTGTTTTAACTCTAAACTTTGTACTATCTGGTATCTGTAATGTTATATCAGTTGGTCTAACTCTATTTGAGTTAAATTCTTTTATAAATGCCTTTGGAGTTTTAGATTTTGAAATTAACATATCTAATGCATCACCTACTGAACAAGTATGATCCCCACCTATATTATAAACTTCACCATAGTCACAATTATCTACTGCCAACCAATAAGCGTGAACAGCATCATCTATATGATTATAAGTTCTAATTGAATCTAGATTTCCGTGTCGTATTGGATGTGTTGGGAAACTCGGAGCATATTGTGGAAACTTTTCATCTTTTTCTGCCATAACTATTTGATGTGCAAATGATGATAGTGCAAATCGTTTCCCTCGTCTTTTACCTTCGTGTGAAAACATACGAGTTATTATAACTCTCATATCAAATGCTTTTGCATAATATTGCGACATTAAATCATGTCCTACTTTTGATATTGAATACGGATTTGCAGCTCTTATTAAATTTGTTTCTGTAATTGGTGTTTCTTCCTCTAATACATTACCATAAACTTCTGAAGAAGATACACTTACTATTGTAGGATTACAATAATTTCTTTCTTTTGAGAGTCGCAATTCTTCTAATAAATTTGTAGTTCCAATTATATTTGTAGTTAAAGTACTGACTGGAGTAAGAAAACTCGATTCTGGAAAACTTTGTGCTGCAAAATGAAAAACTATATCTGGTTTTGATATATGAATAATTCTTGCAAGACTACCCCTATCTAATAAATCACATTCTTCTAATATAACTCTATCATTACCAAATAAATGTTTGATATTATCTTCTTTACTTCTCCACCTTCGAGTAGCAAAGATTTCTACATCTGGAACATTTTTAAGAAGATAATCAGCCATGTGACTACCGACAAAACCTGTAATACCTGTTATTAAAATTCTCATCTATATTTTTCCTTATAGAAAGAATATAACTTATCTGCCCATTCTATTTGAACTTCTGCGTTTGGATGATTACATTTCGTTACTCTCTTTTTAGCACTACCCAAAAATGGTACTTGATAAAAATAATCAAAATCAACTAATTTTGCAATATCACAATCTCTATCCATAAAACCATGGTCATTGTTATCCCCATCGAAGAACATATATTTAATGTTATTTAATTTGAAATAAGATTGTAATCCTATAACATATTTCCAAGATATTTCTGAACTAGATTTGTTATCCGGAATATAATTAAAATTAAATTCATCTTTATCCACAGAAGTATCTCTTTCGTTATGTTCCCATGCAGTATACCCATCGTGCCCAAATTGTGAGGACCACCAATGAGTCGGAATGTCACTATCATCTGTATTGGTTCTACTTACCCATATTTCATTTCTAACTGGATATGATAATTGTAATACAAATAAAGTATCTTTTAATTTATCTTGATTTTCAGAAATCCAATTAAAAGTTTTTCTAAATATTCGTTGGTTAGAACCACCACCTTTAGATTGGTTAATATCTTCTGCATCAAACTTATCGGCAAGAAATTTAGAATATCGTTCTTTTTCTGGATTATCTAAACCACAACCTTCGGTGTAACTACAACCATTACTATACACATATTTTATATTGTCCATAAAACAAAAAATCCTCTGGTTAGAGAGGACACTATTTCAAGTGCCTCCGTGTTTATAGTCCTTTCTCGTGGTCGGTTAGGTCTTTCAGGGTTGGTTACCCGAGTTAGTACCACTTGGACTACAAATAAATAGTACATAACAAAATTATTTACATATTTCTTTTATTAGAGTATCATCTATATCATTTATATACTTTTTTAAATGTAAAAAATTATGTACTAAAATATCTTTAAATTGCCAAAATATTCTATCCACTTCAGTTATAGGCATCTCACTAAACTTTTTTATTTCCTGAATAACCATATCCATTCGTTTTTCACTATCTTGTTCATTGTCGTAATCTTCATTTATTATTGGTGAAAAAGTTTTAAATCCATAGCTTTTTAAAGTTTTCAATGTTTCATATTGTCCTACTATTATAAAAAGTTTTAAACATGCAAAACTTTTATATATTTTTTCATCTAAATATACACCCTTATTATCATATTCTGCCATAGTAACCACATCAATATATGAATTAAAATATAAAGGTAAATTTAGTAAACTTGTTCCAAATTCATTACCAAAATCTAAATGTATAGGTAACATTTCTTTAGGTAATAGAACAGATTTATATACTTCCAACATTTCTTTTTCTACATCGGTTGGATTTTTTAATATATCATTTACAACAGGAAACCAAGATAAAAATGAAATATTAAAATAGTCTAATAAATTATTTTCATAAAGTTTATTTACATAATTTATTCTATGGGGTTTTGGAGTTCCATTAAATGATAAAAAATGTTTAAGTCTACTCCATTTTTGACTTTTCTTAAATAATCCCATAATTAATTTTCTATCATTTTGTTGCTGTTCTAATACAGTATCTGCCATTGAATAATTATTCAAAATTTTAAAAGGATAATCATTTTTGATATTCATATCTGGAGTAATTTTTATAATATCTTCACCCATCTGATATAATTGAAGAATTCTTCCATCATAATAATCATCAACCGTAGAATGATCAAGAAGCCACACAACTAATTTATAATTTTTACCAACTACCGAATCAATAGCTTCAAACACATCATCATTATCTTTTGGAGAAGTTATAAAAAAAATATGAGTTTCTTTATTAATATTTTCTTTTAATATCTTTTCGGCACAAATTCTATTTGTCCACATATGAGTATGATATTCGGGATCAAGTTTATTATTCCAATAATAAGTTATACTCATTAAATCATCCATACATTATCTCTGAAATTTCATTCCAAACATTTTTATGGTCCTGTAATTTATAATTTGCAAAATGGTCTTGATTATAAATGAGTATATCTTCCATTTCATAATACCACTTATGGATTTCCTTTTTTGTCATATTACATAACCTTTTAACTTCATCCAATATCATAAAAAATCGTTTATCATTATCAGTTTCTTCATCATATGACTCATCTATATATGGACTAAATGTTTTAAATCCTACTTCTCTTAATTTTGCCAACGAAAATGGAGTACCCACAAATAAAAATGGAGTTAATTGAGAAATTGGTCTAAATGTCTTTTCACTAAAATAGATACAATCTTCATAATAACAACTTTCAGTTACAATATTAAAATATATTCTCTTATATTGATGTGAAAAGTGTGTATAATCTCCAACTGCACCACCAATTCTTTCTCCTTCTTCCGTATATTGAAATTCAGGTATAATATCCTTGTCTGCATTTATCGGATATAAACTTTTTATATTTGCAACTGCATTACTAACAACTTCATTCTGTTTTTTATCCTCTATAAAATCTCCTATATGAGTTGGCCATACTCCACCATATTCCTTATTAACTTTCGGTGCACCAAGACTTATAATACCTTTATCTTGTAAATTTAATGAATAAAGCATACCCACTAATGCAAGTCTATATTCTCTAATTATTCTATTATAAGATAAAAAATATTTTTCTCTTAATGTATCTTTCATATCTTTCATTTCTTTTTTAGTAAAAAAAGAATTTTTATATGGCCATACTTTATTATAGAGTTCCTTATTAAAATTATCATCTATAATCTGATTATAAGTATTTACAGCAGACTCTAATCTATGTGCGGCTTCAATAACTGTTATTTTTGTTTTTGTCAAATTTTGCATACTTTTACAAAATATTTTATATTGTTTTTTACCATTCATATTACTCGAAACCAACATAACTTTATTAGCTGGAATATTGTGTTTAATCAATTCATTATGTAAATCTTTATAATTCTGATGTGTAACATGCCCCTCTGCAAACCTATTTATTAAAATATAACCATTTTTATTTTGAATTAAAGTTTTAATTCTTAAATTCATAAGATATAAAAAAGATTTTTTCTCATCAAAGGTATCATCACCAATCCCAAGATATGTAAAATAATTTCCAAGTGTTACTGGATATAAAAAAAATGTATCATCTTCTATTTCTTCCAAATTTAAAAAATCTAAGATTAGCTTTTCTTCAGTATCCCGTAAACCCAGCTCACAACTATTACTCCAATCTTTACCACTAATACCTTCTATTAGAATATTTATTTTTTTCATATTAAATTCAATTGTTTACTTAAATATCTATCATGATCATTTCTAATGTGATTAATTAGATAATTTTCAATTTCTAATATTTTACATAACCTATTAATATATTCTGATTTTAAATTAGTTTTTAAGTTATATAATGGATTTACTAAACATTTATCCTGTAAAATCTTGCCTTCAGAATATTCCTTCCAGAATAAATCGTAATTATCATAAAAAATTCTTTTGGTTTTATACTTATGAGGTATTTCATTTATAGATTTCCAATGACTATCTTTTCCCTGTAACCATTTCAGAAATTTTGGATCACTTAAATGTTTCAATTCTAAAAAATAAACATTTGGCTCCAACAAAAAAGTATATAAATTCCATTTCGTGTGAATTGGAATGGCCTTTCCTTGTGGATCTAGTCCGTGTGAGTATGCTATGTAATCATAACTTTCCCATTGCGGATTATTCCAATACCAAAAAATTGTATTCCCCTGACTCATCCAAGATAAATCATTATCTATTTCATGTTTTAAAATCATAAATTTCATAAAGAAATCTACTTCTGGTAAATTATTATCTACAAAAGTAGGTATTAATTTTGCTTTATTCCAATATGGATTATCATTATCAGTTCCTACTAAACCAATAGATATTAAGAAATCTTCTTCTACTTCTAATTGACCAGTATTGGATAAATGCTCTAGATATTTTTCTTTAATTGAAGATTTATATTTTCCAATTGGATCTCGAATTAAACATATAAGATATCCATTAATCAATGTATCCCAATCTATATCAGATGCAATAGATATTATATCATTTTCTAAGGTTCTAAGAGTAGTACTGCCCATTTTATCATGAACTAATATTTTTGCAAATTTCACTGATTCCCATTCTTCTAAAGAATAACCCACGGCAGTATCATAATAGAGTGGGAGCTCCGCATCACGATTAAACTTATATCCTATATTATCTCCCTGAAGATTAGCGTTGAGTAATACTGCGGATAAATTTTTATTCTTTTTCATATTTTACTCCAACCATTCCTAATAGCACTTTCTAATTTAGAATATTCCTTATCTGTAAACTTAACAAGGTTATCGGCATTATGCTGTAGAATATCTTCATATAAAAATGATGGTTCTACTAAATATATATTCTCCATACCAATAAATTCTATTAAAACACCTTTACTTTATATTTCTTAGCAAATCCAACTCCGTCAAGATAACTATTCACTATTGGTTTACCTTTTACATTTAAACTTGTATTTAACACCATAGGACAACCTGTTTTCTCATAAAACTCCTTAATAAGTTTATAATAACCTGGATTGTCATCTTTACTTACAGTTTGAACTCGGGAAGTGTTATCTATATGACATATTGCTGGATACTTATCGGGAAATTTACAAGGTGCCGTGAATTGCATAAACTGAGATTTCTTAACTGGCATATCAAAGATTTCATGTGCGTGTTCTTCAAGGACAGATGGTGCAAATGGCCTAAATTCTTGTCTGTGTTTAATTTTATTCACTTTATCTTTAATTTTCTTACCACGTGGGTCTGCTAACAAACTTCTGTTACCTAATGCTCTCGGTCCAAACTCTGCCCTTCCGTTTGCCACACCAACTATATTACCTTCTAGTAACTCATTTAATACTTTCTTAACTGGATACCTACCTGTAATCTCATACCCTGTAAATGGTGATGTCCAATTCACGTGCTCTCCATAAACATATGCTGCACAACCAAGTGATGAACCTGCATCACCTGGGTTTGGTAATATCCATAAATTAGGATAATAATCTCTTGCTATGATTGAGTTAGCCACACAATTTAGTGCAACTCCACCCATATAAACACAATTATCAGTCTCAGGAACTAACTGTTGTGTTAGTTTGAATACCTTTTGGATTTCTTCTTCACATATCCATTGAACATTTGCCGCTATATTGAATTTCCAATCTTCACTATCATCGTCGGGGTAGTATTCGGGATTCCAATCTAAACAACCTCTATGTAAATTGTCCTTTAAATCTATTGGTTTATCAGAATCATTAAAGAAATCTTCACGAATACTATTCTTTAGTTTGTGGTCTTGTGTTCCCCAACCTGCCATTCCCATTAAGATGTATTCATCTTCTTGTGGTTTTAATCCTAATCGTTGAGTCATCGCACTATACCATAATCCTAATGAGTTTGGATATTTTAGTGTAAATCGTTTTTCAAAATGACTTCCCCACGCATACCAAATACTACAAGTCTCAAACTCACCTATTGCATCTATTACTACGATTGCCGATTCTTCGTATGGTGATGTGAAATAACCTGCGGCGGCGTGGGAGTGGTGATGTTGGACATATTCTACTTTTGCATTACCAACATAATCTCGTAGATAATAAGATGGTAAATTTTTACGAGATAAAACCTCTCCATATTGACCTGCTCTCAATTGTCTTAACTTTTTTAGATATGGTCTTTCAAAATAAACTACTTTATCTGGTTTACCACCAAATCTAAAACAGTCTGCAAATAGTGCTGCGTTTAAATCAGAATCATTCTTGATTCCACTATATCTTTCACTGTGACCTGCAAACAAAATCTCACCATCTTGTATCATAGTTATAGCAGCGTCATGATTTAGTGCGTTTATTCCTAATATTTTCATAAATCTCCTAAAATTGGTATTATAACTTGTTCACAAAACTTTTTATGTGAAGATGGTGATGGATGTCCTGGATCTTCATATCCATTTCCCCAAGGATCACGAGCTTTTAAGCAAATCCACTCTGCTAAACCACCATACTCTACTTGTTCATCTTCATAAAACCACCACTTATCCCAATCTATCATATCCCACAAATAAGTTGCGTTTGGATATAAGTCTTTTAATAGTGGTGTATCTTTTGATATTTTACCTGTTCCATTTTCTGGCCAGTATCTATCTGTTTTAAAATGTGTGTTGTCTCTCCAAGCAAGATTCCATATTTCATGTCCAAATATTTCATCACCCTCTTGTCTTACCCATCCACTTGGAACTTTAAACGAATATTGGTTAAATATATTTTGCCAACACATCATAGTGTATTTTATACCAAGTTTATCTAAATACCATTGAGTTCTTAAAATTTGTTCTAATGTATTTATCAAACTTTCTTCCTCTGAATAAAAATGTTTCCAATATAAATCTAAAAATTTAGTAACTGATTTATTATCCCAAGTCATATAAGGAATACTACTTTTTATCCAAGTAGAATCTTCACTTGGGTGTCTATTCCAATGTTTATCGTGAATAAAATTACCCATCCAATTTTTATGAGGCCCATCTACCCAAAGTTCGTGCATTGGATTCTCTCGTTTAGTAGATAAAAATTCCTTTCTTGATATTCCAGACCACATAATTAAAACCTCAATATCTTTTGGATCCTTTCCAAGTTTTAATTGGTCATTTACTTCCCATATAACTGCTCTACTAATATATGAATTTCCTGCACCTGTATCTGCAACATTATGAACATATCCATATTTTTCTTCATCTATTTGATATGGCCAAGTTCCTGCCCCCTTTGTAAAACTACAACCACTTGTTATAACTATGTTATCCATTTTAAAACCACCTTTCTGTAAATAATTTTTGTGAATTTGCCAGATGATGAAACTTATCATACTTATCTTGAATTAAATCCTGTAAATGTAATGGCCAAGTTATTTGTGAATTTTCCCAATCCGAAAAACTACAACCACTTGTTATTAAATGTGTCATTTATAAATAAACGGATCTCTTTTCCGTAACTCTTTTATTTTTTTCTTATATAAGTAATGTGATTTTATCTTAAACCACAAATATTTTATCCACTTAATCATTTTTATTCTCCTCTATTTTTTATAAAATTAAAAATATATTCAGCTAAAATTTCATTCGGACCATTTCCATGATGTGGATCATTTATCTTACCGTCAGTTTCATCTGCTATTGTTATATGTGGTATAGCATCATCTACATTCAATATTCCAGGCCCTTTATCTTCAAAAAGTATATTTCTCCTATCTTTAATATAATATTTATCCTTTCCATTTTTATCCATTACACCACTGGGACAATACCAGTATAACATATAACATTTTATACCAAAAGTTTCTATATAATCAAACAACAAATAAACTTTTTCCATATCATACCACGTAATTGTATGTTGAAAATCATTAAACCAAGATGTAACAACAAACTTATCTTCAATAGTAAATTTTTTCTTATCAAGAAAAGAAAAATACTCATGTTGATGTCCTGGAAATTCCTCGTCTCCAAAAACTATATCTTTCCAACCTTTTACATTATATCCAATTCCATCTTCAACAAATCTCATCCGATGGGATTGAAAGTGATCGGCTTGAAACAATACTATTTTTGCCTCACTAATAATATTTGACAAATTTTTAGTTAACAAAAAAGAATTTCTATCTATTAGTGAACCGCCCTTAGCTAAATTTTTATATTCCATATTTAATTTTTTGGCTAAACGTACCGAATACGGAATATGTGTATACGTTTCATACTCTGGATTGCTAGGGTTATACATACCAGCAGTATGTGATGAACCGAAAAAATAAATCATTTTAAATTATCTCCTATTAATTCTCTAATTCTATTATGTATTATTAATTTACCGTTATCCGTTAATGACCAACTAATTTTTCTTTTAATACCACTATCGTTAGAATCTGGTAAATTTCCAGATGCATCATACTCCGGGACAAATCCCTGTGGTAATTTGGGATTTAATCTATCATACCTAAAATGATACAGAGATGCAACAGATTCGTTAACAACACTATTTTCATTTTCCTTAACTTTCCCGTATGCATATACCGGTGCTTCAATCGGTTGGTGTACTCCACATATATTTATGTCAAATTTAGGCCTGAAGAAAAACTTACCATATCCTGTACTTGTCCAATTTTCCCACTGCTCTCCATTGTGATTTCTAAGATTTTTTTGTGTCTTTATATCGAATTTAAAAAAACTATCTAATTCAAAATTTAGATATTCTTTATATGTCATTCCATCCAATTTTGAGTAATTCCATTTTAATTTTATAAATTTTTTATCATCATATCTATCTAAAAATTGTTTGACATTAGAATCTTTTTCCAATACCAAAAATTCATCAGGACTTACATTACCTATCCATTCAAATTTACCTACCCCAATCATTGCCATATAATATTGCATACAAACTTCTGCCCAATGTCCAAACATACCATTGGGATCAGATATTAATTTAGCACCCTGTGAATATGGTGTAGGCGGCCAATTTATAATAGTCACTATATCTGATAAATCTTCTAATGGTTTAATCATATAATCCAACTCTTTACCTAATGTAAATAAATAAAAATGATTAACTCCTATTGAATGGTGATATTTAATCCACGCCCTAACTAACCCTGGATTACTCAAATATAAACTACAAAAAACAATATCATGAACCATAATATCTTTCCAAAACTTTTTTAGTGTATCCTAAACCACCTATGGATAATTCTCGTAACATCTGATAGACATAAACACTATTATGGTTTACTACAAAACTATCTGTTTGTGTGATGTACTTGTTAATATTACCTTTTTTCTTCATAGTCTTACTTAGTATATTTAATATATTTTCTGATCTAATTAATTCAATATAATTAATATCAATCTCGCCATTAAAATTATCTAAAAATAAATACTCTACTATCCTTCTTAAATCACTTACATCTAAGATAGAACGAAAAGTTTCATAAACATCAACTGAAAGTGAATTTTTTATAGAATTTACAAAAAATGGTATCAAATTATTAGAATTTCCAGTTTTTCCAACAACCGTAGGTACTCTAGCTATAATATATTTTTTATTTAATGTTTTTATTTTATTCTCTACATTTTTTTTATGGTTTAGAAAAATTTTATTACTTAAATTGGGAAGTGAACCAAAATAAATTATCTTATCATATTCAAAATTCTTTGTTATACTATTTAACAAATCAATTTCTCGTTGAAATAATTTCTGTGATGTCACTGTTGAATCTGAAACTCCAGAACAAAAAAATAAAATATTATCAATATCTATTTTTTTCATTTCAGTTCCAATTAAACCATTACCTACCACCATTACCGCTTCCAATTCTTTACGTACTTAGATGCAAACTCATCATCTTGAAAATTTAACATTATATTTCTATTATAATCCACTTTCCAAATAACAGATTTATATATTTCTTCTAATTCATTTTTATCCATATTACATAATCTTTCTACTTCATCCAAAATAAATTCTAATCTGTCTTTTGGATTTTCTATTAAATCATAACTCTCATCAAATAATTCTGGATATGTTTCAAACCCCTTTTCTTTCACATAATTTAATGAACCACAATTTCCTACTATAATAAATGGTTCTGTAATTAATGCCTTACAAATTTTTTCAGTAATAAATAAATCATTAAAATCTTTTTCTATATTATGGTGTGTTTCCGTTACAACATTAAAATATGTCTTACCGATAAGCTTTGGTAACACCGTAGCCCATCTCCAATCATCTTCCTCTGATTGTCCATCTCCAACATCACTTGGTAAATATACACCCTTATCACGATAAGAAACAAAACCATATTTCAATAATTTTCTTGACTTTAATCCTTCAAATATAATTGTTCTATGTTTGTTTTCAGAATGATTTAGACAATTATAAATTTTTTTCTTTTCATCATTATAATTTACAATACCATAATCTGGACAAGCATTCAATAATCGTTTACATTCCATAAAAAAATAATCAAAAGGATAAGAGTATTCCCTCTCCAATGTCACATTAGAATGTAATATCAAAGTTTTACTAATTGGAATATCATTCTTTTTACAAAATTCTTCATATTGATTGGCTATATCTATTGTTATTGATTCATCAGACCTATCTATTATTATTTTATCTAAATCTTTATTATAAAAAATTGGACAAGGATGTATAAGTGGTAAATTACTATTCTGAATTTTTTTTATAAAATCATCCATGTAAACTATTACCTATTGATATAACTTCACAATTATCAATATCTGGAATATATCTCCACGGATCAATAATAATAGAACCTTGATTATATGAATAAGAAATAAAATCAGAATGTTTAGTTCCAATAAAATAAATCATCGGTTCTTTATCAGTAAGTAATTTATATGTATCTACATATGGATCCCACATTGAAACTTGTTTATGACCTCTTTCTTCTAAAAGGTTTTTTAATAAAATAGATGGACTACCTGTTGTAATATTAGTTTCAGATTTAAATGATTTACCAAGTATTAAAATTGGATAACCATCTGCACATCCTTTGTACTTAAATGAAGTTTCTTCAATTAAATCACACAACCAATCAGTTTGTTTTTCTCGTTGTTTCATAATATTATCAAACCAATCATGAGATAAATTTAATTCTCGTGATAACCAACTTAATGCTATATTATCTCTTGGATGACAACCACCACCATCACCCATACCACCAGACCAATATGATTCTGCAAGTATTCTTTTAGTACCAAGTGATAATGCATTCATAACATCATCACAATTTGTATTTGGTAATTTATGACACATTTCCATAACAGTATTTGCAAAGGAAAGTTTTGTAGAAATAAAAGTATTATATGTAACTTTTATTAATTCTGCATTTTCTATTGTTGTTTTAAATATTGGAGCGTGAGTAATAGTTCTATAAAATTTTTCTGATTTATCAAGTGCCCAATCATCATCATGACCAAATAACACAAATTCTGGATGAAGAAAATCTCTCATTGTAGTTCCCATTGCAATAAAGAATGGATTATAACATAATTTAAAATATGGATTGGCATCAATAATAGGTTTTATTTCTCTACGAATTGTACCAGGTAAAACTGTAGAAATAATGATAACAACTTTTTTAGATTGTTGGTGCCAAATTTCCTCTGCTAAATCTTTTATACCTTTTTTAAGATAAGTATAATCAAAATCGACCCGTTCATCTGGAAGTCTCGTAGTTCCTTCATATAATGGGTCATGTGGTGTTTGTATCGGAACAAATATAATCTCTGATTCACCTACAACTTCTTCTATTGATTTTATTTTTATTTTACTTTTATCTAAATGTTTTTGTGCCCATTGTTCTTGATATTGTAGTTTCTTCGTATCAACAATTTCTTTAACTTGTTTTGAAGGATCATAACCAACTACTTTATGACCTCTTGACTCAACTGCTAATGCACACGGTAAACCAAGTTTACCCAATCCTATAAATCCTATATTCATTTCAACTCCTTTATAAAATTATATAGCTCATTTGCCATAAATTCATGAGATTCTTTTGTAGGATGATCTTCATCAAGCGACCATTCACCATCCTTTGGATGTCCACTTCTATCTTTCCAAAATAATTCATGTCCTTCTTTAAAAACTTTCTCATTTGATTTTATTTGATTCCAACTATAATCACCATTATATAATAAAAAATTTTTATCTTTTATAGATTGATACAAATTTAATAATATTTGTTTGTCATCTCCATCTCTAATCAACGATAAACAATGTAAATTTATATCACATATACCATCAAAGACATAAAATTCAATACCCAATGAATCACACTTATCTTTAAGAAGTAACATCTGAACAAACAAGTAATACATATTTTGATATATCGAATAATAATATTTCCAATAATAATCTCTTGTTTTTTTAGGTAAATCCCAAGATGCCATACTTGCAGATTTCCATTTCATCTCAATATCATCAAAAATCCTAATTCTTGCTAATTCTGATAATTGAATCACTATAATAGATGGTAAAGATTTAGTAATATACAATAATTCATATACTCTACGAAACATCTCATCATTACCTTGTCCTTGATAGGAATGATTTTGACTTGGTAATTCTAACTTATTTCCTAAAATATATCCCCAATTTTCTTCAGGTGGATTGTCTAATTCTGTCCCCCAAGTAAAACTACAACCACTTACATATAAATAGCTCACGATATTCTCTCTATTAATTTATTAAAGTGATGTCTATCTTCTTTTAAAATAAAATTATTATGTTTTAAAATTGGAATCAATTCTTTATACCACATCTTTAACTCATCAAACCTCATAGAAATTAATCTTTCTACTTCATCCACAATCATACCCATTCTTTTTCCTGGATTTACTTCTTCATCATATGATTCATCAATATATGGATGGAATGTTTTAAATCCCCATTCTCTTAATTTTTTCAAAGAATTTGGACAACCTAATATTATAAATGGGTGATAATTATAAATAGGTTTCCACACCTTTTCATCTAAAAAAACTGATACATCTTCAAAAATAGATTCTGTTACTATACTAAAAAATGTTCTACTATATAACCAATCAACTGAAGTTTTATAATGATTTGTATCCCATTCATCTACATCAACTATTAATGGAAAATGATTTTTTTCTAAATCTTTCCAAGCCCGTAAAGCATTACTTTTTATTTTCTTATCTACAAATAACATATTAGAAAAATATTCGGATAAATGAACTTTTTTACTAAATTTATACGGTGCCAATTCTTCAGATGGAAAAGAAGTAAATGTATCCTTTAATAAATTTCTACTATGTAACCAAGAAATTAATGCCATTCTATGTATTCTTGGTGCCCTATTTAATAATAAAAAATACTTATCTTTATCTTTAGATTTCTTGTCAAAAATAACACTTGGTTGCATATTTTCATAATTATCATATCTCTCATTATTAAATGGTATACATTTTATTAAATTTCCTTTATTATTAATACTCCCCCATACCATCTGTAACGTATCTATAATTAAATTGCCAGAGATAAAAATAAAATTTTCTAAAGGAATTCCATATTTTTCTAATTCTTCATAAATATTATCAAAAATTTTAAATTGAAATGGATCGTATCCTTCATTTGCAGACCACAAAATAATTTTACATTGTCCTTTTTTTGTCGATTCTATTATTTCTTTACTAACTCCTGATAATAAAGTATTTTCATACCCGTCCTTATTTCCTAACCAATATTCTGGAGGTCCTTGGGTTTCTAATAAATAATAAAATGGCTCTTCAGATTTTATTGCACTTTTTGAATCTAAAATCTTACATAACTCTTTAAACTTTATACACAAATCAACTAATGATGGTGGTGCGGCTCCAAAATAAGGATCCACATTTTCAGGTAATCCTATTAAACCATTAAAAACCTCTGGCCAGTGGTCATAATCTCCATCGTTATTCTTTTTTTTAGGAAAATCAAAAGCAAATATCATTAAACTATCTCATACTTTTTTAAATTAATTAATTCAGGAAAAACATTAAATAAATTTTGATTTCTAACTTTATCTAACCTTTTCATATTTTCAAAATACAAAGGTAATTGTGATGATTTATCTCTATCATTCATATAAATTATATAGTTATCAAGTTTCTTAAAAAATTCAAAATAATCATCAGAATTAAAATTACTCTCTATCCATTCTTTTAATTCACTAATATTATTTTCTACTTTTTTCTTATATTCAATTGGTAATGTAGTAATACTTAAAAATTCTACTCCACCAACATCATTAAACGCCAATCTATTTGGAGTATCAACAATTTTTAACTCTAACATTTCTTTAAAAAAATCAGTTATATGTAATGAATTTGTATTTCCCCATACAGTAGTAATATCAAAATTTATGTCTGGACATTTCTCATCAAAAATTTTTTTATTTTCAATGAATTTATCCCACGACAATCCATGTCTTATATATTCACCCCTTTCATGACTACCATCTATACTGGCATTAACCGTGATACAACTACCACCATCACTTAACTTATTCCACATATCTAATATATTATATTGTTTATATTGTATAATACTAAAATTAGTAGTGTACCAAAGATCAGGATATTTTTCTAACTCTATTAATCTTTCTAAAACTCTATAATGATTTTCAGTTATTAATGGTTCACCACCTGCCCAATATATAAATTCAAGGGGTCCGTGTAATAATGGTTCTATTTTACCCCACAAATCATCATCAGTTCCTGCAGTAATTACCTGTGGATCATTTTCATCATATAAATACCAACTATTAGATTGTAATTTTTTTGCATCTTCATGCCATGCCGAACTAAATTGATGACTACACATAATACACTTAAAGTTACACAAATTACTAAATCTAATATCAAGATATTGTATATCTTTTAATGATTTTAATTCTCCATCTTTTTTTGTATTCTTTAAAAGTTTATCTCTCTGTTCTTTTAACTTAAAAGCATTATTTTTTCCAAGACGAACACTCTCGTTTCCTAACCTTTCTTGATAATAACAAGTTTCACAGGCTGGATTCTCTATCCCATTCATCATATCAACTCTAAGTTGTTTCATGAATTTACTATTTGTAGCCTCAAGAACACTATAATTACTTATACTTAAAGAATCTCCTCTATATACTCCGTGATTTGCAATACAACAGGGGCCTACTATTCCATCCGTATTAGTATAAACATGATTCCATGGCAAAACACACATAGTATCTTTTTTAATATTCGACATGACTTGGTATATCTTGTTCACAACGAAAATCTATAATCTCGTGTTCTGTTCCGAATAATTTTTCTCGTTTAACTTCACTATAATTTAAATCAGTAATTCCATCTTTATCTACATCAATTAACCCAGTCAATACTTCATTTATAAATCTTTGTTCATTTATACTAGTATCTTTTTGATGTACAAATTTTGTATTTATAATATCATTACGCTTATGATATAATGACTTATATTTCCCGTGTCTCCTATATGGTAATTCATTCATCTTAACCTTTGGAAAATCTATTGTTTGAGTATAAACATTATTAGAATCACAACTTTTATCATCTAATGTTAAATCAAAAATAGCATCTCCCCTATTATTAAAATATTCTTCTGTATGCATATTTTTAATTTCATTGTCAGGTAATGCTCTGTCATACATTCTCAACAATCCAATCTGTCCATCGAAGTATATAGGATTTCTATCTGGATGATTGACTCCTATATAATAAGGCATCCCACCATATTTTTTAAGTGGAGGTTCAATATTCATAGGGCTCTCAATACCACTCCCAAATCTAGCACTACTTTCCTCTCCATTAATGAATAACGATGACTTTTTATTTTCAACATCTACTCTATAAACTACATGAGTCCACAATTCATGTTGTCTTTTAGCCCACATATAAAAATGATCATTCTTAAAATTATAACATCCGCCAGAAAAACAGCTTGAATTATCATATCCCATTCCCAATTGAAAAGTAGGTCTACTTATAATATACGAATGTTGGAATCTTCTATTTTCTATATCACCTATCAAATATGGATCTACATCAAAACGTTCTCTTGGTAATACAAATGTAGAAAATGTAAATGACTTTTCAGTAAGTTTATTTAATTTATCATTTATTCTAGTTTTTATATAAGAAGAATTACCATCAAAATCTAATACTTTCAAACTATCAATAGAAATCTCTGGTAAAAAATCTTTCTTTGTTAATCCCTTTACTTTAGCTCTGTATAAAAAATCATCATCTTCCATTCCCCAATTAAAGTATCCATTAGAATAACCATTCATAGTTTTTACATGATCTTTAGTCATTAAAATAGCTCCACCAAAGTATTCTTCATATTGTAATCCCCAATTGAACTGCTCTACTCGTACCGCCAAATGTTGTGGATATTCTCCAGGCCAAGTATAATCACAACTATCATCTACTGGAACCATATCTATATCGTGGAAACAAAAATAATCATATCCTTCTTTTTGTGCAACATCATAAGCTACATTTTTTGCAGTTCCTCTATTGAAACCACTTATTGAATCAGGGTAAACTTGATTGGCAACAAATATCTTATACTCTATGTCTTTGTCCTTAAAAAATTCATCCATATGTGGAATAAACTTTTTAAGATGTTCTTCTCTTTTATAATGTGGAACACATATTGCTAATTTTTTACTCATCAAATATCAACCTTCACATATTTACAATCTCCCATAAAAGTATCTGTTTGTAATACTTTATAATCCAATGTAGATAATCCATCTTTAGTTAAATCTATTAAATTGCGTTTTACTTTATTAAAAAATCTTAATTGATTTTCTCTACTACCAAAATCCACATATTTAGAATTATCCCACCCACTTTCTTGATGCTCCAAACAAGTAAATTTTCCATCCCTTCTATATGGTATTAATGATACATACCCCAATCTAATGTCTATCTGTTTTTGTGTCACATCAGTTAAAATAGATTCAGTATTAAACCCGCTATTATCTTCAATTTTTTTATTATTAACAGAATTCGAATCAATACTATAAACTAAATCTTTAACCGACTCATAAGATTGATTTTTAACTGTAGGATCAATTATATTTCCATTATTAAATAAAGATTTTATATCTCTCCCATCTAAAGCTTTATTCCAAACTGACACTTGATTTATATAACCCTTAAATTTATTAGTTTTTCCAGAAAAAGGATCGTCACAACCTAAATACATAAAAGATTTAAATTGTTTCACTGATAGACCTCCCATAATAACTGGTGACGCAGTTGATTCTACTCCGTTAATAAAACTACTCATTTTACCACTTTTCTTATCATAGGTAAAAACATAATGTAACCACTGCTCAGTTAATCTAGGAGATACTACCATCCATTCCTTACCATCTTTATCTAATATTGATGCTTTTAATTGCAATCCACTAGTAAATGATAAATTAAAAAAGAATTTTTTAGACAAAATATAATATTCATCGTAATCATTTGTTTCATTTAATATTAGATCGTGTGATGGATATAACCATAACTGTATGGTAAATGAATTTTTAAAAGTATCTGATAAAATCTGGCTTGGGATAATTTTAATACACGGTCCAGTATAATTCCCTTTATCTATAAATTGAAATACCATTTTCTTTTGTTTATCTGTATCTTTATATTCTCCCAACCGTACTATATCTAATGGAACTCCACGCTTTTTACATCTATGTAATAAATCATCGTCCTCATATCCCCATCCCCAATATTCATTTGAAAATCCATTTATTATTTCAAAATGTTTTTTAGTAAATAAAGTAACTCCACCAAAATATTCATCATATACTAATTGATAATTAAATTTACTTAATTGGGATGCCATATGCGTAGGCTTTTGAACTATTGAATAATCACAAGAAGAATCTTGGGGTATTATATCAACGTCATGAAAACACACATAATCACAATCATCTTTAAATAATTCATATCCAACATTCAATAGTTTACCTCTATTGAAAGATTTTTCATTTCCTTGTTCTATTATATAAATACTATGTGGAATACCACATTCATCTAAGTATTCTTTAATAGATGGAACAAAATATTTTAAGTGATCTTCCCTATCCCTATAAGGTACTATAATTCCCAATTTTTGTTTTTGCATTATTTTTCTTTAAATAATTTACTTACAACAGTTTCATCAGAACTTCTTCCAGACTTATTTTCTTCCATAAACGTTCTAAATTCTGCGAAAAATGAGTCAAAATCATTTACTCCTGCGTTAGAATTTAAAAGTTCTTCATCCCGTCTAGCTTTTTGATATCCATAAAGTTCCCATAACTTCCAATCTAACTGCTCTAGTAACTCTATAATCTTAGATAACATTACAGTAACAGAGGATTCTTCGGTAACTTTTATTTTGCTTTCCGGATCCGAATATTCACCACTGTCAAGTAAATCTCTAGCATCTTTTTCTTTTGCCATTTTTATTCTCCTATATTATAATTGTACAGATAAAATTTCTGCTTTATCTAATGAAATATTACCTACTTTTTGGTCCCGTTTCAATAACTTAAATCTTAAATTATTTAATCCATCCGATTTAACAACTACCTCACCACCATTAACTGTTTCAGTTAATATTTTATAATTATTTTTATTATTAGTATAAGATTTCTTACCTATATAATCTGACATTATATTTCCATTATATCTAAAAATTCCATGCTTCCTATATGGGGTACTCTTAATAGTTGCCTTTTTTAAAACTCCAGTCAATATATCACATTGTATCAACTGTAAATGATTTAAATTTTTACTCATATCAAAACTCATATTTTTATAACCAGATTTAAATGGTATATATGTTATTGGTAATACACCTCTAGTTTTTGTAAAAGATTCTACTCCATAATTAAATAGTTGATCTATTTCTAATGCATCCATGTATTTTTTATAAATTGAAATAGTTGAAATATTACCTTCATAATAACTACGCCACTGCTTTCCTCTAGGATTTCCTACTCCTACATACAAGGGACATTTATCATAATTTTTTATTGGATTTTTCATCTTAATTGATCTTATCAATCTACCATTAACATAAAAAGAACTCAATAAATTATCTCTATCATATGACCAATTAACATCATACCAAATTTTAGGTCCTATTCTAATTTCAGTTGATTCTAACTTATCCTTTGAATCAAACACATTCAATTTTAATGTTGAATTATTAGTTATACTTATTCCAGAATGAAATCCAGGTTTACATATTAGTTGATATTCACATCTATTATTATCCGTACTAACATCAAAAGATGGAATTCTATCCACCATAAATTTAACATTTATAGTAAAATCATCTTCAAACAATCCATCAATTACTTCATTTTCTGTAAATTGAGCATAACTTGTTTGCCCGTTTAATTTTATATAATTTAATTCTGAATCTTTAGTATATTTTACATCGTTAGGAAGATTAAAAATTTTTATTCTTTCAAAAAAATCATCATCATGAAATCCATATCCCCAATACTTATTTGAAAATCCATTTATTAATTTAAATAAATTAGTTGGTATCATAATAGACCCACCCGCAAAAGTATCATATAATGGTTGATCATTATTAAAATCTTCAATAGATAAGTCTTCTGAATATGCGTCATCTCCTATATAGGAATATCCAAGATGCATTGGTTTATCAACTGGGTTATAAATATTATTATCAAAAATTGGCAGTAATCTCATATCTTGAAATACCAAATTATTATAAAAATCGGTATCTGTCGTTACAAATTTATATCCTATATTAAAACATTTCCCCCAGTTTAATGGTTTATTAGTAAGCTGTTCTATAAAAAATATTTTCCAATCTAAATTTTTCTTATCTTTTAGAAAATAATCCATATGATAAACTAATTTTTCTCTAAAATAAATTTCACCTTTATATTTATCATAGTTATCTTTGGTAAATATACCAGTCTTGGTTGTTGGTACAATAAATGCTAATTTCATTGTTTATAAAACAAACTTTCTTTTACTATATTATCCCATTTCAAATGATCCGTAAACTTATTTCCAATTCTTTCTATATAAAATTTAGAATTATCTATTGGAATTTTATAATCATTTTCAACTATAAAATCCAACATCTTTTGATACTCCCAATGATATGTATATTTTTCCTTAATACTTGAAACTTGTTTCAATCTTTTAATAATAGAACTATCCCACTTAAAATGGTGTACTTGAATAAAACATTGATCTACTGGATACCTTAATGGATGATTAATAAAATTCTTCCCATATGAAGTGCTTCCATCATCAAATACTACATAATGCTGTCCGTTTTCCAATCTTAAAGAACCATGTATAATTGGAACTTTATTAGGACATGCATTAGATACTCTCATTCTAAAAGAACCTCCTAATGGTAATTGTTTCCAAATATCACTATCATCATTTATTTCTGGAAATGTTCCTCCATCTCCAATTCTATCTAAAAATGCTCCTGTAACAAATTTATATCCTGTATCTTCACAGCTATCTATAATATCATCTAATTCAAATGGATATACATGAAATTCATCATCATCTGATACAATCCACCAATCATCTGGTTTTTTAGAAATGGTCTCATTATATAACGATGTAACCTTCTCCCAATTGAATGGTTCTAATACTATCTTATTATAAATATCAGATCCTATATCAGAAACAATTTTTTTTATTTCTTCTAATACTCCATCATTCTTATTATGAAGATATGCCACCACAAATATGTCATCCACTATATCTTTATAATGGTTTAACATATGTTTTAACATTGTAGTATTATGACCACATACTGTAACTAAATTTAAACTCATATTAATTTTTTACACGAATTATAAAAATCTTCCATTTCAGGAAAAGTTTTTAAGAAGTTTTTTCCTCGTCTTTTATCAAACTCATCAATAAATAAAACAAAATCTTTTCTCATTTTCACTAACCACTTTATATCATCAAGTGGTGCATCTACCCAATCTAAAACCCTTCGTAATTTTTCTATTTCAAAATCATAAAATCCACTATGTCCATGTCCGTAAATATGAGTATATTTTTCTTCTGCTAACGAGTTCATTAACTTTACATCTTCTCTTATTTTATCTATCCAATATGTAGATAATAATCTAACTTGTAAAAATTCTGGATGTCTTAAATATGCTGTATCCAAAATAATTGCATAATGTCTATATCGTTTTCCATTATAATGTTTCTTTTTTAAATCAAATACTTTTTTAATCACTTCGTGATAAGTTGGAACACTCGTTAAGTTATAAGTTGACATTATCGTTGCTTCTGGTTTTTGACATTTAGTTAAAAACATATCCAAATTATTCCAAAATCTATCAGTATCCATTCCATCTCTCATATATTCTGCTTGTGCTCCCCAAGATTCTATACTCGTAAATAATGCAAAATTCCAAACCAAATCATTTTCTGTAATATATTTAACTTTATCAATAAATTCCTCAATTAAATCTTGAGGTCCTGAAAAATTAGAATTTACAGACATTTCTATCTGTGGATTAACTTTTGGATTTTCTATAATATAATCTAAAACTTTAAATGTATCCTTATGTAAAAGTGGTTCACCGCCAGTTATTCTAAATGTATGTAGTGTTGGAAACAAATCTGTCCACCATTTCCAAAATGCCTCTCTATATGGATTTGGTTTAGTATATGGAATAGGAACAATACCATCTCGTTCCATCCACTCAGTATTGTTATACATTCCACTTGTAGGATAATGTCCTTTAGTTGCTATTTCATGTTGCCAATTAGAACTACTCTTTACATCACAATAACCACAACTCATATTACATTGATTAGAAAAACTAACTTCCACATATGATGGATTTGTATTTTCCATTGGGTCTGCATCTTTAATTTTATCAAAATAAGGAAATGCCCAAGCTTCACCACTTTTTAATATTCTATCACTAACTGCATCAGGGTTAACATCTTCTACATTCCAACAATAATCACATTCTTTTGGACGACCACCTTTTAACATCGTCTTTCTTTGAAGTTTTTTAAACTCTGTATTATGAAGTGCAGATGGATTATCTTCTAATTCTCGTAATGGAACAACGTGTGGTCGAGGGTGGTGACAAGAATGAGTCTGGCCGGTTTGTAAAAGAATACTAACTTGATTCCACTTTGCTAAACAAAATCCTTTACCTACGTCATCCAATTCTTGTTTGAGAAGTCCCATATTCTCTAAACCATGAACTGAAATCTGATCCCAAAAAGTATCTTTATTAGCTATCTTTTCTTTATCCTTTATATTATCTTCAAAAAATGCAAGATTCATTCTATGTTTTAATTCTTCTTGGGGATCACGAATCAAATATTCATCTTTTAATCTTGATATCTCACGACCAATATATTCCGTATTATATTTTTCACACTCTTCAAGTACTAATCTATATTCAAGTTCTTGTATAGGTAATGCCATTTCTATATCACGACCTTTATAAAATTTTATATTTTCTTCGATAAATTCTGTGGTGTGTTCTTCACATTGTTCTAAATCTTCTCTCCAATGCATATCTTCATACAAATCTTCATGATTTTCAGTTTTAAATGTAAGTGGTTGAAATTCTTTTATCCTTTCTTTAACATAATCATTAGTATGTTTTTCACACTCTAATAAAATTTGTCTTTTAGCAAGTTCCATTTCAAGATCTATTTTTCCCTCATATTTTTTTATTCTTTTCGATATAAACTTACTATTAAATTTCTCACATTCTTCTAATAATTGTCTTGATTGTAATTCATCATGAAAACTAGTAAACATTAGATTATTAATTTTACTTTCTATAAAATTTGATTTATGTTTTTCACATTCTTCTAAAGATATTCTCTGGGAAACTTCATCATTAAAATCTTCAAACTCTACTGTATTGTTTTCTTTTATCTTCCCCTCAATCCACTCACTTGTGTGAAATTCAAAGTCACTTAATTTTATGACCAACCACATCTTTTGAGATAGTTTTTTTACAAACGGATAAAATTTTAAATATTCTCTTATATAAGGTGTCATATGAGATTCTATCGCATCTTCTACCCAAACTTCATTTTCAATTTCATCAAACTCCTTATAAGTTTTTTTTATTTCTTTCTTTTCTTTTTCAGTAAACTTTGTTATTTTATATTTCTTCACTTTTACTCTCATTAAACTCTATTAAACATTCGCCCCAATATTTATGTGCCTTTTTATTTGGATGAACATCATCTTCTGATGCTCTCATATCTGGATTTCGTTCTGTCATATCCATTATATCGAAATATTTTGGATGATAAAACCAATTTTCTTGTGAAACTAAATTACCAAATACTAACTTATGATCCTTGGTTACTCCTGCATTATTGATTGCAATCAATTCAGATTTTGAATTATATCTTGTATAATCTATATATCTTTCACGTGAGTCTCTATCAATAGCATCAAAAAATATATAGTCTATATTGTTTGCTTTAAAAAATGATTGTAATCCTATGAAAATTTGAGTAGCAATTAGAAATTGTGCATTATCATTATAAAAATTTATAAAATAATTTTTTCTTTCTTTATTAGACCACTCGTTTATAAATGGATAATCGTGCCCCCAATTAGAATTATAAAATTCTCCATCAGTATGTTGAAGAGCTTCACCAAAATTACCATACCAAGGACCTGATTGTGAGTCTATAATTGGTATGTCTTCATGTTCTTTTTTACGAGTTGGAAATTCTTCTCCCGTAAGTTCATTCTTATTCTCTTTAAGTATACTATACGCCTTATTATTCCATATTTCCATTCGAGACATTGCAGTTAGTCCAAGTATAACTAATGTATCTTTCCATTTATCTAAATTCTGACTACACCACTTCAAAATAACTCTGTGCATATAAGGTAATGAACCACCAGATTTTGCTAAATTATAACATTTTGCTCCATAATGGTCTGCTACTACATCTCCGTAAGTTTCACCTGGTAATGGTGTATTTGGAGCATCACATGCAGAAAAACTACATCCACTTACTACAACATATTTATATTTCTTCACTTTTTCTCCGTAATAAAGTTAAACCAGAAGATGATAACTTTTCAGATTTTTCTTTATAATCAAATAAATTGAATACTTCCCATTTTTCACCAACTTCTTTTACAACTTCACTTGGACCTATACACATATCATGTGGTTCACCCTCATAAGTTTCAAAATCTTCCCAATATCGTTCATCACTGTCGTGTATTGATATAATTCCGTTCTCATTCATTAAAGTAGAATATAAATCAAAATCTTGTTTACAATCCTCATAAGTATGACCTGCATCTATATGTAAATAATCTATCTTGATATCTCGTTTTACAAAAAAGTTATAAAATGCATCTTCAGTAGTTGAATTTATAAATTTTGGATTAAACTTTTCTCGTAAAAAACTATCTTCATCCGACCAATCAACTTCACCATTAAAACCATTTGTTGCATCGATTACATAAACTTCTCCTGATTTTCCCTCACCATACATTTGAGTTTCATTGAGTTCCCAAACACAATCAACCATCAATCGAGGCACATATCCACCACCACTACCAAGACAAACACAAGTTTGTGCCCTTAAAAAATATGGAATGGCATAGTAAAATATACCAGCACCCATATAGGTATCGTTGGCACCATGTGTCCATCTATATGATACTGAACCTGAATCTTGATTTCTTGTTATTGAATCGTATATCCAACCACGATTTAGTATTGACATATAAAACCTGTTATTATTCTTAAATAAATAGTAAAAAAAACTTTCAAATCATATTTTTTATGATCCTGGATCCGATGATGCTCCCTTATTATGAACTAATACACCACCAGCAAAATAAACATCTAATGGTTCAACATCAATATTGACAACTTCAACTTCTTCTTCTATCTTTTCAATAGAAGTTACTTCTATTAAATTTCCTTCATGATCTAATAAGCTTTGGCCAATTTGAAGTTGTGATGGTTTTCTCCATTTCCAATATCTAGCGTCTCCAGCATTATCTATAAAGGTATATGTCCATAAATCATGTTCTTCAGTAACCTTTATTAGTCCATCATTTACATTCCAATAACCATCCATATAATCATAAAAAATCTTTTCAACTGTTGCACTAGATGCTTCTAAACTCGTCATATCACCCGTTGATGTAAATGTTTTCCATTCATTATATCCTAAATCTTCATCAGGTAGGTCTGGTATAATAACAGACAAAACCTCATCATCTACACTTATATCTTCTATATTTTTCATAGATCCATCTGACATTTTTATTTTAGTTCCTGGTAAGAAACAGGCTATTGCTAATCCTGCGTATGTATCTTGAATTTCAACAGTTTTACTTATTGCAGTATTATATCTTGTTGCATGGTCATTAAATCCATCTGCTTGTCCAGCATCCCAATATTTTCCAGTAATAGCAACATTTGTATCACTCATATGGGCACCTTCCCATCTCTGAAACTTTACTGAATCTAATGATGGATTTACTCCACCTACAATGTTAGCTTCAAATTTTAATTTTACAGTTTGGTTTACTCCAACAGAACCACTTGTATAAACATCTTGTCTAAATTGTGTCCAATCTGTTCCCGTTCCAGTATTTGTATAAGTTTGTATCCCCGCGCTGCTACTAACAGAAATATCAAAATTACCATTTTGATTTGATGATTTTCCAAGAGAGCTAAGTTGATATGTAGAATTTCCTTGAGCTGTAAATGATTGTTCTACGTATGCACCATCACTTTCAAATTGTACTGCACTACCAGTTGCTCCACTTGTATTGTTTGATATTGTTCCACTTTCTACCCAGTCATCTAAAGCTACACCAGTCCAATTAGCAAATCCACCGTCTGTAACTAAAGTGCTCTCAAACGTACTTGGTGTAGCTGCATCTGCTATAGCGGTTGCATTATATTGTGTGGTATAATCTTCTGTACCAGACATATTAAATAATGATGAATTATCAGTAGTCCAAGTGAAATTTGCTGCTCTTGTTTTAATTCTAGTACCAAATAAAGTATTGGCATTAGTAAAAGTCAGTTCATAGGTTTCATTAGTTTGTTCATCTACATATGCATAACCAGTCAAAGAATTCACTACTGCACTTATATAAAAACTACTTAATGCATGATCTTGATCTGCCGTAGTATTTCCAGCACAATCACTCATAAGAGTTTGTGACGTATAATCTCCATTAACTCCTGTTGCTCTTGCTAGTTTTCCTAAACTTAAATTTGTATCTGCTGCTGGTGTTGGCAAAGAACTTCTCCTATATATTATTAAATATGCAAATATTTGCTATTCGCTACCACTAATAAATATCATGAGTTATAAATTTGTAGATATTTTTCTACCCATTCTTCTTTATTATCATATTGTCTACAATAATCTCTCAACCCATCTAAATAATCTTGTCTTTCTTTCTCTGATAACTCTGATATATTATCTATTTGTTCATCAAATTGTTGTTTATTTAAAGCTCTGAATGGATATTCATACTCTTCACACCAATCATTTTGTAATATAGGTAACTTACCGTAATCTAATGATTGAAATATAGAATAACCAAATGGTTCATTTAAAAAACACGAATGTGATATTCCCCAATCTTCTCTACTAAAAAATTTATGTAAATTGTTATAATTAAATTGATATACTCTAGTCTTTTCAAACTTTAAATTAAGATTTTTCTTCCACCAATTAAAATCATGAGTATCAGTAAATACATAAGAATCTACTCCATCTAAGAAATGTGGTGATTTACGGGTTTCACATCTAGAAGCAAACCCTACTCTATTACTCATACATACTTTTTTATTTTGTGTAAACTCATAGTAATTTGGTATATCTATTATATCAAATTTATCATGTAGTGGCATTTTATCTATGCCAATCCAAACTACCTTCTTTGCCCATTTAACTACTTTCTTTTCCCACTCTGGAACTGCAGAAAAATGTAAATATCTTTTTAATCCTAAATCAAACCCAGATTTTAAAGATAAATCCAATGATACGTGTACACATACAGATTCTATTTTATCTTTATTTTCTTCTATTAATTTATGTGGTGTATAATATCCATGTAAGATATGAATCTTTCTTGCATTTTTTAATGTTTCTTCAAATCCACGTGGATCAAATCCTTGCCAGACAATCTCTATTGGACTATCATACTCAACTTTTATATTTTCTGGTCTACGGCGATGAATTAATAACTTAGATGGATGATTAAGTTTAGGGGCTACTTCTTTTAACCAATTATTTACCCAAACGTCTGATCCACCATAAACCATTGAACCACCACCTGTAGAATAATAAACATCATAACTCATCTAAATGAATAATCCTTTCCTTTGAATATTTGTTTAATTTTTATATACCTTCATTATGTACTACTATTCCATTTGCAAAGAATGTATTTCCAGATTCAAGTTCATCTATAGTATATGTTTGTACTTCACCCCAATTTTCTCTTATAAAAGAAACTTCAACTTCTTCTAACCTAACACCATCATTATAATAACAAACATCTCCAACTTCAAGTAATTCTGTATCTATATCATATCGTTCTTTTGTAAGTTCTGGTCTATGAGAACACCAACCTTTATCTTTTACATAATATGGATGGTCAAATGTATTTTCATTAACAACATCATTATTAAATCTGATAATTACCATATCATCATGTATTGGATTAGCAACTGACATTACTTTTGTATTTCGTATTTCTGTAGTTATTGTATCATATGTTTGTATTAAATCACCAATTTTAATATCTTCTATTGGTAACTGAGTACCATCTACCATAGACACAAGTGTTCCCTCAACAAAACATTTATTATGAGCTAAAATACCTGCATAGAAGTTTACATCTGCATCTTCAACATCTATCCAACCAGCATTTAAACTACCACTTACAGTTTCTATTGATATAATATCTACTTCATCTAAATTAGAATCAAATAATTTATCATTCGTTGCTAACTCATTTGCGTATTTAAATCTATATGTATCAGTATTATCCTTAACAAAAATACCGTGTGCACTCGATACCTTAAATTCATAATTTGAACCAGAATTAATATACCAATAGTTATCAAATGATGCTGAAAAATGTGTATCGGTTACTACTGAAGTTGTTTCTGTACTTCCTGTAATATAATTTGATGTCCAATTCATATAATCCGATTTAATATCTGTATCTGGCATAGTTGGTATGTTCCAAGATTTTACTACATCTCCAATTTGTATTTCGTGTAATTTTTTAGTAGTATTATCTGATAATAAAATTAATGAATCTAATTCAAAACATCCTTGATTGGCGGCTAAAACTCTTAATAGATCAGATTGACTAACTCCATTATAAGACAATGTTCCAGTGGTTGATATAATTGAACCTTCTTCGTTAAACCCTGAGCTTGCCTCATATGCAAATTTAATTCTTTGTCTTATTTCCGTCCCAGTATAGCTACCAATATTTGTATTGGATGTAGTATAACCTGAATAACTAACACCACCATTAGTACTATATGCATAAGAATATCCATCGGTTAGTGATAAATTACCTACAAGTGATAATGTTGCTGTAGGTCCATCTGGATTTGGATTTGTAATTGTAAATATTAAATCTCTTGTCTCTGACGCTGGTCCAGTAGCCGAAGCATCTGCTATAGTTGTAAAATCTGAAGGACTATTATCTGATATTGAAGTTTCATTTATTGTAAATGTACTACTATCACGTAATGGGGATCCCCCTACTGTTCTAAATACACGGAACTGATAATTACTTGCTCCAGTTAACCCTGTGGCTAAAGTAACATTCTGTGAACGATCTCCACCTGCATAATCTGTAAAGAAAGTGGTCGTCACATGGGGGGACTTAAATAATTGAATAGTTAGAGATTCATCGTCGTCTATATTTGTAGTGGTGTATGTAACTGTAGCTACCTCACCCTCAACATATGTCGATTGGTCAAAAGTTACACTATCAATTGTTTCTGGAACTGTTCCGAATTCATGAACACCTGAATTCACATATGCACCGTATGTAGTACTTACAAAATCATAAGGCGTTCCTATTTGTGAACTAACTCGTTCTGCTCGTGTTCTTGCATAATAAAAATTGGGCTGAGAAACATTGAAAAGATAATTACTATCACTAGTTCCTGGAGATTCACCACCACCATTATAATCTCCAGTACCAGGGGAAGTTACTGATGTGGTGGTTTTATCACTACCTTCTTGTACACCGGTACTATTGTTAATTACTTGACTTCTAAATTGAGTTTCATTTGTTGCATTATCAGTCCATCCAATATATAGACGAGTAGAACTATAAACCGCTACGGCGACAGTTGGTAAGCCGCCTGTTATAGCTTTAGTATTTACCGTAAAAGCATTATCGCTAATTGCATATTGAGTTGATGTACCAGCTTTATAAACAACAATATCATAATATGCTCCCTCTAACACCATATTACTTTTACTGAATGTTTGAGTAGTAGCTACATTTTTTGTCGCAACTACACTACTATCAGTTTCATAAACAGTAGCTCCTCTTTGAATTTTAACATCTAATTCAGGTGAACTAAAATTAGGTGTTGTAGTACAGGTTACTGTACCACTTGTTGTTGATGTCCAAGTTGTTTCTGAAAGATTTGCTATTGTTACGGTTGGGTTTATTGTGGTTGCATTCACTATTGAACTATTAGTGGAAGTGCCAGAGGTTGCTTGTGAACCTTGTAATACACTACTGTTCGAACTACCGTTATAAGCATATACTCCATAATAATATGTTACACCTGTAGAAGTTGTTGCTGCTATTTGAAAATAATAGGCTGTATTATTAGAAAGTCCAGTAACAGCGAGTTCTGTTCCTGATGTTGCAATTGATGTTTGCCCTGACATATTCGAAGCAGTAGATTGGTATACTATAAAGGAATCTGTAGTAGATAATGACCAAGACAAATCTATTCTACCTAATATAGTTGAAGATACTGTTGCAGTAAATGCATTTACAACTGGTGTTCGGGTAGATAGATTCGTATTTGTATATGAAGTTCCTGCTTGAGTAACTATAAGACTATCACCACTATCCGCAGCACCACCTGTATCTCGATATAATTTAAATCCATCTTCTATTGCTGAATTGTTTGTCCAACTTATTACTATTTGAGAAGTTGTTACACTACTAAAAGATATACTTGTTGGTGCTAATGGTTGTGCATTTGCATCTGCAATATAATTAGCCGCTAGCAAATTTCCACTATTGTCTATATATCCTATATAACCACTCTGCATATCCCACCATTTATTTCCACCTGCAAATCCTGGACCTCCTTGAGATGACAATATTTGTACTGTTCCAGAACCCAATGTTCCTACATAGTATCCTGCGGCTGAATATACATCTCCAGCGGGAGGTGTTCCAACCGCTGCAGCTTCTTGAGTATCAAATCCAGAACTTACACTTTCTACTATGTATCCACCAAGTGTTACAGGTGTGTAAGATGATATAGTAAGTGGTTCTTCATAAACATAAGTTCCAGTAGCATCAGTTACTCTTAAATATACAGTTCCTGCTGTAGATACCATCCCTACATTAGCAGCAGTGTTATGTTGCCAAACTGTACCTGTTTTTTGTGTCCCACCTTCATCAAGATTGAAACAGTTAGCATTAAAAGCAATTCCACCAAGGTCATTAATTGCAGGTTCATATTCTCCTATTTCATAACCGCCTCCACCAGATGCACTTCGCACCTGAACAGTAAATCCGTTTGAGTCGAATCCTTGCCAAGTTATACTTTTAATAAAAAGATCAGTAGTGTTTACGAGTATAGTCCCAGAAGTAAAAGTTATATCATAAATTCTTGGTTCATAATTTACTGTAACGGTATGAGATGTTGACGAAGTTTGGCCTACCCCTGCCGAAGTTGTTCCTGTAATAGTTAATGTAATTAGTGATGAACCAACACCACTACCACCACCATAAGTAGTAGTTGCTGAAGATTCTGCACTAAATACATGACCTGTTAAAGAAGTTCCCGCTGCATATCCGTATGCAGTTACATTATCAGTAGGTAAACCAGGTGTTCCATAAGAAATAGATGGTGGATAGGTTGATGTATCATCTGCTCGAACATCTGAGTAAATAGTATTTACACTATTATTATTTATTGTATTTCTACTAGCAAGTAAACGAGGATAAATTATAAAAGTATTTGATGACAAATCAGATATACTTGTAGTTGTTCTATCTTCTGCTCTTACATAAGCAGTTACTGTATTTCTATTTGTAGCAGTAGTAATTGCCTTTGTTATTGTTGCGGCGACTGTTCTTGTATCAGTCCTATCTGTAGTATCTTCAACTAAAAATGTGGTTGTAGCGCCACTTGATACATAACCAATTTTTACACCACTTGCCATACCTTTAGATGCTACTGACATATCAGTAGATGTACCATCATTTACATTTGCGTCATCTGAACATACTAATGAATCTGTATATTCAATTCTATGTGTTACTGTAGCTGCAGTAGTTGAATTTCTTGCCTGTGATGGTGTACCATCTACTCTTAAATTTGCTGTAAATACTCCTGGACCTTTATACTGAATTGTAGGTGTTGAAGCACCTGTCGTTATTGGACTGGTATATGAACCTTCTCCATTTAATCTTAAACCATCACTATCACCAGAAGATTTAGCAAATGTCCAATTGTAATCATTTAATGAAGTCGTATTTCCGACTGACCTACCTTGTGCAATAGAGTGAATCGTTGTTGAGGCAGCAACAGTTGTATCACTTATGGCGTCTATTGAAACAGCACCTATCAAGTCATGATGATTAAATGTAGTACCATCATTCACTTTATTAAATTGGTCATATTCTACTTGTGCTTTATAACCAGTGCCAGCATCTAAAGCTAAATTTGAAAATGTAACAGTACCAGCACCACTTCTTGTTGTACTTGCATCAGTATTATCACTTGAATCAAGAAGGCGAACTGTATATGTACCTCCTGTTCCATCCGTTGTAAATGCAACATCTAAATCTTCACCATCAACTGTATTGCTATCTGAGCCATCAGTTGTAAATGTTATACCTGTAATAAGAGAACTTGGGAAATTTGCTCCCCACACCTCATCAATAGCATATTGTGCGGATTGTATGGAATCCCTTTTAGCTGTTGTTGTTGGAATCACAACTGAACCAGATGCTAATGATTCAGATAAATCTTTTAAATTTATTGGAGATCCTGGAGTTCCAGCAG
>ENA-OREN01000549-OREN01000549.1-marine-metagenome-genome-assembly--contig:-NODE-549-length-53010-cov-8.152117_pt1 | contig 53010 bp, 45 predicted proteins | sample MGYA00248624_ERZ508555 | MGnify/ENA primary metagenome ERZ508555 (study PRJEB26222, sample SAMN06267773) | marine metagenome | isolation source: Saanich Inlet, British Columbia, Canada | place... | reverse complement strand
TACTCGCGATCGTACCAATCGTCCACCCATTCTTTAACGTTTCCGGCCATATTATAGAGTCCATAGGCACTTTTACCCGCTTCAAGGGCATCGACCGGGAGGAGAACCTCATGTTTCGTCTCCTGGGTCCAGGTTTGATGATAGCGAGCCAAGTCAGGCGAAGGCGGCTGATTACCCCAGGGGTAAATAGTGGAATTTTCACCGCGTGCAGCTTTTTCCCATTCGGCTTCAGAGGGCAGACGTTTTCCCTTCCATTTACAATAATCATTGGCCGCCTGCCAGGAGATGTTGTTGATAGGATAGTTTTCGAGTCCGGGCCGGGGTTGGAATTTTCCGTTATATACCAGAGTGCCAAACTTATTATCCGAGTAGTATTTTTTAACGTTATTCTTGGTATTTAAAAACAGGGAGAAGTCTTTTGCCGATACTTCATATTTGTCCATATAAAAGCCATCAAGAAAAACCCGATGTTCCGGGCTTTCATCCTCTAGCTTGTTGTTCAATCCCATTTTAAAAAAACCTGAAGGAATGTGGACCATTTCGGAGGAGGCGGAACTATTTGATGTTCTTTTAAAAAATACGGCATCTTTTTTTGCATACGTTTGCAATAAAGATCTCGCTTCGTCTGCGAATTCTCCGTTTGCTTCCAGGTTGAGGTAAGATTGTAAAAAATCGCGCGCTTTTCCAATCTGTTTTGATTCGGAATATATCCAGCCAGAAAAAAACTTTAAATCAGCTCGTTGCGAATAGGAGGCGGATTGAATATCTGAAATCAAACTCTCGGCAATCTGTGGAGGGTTGACGGACAATACTTTTCGGTACCACTTTTTAGCGTCGGGATAATTTTTTTGCAACAAAGAATAAAACCCTAAATTCATCATTGCCAGGGTTTTTAAATTTCCAGAACTTCTACTTTTGTTGAGTCCTCGTAGTGTCCAGGCAGAAGCCATTGCAAGGTCCTCAATGCGATAATAGGTCCAGCCTAGTTGGATATAGTTTCTCAGTTCGATTGGGTTTTGATCAATGAGATATCGGTATTGTTCTATGGCATGAGGAAAATCATCCATGCGGTAGAATGCTTCTGCCAACCCAGCGTGCACCTTTTTATTGCCAGGCGATTGCTTTTGAATATCCTTTAAGGTTTGAATCGACAGGGCATGTTGTCCCAGTCGCCCGAAGGCGTTAGCGATGTTGATTTTGTTTTGAATGCTCTCGGGTTGTAATTTTGCCAGCACCTTCAAATGTAATAGAGATGAGGTGATACGGTTGCTTTTTAAAAAAAGGTTTGCGAGTCGCTGGTGGGCTGGTGCAAAATTGTTATCGATTTGAACCACTTGTAAAAAATTTTCAACAGCCGCATCCAGGTTGCCACTTTGTTGGTGCACCAGACCCAGATTGAAAATTGTGGAGATATTTCCGGGAGAGGCTTTTAAAGCAATCTCATAATGCTGTATGGCTTTCGGGTATTTTTTCAGCTCGGAATAAATGTTTGCCAGATTATTTTGCGCGTCTATCGAAGCGGGATTAATTTTCGTAGACAGTTGTAAATAGAAAACGGCCCGCTCGAATTTCTGATTTTGGTAATACACCATTCCGATGTTGGAGAAATAGGCGCCGAGAGTTTGTTTGGTATTCAAATTTTTCAGAAAGTAGGAACTTTCTTTCCCAGAAGCGGAGAGATAGCGTTGGCGATAAAAAAGGTCGGGAAATGTTGCTCCCATTTCCGTTGCTTCGATATTGATTCGGTTTTTGCCTTTTTCATAACGAACGAAAAAATGATTGGGTAGAGGAATTCCAAAAAGAGGGAGATCTAGTTTTTGTCCTAAGATCAGATACAGCAGTGACAAGTTCATGCAATACCCTCTTTTGGTTTTCAGCATCCCATGCAAAAAAAGTTCTTCATTATTGATGGGGATTCCCATGGCATCCACCTGCTCGGTATAGCGGTATCCTGCTTTGTTATGAATGGCCAAGCGTAGCGAACGAATTATTGCATCTGTATCGCGGGAACCTTTTAAATTATTTTTTACGTCTAAAACAAGATTAGAAATTTCATCTCGAAGAGATTGAATTTCGAGAGATGGATTCCAATGCCGAGAGATCAGAAGCAGTGTTTCTAAAAGGTCTATTTGGTGATTTTGCAGCTCTGGAATGTTGCCAAGTTCTTTTTCTATAAGGGTTTCATTGGTTGTGCTCGCGCTTTGTGCAAAGCTTGGGGCACTGAATAAAAACAAGATTAGATAAGCTAGAATCAATCGGAAACGTAATAATATCATTTTGTACCGTCTCTTTTTTTTAAGGTTTGTTCTATTATATCAGAAGTCTCCAACTCTCTAATATAAGAAACAAGGCTGGTTTTTTGATAAATTTTACTGAAAATTCTTGATGAGAATTCTTGTGGCAGAAGACGATCTGGACAATGCTGGTCTTCTGGAAAATATTTTAAAGAAAAACGAGCACACCGTTAAAGTGGTTCCAGATTGTACTAAAGCCTTGCAGCGTTTGCGTGATGAGAAATTAGACTGGATGATGCCTGAAATGGATGGGATAACTTTGATTCAACGCGTGCGTGACGAGGTTGAGTCTGCTCCATTGATCTTGATGGTCACTGCTATAAGTGTTGACGATACGAGATAACAGGAACTGGAGGTAGGGGCAGACGATTTTTTGATAAAACCATACCGATCCACCGATGTGGTCCGGGTTTTGTCAGATGGGCTTGCACGCCTAAATTAGCCTCCTCCTGAAGTCGATGATCAGATAGTGATTCCGGTTCGAGTTAACGGGATTCCTCCATTTGTTAGTGTCGTGGTTGCAGCAGGAACAGGAGGACCGTCTGATATTCACCAGTTTTTTCAATCCATTGACAAACGTTGCCCGGCTGAGTTTTTTGTTGTCCAGCATGGTCCGGACTGGATGATGAAGCTCCTGGCTCGGCAGATTAAACAGGGGGCGGGGTTTCCCTGTGCTTTGGCCTATCAGGATTTGCAACCGACCCGAGGGAATATTTATCTTGCTCCGGCTGACCATCACCTGACTTTTTCCCCTCCACCTGTTTCTCTGGAATTCAATCAGGAGTCTAAAGAAAACTATTTGCGCCCCTCTATAGATTGTTTGTTTCGAAATGCGGCAACGGTGTTTGGTGAATTCTGCGTAGCGGTAATTCTTTCAGGGGTAGGTAGAGCCGGTCACAAGGAGCAAGAAATATCAAAGCTTCGGGGGGAGCAGTTTTTGTTGAAGACCCCAAGGCTGCGGCAGTACCTTCTATGCCAAAAACCGCTTTGGACTCGAAGGTAGCTGGTGCGATCCTACTATTGAATATGCTTGGAGAAGTTGTGATGGATCAAGGCTATCATTTGAATGAAGAGTTGAAGTGTAGAAAAAATGAAGAATGACCCACTAACGTGGGAGCTAACTCTGCATTACGTTAAAAAGTGATCAAAGTTTATTGAGAGCACCACCGAGAAGTTGCCCACTCCAATTAGGAAAAGAGTAAGCACACTAATTGTAACAGGCCTGGAGATGATTTTAGCTTTACGGGAATAGACCTATTACCACCGGGCGTGGTCCGGCTACTCCTTTCGGATCATCCAACCTTCTATAAGAAGAATTCCAACAACAAAAAGAAAAAGAGGGGTCGCGAGTCGCATTCCCTCTGATGTAGGAAGTTGAGATACTTCAAGTTCCGGGTTTTTGATATCAACTTTCAGGTTGGGAAGGAAAGTTTTTATGTTAGACAGCTTTTGTGGGGACGACTCTTTGGTGTCGATATTTACGGTAAAGCTGCCGATGGGTTGCGCGCCTAAAGGAAGTTTAGTGATTGTTTCAGGTAGAGTTTTGTCCGGCAATTCAAAAAGAGTGTAAACTCCAGGAAAGTTGGTTTTATTGAAGCGGGTCTTGCCGTCAGTTGTTACCGTTAAGTGAAGGTTTCCTCCAGGAGTTCGAACAGCCCATTGTCCATTGGGTTTATCTATTTTCTGTGTGAAAGTTTCGCCGATCAAAAGATTTTGTTGGGTAAAGTTTTCAAGACCACGAGTCGCGTACTGGGTCCATCTTTGTATCCAAGGCAGAAAAGTAGGTTGAATGGGAAAGTCATTCCAATCCCGATCCAGCGAACTGAGAAAAATTATGACTTTCCCTTTTCCTGAATCCGATTCTAAAATCGCTGGATTTTTGTTTGTGAACCAGCTGGCAACTTTAAAACTTTTTTTGTCTCGAGCTTGAATCGTATAAATCGAGTGGAATGGGATTTCCTTCATTTCTTGGATGGCTTTGGCAGAAAATGCTCGCATCACCGGATGTTGATTGTTTTCAAATAGCAGATGGGTTTTTTTAAATTTTTGTGCTGCTTCGAGGGTGACGGGTAATAAGTTTCCCAGTTTCTCATTATAATATTTCGCGTCGATCTGGTCGCCCATACCAAATATCAACGCCCCGCCACGTAAAACAAAATTTTCAAGTTCCAGTTCATAGCCAACGGGAAGTTCTCTCACATTAGCAAAAATGACTACGGAGAAATCTGCAAGACTTCTTAATGGAAGTTCGGCAAGGGTTGAAACGGTAGGGTCAATATGTGATATGGATACCGAGAATGGATTGAGGGCCCGTTCTAGATAAAAGGATTCGCTTTGATGTGAAATGGTGCCTGGGTCTCCATCGACCACAAGAACTTTGATGTTCTGATTGGGTTTATGAGAGAAATAACGAATATCGTCTGTCAGTAATGCGTCTTCCCCCGCCTTAATTTTTCCTTGAATAGTATCTCCACTACGCAAGGGAATAGAAAACTCTTTGGCGATGGTTTGTCCAGCGGGGATATCGATGAGAATTTCTTTTTCTGTTTTTTTATCGAAAATCAGAGAAGCAGGTAGCCGTTGGTTGTTCTGCGAATGATTTTTTATTTTTGTCTTTATTTTTAAAATGCGACTGCGTGCTAAAAACTCCTGACGGGTTTCAACGCTTTCTACAGACACTTGATTTTTTCTCATAGCTAATTTGGAAAAATCAAAAACTTGCAAGGGGGTATTCAGCGAATTTGAAACTTCCGAAAAAACTTCTTTGTCCCATCCATTTTCATTCAAATCGGTTAGTAGAATGAGGTTTTTTTTCTTATTGCTTGCCGTGGATAGTAGATGGGTTGCTTTTTCTATGGCGTGTCCTATGTCCGTTGTTTTGTAAGAGGGTTGCAGACCATGAATTAGTTTTTCAAAGCTATTTTTTTGTGCAATCCAATCTTGATCGGTGCGTGCCGGATGCGAGGCCAATACAAGGCTAAACTCGCTTCCTTCAGGAATTTTAGTTAGAAGGTTCGATAAAAACTGGATTGCAGATTCAAAAAGTGTTTTTTCCTTTATGCGACTTCTCATGCTGTAAGAGTCATCAACAATGAAGACATAGGAGGATGGGGCATTACTGCGAAAAGCTTCAGAGTCGCCAAAAGAAAAAAATGGGCCAGCCAGAGCTAGACTGAGCAGAGCAATGCCCATACAACGAAGAAGGAGTAATAGAAGACGGTTGGGATTGGATTTTTTTGTAGATCGCTTTTGTGATTTGGAAAGTAAATATACAGCTGAAAAGCGCACGTGCTTTTGTTGTCGGCGCGTTAATAAATGGATGAGAATGGGGATGGACATTCCCATTAATCCAAATAGAAAAAATGGTGAGGAAAAATTGAGGCTCATATTTTTATCAGACTTTTTCGTTTTAGCAGGTAATAGCTCAATGCTTGTTGTAAAGGGATAGAGGTATCCATGAACACATAATCGACACCCAGTCCGTTGCTGATTTTCTTCAACTGAGCGATTTTTTCCTGTATGGCTTTTTGATATTCTTCTCTAATATCTATTGGGTCGAGTCCCACCGTTGGGTCGTCTTCGAGTGATTCAAAAACCGTGTCTCCATCAAAAGGTAAATTCAGCTCATCTGGATGTAGAATGTGAAAAAGGATGACTTCCAATCCTCTGGATCGGAGTAGTTTTAAACTCTTGTGGATATCCTGATCTCGGGTGAGAAAATCTGAAACGAGAATCAACATACCGCGGCTTTGCAGTCGCTCGGCAAGCCCGGAGAGAACATTTTCAATCTGAGTCACACCTTTTGCGGAAAGAGTTGAAAGCCCATGCAGGATATGTTGCAAATGCGAAGCTTTGGATCGAGGCGGTATATGTTGAACGACTGTATCGTTGAACAAAGTCAGACCGACTGCATCGAATTGCTTCAAAAATAAATAGGATAATGCGGCAACTAGTTTACGGGCGTAGTCAATTTTTGATTCTCCCTTCTCGAAAGGAGATTGATAGGCCATCGATCCACTGGCATCGAGAAGAATTGTGCATTTAAGATTGGTGGATTGCTCAAACTGTTTGACATGATATTTGTCGGTCTTTCCTGCCACCTTCCAGTCGATATGTCTGATTTCATCGCCGGGAGAATAATCTTTATACTCAGCAAATTCTACGCTTGCGCCTTTATGGCGGCTTCGATGTTGGCCTGTAAGTATCCCATCGACCATATTTGTCGCTGTGATTTTCAGTGACGAGATACGAGCAAGAACCTGCGGATCAAAATTTGATGATGCATTTTCCATAATGTGGCTATTGTCTCATAAAACTTTAAAGGGGAAAAAGCCAAATTACCTTTCCCATAGACCTTGCCATTCACCGGACAGGCTTATAGAATGACTCTTTCTTTTCATAAAAGGGTTGAATGCATTGATGAGAACGACACGATATTGCAAATGCCATTTTTTTAATGGGGAGTCTGATCACTGGGGGATCCTGGATCGAACGGCTTTTGCCCAAAAAGGAGCTAAAGCTAATTTTGCGCCTGATACACCGATCCTGCCAAAGCATCTTTTACTGGAACTTAATTTCGACTGGGAAGAAGAGAAGGTGTGGGGTAGCACGACCTACGAACTACTGGTGTATTCAAATGGTGTTCAGGAAATTAAAATGGATGCTGCGAACCTGGAAATTGATCAGGTGCAGGTAGGAAGCAAGCGGGTTTCTTTTGAAAATACAGGTGAAAAGGTAATTGTTTTTCTTCCTAAACCGTTAAAAGCGGGAACGGCTATTAAAGTAAAGTTAAACCACTCTGTTTCCAAGCCAGCGGCTGGAATCTATTTCACTAAACCCGATAAGGAATACCCCAACCGATTCAAAACCGTTTGGACACAAGGACAAGACGAAGATTCCAAATACTATTTCCCTTGTTTTGATCAGCCCAATTTCAAGCAAACGACAGAGGTAAAACTTCACCTTCCTAAGGGAATGTTTGGTCTATCAAATGGTCGTCTCTTGAAAAAAACAAGTTCGGCCTCAAAAAGCTTTTATCACTACAAACTTGAAATTCCCTATTCCACCTATTTACTTTCCATTGTAGCGGGCGAATTTGTGGAGCATAAAAGCAAGGTCGGCGATATCGATATTAAATGGTACGTGCAAAAGGGCAGAGAAAAAGAAGGCCGAAACTCGTTTAAGGATACCGGAAAAATCATGCAGTTTTTTTCCAAATACACCGGCTATGCATATCCTTATAGGCATTACACACAAATTGCCGTTCCCGAATTTGTTTTTGGAGGAATGGAAAACTTTACGGTCACCACACAAACCGATCTCACTTTACACGATGACCGTGCTCGCCTGGATCTCGACTCGAATGGGCTTGTTGCTCACGAGGCGGCGCATATGTGGTTTGGAGATATTGTTACGGCAAAAGATTGGTCTCATGCATGGTTACACGAGTCTTTTGCTACCTATTTCGATGCGCTTTATACCCGAGAGTCGAAGGGCGAGGAAGAGTTTCGCTATCAGTTGCTGGAAGATGCAGAAACCTATTTCAGTGAAGATAACCGTTACCGGCGCCCGATAGTCACTCATATTTATAAAGAGCCGATAGATTTGTTTGATGCTCATCTTTATCCTGGCGGTGCTGTTCGTTTGCATTATTTAAAAAACCTTATAGGTGAGGACAAGTTTCGTCAAGCACTGAAAATATTTTTAAAACGCCATGAAAAGGGACTGGTCGAGACCATTGATCTTAGTCGATGTCTACAGGAAGTCAGTGGAAAGAATTTTGATGAATGGATGAGCCAGTGGATCTATCGCGGGGGCTACCCGAGTCTGGAATTGAGTTATTCTTGGAACAAAGACATAGCCGAAGTAACAGTCAAGCAAACTCAAAAAGCAGAAAAGAAAGGCGATGAGCTCCTCTTTAAATTGCCGTTGAAGCTGGAATTCTATTTTTCGCGTGGATCCGAAAAGTTCTCCATCGAAATCATGAGCAAAGAGGAAAAATTCTGCTTCAAGTTGAATCGTAAACCGCTTTACTTCAGGCTCGATCCGGATTACGAATGCCCCGTTAAGAAAGTGAAACTAGAAGTTTCGCAGTCTATGCTGCAAGAACAGCTAAAAAGAGACAGCGATCCGATTGGTCGAATTGAGGCGGCGCAGTCATTGGCAACAAAGACTGCAAATGTTAAGATTCTCGGTCAGTGTTTGAAAAGTGAAACAGATTGGGGAGTGGCTCACCGAATAGCGCAAGCTTTGGGAAAAATCAGTGGAGATGCTGCCCGTGATGTTCTAATCAAAGCATTGAACCATCACAGTAAAGCAAAAATTAGATGGGGCATTATTCAAGCCTTGGGCACTTTCGTGGGTGATGAAAAAGTAGCGCGTTGCTTAAAAAAGATTGCTGAAGGTGATCCCTCTTATCGTGTCGAAGCGTTCTCACTTGCAGCATTGGGAAGAATCAAGGCGAAGGACTGTCGAAAATTTTTGGAGCGTTTTCTCGATCGACCTTCGCATAATGATATGGGCAGAGCAGCAATATTCAGGGCTATGGCGAATCTTGAAGATGAGGATGCATGGCAAACAATTATGCAGGGCGCGGAATATGGTGCTCCTCAGGGCAGCCGGGCTGCTGCTATTCAGGGGTTGGCGAAACTGGCAAACCGGTTCGAACATTTGAAGCCGGAGGCGATTGAAATATTTAAAAAGATTGCAGAAGAAACTAGAGGTACCCCTGCGGCAACGTTTCGCGGTAAACTGGCGGCGATCCAGTCTATGGGTATGCTGGAAGATTTGACGGCGATACCTATTTTGAGAAAACTGTCCGCACGAGAAACCGATGGACGATTAAAAAGACGAGCGGATGACACCATCCGCGAACTTTTTGAGTCAGCTAAAAAGCCTAAAGAGATGATATTGATACGGTCTGATCTCGATGATCTGATTAAGGAAAATAAATCCCTTCGTGACCGATTTAATTTAATGGAAAATCGGGAAGAAGCGAAATCCAAAAAGAAAAAAAGGACTTAATAGAAATGAACAAACCATTTAATGATGACCCGATCGATGTGCTGGTTAAAAAATACTTGGAGAAAAACGGAACCGTGCTTGATCTGCGAATAAAATATATTGGCGATGAAGGACTCGACTTTCTAGCTAAATGCCCGGACTTGATTGATCTTGAGGTGCTAAATCTTGAAAGAAACGAAATTACCGATAAAGGAATTCAATCTCTTGCGAATTCCTCCATTATAACCAATCTGAAAGAGTTGCATTTGGAGCGGAACGATGTGGGAGATGCTGGGGCAATAGCGATCGCTAATTCTTCAAACTTTTCCTATTTGAGTTTTATCAATTTTTGGAAAAACAGAGTTGGGGCTGAGGGAGCTAAGGCGATTGCTTCTTCCACTAACCTCGTCAATCTGAAAACCCTGGATCTGGCAAAAAATCAGATCGGTGATGAAGGTGCCAAAGCCCTGGCAGAAAGTACCACGCTGGCTGGCATAGAGTATCTGGAAGTGTTTGACAGCGGTCTTGGCGAAGAAGGCAAAAAACAATTGAAGGAATGCAACACCTTCCCCAAACTACAACATTTGGTCCTCGAATAGTCCACTCCCACCCCGTTAAAGGAACACTCCGACCAATCAGATAATTTCCATTAGTGGCAAGTGTTTGCCAAGTAGCCGGTGGACGGTATTTTTTAGAGGCTGGTTCGCCGGGTTTTCGAGATTGGGGTCGCGGTCAATCAACGCGAAAGCTTCTTTTCTAGCCACATCGAGAATTTTGATGTCTCGGAGCAGGTTTGCGATTTTCAGAACTGGTAATCCTGATTGTCGGGTTCCCATGAAATCACCTGGACCTCTTATTTTTAAATCTTCTTCGGCAATTTCGAATCCATCCCGAGAATTCTGCATCGCTTTCATTCTCGCTTTGCCTTCTTCAGAGATGGGGAAGTAGGCAGCGAGCAGGCAGTGAGATGCGTGTTTGCCACGTCCTACCCGTCCTCTTAATTGATGTAGTTGTGCCAATCCAAACCGTTCCGCATGTTCGATGATCATCACTGTAGCATTGGGGATGTCGATGCCGACTTCGATCACCGTGGTGGCAACAAGCACTTGTATTTCATTTTTGAGAAATCGCGACATGATTTCTTGGCGTTCTTCCTTTTTAAGTTTGCCATGAATGAGACAGGCATTTAAATGCGGGAACTGACTTTGAATGGATTCAAAAACAGTGGCGACGGCTTTTAAGTCCATCACTTCTGATTCCTCAATGAGAGGGCATACAACGAAAGCCTGTCTTCCAAGCTTTATTTCGGCATCCATCAATGCATAAGCTTTGTCTTGATACTTTTCGTAATAAACGTTTGTGGTGATAGGCTGTCTTCCCGGCGGGAACTCGTCAAGAAAAGATACATCCATATCCCCATATATCGTCAATGCCAGGGATCGCGGAATAGGGGTTGCTGTCATAATGAGCAGATGCGGTTGGTCGCCCTTTTTGCCAATAGCTTCTCTTTGCAATACTCCAAAGCGGTGTTGCTCGTCTATCACTGCCAGTCCCAGTTTCTCAAATTGAATTTCTTTTTGTACTAAGGAATGGGTGCCGATGATGATGCGAGTTTTACCCTCTTCGATATCCTGATAGATGGCTTTTCGTTCTTTTCCTTTTAGTGTTCCTGTAACGAGGGCCACTTCAATTCCTAGTTCTTCGCAATAAGGGCGGATGTTGAGATAATGTTGTTCGGCAAGAATTTCAGTCGGCACCATCAATGCCGACTGAGTTCCGTTGTCCACCGCTGTAAGCAAGGCGGTGAGAGCGACGATGGTTTTTCCGCTTCCGACATCTCCCTGTATGAGTCGGTTCATGGGTTTTTCTTTTTCCAGGTCTTCCATGATTTCTGCCAGCACCCTTTTTTGTGCTGCTGTCAATTGGAATGGCAGAAGTTTTACGAAACGTTTGATCAGGTTGCCGCGTGTTTTAAATGCAGTTCCTGTTTTAATTTCTGTGGCGTGTTTTTTCTTGAAGGCCAATCCGGTTTGGATCAGGAACAATTCTTCGAAGATCAATCTTTTTTGCGCCGGAGTTTTAAATGCGTCGAGGTCTTTTGTTGTGAATCCCTCTGAGGGTGGGAAATGCGCTTGGTGAAAGGCATCGGAGCGGGAGAGAAGTTTGTGTCGTCGTAAAATATCTTCAGGGATAACTTCTTCTACTAAAGGCAAATAGATATCGAGTACATTGTTGAGGATGCTGCGCATGGATTTTTGGTGCAGTCCCTCCGTTGTGTGATAGACAGGAACGATTTTTCCGATTTCGAGGGAGATTGTTGCATCACCTGCAACTCGTTCTGTATCGGGATGGACGATTTCCAGCCCACTTCTTTTGTTGGCGGTGGGTTTTCCAGAGACGATAATTTTTTCACCAGTTTTGAATTTTCCCAGCATATAGGTTTCGTTGAAACGGAACCATTTTGCGCGGGTGGTTCCTGTTTCATCTTGAAAAATAACTTCGAAGACCCTTTTGCGACGGCCCATATAGATGACACTGGCATTGAGAACTTCCGCCATAAATGTCGCAAACTCACCAGGCATGAGAGTGGAAATATTTTTGATCTGACGCCTGTCTTCATAGCGAAAGGGCAGGAAGTAAAGAAAGTCTTCTATGGTGGTTAGTTGTAGTTTTTCCAGTAGAAGTGCTTTTTTTGGGCCAACACCCTTGATAAACTGGATAGGGTCATCCAGCGATGGTTTTTTCCATGCAGTAGAATTCATGGCCCAATAGTAGCCTTCTCGGAAGATGGGAGCAAGAGTTTGATTGTTGATTGACAGAAAAATTCTGTGGAAGTATCCTTAAAGTAAGGCGTTATACGCTAGCGAATTTATAAAGGGTGTTTCAACTATGAGGGTTCAAGAGCTTACCGAAGAACTTTTAAAATATTTGCCTGATGCTGATATTGACCTTGTTCGTAAGGCGTATGAGTATTCAGCGAAAGCCCATTTGGGGCAAAGCCGAAGGTCGGGCGAGGCCTATATTTCGCACCCTATTGAAGTGGCCCATAATCTCGTTAAGTTGAAAATGGATGAGACCACTCTGGCCGCTGGACTATTGCACGATACTCTTGAAGATACGCTTTCCACCCCCGAAGAAATTCAAAATTTATTTGGCGATGAAATCTTTCAGTTAGTGGATGGAGTCACTAAGATCAGTAAGATGAATTTTTCCAGCCGTGAAGAAAATCAGGCAGAAAATTATCGCAAGATGATTTTTGCCATGGCAAAGGACATCCGCGTGGTTTTAATCAAGTTGGCGGACCGGACCCACAATGTCAAGACGTTGGAATCGCTTTCGGAAGAAAGGCAAAGGCGTATTGCCAGAGAAACTATAGATATTTATGCGCCCATTGCCAAACGTCTTGGGATTGGCTGGTTGAATACGGAACTGGAAAATGGTTCCTTCCGTTACCTTTATCCTGAAGAGTATCGAGCCATTGAAGAGAAAGTGGCGAGGGGCCAAGAGTATCGCGATAAGTATGTTGAAAAATCGATTGCGCGATTGGAAAAAGAGTTGAAAGCGGTTCAGGTTAAAGGGCAGGTTGCTGGTCGACCCAAAAACTATTACAGCATTTACAAAAAAATGATGGACCAGAATATTGGTTTTGAAGATGTTTATGATCTTGTAGGATTAAGGGTATTGACCGATTCGGTACAGAATTGTTACTCGGTTCTCGGGCTTGTACATTCTCTTTGGAAACCAATCCCTGGAAAATTTAAAGATTATATAGCGATGCCTAAGCCAAACCAGTATCAGTCTTTGCATACTACGGTGATTGGACCGCGAGGTGAGAGGGTAGAGGTGCAGATACGTTCTGAAGAAATGCATAAGATTTGTGAAGAAGGAATTGCTGCTCACTGGAGATATAAGGAGAGTGAGAAATCGGATAAGGAAAACAGCAACAATCAGTTGCAATGGGTTCGGCATCTGCTTGAGAACCAAAAGGATTTGATGAATCCGAAAGAATTCCTAAATGCATTCAAGGTGAACCTTTTTCCTCATGAGGTTTTTGTTTTTACTCCGGGCGGGGAGGTTATTGCGTTGCCTTACGATGCGACGCCAGTAGATTTAGCGTTTCAGGTGCATACTGATGTGGGCTGTCATTATCGGTCGGCCAAGGTAAATGGTAAGTCGGTTCCACCGCGTTATAAGTTGGGAAACGGGGATCAAGTAGAGATCATAACTTCTGATGATGTTTCCCCAAGTCGGGATTGGTTGGCTTTTGTGAAAACATCCAAGGCGCGCAATCGTATCTCGAATTTTATAAATAATGAGGAAAGAGCGCGCAGCCTCGAGTTGGGTAAAGAATTGCTTGAAAAGGAGATCCGCAATTATGGTTTTGATCCTTTTCAGGAATTGAATGAAGAGGTCCTGGCCGAAGCGGCGCATGCCTGTGGGTTCAACTCGACCGAAAGTCTGTTTGTAGGGATTGGAATCGGAAAGCTGTCAACCCATCATGTCCTTGAAAAGCTTCTGCCGAAAGAAAAACTGGAAGGAAAAAAACAAAGAGCTGAATCTCTGATCAAGCTCAAGGAAAATAAGCCGCCGAATTTTATAAAGGTTCAGTGCCTTAACGATCATATAATGATTCGAATTGGTAAATGTTGCCACCCCTTACCTGGGGAACCAATCGTTGGCTATTTGACCCGGGGTAGAGGAGTAACGGTGCATCATATAGACTGCCCGAGTATAAGCAAGGTCATTGATGATTCTGAAAGACGGATCGGTGTGAAATGGGATACGGGGAGTAAAACAACTTATCAGGCACATATCGCAATTGTCGCTGCAGATAATCCTGGAATTTTTGCAAGCATTGGTCATGCATTTGCTGAAGGTGGAATCAATCTCACACGCGCAAACGTTCAACAGGGGGCTCATAAAAGAGCCTACTTTGATCTCTCGATCGAGATCCATGATGTTGAGCACCTGAACCAAATGCTGGAAAAAATCCGGCAGGTGGAGGGCGTAATTTATTTGGAACGAATGAAAGAGTTTAACAAAAACTCGCCTGTAAAAAACAGATTGGAAGCAATGGGTGGGAAACTGAAACCAAATGACGAGAACAAGCTAACCGTGGATTAGCTTGCTTTTGTTACTTTTCCCGATTTAAGGCATCGGGTACAAATCTTCATGGTTTTAATGGACCCCTTCATTACCACGCGTAGTTTTTTCAGGTTGGGTTTCCAGACCCTGCGGGTTTTGTTATTCGCATGACTCACATTGTTGCCGAATTGGGGTTTTTTATCACAAACTTCACATTGCTGGGACATCTAAAACACTCCGAATAATATTGTCTTAAAGAAGGGTAGATGCTAGCATAACCCTGTAAAAGGAGCAAGACTAATTGATCGATCGAGTTATGGTAATTCACAAAAACTCTACAATAAAAGAGATTCTTAGCACCTATCCGGATGCCAAGAAGTTTTTTAATGAGCGGGAAATGGCATGCAGTAGTTGTTTTGCTGTCAATTTCGATACCTTGGAAAAAGGTGCCCTCATGCATGGTCTCGAAGCCAACACGTTGGTTTACGAGCTTAACAATTTCCTGAAAACACTTCCCACGCCTATTGCACCTTTACAGCAGAAATAACCTGCCTTGTATTAGACCTCAATTTAAAAGATAGTTGGATTTTTGTTTCCGGATGGGCAGGATGGTATACCGCCTATGGATTGAACCTGTGGGGTTTAATTATATGAAGGAATGAGATAGAAGGTTTGGTTAGATGAAAGAATTAAGATTCTTGCAGCAGGTTTTTCAAGATACCTTCTGCAATATCTCTGCTATCAACGTTATACCCATTTTCAATTGCTGCTTTGACACGTGCCACTTCGCTTGCACGGACGTTAGGGGTTGTGTTGATTACTTCATTTGCTAACTGTACGTTTCTTGCGCGTGAAGAAATTTTGATTTGTTCACCACCAGCGGCAGAAGCACCTTCGCTTTTTCCAGCAGGTACTTTGTCCCCAGCCTTAATTTTATCTTGAATGATTTTGTTTTTTATTCGAAAATCATTACCTGGTATTTCCATGATTAAAGCCTTTTTATTAATTTATGTATTCTAATAATTCTCGCTCTTTAGCTCCTTCTAAGACTGAGCCGGTCTTTCAACTATTTTATCGGTATCAAGCATCCATACTTTAGCGTAAATCATAAAAAACTATACTTTAGGTTTGGGCTGTAAAATACTATTTTTTATAAACGCTCTAACTCCTTAAAAATACAGGTTTATCCACTAACTGTCAAGTCGGTTTGGGGGTAAATTAAGGTTTTTAGGGTGGCCGAATAAAGTGATGATTAAAAAGGTATAGTATTGAATCAACCAATTTTTTATCAATACATCCTATATCCGATAAAAGGTTGCATTCTTTCAAGAATTTAGCCCCCCACAGAGGTCGTAATTCCCAAGCCCTTATTAATAAAGGAGTTATTAGATAACTTATGATAAAAAATAATATAACGATTCTTATCTTGGGTGCTTGCCTGGTCCTGTTGAAACCAGCAATCCCTGAAGCAGTGGAGAACGAAAAATATTCCAAAATTATCTGGGGTTATTTGGAAACACTTTGCGGGTTCGGGCCACGTTATTCGGGTAGCGAAGGCTATCTGGAGGCCCTAGAGCTGATCCGTCGTGTAGGGAATAAATATGCCGACCGGGTTGTGGAGCAACCCTTTCAGGTTCAAGTTTCTGAAGGAAAAAACCTCCGCATGACCAACCTGGAGCTACAATTTGCAGGGACACAAGGAGGAGCACCAATTGTAATAGGTGGGCATTTTGATACACGTCCCTTCGCCGATCAGGAAACTCATCCCGAAAAACGAACCAAGCCGATAATTGGGGCGAATGACGGAGGTTCTACCACGGCAGTTTTGTTAGCTTTGGCGCATTATCTTTTTCAACACCCGGCTCCCCGGCCTGTTCATCTGGTGTTTTTTGATGGTGAAGATTATGATGCCCGTGGGGTGGGACTCAATTTACTTGGATCGACCCACTATGCGCAAAGCCTTCTACAAATGGATCAGCAATCTTGGCCCTATTGGGTATTGATTATAGATATGATAGGGGATAAGGATCTGCAGATATTTAAGGAGACTTACTCTCTGAAAGGCAGTGCTCGTTTTCTTGATAAGATATATTCCATTGCTGAAAAACAAAACAACTCATCTTTTAAACCAAAATTGAAGTATACCATTTTTGATGATCATTACCCTTTTTACAAAATAGGCATCCCCGCAACTTTATTGATAGATTTCGACTATCCCTACTGGCATACCCAAGAAGATACGCTTGACAAATGCTCGCCGGAAAGTATGTTTTCAGTTTTCTCTGTGGTGACAGAAATGATTCACAGTTTGCAGGCGAAAAATTAATGAGTTTTGGGAAGAACGGATAATTTTTTTTGCGCCTCTTCGTTCAGCGGGTCCATCTGCAGAATTGTTTGCAATTCTTTCTCAGCACTTTTATAAGCCTTTCGGGTTAAATGGATCTCGTAGAGTTTCCAGTGCATGGAAAGAAAGTCCAGACCCAGTTCGGTGGATCGCTCATAAGATTTCTGAGCTTCCTCAAAACGATTCAAGGCAAACTGGGCGTTGCCTAGGTTAAAACTTGCGATAGCAAACTCCGGATTCAGTTCTAATGTCTTTTTTAAATGCGGAATGGCTTCTTCTGGATGACCTAGTTTGTTTAATACTGCCCCCAGGTTAGACAGACCTTGTATGAAATTGGGGTAGACTTTAATCGCTTTTTCAAACATTTCTTTTGCTTGCTCAACTTTTCCTGAGCGAAAATAATAACTCCCAAGATTAGACAGAGCCTCCGGGAAATTGGGTTGTAGCTCTATGGTTTTTTCGTATTGTTGGATGGCTTCATCCTCCATCCCAAGATCACGATAAGCAACGGCAAGGTCGTAATGGGCTAGGGTGAAGTTTGGATCTTGGATGAGAATTTTTTCAAACTCATCAATTGCTTTATTGGGGTCTCCTAATCCATATAAATAAAAATTGCCGCGATAATACATGGCCTCTTTGGACTTTTTGTCTTGTTGCAAAAGCTCCTGGAAGCTAAAGGAACTCTTTTCATTTAAAAATGGTTTTACAAACTGGATTGGAATCGCAAGGTTAATCGATCGGCCTTCAATGGTGGCAATTCCCACAACTTTGTTAGACTGATTTACCAAAGGGCCACCACTGAAACCGGAACCAAACGCTGTGGTGGTATAGATGAAAGGAACATCGGGAATAGCTTGCGGGTGTATGCCCAGAACAAAGCCGTAAGTTTGCGCCACGATGCCTTCAACAGTCCCGTTATTTTCTTTTACATTTTCAGATAAATATCCCAACGCGCTGGTGTAATCATAGGCTTGTAGACTTGTAGAATCGCCTAGCTCGAGGGTGGAGTAAAATCCCTTTGCTAGTTCTAAAATCGCAAAATCCCTGACGCGGTCAATATTGCGAATTCCTATAACATCTACCTGCGTGCCATTTGGAAAATAGGCTTTGACGGAGTGGGCATCGACGAGAACATGATAGTTGGTTACCAGAGTACCGTCGGGTTGAACTACGAAACCCGATCCGGTTCCAACGGTTTTACCCGTTTCATTTTTTGCAATTAGCAAGGCCACAGCACCTTTATTGACTTCATGGGCACTTGTTAAACTTACCCATCCCAGCAAAAGGAAAATAGTGTAGGAAAAAATAATATTTTTATGATGAAAGAATTTCATTGTTGTTTGTTTAGTAATTTAAAAGAATTTGCCAAGTTAATGATGTAGCGAAAATATGTAATAATATTTGGACAGGCTTAAGTAAATTATAACAGGTTTTGGCAGGAATATTTTGACTGGCTAAAGCTAAAAGGAACTGGAGGGTTGTGGAAAATAGTAGAAGGAAAAACACGCCGCCCGGTATTATTTCCAAGCGGCGTGTTTAAAACGAATATTACTTGACGTTAAATGTTACTTCTGTTGTTAGTGCAGGATCATAGGGAACATGGTTTCCCATTGCGAATAGAGCGCGCACGGTATGTTTTCCTGAAGCCAACTTGATCTCCTTGCAGGTCGAACCATCACCCATATGAATGTGGTTTGCATCTTTACCAATGGGTTTGCTCAAGTCTCTTGGAAGGTCGGTATCGACAAGAATATGGTGATGTCCTTTACCCTTGTTCACTCCATTTTTCGCGGGTTCTACTTCGACACCTGAAGTCTCCAGGCAGACTTTAACCGGGCTGGTAACCATAGCGCCTTGAGGCGGGCTAGTGATGCCCGTGCTTGCGAGAACTTCAATGGAAATTTTTGCTGTCAGGGCAGGGTCATAAGGAACATGATTCCCTTTGGCGAACAGGGCGCGAATGGTGTGTTTACCTACCGCTAGATTCAAGGTTTTACATTTCGATCCATCACCCATGTGAACATGGTTTGCATCTTTACCAATAGGTTTGCTCAAATCTTCTGGAACGTCGACATCGACAAGGATATGGTGATGTCCTTTGCCATCATGGACTCCGCGTTTTGCAGGTTCAACAGTTACTCCCGATGTTGCGAGACAAGTTTTTACGGGGCCCGAAATTTTTGCGCCATCGGCAGGTTCGCTGATGGATACAGAGTTACTGAAACAACCAGCTGTACTTGCCAGAACATATAATATTGTCGTGGCAGAGGTAAGTTTTGAACCAAGGTTTTTCATGTATCAGGACTCCTGAAATAAAAATATTAGTGTTGTTTAGTGTTGTGAGATTTGCAGCAATGTGACTTTGACTATAAAATATCATTAAATAGCTTATGGTATTCCAAGTCTTAGATAAAAAAAGGCTGTGAAAGTTTCAGGATAAGTAGAACTTTGTTGTGGGAAAGCTTGATTTTGCCCTATTTCCCTTGACATCGAAATCAGAGTTACATAACCTCAGGGTTTAGATCAATTATATCTAAGGGTGTTTCCCCTTTTTTATCTGTTCTAGGGGAGTCCCTATATTTTTTTCAGGAGGATTAGATGGTTGTCACTGGAGAATGTCGGTTACTTCACACCTGTGAAATGTGTGAATTTAATAATGAAACCGATTGCAAAGCCGATAAAAATGAACATAACCGCTGGCTTGTCAATAAGCGGATGAATGAGATTAAACATAAACTCATTATTGGCAGTAATAAAGGTGGCGTTGGTAAAAGTACCGTAACTACAAATCTTGCGATTGCGTTACAGGAAAGCGGCTATTCTGTGGGGCTGGCAGATGCCGATTTGCACGGACCCAATATCCCTAAACTATTGCAAGCTGAAAATGTACGCTTGAAATCTACCGATGTTGGAATCGATCCTTATGAAACCAGTAACGGGCTGAAAGTAGCTTCGCTTGGTTTTTTGATCGAAGATCCGAACATGCATATTGCCTGGCGCGACGCAGTTAAATATGACTTCATTATCGAGCTTCTGGGGAATATAAATTGGGGGCCGTTGGATTATTTATTATTTGATTTGCCACCAGGGACAGGTAATGAGCAAATCACCATTATCGATTTTATTGGTGAAGTAGATGGGGCGGTAGTTGTCACCACGCCGCAGGATTTAGCGATTCTTGATGCTCGCAAAATGATATCATTTTCAAGAGATAGTAACGTTCCAATTGTAGGTGTCATTGAAAATATGAGCACAATGTCTTGCCCGCACTGTGATAAAGATATTGATGTGTTTAAAAAAGGTGGCGGTCAAAAACTGGCTGAAGAGTTGGTACTCCCCTATCTCGGAAGTATTCCTCTTGATGGTGAAATTGTTGCCAATTCTGACAGCGGTCAACCGGTGGTGCTTTCCCGCCCAGACTCCGTTGCTGCAAAGGCATTTATGAAACTTGCAGAAAATTGTCATAAATTTCTGAACCCGGAAGAGGCGTTTAAAAAATAAATTTCCAGCAAGTAATGATCCTCGATTTGTCCCTTTTATAACACCCCAGATCGCTCCCATTAATTTAAAACAATGGATTGCGTTTTGGGTGTTGATTGGGGGATAATACAAAGTATAAATTGAAATTGGTTTTGAATCCGGGCTGTTTTCTTAATGGCCTCTCCTCGAATTTGAGCTTCTCTTTTTAAAAGGTTGGCGTGTTAAATAAATCCAAAAAAAATAAAGTGGCTATGGCAATTTTGTTCTCTTTTTTATTTCTTTTTCCGGGATTAGTCTATTCTGAATCCCACCCAACCTCTTATTATTCCAATAATCCAGTAGCTGCAGAAGTAGATGGTGAACCCATTTATCTGGATGATTTAAAACATGTTCGTATTCAGGAGGCTTTGATGCAATTGCATCAAATGCAAACCCGTGCTTTGAAAGAAAAAATTCTGGAAAAGCTTGCTAAAAAGCACCCTGAATTTTCAGCGAAAAGCACACCCACCGTTTCTGATGCGGAGATTAAAAAGTTTTACGATAATACGCCAGGAATTAAAGAAATGGGAAGCTTGCAGCAGGTGCGTGGTGAAATTGAAGGCTATCTGAGGAACAGTTATCGAAATCTGTTTGTTGAACAACAATTCCAACGGGCAGTCAAACAGGGTTGGGCTAAAGTATATCTTATCCCACCCAACGATTTTCGTTTGGTAGCGGGGATAGGAACAGCCATGTTATGGTCTGACGAAAATAAAACGGCACGAGTATTTGTGCTGGAATATTCAGACTTCCAATGTCCTTTCTGTAAAAGAGTGCAAAAAACGTTACAAAAAGTTAGAAAGAAATATCCTCACTCTGTTCAATTTGGCTACCGACATTTTCCTCTGCCATTTCATGAAGAAGCCAAAGGTTACGCACAAGCCGTAGAGTGCGCGAGAGATCAAAATAAATTTTGGCAGCTTCAGAGTTGGTTTTATAAAAACCTGACTCATGCTATCAGTGAAGCCCAGGTTTTAGAAGCGGCCGAAACTGCCGGAGTCAAGGATATTGATGAATTTAAGTCCTGCTGGAAAAAAGGTAAGTACGAAAAAAGAGTAGAAAAAGATATTCGCGACGGTGCGGAAATGGGCATTCAGGGCACCCCTACATTCGTACTGGGTTCCTATGATCATGAGTCGGGAACGGTTTCCGGCGAAATGTTTTCAGGGGCTGTTTCAGAAGATAAATTTGTGAAGGCAATAGAAAAATATCTCGCCTTGACTGGAACAGAAGCCAAACTCAACCCCTAGTATTTCCTGTAATTCCTTTTCTTCCTATGAAAAGAGTTTTAATAATCCTAATTCTCATATTTTTATTTCCCCTTGTATTATTTGCAAATTCCCCTTTTGATCGCCTGCAACCCGCTCTTCCGCAAATAAAGATAAATGTATTAACAAGTAAATCGATGGTTTTCCCGGGTGAAGAGTTTAAGTTTTATATGTCCGTTTTAATTGAAGAGGGCTGGCATATTTATTCGCTATTGCCTCTAAAGGGAAGCGAGTTGCTGGCCACGAAAATTTTGATAGATAAAAACGTTTTTCAGGAGAAGGAGGGCTGGCGAGAGCCCGAGTCTGTGTTGATTCAGGATGGGGCGGTTGGGAAAATGGTCAAAGGCCATAAAGGCAATGTGGAGTTCTCAAGAACTTATATCGTTCCTGTTGATGTTGATATAGGTAAGTATCCCCTCAACGGCAGGTTGGTTTACCGGGCTTGTGACAACCAGACTTGTACTCTCCCGCAGGAATTCCTTTTCAATACTGTCCTACAGGTTAGCAGCAAGTAGACAGGAAGTATCTTCTTCGATAATTTTCCAAGGTCTATGGGTTTGGTGATATAGTTATCCATCCCTTGAAAAAATATTCTATAGCGATGCAAATAATTACTACACATTTAAATGCGGATTTTGACTGCATAGCCTCAATGATGGCGGCAAAAAAAATATATCCCGAGGCCCTTCTCGTTCTACCTGGAAGTTCCGAGAATAAGGTGAGTGAATTTTTGCAGCAGGAAAAGTTTCCGCTAGAGTTCAAGCGGGTCAAAGATATCCAGATGGATAAAGTAACTTTACTCGTTTTGGTGGATACCCATGACCCAAAACGGATTGGAGTATTTTCTTCTTTGATGGCTCACCCAAATGTCAAAGTTCACATTTATGACCACCATAAGAATCCCGTTCTGGAGGGTAGGGTGGAAAAAATGGTCGTTGAAAATAGAGGAGCGTGTACATCCATTTTCTCTGAAATACTTGAAAAAAATAATATTTCTTTGACAGTTGAAGAAAGCTCATTGATGGCTCTGGGAATTTATCAGGATACTCATTCTCTAACTTCTTCCTCAACCACTCCCGAAGATTTAGTTGCAGTGAGTAACTTACTCCGAAAAGGGGCAGACCTGGATAAGGTCTCGCGGTACATGTCGCAAAAATTAAATATAGAGCAACTGGGTATCTTCAATGAGTTGATAGCGAATCTGGACAGTCAACTCGTAAATGGAGTTGAACTAACAGTAGCGACAGCATCGGTGGAAGATTATGTTAGTGATCTAGCTTATGTAGTAAGCCGTATACTGGAATTGGAAAACCTGAATGCTTTATTTGTCATTGTTCGGATGGATAAAAGGATTTATTTGATAGCGCGGAGTCGCGGTCATGATGTCGATGTTTCGCGCGTGGCAGAAGTGTTTGAGGGGGGAGGTCATCGTAACGCGGCTTCCGCCAGTATCAAAGATATGACATTGGTGCAGGCGCAGGAAAAGTTACTCGCAACATTGTCTGAAATTGTGCAACCTGCGAACCGGATAAAAGATGTGATGCACTTTCCTGTAGTATCGGTTGCAGTGAATGATTCCATAAGCTCTGCGGAATCGATTCTTACACTATACAATCTGAACACATTACCTGTTTTGTCAAAAGAAAAACCGGTGGGATTGATAACTCGGCAGGTTGTGGAAAAAGCGATTCATCATAGGTTGGAAGAAGATTGTGTTGAGGAGTTTATGATTCGACGGTTTTCAGTCACCTCGCCCGATGAATTTTTTAATTCGGTGATCCCTCTCATAATTGAAGAGAAACAGAAGCTAATTCCTGTTGTGAACCCTGAAGATAAGCTGGTAGGCGTGGTGAGCCGTGGCGATATTTTACGCGAATTGCATGCCACTGAAGGGGGGGGTAGAAACCAAGCGGGCGTTCATAAAAATATAAAAAGTTTGCTTAAGGAAAGATTAGGACAAGACCTGCTGGATCTGCTGGAAAGGATTTCTCAAATCGCCAATCGATCTGAAGTCTCCGTTTTTGCGGTAGGTGGGTTTGTTCGAGATTTGTTGTTAAATATTTCCAATAAGGATATTGATATCGTCGTTGAAGGCGATGGAATACTGTTTGCCTCCCATCTCGCGGAAGAGTTTGGAGGCAGAGTTACGTCCCATGAGAAATTTGGGACTTCGGTGGTTATCTTTCCAGATGGATATAGAATTGATGTAGCCACGGCGCGACTGGAATATTATGAGCACCCAGCAGCATTGCCGACAGTCGAGCAAAGTTCAGTAAAGTCAGACTTGTATAGAAGAGATTTTACAGTCAATAGCATCGCGGTGAAATTAAATGGAGAGGACGCTTTTTGCCTGATCGATTTTTTTAACGGTGAAAGAGATATTAAGAATAAAGAAATTCATGTTTTACATAATTTAAGTTTTATTGAGGACCCGTGTCGGTTGTTTCGAGCTATAAGGTTTGAACAGCGGTATGGCTTTAAGATTAGCATGCAGACGGAAGCCTTTATGAAAGTAGCTATAAAAAAGAGGCTGGTAGACTCTTTAAGTGGTACGCGACTTTTAAATGAGATAATTTTGATTCTTAATGAGAATCATCCCTTAAAATGTATTTTAAGAATGAGGGAGCTTGGTCTTTTGCAATTCGTTTCACCGCAAATGATGGATTTACAGGCTCTAGAAAAAATTCCAGCTGTATTGTCTTGGGCTGAATTTATATCGCTTCCTGAGAAACCGGAAGTTTGGTATGTGTATTTTTTGTCTTTGCTTTATGCCCTGGACGAAGAATCTTTTGCGCAAACTGCGGATAGACTGCAAATGCAGGGGCGGTTAAAAAAATCTTTGATCCGGGATAGAGAGACCTGTAAAGAAGGTTTGATGCTTCTTGAAACGGACAAAGACTGGAGCCCAGAGACGATCTATAATCAATTGTCCGAATTTTCTGTAGAAGCGGTAATTTATTTTCTTGCAGTCGCATCAACAGATCGCGCCAACCAATACGCGAATATCTATTTTACCCAGTATCATAAGCAGGCAGAATTGTCGCTGACGGGAGATGATTTGGTGAAAATGGGAATAAAACCCGGCCCTGTTTTTCAATCTGTGTTCAAAGCACTTCGGGAAGCCCATGTGAAAGGTGCGATTGAAACGAGAGAGGAAGAAGTGGCTTGGGTGAAGAAGCAATTTCTTGAGCAATAGTTATATGTGATATAATTCAATCCAATCTATTAATTCAGGTGATTTGTTGTGGCCAGTGTTGAATATCTTATAAAGCAGTTTTTGACTCCAGATAAAAAGAATCTGGATTTGAGCAATCAGAAAATCGGGGACAAAGGTGCCGTCACCCTGTCAAAGTCGAAAAGTATTAAGCGCTTAAAAAAGCTTATGCTTCCGAATAATGATATCAGTGATGAAGGAATTATTGCTATCGTCAATTCGGAAAACTTCAAGCACCTTACTGATCTGGATATATATGGGAATGTTATCAGTGATGATGGTGTTAAGGCGATAGCCGAATCCCCTTATATGTCGAATTTGAAGAAGCTGAGTCTCTATGGAAATCTTGTCGAAGATGAGGGGGCTATAGCCATTGCCGAGTCTCAGGTTCTTTTGAAACTAAAGCATCTATTTATCACTTCCAACCGAATTCGGCGCGAAGGAATTGAAGCGCTAAAAAAAGCCAAATGCCGAACTCGTTTATGTCATCTTCATGTGGATGATTTGAAAGACTTCTTCTACGAAGAGGAGCAGGATTATGACGATACCGACCTGATTAATAGTTGGGAGGAGTTAAAAGCCCGTTCCGCAGAAAAAGCGGACTCTGAAGAAGATTGATCTGTATGGAATATAGACTCAGGCCGCTGGTATTTTTTATGGTGGTGCTTTTGTCTGTCACCATCGTTTCTGCGCAGGCTGTTGCTGCAAGCCCTGATGAGCTTGAAGTCTTGTTTAAGGATAATCTTCAGAGAGGTGTCCTGAACCTTTCTGGAAAGAAAATTGGAGATAAAGGTCTTACTGTTCTGTTAAAGCAGGAGTTCTTAAAAGATCTGAAGAAGATGGATTTGCGCTATAACGAAATTAGCCCCGCCGGTGCCAAAATGTTGGCAAACACGCCTACCTTTAAAAAGCTTAAAATTTTAATTCTCAAGCATAATTTTTTTTCCGATGAAGGTGCGATAGCCCTTGCAAAATCGAACAGCTTTCCTAAATTGGAAAATCTGCAATTAGGGTGGAATGAAGTCAGGGATGCCGGGGCATTGGCTCTTGCAGAGTCACAAAATTTCCCCAAGTTGAAAAAACTGGATTTAAGAGGGAATTTCCTGGCGGGTCAAACAAAAGATGTTCTAAGGTCTTCTTTCTCCCACCTCAGATCTCTACGCATATATCAATCCGAGTGAATTGAAGATTCCCTTGTTACATGGGTGATACTTTGTTTCCTGGCTATACTTGGATGATTCCTGAGTCTTCGTCATAAAAAAACGTATCGCCATCTGGACCCCGATACGATATTTCTTTTACTTCCCAGATTTGTTTTGCTTTTACATCTGCTTCGGCAGCATGAAACCTACCATTTTCTTCGCGTTGTAAAAGTAGGAACTTGTTGTTGTTGTTTGACACGATTTGCCAAACAAAAAAATCACTTTTCACAATTCCCTTTTCGTAATCAATGTTGATGATGTTCATTCCTTCAGACCTTTTTTAATTGAGGTTAATAATTTATGCTAGCCGCTATTTCGCGTGCCTTTTCCATCGACCTTTTTTTGCTTGCGGTATGTGAGTTTTTCAAAATTCGGCGGGCCAGTTCAACCGTAGCGTCATGTTTTTTATTGAGGCCTTGTTTCTCGAAAAACTTTTTTAAGCTGGAAGCTTTTAAGCTTAGAAGTGTATCCGAGTTGCTACTTTTCTTTATTACGGTGGATTCTTCTTCTTTTATTAGATCGTTTATGATGTTTATTTCTGGAACGATTCCATTCTTTGTGATGTCTGCGCCTGCAGGTGTGAAATATTTAGACGTGGTTAGCCGTACTCCTGAACCATCACTTATCCGGAAAATGGTTTGTACGGAGCCCTTGCCATAAGAGTTTTCTCCAATTAACAAGGCATTGCCCGATTCTCTTAAAGCTCCGGCGACGATTTCAGATGCGCTGGCACTGTACTGATTGATGAGTACCACCACGGGCATTTTGTGAAGGCTTTCTTTGTATAAGCTTCGATATTCACGATAATCATCTTTTGAACGTCCTTGCGTGTAGACAACCATTTGCCCTTTGAATAAAAAATGACTGGCAACTTTAACCGATTGGTTGAGCAGTCCCCCTGGGTTTCCGCGCAGATCCAAAATGAAACCTGTAACACCTTCTAGTTTTGCTTGTTTTAAATATTTCTTCAACTGCTTCTCTGTTAGTTTGGAGAAGCTGCTAATTTTTAAATAACCGATTTGGTTTTCCAGAGGTTCGTATTCTACGGTATTGACTAGGATAATTCTGCGCGTCAAGGTATGTGTATATTCCTTTTTTTCACTGGATCGATACAAGGTGAGAGTGACCTGGGTTTCAGGATATCCTCTGAGTAAATTTGCCAGCTCCTGGATTTGCAGTCCTTTAATTTCTTTTCCGTTTACTTGTAGAAAAGAGTCATCGGCTTGTATTCCAGCTTCTTTGGCTGGGGAATCATCCATAGTTTTGACTACAAAAAGACGATTGTCTTTCATCGTGATCACCATTCCCAGTCCGCCATATTTCCCCTCTGTATCTCGCATCGATTTTTCGAATGCAGATTCATCGAGGTATTGAGAGTAGTTGTCAAGAGAGCTCATTATGCCTCGGATCGCTGCAACCTCGAGGTCGTTTTTGGATAGTGAATTTTTCGATTGGTCGTGCAGAAAATAATAAACTTTTTGTAGCGCTTCCATATCATGGCGCATATCGTAATTTAGAAAATATCGCGTAGATTTATTGTTGAATGTGATCGTGCTTCCAGAGGGATTAGTGGTCACATTTGCAGAATCTGAGGTCTTGACCATTTTTTCGATAGCGGCAGAAAATAGTTTTTTATGGTCAGGAGAGTACACATATTTTTCAGATACAAGCTCAATAATTTCCTCAAATGTTTCGAGGTCATGATTGAAAAAACCTGCATAAGCAGTTGAGCTCAGATGAGTCCAACTGGGAATGGATATCAGCAATGCGATGATTGCTGGTATTAGGATCCATCGCTCTTTAAGTTTCATTTATGTTTGGGATTAAAATGGCAAACGATTGTTTAACAATCGCTTTACTGATTCTTTAGAATATCTTCAAAGATGATTTCCAGATTAGCTGTCATGTCATCGACATTGCCTTTGCTGATGCTGGGAGCCACTTTTAAAACATCGTTGATAATAATTGTTGGGGTCTCATTGGCCTTATACTTTTTTGCCAACGCAAGTGACTCATCGGTTTTGGCTTTGATGGCATCCGATTGCATGCCTTCTTTCATTTCTTTTTCTATTTTAAATTCCTTTGCTAGGAAGCGAATGACTTTAGGTTGAAATACATCTATGCTTAATTTAAAACTGGTGTCGAACAATTCCTGGGTGAATTCTTCTTCTATTCCGACGCTGTCAGCAATATAAAATGCCATGGCAGGGTAGGCTGTCTGATTCCCCCAGTAAATCGGGTATTTTTTATGATGTAGCTTGTCTTTAAATTTTGCGCGAAGTTTCTTAGAAGTTTCCAGAAACCGATAGCAGTGACCGCAGGAATAATTAAAAAACTCTAACATTTTTATTGTTTTTGCGCCCTTGAGTTTTGTTATGTCACCAATGACTTCATATTTTCCACGAATTTTTTCATCGGCTACAACTGTGCCGGGAAACAAAAAAATGAATGCCATTAAAATGGCTGCCGCCTGTTTCATGAACTTCTCCTTAATAGTACGCTGAAATTAGTGTTTTATTTTAGGCCAGTATTGCGTGAAGTTGAACTTTGGACTGTGATTTTTTACATGACATTTTTTACACGCTTTATGCGCATTATTTCCAAAACCCGGGGCTGGCGCTGAAGCATGTTTTTTTCCAGCACCGTGGCATACTTCGCACTGGACATTTTTTAATTCCGGAGTGTCCAGCTCACTAATAAATCCACCGGCAGTATTATAACCAACGACATGACAAATCAGGCATTCTGGATCAAAAGCTTTGTTGATTTTTCTCAACGTTTCATAGGCTCTGCCATGTCTGGATGATGACCATTTGTCATGGGCTACCGAATGACAATTTTTGCAGATAGTATCGCCAGCGTAAACTGAAACTTTATCCTTATTGCGTTTGGCTGTAAGGCTTTCAAAAAAAATAGCCTCAACTTCATCGTTGTAACTTTCGTATAATTTTAACATTTCAGGGTCTTTATTAATACTCGAATCAAGCTTAACCATATCCTGTTCAAAAGTGATTTTCCCCATTTCATCGAGCGTTATATGCAGTTCTCCCATTTTTTGGCCCCGAGGTGAGGATTGAACAAAGACTTTTTCAGCTTTATAGACCGGTTTCATGTCTACCGTGTCGGTTTCACTGGAAATATGTCCATTGATGACAATATCCACGCCATCTTTATCCAGATACTTTAAAGCCTTTTCTTTTTCCATATGGGTGAGCAAAACGATGATATCTGCCGACTTTTGAATTCTTTCGATTTCCTGAGTAACTATCTGTTCGGGATCAGAAATACTCAGCCCAGCATGGTTTTTCAAATAAAAAAGATCTGGGTCAACTATCGCCAAGACAGCGACTTTCAATCCATTCGAAAACTCCTTAATTCGCGTTTTTTGTAGAGGAAAATTTTCAAGCGTGATGTTGCTAGAAATGAAGGGAATGGGATGATTTTCTAAAAATTTCGATCCATACACCAGGTCTCGTTCTCCCAGTGCAACAGCATCGTAGCTCATTTTTTCCGTTGCTGTCATTAGTGTTTGTGCTTTCAATTTTCCCTGTCTTGTGGGTTCTTTAAAATGATCTCCCGTATCGAGGAGTAAGAGATTGGGTTTGCTTTTTCGAATGTCATTGAGATATTGCATGCGGCGCTCAATGCCGCCTTGATCCTCTTCTTTCGCACAACCACAGGGTTTTAGCTCAGCTAGCAGGTTTCCGGTATAAACTACAAGCAGTTTCCGTGCTTCTGCGGCAACCGGGGAGGGGAGATCGGGGCGCGGTGCAAGACAGGCGGAAAGAAATACCAAAAGTACTATCGCGAATCGTTTCATGACTTCTAAGGTATCGAATGCTTAAAGCAATTTCAATTGATTGTTGCCACATGGGGCAGAGACGGTTACTATTGAGATCTACTTTGAGGTATTCTTATGCCACAGCGCAAATCTGAAATTCATATGCATTCTATATTCTCCGATGGGGAATTCTCGCCTGCCCAACTGATTGATATTGCCCAAAAAAATGATGTAACGCTTCTCTCTCTGACAGACCACGATACCTTTGATGGTATTCCAGGTTTTTTAAAGGCGGCAGAGGGGACAGGTATCGAAGCTTTTCCTGGTATTGAGATCACCGTAAAGTTTCATGATTTCAATATTCATTTACTTGCCTATTTTAAAGATTATGAATCGATTGAGCCGGAATTGCTCAGCCGGGTAAAAGATATGACCGAAACCCGTGAAAGACGAATGCGGGAACTTATCGAGCGAGTCAATGGTGTCATCCCCGAAAAATTCAGAGACACCATAGAGTTCGATAATGTCAAAAAGGCAGCCGAAGGGGTGCTGGCACGGCCTCATCTGGCACGTGAAATGGTTCGCTTGGGCATTGTCTCCAGTACCAATCAGGCTTTTGAACGGTATCTTGTCAAATATAATGTGCAACGAGAAAACCTTGATGCTGCTACTGCCATTTCACTGGTTCGACAAAGTAAGGGTGTCCCCGTTATGGCGCATCCTGGTGAGCGATCTTATTCCCTGATTTGTTCTGAAAAAGGTCGAAAGAAAGAGAATGCCCCGGTCTTGGTCGAAGAGTTGAAAGAGATGGGACTGCTCGGACTTGAATGCCATTACCCCTATCAGGAAAGAATGGGAACCGTGCAATACTTCATCGACCTGGCAAACGAATTTGACATGATCGTTACCGGCAGTCGCGATTTTCACGGGTTTTATAACCACCAGCAAGTCAATATATTCGGCACCACCAAAATGGAACCCGTTTTCCACGAACAATTCCAGTCTGTCTGGCAAAGTTAGCAGATTACCCCTCTTTTAAGCTGGGTACGGCTGGGAAATCAATCTTAGTTTCTGCGATATGGTTGAAGTAGTTGGCGAATATGTTTTTTGCCACAAGTGCGACGATCTCTATTATCTCTTCTGAACTGTAACCCGCCTGTGTAACCGGATTATAATCGTCGTCCGAAACCCAACCCTGATGAAAATTAATTAAGTTTTTTGAACGGTTATTATGTTTTTAGTTTGTCTCTGTATCGTTCTAATGTAATAACTGATATGACCAGTTTTATTGTTACTTTGATTCATGAGCAAGAATTCTGAGACAAAATAAACTTCCGCAGTTCGGGCAATCAAAAAGTTTGTCTGGGAACTCAATTTTAGGTGTTGAGTTTAGCTCAAAAGGGCAAACGGGACATTTGTTTGGCATGGCTTCCTATTTTTGTGTTTTTAAATAAAACAGGCGATGCCTGTTAAAACAATTTTTCTTGTTTGCCTTGGCTGGGGGGAACTTTATTGAAATGTTCGTAGGCCATTGGCGTGGCAATGCGGCCGCGCGGGGTGCGTTGGATGAACCCGGTTTGGATTAAATAAGGTTCCAGTACATCTTCGATGGTGTCTTTTTCTTCGCTGATAGATGCGGCAAGGCTTTCTATACCAACGGGTCCGCCTGCATATTTTTCTATCATTGCCAGCAACAGTTTATGATCCATATTGTCGAGGCCTTTGGCATCGACTTCCATCATTTCCAGAGCCTTACTGGCTACATCACGAGTGATAACACCATCGGCTTTGACCTGAGCATAGTCGCGCACCCGTCGTAAGAGTCGATTGGCGATTCTAGGTGTGCCGCGTGAACGGCGGGCAATTTCGTTAGCTCCCTCGGGTACGATGGCAATTTCGAGGATAAATGCCGATCGCGTGAGAATGGTTTCTAATTCTTTTTCGTTGTAATAGTCCAGTCGGTGAACGACTCCAAAACGGTCGCGCAAGGGAGAAGTGAGAAGACCCGCTCGTGTTGTTGCTCCAACCAACGTGAAGGGGGGGAGTTCGAGTTTGATAGAGCGCGCGCTGGGGCCTTGCCCGATCATAATATCCAGTTTATAGTCTTCCATTGCCGAGTAGAGTATTTCTTCAATGACATTGGAGAGTCGATGTATTTCGTCGATGAACAAAACATCGCCATGTTTTAAATTGGTCAACAGGGCGGCAAGGTCACCGGACTTTTCGATGACAGGGCCGGAAGTGCTTTTAATATTTGCTCCCATTTCTACCGCAATGATATTCGCTAGCGTGGTTTTACCCAGTCCCGGTGGACCATAAAATAGAACATGGTCTAAAGATTCATTGCGCATTTTTGCGGCGGAGATGAATATTTCAAGGTTCTCTTTTATTTTTTCCTGACCTACATATTCGGTGAGCTGGCCGGGTCGAAGTTTATTGTCGTACTGGACTTCTTCGCCATCCAATTCTGAATCGATGAGCCTATCTTCTTCCATAATTTATTTCGATTTTATAAATTATTTAAACTTTCCTTGATTAAGTCTTCCAAAGAACTCTCTTTACCGTTTTGATCATACGCGTACTTCAATGCTTTTTCTGCCTGCGGTTTTTTATATCCCAAATTAACCAGCGCAGATAATGCGTCTTCGTAAAACCCATCTTGATGATCCGCATCCGGTCGTTGTTCCATATCAACTGCAATATCTGCCAGTTTGTCTTTCAATTCTAATGCTAAACGCTCTGCTGTTTTTTTGCCAACTCCAGGAATGGCACTCAACCTTGCGGCATCTTTATTCATAACCGCAGTGAGCAGATCACTTGGCGACATGCTAGAGAGAATGCCGAGAGCCAACTTAGGCCCTACTTTATTTATTGTAATCAATTTTTCGAAAATCGATTGTTCTTCTTCCGTTAAAAATCCAAAAAGTTTTAAATCATCTTCACGTACCCGCGTGTGAATGCGCAGTGATACGGATTCTCCCAGTTGAGGCAAAGCGTAATAGGTGGAAAGGGGAGTGAAGACCTTGTAGCCCACACCGTTGACATCCACGATAGAGTGCTCAGGAGATTTATAATCCAGTTTACCTTTTAAATGAGCGATCATTAGCGTGCCCGTTTGATTTTCTGTTGCAGTCCGTCATTATGAATATGGCAGATGGCGGCGGCCAGCGCATCGGAAGCATCCAATGGCTCGGGTTTTTCCTTGAGCCGTAATAGAGTGGTCACCATGTCTTGTACCTGATTTTTATCCGCACGACCGTAACCCACTACGGATTGTTTGATTTCTAATGGACTGTATTCAGCGACGCGTAGTCCACAGTTTACCGCTGCAAGAAGGGCAACTCCGCGAGTTTGCGCCAGTTTGATCACTGTTTTTACATTGGTGGCATAGAACAGGTCTTCCACGGCCACTGCTTCGGGAGTGAATTTTTCCATCGCAATGACCAACTCGTCATAAATGTGCTTGATACGCTGTGGGAAAGCATCTTTGGGGGAAGTGCGTACACTGCTCCAATGGATGGCTTGCAAGTTGCCCTTGACCTCTTCGACAACTCCGAATCCGGTGCAATTGCTTCCTGGGTCGATTCCCATTACACGCATTATTTTGTAGCCTTGGGGTTGGGGAGATCTGCAAATGCAAATCGGTTGAGAGTTCAGCTACCTTCGAGGATAGCCGTCATAACATCATCCGGGATGTCGAAATTCGAGTAGGCTTTTTGGATGTCATCGTGGTCATCAAGAATGTCCATCAGTTTGAGAAGGGCTTTACCCTTTTTTTCATCTACCGCTACGGTGTTTGCTGGGATGCGTGTGACCTCTGAGGTTTCCATGGCGATATTTGCATCTTCCAGAGATTTTTTTACGGCTTCAAAGTTTTCCACGGCGGTTGTGATTTCGTAATGGTCGTCAACCGTTTGCATATCATCAGCCCCAGCATCGATTGCCAGTTCCATGAGCTCGTCTTCATCTTTGGCTTCTGTTTTTACGACGATAAATCCTTTTTGTTCGAACATCCAGGCGACGCATCCGTTTTCGCCCAAATTGCCACCGGCTTTACCCAAGGCAGCGCGAATTTCGCTGACAGTTCGGTTTTTGTTGTCTGTCATAGCTTCAAGAAAAATAGCCGCACCACCGGGACCATAGCCTTCGTAATTGACCTCTTCATACTGCACGCCTTCCAACTCTCCCGTGCCTTTTTTGATGGCGCGAGTTATATTGTCGCCTGGCATGTTTTGTCCTTTGGCAGTCAGAATGGCGGTACGCAGACGCGGATTGCCATCAGGGTCGCCACCACCAATACGTGCCGCAACGGTAATTTCTTTAATGATCTTGGTGAAAATTTTTCCACGCTTGGCATCCAACGCGCCTTTTTTATGTTTTATACTCGCCCACTTGGAATGACCTGACATGTTCTGTAAAATCCTTTTATGCGTTTAAGTTGCGAACCACGGCCTAATTTAACATACTAATGACTATGAAAAAAATTGAAATTAAAATTTCAGGGAAGCCTATTTCAGCTAAGGCTGGAGAAACCATAATCCATGCGCTTTGGGCTGCGGGCAAGGGCGATCTGGTTAAAACGGGTTGTGCAGGCGGGGTCTGCGGTGCGTGCACGGTCACGGTTCGATATGCCGACGGCAAACCGGGAGGGACGGAACTGGCCTGCATGAAACCGGTAGAAGAAGGCATGGAAATATTCCCCTGTCCGGTGGAGCTGGATAAAGCTGTGGAACCTGTTCTCAACCCGGATGCACTCACCTTGCAATCTGTCTTTCCTACTGTCAACAGATGCACAAAATGCGGCAGTTGCACCACTGCCTGCCCGATGTCTATCCCGGTTATGGATTCGGTGATACGTATGCAACAGGGAAGCTTTGATGAAGTTGCAGAAGATTTTACCACCTGCATTCATTGTGGGCTTTGCCGTTTTGTTTGTGAGGATAAAGTCAAACCGCACAATATGGGACTTTGGATTCGCCGTTCATTAGGCAAAAGCCAGGAGATGACTGCAGTACGTAGCGAAGATTCGGAAAGCATTGAAAAAGAGTGGCAGCATTTAATGATCGAAGATAAACAGGAAAGGCTGCAAAGAGCCAAACATTTCCGCGAAACCGGGAGTATCTCGGCATGATGGAATGGGCAAACGAATCCCTAAAAAAAGTAGAGCAGTCGCGCGCGGCCCGGCTTGATAAACCTGCGCCTTTACCGGATGACTCGGAATCCATTCTGAAAAATTTTCACCCGGACTATTCTGGTAAAGAGCGAACGCTTACCGTAGGCCCGAATGCAGGGAGGCAAAAATTTCCTTTTGAATTGGCCGATCTTCTAGAAGCCGATAGCCCCCTCCCAGAGTCGCACTCAACGAAAACGGATATCGAAACAGATGTGTTGATCATTGGCGGCGGCGGTGCAGGTGCAGCAGCGGCATTGGCATTGGAGGGCACGGGATTTAAAACACATCTTGCCACTAAACTGCGTTTGGGTGATTCGAATACGGTTATGGCAGAAGGCGGTATTCAGGTGGCGTTGGCGGATAACGATTCACCGAGAAGGCATTTTGCCGATGCCATGGTTGGGGGACATGGTGAAAACGAAGCCGATCTTTTACGCATTCTCTGCGAAGGTGGCCCGGAAAGCATACGCTGGCTCAGCGAACTCGGTTGCCTGTTTGATCGAAACCCGGATGGCACATTCCGTTTAAGGGGTGGCGGCGGAACATCTGTTCCCCGTGTTCTGGCCTGTCGCGATTATACCGGATTAGAGATCATGCGTGTTTTGAAGGACGCGGTGAGATTGAGTTCTGTAAATATTCTTGAAGAACATGCGGCTGTTGAACTTTTAGATGATGGAAACAAATCGGTCACCGGTGCTGTTTTATTCGATCAAAAGAACTCCAAGTTGGTAAACGTTTCGGCGCGAGCCGTTATCCTCGCCACAGGAGGCAGTGGTCAGTTGCGCCTGCAGGGTTTTCCTAGCAGCAACCATGTTGGGGCAACCGGTGACGGGTTAGTGCTTGCATACCGGCAGGGGTGCCGATTGACCTTTCTCGATAGTTATCAGTATCACCCTTCGGGAGTCTGTTACCCGGAAGCATTGGCCGGACAATTGGTGACGGAAGCTATCCGGTCGGTGGGGGCGCAGGTGGTGAATGCCGATGGGATTCATTTTATAGATGAAATGGCATATCGCGATGTGCTGGCGGGAGCTATTATTAAAGAAACTCGAGAAGGCCGCGGGGTGACGACTCCGAATGGGAAAATAGGAGTGTGGTTGGATACTCCCATGATTGATTTGAAGAACGGTGAAGGAACATTGGCCAAACAATTTCCGGGTTTGATCCATCGTTTCGAGCGTTATGATATTGACCCTGCTAAAACACCGGTTTTAATTTATCCGACCTTGCATTACCAGAACGGCGGCATCTCTGTGGATGCCCAGTGCAAAACCGAGGTGGACGGATTGTGGGCTTGTGGTGAAGTGACAGGAGGACTGCATGGCAAAAACCGTCTTATGGGAAATTCGCTGCTAGATATTCTCGTTTTTGGTCGCCGTGCGGCGGAGTCAGTAAAGGATGATATTCCCAAAAGAGGGGCTTTGACCCTCAATAACCTGAATCAGTTTAGAAAAAATCGCCATGCGAGTTTGGAGAAATCCCCAGCCTTTTTTCCTGTCGCATCTAAAATGAAACTGGAATTTGGCAAGCCTGAAACAGAAGTTGAAACCTCGTCTTCTTCGGAGACTTCAGGAGGTTACGAACCTCCTGATCCTTTTGCCCGTTAAGCTTTTTATTGAAAATGATTGAAAGCTATCTTACTGCATACTGGATAAAAATTTTTGCATCATTCGCTGTGTTTATTGCGTTGATCGTAATGTTTATTCGTCAAAGTCGCGATCAAGACAACTCTGATCCGCAGGCGGTAGTAAATGTGTTGAACCAATTGGGCCCAGATTATGCGGTGGTGTCAAACGTAGTGGTTCCAGGAGAACGAGGTATGTTTGCGCTGGGTAATGTGGTGGTTTCTTCCTATGGGGTTTTTGTCATCACCGTGAAACAGGATCAGGGAAAAATTTTTGGTAGGGAAGGGGATAGCGAATGGGAAGTGAAGTCTGGACGAAACAGCAACTTGATTCGCAATCCACTCTGGGAGAATCGCAAACACGTCAACGCAGTGGAAAAACTAATCGGCTCTGTTCCATTTAATTCTATTGTTGTTTTTCCAAGAGCCGTTTTGAAGGGTACATTTGGTAGTAATGTAGTTCGGCTAGGTGAACTCAGGAAGAGGATTGTCCAAAATAAAACATCCCGCCTGTCGGTGGACAAGCGGGATGAGATATTAAAAATCTTACAAAAATGATTGTGCCCTAGGCAAAAGTTTATGCCGTTACATCTACGTTATTACCTGTGATCGAATGTTCTGAAGATTGAACCGCATCTTGAATCAAGTTAACTTCTGCATTGTCCGGCATATTTTCAACAATCAGAACCTTCATTCCCACCAGATCGTAATCCATGTTCTCCCCATTTTTTTCTTATCGAGAATTCGACGCGATTCAATCGCCTGAGTATACCTATTTTCTAAATTAAGGAATGTTATAATAACTAAGAAACGTTGAAATATCGGTATGTCGGACTATTCTGGGATGTGAGGAGTGGAAGGCAAAGTTAAGGGGTGATGGTTTTCTTTCACTCTGCGGAATAAATGTCTTACAATGACTATCTTTCGAGGAACTAAATTTTGGAGAAGATGGAAAGATGAAAAGATTTGTTTTAATTTGTGTATTGCTGACGGTTTTTCTTACCAGTGGTGTGGCTCTGGCCGTGCCTAAGGAATTTTTGTTTCCAGGTCCGGAATACAAGTCGCCATGTGATACTACCAAAACCACTATTTGCACCATAGAAATATGGCTTGGGCATAAGCACAAAAAAAATAAGCAGGCCATAAAGGAACTTTTAAAATTAAAGTCTCTAAAAGTTTTAGGCCATACCGTGCAGTATTGGAGGCCAAAAGGAGGGCACCCGCCAACAAATATTGCTATTGGAAGTGCAATTAGCGCTGAAGATGCTCGCTTTGCTATAAACTTTGCTCTTAAGTTTAATGATCGGGTTGATGGTCTGATAACGCGTACGCTCAATCCTCCGAACTATGTTGCCATCGCGACATCAGCTTGGGATGCGATGTCAGAGACTCCCATTACGCAAGAGGATCTGGCTCGGTTACGAGACCCTAAACTGACCACAGAAGAGTTTCATTCCCTTTATTACGAGCTCACCAACGAGGCGAATGTTCAAAACAAATTTTATTAGGGTAGATAGGGCTGAGTATTTTTCAGCACACTTAAACTTCAGAGAATACTTGGAATGTGATTGCAAAGCTTTATCTAGCCCCCTTTTCCTGATGTTATTCTTTTTACTCATGTTATAACACTCTATCCTCCTACGTATGAGGAATTAGCTCGCCTTCCATATTGGAGAGGTTTGACAAATACGATGGGATTTGATAGAAGCTAAACCTTTGAATTAAAAAACGGGGAGGCTTTTTATGGGTTTCCGTTTTAGAGGAAATACCTCTTGTTAAATAAAGGTAATCATTATGCTTGAATTAGCGTTTGCGATGGCTCCCCCTCCTGATGGAGCCGACTCGGGTAGCGGCAGTTTGCTTGCTTTGTTACCGCCGATGATCATGATGTTTTTGATCTTCTATTTTATTCTGATTCGGCCGCAACAGAAAAAGCAACAGGAAGCTCGAAAAATGTTGGATGATTTGAACGAAGGCGACAATGTTGTTACGTTGAGTGGTATTCACGGGACTATCAAGAAAATAAAAGATGACACTGTGATGTTGCAGATCGCAGATAATGTCCGAGTGAAGATCAATCGGACTTCAATAGCTAATAAAAAACAGTAGAAGAAAAAACGAATGTATAAAAACCTTAAATGGCGCATCCTATTAATTCTCTTTACCATCCTGGGAGCGGTGGCTTTGGCATATCCTCTTAAAGAGAAAATTTCTTTAGGGTTGGATTTGCAAGGCGGCATGCATCTGGTACTTGAGGTGAAGGTAGAAAAAGCAGTCGAAGCCAGCTTGGAACGTTTGGCTGATGATATCAAACGCGATATCGGAGAAGAGGATTTAGAGGTTGACCGTATTAAAGCAATTTTTGATAAATTGCAGGTAAATATTCGCATGGTGGATACTCTTGACTTGCCTCCTGTTAAAAAGGTCATGGAAGGTTATTCATTATTTACTAAGGTCAGTGAAGACTCGGATGGTTTGGGTCTGGTTTATGAATTGGATGGGGATCAAGTAAAACAGATCGAAGAAAACGCTGTTAGTCAAGGGTTGGAAACCATCCGAAACCGGGTGGATCAGTTCGGAGTATCAGAGCCGACTATTCAGGTACAGGGGGAACGGCGCATTCTGATTCAATTGCCTGGAGTGAAAGATCCTGAGCGAGCGATCAACCTCATTGGAAAAACAGCTCGTCTGGAATTCAAACTAGTAGACGAAGACAACAGCCTGCAAGAAGCTTTAGCGGGTCGGGTTCCAGAAGAGTCAGAAATTCTATATACGCGGAAAGAAAATAAAGAAACCGGGGAAATTACTAAAGAGCCTTTTCTCCTGAAGAAACGTACGGTATTGACGGGAGAAACTTTGACCGGTGCTGAAGTAAGGTTTGACGGGGATTTCAACGAACCCTATGTTGCGCTAAATTTTAATAGCGTAGGCGCGATGATCTTTCATGAGGTTACGCGCGAAAATATTAGGAAGCGTTTGGCTATTGTTCTCGATGACAATGTTTATTCCGCGCCAGTAATTCAGGATGCTATTCCTGGAGGTCGAGCGCAGATAACAGGTCAATTTACTTCAGAAGATGCGCGCGATCTGGCCATCATTCTGCGTGCGGGTGCTTTGCCTGCACCGGTGGTGATTCTGGAAAACAGAACGGTGGGGCCATCCCTCGGACAGGATTCAATTAACAAGGGTATAAGCTCAATCATTTTTGGCGGAATCTTAGTAGTTGTGTTCATTCTTATTTATTACAAACTGTCAGGGGTGATTGCAGTTACTGCATTGACTCTGAACATTGTTATACTTGTCGGTGCGCTGGCTTATTTTGGTGCCGCATTGACCTTGCCGGGCATTGCAGGAATTATCCTCACGGTAGGTATGGCGATCGATGCAAACGTTCTTGTCTTTGAAAGAATACGCGAAGAAGTAAAACTCGGTAAAACAGTGCGGGCCGCGATTGAGGCGGGTTTTTCAAAGGCGTTTCGTACCATCGTGGATGCAAACATCACCACTTTTATAGCGGCGGTCGTGTTGTTTCAATTTGGTACTGGGCCGATTAAAGGCTTTGCCATTACTCTTTGTATTGGTATTGCGGCAAGCATGTTTACGGCAGTGTTTGTAAGTCGCACTTTCTTCGACTGTACGATGAGTCGGCAAAAACTGGATAAATTGAGTATCTGATTATGCAATTGTTTAAAAGTGAAACCCATTTTAATTTTATGGGCAGGATTAAAGCAGCGGTGATCTTTTCGACCGCTTTGATTTTGATTGGGCTGGGTTCTGTTGCTGTATCCGGTGGTCTTAAATTTGGCATCGACTTTGCCGGTGGAACGTTAATTCAATTGCAGTTTAAGAATCCGCCTGACATAGAAGTGATTCGTGATGGTCTAAAAACCATCGGATTAGGGGAAAGCACTATTCAGGAGTTCGGATCGAAAAGAGACATCCTGATAAGGGTGCAGCGCTCTGAAGAGAAGCTGGAGGCGGTGGGTTCGATGGTTCGCAAGAGCCTCATGGGAAAGTTTAATGTTGATGAAATTTCGGTGGAAAGAGTAGAGATGGTTGGCCCAAAAGTAGGTCGCGATTTGCGCGAAAAAGCGTTGCTCTCTATTTTATATGCCATCATAGGAATCGTGATTTATATTTCATGGCGATTTGAACTTCAATATGCCATTGCGGCTATCATTGCACTGATCCATGATGTGTTAGTGACCATGGGTGCGTTTTCGATTTTTGATAAGGAATTTACACTTGTCATTGTTGCTGCCTTCCTGACCATCATCGGTTATTCGCTCAACGACACCATAGTTGTGTTTGATCGTATACGAGAAAATCTGCGCCGGAAAGGCAAGTCCTCTATAGCTGACATGATAAACACGAGTATCAATCAAACACTCAGCCGAACCCTTTTAACATCGGGGACGACTTTGTTGGTAGTAATTGCGTTGTTCTTTTTTGGCGGCGAAATCATTCATGACTTTTCTTTCGCCTTGCTCGTGGGAATTTTTATTGGAACATATTCGTCTATTTTCATAGCCAGTGTGTTTCTGGTTTATTGGGATTCCCGCAATACTGCCCACCGTTAGCGGCCTCTGTAATCCCGCGCTCAGGTGGGAAAAAGACAATAGTTCTTGGCGGCTGTGTAAAATCCGTTCAACAAAATTTTATTGGTAAAGGTCTAGCGGTTAAAGCGGAATCATTTGCATTTTGCTTTATGCCCGTGCTACATTTTTTTAAGCCCAATTTCTGAGATGGAGAATTATGAGCGTATCGCCAAAGATTCAGCTTCAACAACTGGTTGATTTGCAAAAAATTGACGATCAAATTTCTGAGCACAAAAAAGCTCTCGCTGATATTCCTCGTCAACTCGACTCTGCGAGTTCTGAATTAGAGAAAAAGAAAATTATTTTAAAGGTTGTGACGGAAGAAATCGCAGCACTGCAAAAACAGCGCAAAGATTTGGAGTTAGAGGTGCAGGGCGAAAATGACCATATGGCAAAAGCCAAAACTAAACTTCCAGCAGTAAAAACAAATAAAGAGTACACGGCGATCCTTACTGAAGTCGATGCCATCAAGGAGAAGGTGTCGAAGATTGAAGACAAGGAACTCGAAGTTATGGAAACTTTAGAGGAGAAAGCCAAAGAAATTCCCGGCGTTGAAAAAAAATGTAAAGAAGAGGATGCATTTTTTAGCGAGTATAGGCAGAAAAAAGAGACGGAAGAGAAAAGGTTTAAGGAAGAACTGGAAGAGTTGGTGGTAAAAAGGAAAAGTATCTCGGATCAATTGGAAACTGTAATCCTGAAACGGTATCAGAAAATTTTTGACTCTCGAGAGGGAAGAGCGGTATCGGGACTTCGAGGAGATATTTGTCAAGGATGCTTCCAGCATGTGTTACCGCAGATGGTTATTGAGATCAAGATGGGCCAAAAAATACATCAATGCTCAAGTTGTTTGAGTTTTCTGTTTTGGGATGAGGTTCCTGAAACTTCAGTGCCGAAGTAAACCGGGTGATCGCTGTTTCGGCCCTTGGGTCGAGAGAGAGGAAAGTCCGGGCTCCACAGGGCAGGATACTCCGTAACGCGGAGTGAGGGCGACCTTAAGGAAAGTGCCGCAGAAAATACACAGCCTACCCGACTTTCAACAGTCGGCGGCAATGGTGAAAAGGCGAGGTAAGAGCTCACCAGTACTGCTGGCGACAGCGGTAGCTTGGTAAACCCTATCCGGAGCAAGATCAAATAGGAAAGTGGGTTGCCCGCCCTTTACTTTCGGGTTGATTGCTTGAGCCTGTTGGCAACAGCAGGCCTAGATTGATGGTCACCGCTTCATTTAATATGAAGAACAAAACCCGGCTTATGGTTTACTTCGGCTCCCCTACCTGGAAAAATTTAATTCCCAACTCCCTATTAGCATTGGTTTTATTATCTGGGTTTGCTGTTTTCTTTCATATGTTGTTGGATAGAGTTTCCCAAAGGGTCGGGAATCGCCAGACTGCATACTGCGCTAATAAGTAGAGCGGTGATAGCCAGAACTACAATAGGAAATGCGTATTGTTTGGGTTTCTCGGATTTTCTTATGGGGTAAGTTTGTACGTTATCCTCCTTGATTGAGTGCATTATTCAATTATCCTCTTATCGGACGTGATCAGAGAAACCATAATGTTTGCCTGCATTTAGAGAGTTAATCCCCCGTTTTCAAGCTCTTTCAGTCTCCGGCATTTTTAGCTCCTGCTGTTCCACTAAAATACTACTCAAAGGCTTTGTTATGATCTTAGGGGAGGGCTATGCAAAAAGTGGGCAGAAATGACTAATTATCAAGGGTTAAGAAGCCGTTATAACTTTGATAGGCTATTCTATTTTTATATTTAAATTCTTTATTATGTTCAGGAACCCAATACCTTTTAAATTTGCTACATTTTTTCTGTCAGTTTTTATAATGATGGGGGGATGGGCTCATGCAGATGAGTTTTCAGAATCCGAATTTTTTGAGGAAAGTAATGGGACTGAGGATAGCCCTGGGTACTCCTTTGAAAATGAAAAAAGTTTTAAGGAGAGGAATAATTTTTTCGACTCAAACTTGAATGATTTAAAAATAACAGATAGTCGAACCTACACCTCATCTCCAAGAAAAAGGGAAAGGCTGCGGGATTCGCAAAACAGGCTGAATTTTGATCGCGATTATTTTTATGGAATATTTTCGGATATTGCTTATACCGCGACCTCGCCATTGAGATGGGACGATTCTGATTGGATGACCGCGGCTTGGATTGCCGGTGGCACAAGTTTATTTTTTATTCTGGATGAAGAAATAAGAGACGGATTTGAAGATAACCGTAGTTCTACTATAGATGATGTGTCTGAGTTTTTTGAGAGATTTGGGAATGGAGCCATCAGTCTTCCGGCTTTAGGAGCTTTTTATCTTTATGGATACTTTGGCGAAAATGCCAAGGCCGAGCGGACTGCTTTGATTGCTGTGGAAAGTTTTCTCGTAACCGGATTGTTCACAACTGTATTAAAGGCGACGGCAGGTCGTCATCGACCTTCGACAGGCGACTCTGCAACTTCTTTCGATGGGTTCACTACAGATCATGGCTCTTTTCCTTCTGGGCACACCTCCACCGTATTTGCTATCGCTACTGTCATTGCGAATGAATATGAAGATGTTCCCTATATAGAACCTATATCTTATGGTATCGCTACCATGACGGGACTTTCCCGCATCAATGACGAAAAGCATTGGGCTTCAGATGTTTTCTTGGGCGCAGCTCTGGGTTATTTCACCTCGAAAACTCTACTGCGTTTGCATAGCGATAAAAAGGGACAACATTTCACCATCTACCCGAGAGTGGACAGAAATGGTGGCGGCATTGTGTTGGGTAAAAGGTTCTAATTTTCTACTTCTGATTCTCTGCCCAGAGGGACAGTTTCTCGCGAAAAATTTTGGCGTTATGTCGCACATCCACGGGAAACTCTTCATGGAAAAGTACTTTTGTTATGGATTGCGTCAAAGAGGATTTTGCTCCGCGTTCTAAAAGCTCTGCTGTAAATTTTTGTCGTGCTGCTTGAGACTTTATTCTTTCCACAGGTTCAATAATAATTACCGGCTTGGTTTTATAGCCTGTACCGACCAGGGCAGAGCGTTTGACATCAGGATGCTGATTGAAGATGGCTTCGCAGGGAATGGTATATAGCGTTTCGAATTCGGTGACGACTCTCTGATTTTTTCTGCCATAAAACCAAAGGCGATTTTTTTCGTCCAGCCTTCCCAGATCCCCCATTCGATGCCAGAATGAATTTCCGTCTTCAATTTTGGCAAGCTGCGTCAGGTCTTGCCGATTGAAGTAAGTCCGCGTCGCCCATTCGGCTTTCACCGCAATTTCACCCACGATGTTTGTGCCAGACTCGGTGACATCCTGCCACTTTAAAATCGGCTGGTCTGAAATCTCGATTATTTTAATTTCAACACCGGGAATTGGGTGGCCCACACAAGTTCCTTTTCCTTGGTTAGATAAAGACCATGTTTCATCAAGAATTTCTCGTCTGTCTATTAAGGATACCGGCAGAACTTCTGTAGCTCCATAGGGTGTGTAAATTTTACAGCTCTTATCAATGATGGTTTCAAACCGTGCAAGCAAATCACCGGAAACAGGACCTCCTGCCATGATGATGCGCTTTAAAGTAGGAAGTTGAATATTTTGATCCAGACAATATTGGCTGACCGTATCCCATAAAGCTGGCGAACCAAAACTGCTGGAAATTTTAAAATTCTGTATTGGAACAATAATATTTTTGGGATCAACATGGGCAGGTTTTGTGGAATCCATATCAGGAATAATACTGGTCATTCCTAATCCGCTGCTGAATAAACCGAAAAGAGGGAATGTCGGCAGATCGGTTTCATCAGGTTGAATGTCAAACTGTTCCTGAAGAATTCTTACCTGATGATTAAATATTCCATGAGAAAAAAGAACTCCTTTTGCAGGGCCCGTGCTACCACTGGTAAACAAGATAGCCGCAGGGTGTTCTTTTTCCATGGAGGCCATTTTAAAATCTGTTTTTCCTGAATCGAGCAACTTATTCAGGGAGGCTCCACCCCAGAACCATCTTGTGCCAACGGTTACATTATGTTGGATGGATTTAAAAGTGCCGGGAAAAATTCTTTTTATCGCGTGGGCGAGTGGAATTGCAATCATTCCATGAGGCTGAACTTGTTTTATACATTTCAGGACATTCTTTTTGCCCAGCCCGGGATCAATGAGAACTGGAATAAGGCCTGCCTTGAACATGGCAAAGGTCAGGGTTACAAAATCGATCCCATAGGGAACCATCAGCAAAACCCGTTCACCTGATTTCATCCCAAATTGAATCAGGCCCGAGGCCAGCCGACTGCTTTCCTGTTCCAGTTCCTTAAACGTCCTCTGTCGTCCGCTACGCATTTCAATGAGAGCAACGGATTCTGGTTTTTGATCCGCCCAGTGTTCCAGTCGCGCAGCAATATTAAAGGTTTCTATTTTAGTCAAGGGATTTTGAGTGCCTTTTTTAACAGAGGTAATGTCACCTTTTTCTTTTGCACATAAGACTCACGATTGAGGACCTTGACCGCATTCTGGAGAGAGATAAAATCTCGGGGAATTCGAGACAAAAGAAAATCGATAATGTTCTCTGGTAAACTCAGGTCAATGTCTTTGGCGAGCTTGTGAATGATTTTAGCGGTTGTAGTATCATCAATTGGTTCGATTTCAGCGAGCATGCCCCACTGGAACCGGGAAGTTAGATAATTTTCTGCGTTCTTTATATTGTCTGGTGAATAATAGCTTGCAAAGGCGACCTTGCCTCCCATTTCAATAACGGTATTATATATATGGTAGAGTTTTTCTTGTGCTGCAATAGATAAACCCAACGCCTCGACATCGTCTAATAAAAAATAGTCTACTTCCATTAGCTTTTTGAGAGTTTGTTGAGACTGCGATGGCTCTCCATCACCGATTTTATCGCAAAAGTCAGCACCTTTAATATACAAGGCCCGAGTGCCCTTTTCGGCGGCAAGGTTTCCAATGGAAAGTAAAAGGTGGGTTTTGCCCAGGTTTTTCTGGCCAAATAAAAAAAGAGATTGAAAGGTGGGGTCGCTTTGGGAACAAAAATTTCTGGCGGCATCAAAAGCAAATCGCGAACCATCGGATACTACAAAATTAGAAAAATCAAACTCCGGACGGGTAGGAAAGTTTAGTAGTAATTGCGATTGTTCAGGCATGGTTAATTGGTCGCCATAGAACGCCCGTTTATTTAGGGCCAGCCTGAATTTCGATAAATGTACTTACAATATTCGAAGTAAGTTTTAATGTGCTTACCCAACCTTCTTTTTGAAAGTTCATCAGGTGTTCTTTGTCAGTCTTGATCGAATTTACTAGAGACCAGCCTTTATTTAACATTTCGTTTTGGTAAAAAATAACGACAGTATCAAGGTTTTTATAGCCGGAAAAAAACAACCTTGCTACTTTAACAGTTCCTGATCCGGACTCATAAATCCATGATTTAGATTCATTCCGAGAAAAATCCGGAGGAACAGGTATGTCTGAAAAAGGATAGGCATTTGCTTGCTGAGGTGGTTTGGATGGAGAACTTTTCTTGCCATCTAATCCAATATCCAATCCTGCACATCCCGAAAAAAATAATGTGATCAAAAAAAATATTATTACACGATTAAGCATTCTTTCCTCCTCCTATATAAACAACCAACAACCCTACCATCATAAGAAAAAAGCCAACCACTCGCAATGTCGAATCTGGTATTTCCGGTAGTTTTTCAGCAAAGGCTTTAACATTTTTAGGAAAACAGAAATAGGGGATACCCTCAAAAACCATCATTAGACCTAATGCAGAAAGAAAAAAACTCATAATAGGGCGAGATTCAATTTGTTTAAAGCTGCAGGTGAATTAATGCCATTTTTTGCGCAAGCTTACAAACGGGTTCGTATTTAGCCTTTTAAGAGAGGCATCAGGAGGGCCTGTATTAGCCACGATTATCATTTATCTGTTATATGGAGTCAATATTTAAATGAAGAGTGTCAATATAAGCATGAGAAGGTTTTGTGAAGGGTTTTGAGGTTGTAAATAGCGAAAAAAGCATTATATAATTACATTAAATTCCTTTTACAATTATCCTCTGTTTAAGCTGGATCATTAGAGTCGGAATAGAAAGGTCTAGATTAAAAATATTTAATCTAGATTTCACTAGAGTTTAATTTCAATCGATTAAAGTTGATTATCACATTCGTGTTTAGTGAGATGGATTTAGCAGACACGAATAGTTTTTATAATGAAAATGATGCTTATACAATTGAGGCTTAATTAAAATGCACAAGATTTCTTCTCTATTTTTACGTTCCATCGGCGCAGTTTTTCTTTTCACCTTGGCGATGATTTATGTCCCTAGTTCCTCCTTTGCTTTGAGCAGTGCGACGCAACAGCTTTCAAGCAACCTCTTCGTGGAAATCGCGAAAAAGCAGAATCCTGCTGTGGTAAACGTCAGTGTAAAATCAAAAAAGGTAAAAGCGCATAACAATGTTCGTCCTCCAAGTAGAGGTCCACGACCTGGGCCGGGCCAGGGACGTTCTCCTGATCAATTTCGTGATTTTTATGACAAATTTTTCGGTGAGCGACCTAACCCTAACCAAAAACCGAAAGGTGGCATGGGGTCGGGATTTGTGATTGACAAGGAAGGTCATATTCTTACCAATTATCATGTGGTCGAAGGTGCTGATGAGATCATTGTTTTGCTTGAGGCAAATGGCAATGAAAAAGAATATACCGCGACCTTGATCGGTTCTGACGAAAAAACCGATATTGCGTTAATAAAGATAAATACTGACCCAAATAAACCCAAAGAGTTTCCGTTTTTGAGATTAGGAAGCTCTGAAAACCTTGAAGTGGGCGAATGGGTCATGGCTATTGGAAACCCTTTTGGTCTCAGTCACACGGTTACAGTAGGCGTGGTCAGTGCTTTAGGTAGAAGTATTGGAGCAGGCCCCTATGATGAATTCATCCAGACAGATGCATCGATCAATCCCGGGAACAGCGGTGGACCTTTGATCAATATCGAAGGAGATGTGATTGGAATCAATACAGCCATTATTTCAGGGAATACCGGGGGGAATGTCGGTATCGGATTTGCAATTCCCATCAATATTGCCAAAGGAATCTTGAAGGACCTGAAAGAAAATGGTTCGGTAACCCGTGGCTGGTTGGGAGTTATGATTCAGAAAATCACTCCAGAACTTGCCAAATCGTTTGGCTTGAATCAGAGCGAAGGTGCCTTGGTGGGTGATGTTATTCCTGATGGCCCGGCGTTTAAGGGGGGAGTCAAGCGCGGGGATGTCATTGTTCGGTTTAATGGGAAAGATGTTAAAGATATGGAAGACCTGCCAAAAATAGTTGCGGCAACAACCCCAAACTCCGTTGTTGATGTGGAAGTGATTCGAGAAGGTTCGAAAAAAAATCTACAAGTTACTATTGAAGTCCTTAAAGATTCGCAGCCACTCGTGGTCGCTAAAACAGCAGACCCTCTGGGTATGCAGGTTCAGGATATCACCAAGGAGCTAGCGCAAAGCCTGCAACTGGAAGACACTGAGGGTGTGCTGGTTTCTGATGTGACTCCAGGTAACTCTGCAGCAGAGTCTGGAATTCGCCGAGGTGATGTTATAGCCGAGATGAATCGCAATCCGGTAAACAGCATGAAGGACTATCAGCGTCTACTGGGTTCTGTGGAAAAAGGTGCTTCGGTTCTTTTTCTTGTTAAAAGGGGAGGCACTACGATTTATATAGCTGTTAAAGTTGGATAGTGGTTCTTTTTCCCTTCGATAATATTGGGGGAGCCGATTTCTGGCTCCCCTTTTAATTTTTTAAAATTACTTAATTTAAATTAACGTGCGCATTCATTGGCTTTTGCTTTTTTTATGCTTTGTATTGCTTGATGTGGCTTTCGGTTTGGCGGGGGAACTAAATAACCGCAGAACACCTCTTGTTGTTGCCGTAGAAAAAGTCAGTCCGGCAGTAGTCAATATCTACACTTCGGAAACTGGCCGACCCCTCCGCAATCCATTCAGAAATTTTGGCAATAATCTTTTTGACCAATTTTTTCAGGATTTTTTCTCTAAAAATCAAAATAACAAAAAAAGCCTGGGTTCCGGAGTTCTTATCGATAAAGAAGGACATATTCTTACCAACGAGCATGTGGTGGCGCGGGCGTCTCAAATCCGTGTGGCTTTGAGCGATAAACGAGAGTTTGGAGCAAGAGTGATCGGTGCGGATATTAAATCAGATCTGGCGATTATTAAAATAGACTCCGAAGAATTCCTGCCTTTTGTGCCCATGGGGCGTTCCGATGATTTGATGATTGGCGAACAGGTGCTTGCCATTGGTAATCCTTTTGGTTTACGCCATACCGTGACTACGGGAATCATCAGTGCCTTAAATAGAAATATTAGAGCCGGAAAAAACAAAGTTTACAGCGATTTTATCCAGGTAGATGCATCTATCAATCCGGGAAACAGTGGCGGCCCTCTTTTGAATATCAATGGATCATTGATCGGTATCAATACCGCCATCTATCAGAAGGCAGAAGGCATTGGTTTTGCCATTCCCATTGACGATGCCAAACGAGTTGTTGATGAGTTGATCCATTTCGGAAAAGTGAGACGAGGCTGGCTTGGAGTTTCTGTGCAGGAAATGGATCCGCAGCTGTCGCACCATTTTAAACTCGATAGAAAAAAAGGAGTGTTGGTAGTTCGTGTCGCTGAAAAAAGTCCGGCAAAAGCAGCGGGATTGAAACGAAGTGATATAATCTTGGCGATTGAAGGTCATGAGGTGACAAGTAAATCCGATTTTCGTGGGCGAATGGCTTCTTATACTATAGACGATAATATTCGCTTTTCAATTCTACGAAATGGGAAAAGCCTCGAATATGTTGTTCGCGTTATTTCAATCCCTAAGCAATATGTTGCAGAATTTACCCACAACTGGCTAGGCCTTAAAGTGCAGCAGAACAATCCTCGTTTTGCCAGAAGCAATCGACTGGCAACCAGCAAAGGGATGGTGGTTATGAATGTGGTTCCCAAAAGCGCTGGCGATAGAACAGGTATCAGCGCAGGAGATGTTATTCGGCAAGTAAATCAGGATAGAATCGATAGTGAAGAGGACTATAATAAAGCCATTGCCAATCTGAATAACCCGGACCGTATACTGCTACTGGTGCAAAGAGGACGGCAAGGATATTATGTAACTCTGGAACCTTGAATGAACGAAACGGAAAAAGAAGAAGTCGCATTACTGAGAAACAAAATCCACCGGCACGACTACCTGTATTACGTTAAAGACTCCCCCGAAATTCCAGACAGAGAATACGACTCCCTATACCATCGCCTCAAAGAACTTGAAGGTAAATATCCTGAATGTGTAACTGCCGATTCCCCAACTCAGCGTGTTGGCGGGAAAGTTGATGAGCGGTTTCGGAAGGTGGTGCATCCGGTGCCTATGCTCAGTCTGGATAATACCTTCAATGTGGATGAGGTTCGTGCTTTCCATCAGCGTGTAGTAAAGGCTCTGCCCGATATTGAAGAGAGCTCCATTGAATATGTTGTTGAATTAAAATTTGATGGCCTAGCTGTTGCCCTTACCTATGAAAATGGCAAGCTGGTGCGGGGAGCAACGCGCGGAGATGGCGTGCAGGGAGAAGACGTTACTGCGAACCTGAAAACCATCCGTTCTATTCCTCTGGAAATTTCTGCAGAACCGTTTAAGAAAATTGAAGTGCGGGGTGAGGTTTATATGCCACGAAAAGAATTTCAAAGGTTGAATGTTCTTCGTGAAGAGGTAGGGGAATCTCCTTTCGTAAATCCGAGAAACGCAGCGGCGGGAGCTTTAAGAGTGCTCGACCCTGCAGTTACCGATTCACGAAAGCTGGGTGTCTTTATTTATTCGGTGGGTTTTTTGGATAATAATATTTGCGAAACTCATTCCGAGTTACAGAAAAATCTTGCGTCCCTGCGGTTTCCTGTGAATGAACATAACCGATGGTGTTCCAATTTTGAAAAAACGCTGGCGCTTATAGAAGAGTGGCGAACTAAAAAGAACGATTTAGATTATGAAGTAGACGGCTTGGTTATTCAGCTGAACTCTTTAGCCTATAGAAAAAGATTGGGGAATACGTCTAAATTTCCACGATGGGCGGTTGCCTATAAATATGAAGCTGAACAGGCAGAAACAGAGGTTCTTGAAATCGTCTGCCAGGTTGGGCGTACGGGTTCTATCACTCCTGTTGCAAATTTAGAACCGGTTTTTGTTTCCGGGTCTACCGTCAGTCGCGCGACCTTGCACAACGAAGATGAGATTAGAAAAAAGGATATCCGAGTCGGAGATCGGGTTGTTATAGAAAAGGCGGGAGAGATTATCCCGAAAGTCGTCCGTGTGGTTGACCTCAAGAGTAAGCGTAACAAGCCGTTCAAAATGCCGACACTCTGTCCCGAATGCCAGACAAGAATTTTCCGGCCAGAGGGTGAAGCCGCATGGCGATGTGTTAATGCTGCCTGTCCGGCACAGTTAAAGGAACGTCTCAAACACTTTGCCTCGCGCAAAGCCATGGATATTGACCATATGGGGCCGGCAGTGATCGATCAGTTGGTGGAGTCGGGCCGTGTTAAAAACTTTTCAGATTTGTATACCTTGAAACAAGAGGAGGTCGTCGGCCTCGAACGTCTTGCTGAAAAATCGGCGAAAAACTTGATAGATGCGATTGAGAAAAGTAAGTCCGCAGGATTAGCCCGATTGCTTTTTGGTTTGGGAGTTCGCCATGTGGGGCAACGAGCCGCTTCTATTCTGGCAGAAACTTTTCGATCTATTAAGGTATTAAAGGAAACGTCTTTCGAAGACATGGAGTCGGTAATGGAGATTGGCCCGGTGATCGCTGAAAGTTTGAAAAGTTTTCTAGATCAAGAGGCTAATATGCAGGATATAGAAAATCTCTCGAATTCTGGAGTTGTGGTAGAAGATCCGGAGGCAGCACGAAAAGAGGTGGGTGTGTTGGCGGGAAAACAATTTGTGCTAACGGGAACCCTATCCGAATTTTCTCGCGATGAGGCAAAGAAAAAAATTGAATCGTTGGGAGGCAGGGTCACCTCAGCCGTTTCAACTAAAACAGATTACATTGTTGTGGGAAAAGATGCTGGCTCGAAATTAACGAAGGCGAAAAAAATTGAAATAACTGTTCTCGATGAAAAAGAATTTAAAAAACTGATTGAAGCGCTTTGATTTTGCTAGGAGGTAGAACGTGCTCTGGAGGGGGGGCGTCTTCGCTGCTGTCCTTTTCCATTGCGAGGGCGATTGCCGGAATTGGTTTTTGCTTTCGGTGGAGATGTGCGACGACGTTTTCTTGCCGGTGGTGTGCCTTCTTTTTCTGTGAGGTATAGCTCTTCTTCTGCCCAGGCAACCGGTATTTTCTTTTTTAAATAAACTTCGACACGCTCCAGATGTTGCGCAAAATCTTCACAGCATAGGGTGATGGCGGTGCCTTTTTTGCCTGCTCGGGCTGTGCGGCCGATCCGGTGAACATAATCTTCTGCGTCCTGCGGAAGGTCGTAGTTGATAACATGTGTTATGTCATCGACATGTAATCCGCGCGATGCGACATCGGTGGCGATCAGGATATAGAGATCGCCTTTTTGGAAATCTTCCAATACCTTTATGCGGGCCTTTTGGTGAAGATCGCCGCTTATTTGCCCCGAGTTGTAACCGTTGTGGTTCAGCTTCCACTCCAATTGTTCCGCTTCTACCTTGGTGTTACAGAAAATGAGAACCTTTTTTCCTTCTTCTTGTTTCAATAGTCCCAACAGAAGGTTGAATTTTTCGTGTTGCCCAACGTGAAAAAGAGATTGCTTGATTTCATCGACCACCGCTTTTTCGGGTTCAATGACCACTTTAGTGGGATTATTCATATGCTCATAGCACAGTTCCATAACCCGATA
>ENA-OREN01000547-OREN01000547.1-marine-metagenome-genome-assembly--contig:-NODE-547-length-53109-cov-18.186133_pt1 | contig 53109 bp, 52 predicted proteins | sample MGYA00248624_ERZ508555 | MGnify/ENA primary metagenome ERZ508555 (study PRJEB26222, sample SAMN06267773) | marine metagenome | isolation source: Saanich Inlet, British Columbia, Canada | place... | reverse complement strand
CCAGTTGGTCCTTGTGTATGGGCACGGAAACCAACATGCCTTTATAAAAGTGACCCACGGTCGGCGTGAAGAGCGGGTTGGTTGAGAGCCCGGCATACTGTGCCATCTCTGGTACATGCTTGTGTTTCAATGCCAGGCTGTATGGCCTTGCCGGCCAGTTGGCACCCTCTGATTCATATTTTTCGATCAGCTGACGACCACCGCCGCTATACCCGGAAATCGCACTGATACTCATGAGTGCATCGTGTCCAAGAACGCCCGCACTGATCAGCGGTTTTACTGTGGCGAGGAAACCGGTCGGGTAACAACCTGGGTTTGAGATGAGTCTTGCTGAGGCGATGGCCTCTCGCTGGCCCGGCATCAGTTCCGGCATGCCATAGGTCCAGTCAGGGTTGACACGATGGGCGGTACTCGCATCGATAAAACGGGTATGGGTGTTTTTGGTGTTCCTGACAGCTTCCCTGGCCGCATCGTCGGGCAGGCAAAGGACAACGACATCAGCCTGGTCGATGATTGATTGTTTGGCGTCAGGATTTTTCCTTTCCGCAGGATCGATCTCGATGAGCTCGATGTCAGTTCGAACCGATAATCGCTCGTGAATCTGGAGGCCGGTTGTCCCGGCTTGCCCGTCTATGAATATTCTGTTCATTTTTAGTGCTTTAGCTGGTAAAAGCGGCGCTAATTCTACCACTTAACAGGTATTCTGGTGATAGATAAAAGCATGTAATGAGGCCCTTAATGTTTCGACCTCGGCATCAGGGTCATGCGTTTCATCCTTCACGTCAGGCATGAAAGGGGTGCTTTCCAGTTCTGCGACGGTGACCCGTCCAAAGTGCTGATCCCGGAAATGGTGGATAAACTGCCGGGTTTTCAGGCCATCGAACCAGTCATTCAGGTGTTTTCGCATGACCGCGGGCGTTGGGGACTGCTGCCTTTTGCGCTCGTAGTGTGGAATCAGACCCATCTGTCGGACATAGTCGTCGGTGTTGGGGTCACCAGTGGACAGTTGTCCTGGCTGCGTGACAGAGATACCGTTCAGCCATTCAAGGAAACGCTTCAGTTGCGAAAAACAACTGGGATGTTCGAGCGTGAATTCCGCGATGGGCGAATCCAGGGCATGAATAGCCCTGATCGCCTGGCCTGTGCCAATAGGGACGCGATCTGAGATTCTTCCAGAGATGATGATGGGGTCTCCACCGGCCAGTCTGATCTCACCGGTTTTACGCAGTTTGTTCAACAGGTAAAAATCTTCACCAGTGTTTCGTTTTGGAAAGCCTCGAACTGCGGCGTATCGATCCAGTGAGCAGCTGATCGTGGAGCCGATAGTGGGGTAAGCATAGGGTGAGTTCGCCCAGCGAAGTCCCGCGACGTAATACAACATGCTGAGCTCATACAGCTGCATGGGTAATTCCAGACCTGGTTGCGCGACATGTTTAAAAGGGTAAATGAAAGCGGCGTCAGCACTTCCGGTTTCAACGTTGAAGTAATTTTCAGGCAGTTCTGCATCTGCGTCAGTGGTAAACAGCCAGTTGCCTGAAACCACCCCCTGGTTAATCAGGGAAGCTGCGATATCCATCCCGACCTTGCGGGCGAGGCCGACACCCTGTTTTTTATCAATGCTGTAGCCGCGGGAGAAACGATCTATGATCAATAGGTCGGGGCCCGTGGCACCGTCAGTTTTTTCAACCAGTTGGGCGTGATCTGTTAGCTGGCTAATTTGCTGATGACTCGTCAGCCCGTCAATCAACATTCGGGCTGAGTGATCTTCCTCAACATGGCTGTTAACCACGAGGATGACGATGAAAGAGGTGCCCGGCTTAATCTGCTGCCACACTTTGAGCACACTTTGGTGATCTTCATTAAACGCAGGAATGACCAGACTGTAGTCATACTGCCTGCCTGGCAGCTTGATAGCAGCTTCCACTTCTGCGTATCGGTCCAGGTATTTGGTGACCGCTTCGTTCTGCGTACCCATGCTCATGGTGAAAAGCTCATGGTGAAAAGCTCATGGTGAAAGGCTCATGGTGAAAAGCTCATGGTGAAAGGCTCATGGTGAAAAGCTCATGGTGAAAAGCTCATGGTGAAAGGCTCATGGCGAAGGGCTTATGGTGAAGGGCTTATGGTGAAGGGGTCCTAATGGAGGCGGCTGCGGACGGGGATACCTTCAATAACGGTTTTTTCTGTCACTATCCACTCGGCTAGTCGCTTGTCTACAATCTGGTCGTTGAAATACTGTAAAGCGAGACGCAGAAACAACTGATGGTGGCCTTTCTCGGAGTTGGCGAGGGCCATATAGAAAACCTTCAGTTTTTCGTCTTTCAGGTGATCTGCAAGCTGGCGGAACCGTTCTTCACCCCTTGCCTCAATAACCGCGCCCGACAGTAACCGATCCAGGAAATAACCTTCTGTGTCACCACGCACGTGGTGGCGCATTTGGTTGACGTAAAGGTCTTTCTCGTCAGGAGTCATGAAAAGACCTCTTTGCCGCATCAGGCGAATAACCTGCTTGAAATGAGTCAACTCTTCTAACGCCAGGTCTACCATTTCACGCACCAGATCAGGCTTGTCGGGGTAGTGGGCGACGAGTGACATTGCCATGGAAGAGGCTTTGCGCTCGTTAGCCGCATGGTCTATGAGGAACTCATCGAAATTAGCCAGTACACACCGAAGCCAGGCACCAGAGCTTGGTACTAGCTGGATTTCTCTCGTCATTTCGGCAGGACTTCCTGGAAGAAAGCGGCAATCTGTTCGACCTCTTCCAGGCAAATCTGATGTTCCATTGGGTAGTCGAACCATCGGACGTCGTAGCCGAGTCGGATCAAATTTTCTCGTGATGTTGCCGCCCGCATGATTGGAATCATCTGGTCGTGGGTGCCGTGTGCCATCATGATTGGGATAGCAAGGTTGGCATCGGTCATGTCGTTTTCCGTGCCGGTGAAGTCATGCAGGTAGGTTGAGATCGCCAGGATGCCGGCAATTCTTTGCTGGCAGCGCGTGCCCGTGTGTAATGCAATGACCCCACCCTGGGAAAATCCTGCCAGCAAAATATTTTGTGAGGGGATGCCGCGCGCTATCTCCTGATCAATTAAAGCCGCGATCTGGCCTGACGATTCAATGATGTCGTCATGACCAGCTGTTTCGGAATGAGGGATAAAGTCATACCAGCCGCGCATTTCAGCGCCATCGTTAATGGTGATTGGCCGTATAGGCGCGTGCGGGAAGATAAATCGAATGCTTGAGTCTTCGGGAAGCTTCAATTCTGGCACAATCTGCTCAAAATCATGACCATCTGCACCCAGGCCGTGCAGCCAGATGACAGTTGAGCGGGCGGGGACAGGGGGTTCAATTTCAATGTGTTCTAACAGGTCCATGGTCTTGGGGTTCGCTTATTCCGGTGGATAGACGGGCGCGGCAATGATAGCCCATCTTGATCGCCAGCTCATCTGCTGATCAATCATTAACCCTTCGTTTGCCCTGCAAATTTGGATGTGACTAAATACAGCTTTGCTAATTAGAGTGGAGTCAGTCACATGGGACCTTTAACAGGTACTAAAATCATAGAACTTGCGGGCATCGGCCCGGGACCATTTTGCGGGATGTTGCTCTCTGACATGGGTGCAGAGGTCATCAGGGTAGACCGGGCAGGCGCTCCGGCGCGCAGACCAAAGGATGTGTTGACAAGGGGGCGTAAGTCCATTGCTGTTGATCTTAAAAGCGCTGCTGGCAGGGAAGTCGTCCTGAAGCTTTGTGAATCATCCGATGCATTGTTTGAAGGTTTCCGCCCCGGGGTAACTGAGCGGCTCGGTGTTGGCCCGGAAGAATGTATGGGTCGCAATGGGAAACTGGTCTACGGCCGCATGACTGGCTGGGGTCAGGAAGGCCCGATGGCGCAGGCCTCCGGTCACGATATTAACTATATTGCCCTTGCGGGGGCACTGCATTCGATAGGTGAAGCCGGAGGTAAGCCCGTGCCACCCCTTAATCTGGTTGGTGATTTTGGCGGGGGTGGCATGTTCCTGGCTTTTGGTCTTGTATGCGCGATGTTGGAAGCACAGAAATCGGGGACGGGGCAGGTCGTGGATACTGCGATGATCGACGGCGCTGCAACCTTGATGTCGATGTTCTTTACCATGCACGCAGCCGGTGTATTCAGCATGGAGCGCGGTACCAATTTGCTGGATGGAGGGGCTCATTTCTACGGCACCTATGGGACCAAAGATGACAAATATATTTCTCTTGGCTCGATCGAGCCCCAGTTCTATGCGCTGCTGGTTGAGAAGGCTGGTCTTGATGTCGACAGGTTCAGTGCGCAAATGGAGCAGGGCAAGTGGGTTGAGTTTAAGGCTGAGCTTACTGAAGTATTCAAAACAAAAACAAGAGACGAGTGGTGCGACATTATGGAAGGTTCGGATGTCTGTTTCGCTCCCGTGCTGGCGCTGGATGAAGTTCCTAATCATCCACACCACGTAGCGAGAGATTCGTTCATTGAATTAGACGGTATTGTCCAGCCAGCGCCAGCGCCCCGGTTCTCCAGGTCTGAAGTAGGTGTCAGCCATGGCTCTCGTATTCCCGGTGAGGACACGCTAACAGTGTTGCAGGAAGCAGGCCTTGGCGAAGCAGAAATTAATGAGCTGGTCGAATCCGGTGCGGTGGTAAACACCGCCGGTGCATAGCGTAGGAAAACGCAATGATTGGTCGGAAGTTTTCTCCTATGGCTGAAAATATGCGTTACTATTGCGTCTTAACGAATTGTCCTGACGTTTGGATTAAGTTCGGTCCTGCGATAGTGCGGGGATGGGCGCGCCCGAAAACAGATAAAAACAGGAAGAATAAATGAGCGTAGAACTACTGGACACGACAAGGTTTCACGGGTTTCGAGTTAGACGTCAGATTGCGGGTAAAACTTTTCAGGAATATTTCTCGTTAAAGGCAAACGGGAAAAGAATGAGAGGCGCAGATCGTGCCAAGGTAAAAGCTAAAGCGGAATCAAGAGATGCTGTCTTGGCAAAGCAACAAGCCAAAGCCAAAACCGAAGTCGCTCGATCTTCACTGTTTGATACTAAAGGGAAAGTTCGTGGCATTCTGTTCAGAATGAAAACAGAAAAGAGTGGTACGCGTACCCCTGTTTTTCAAATTGGTATCATGTCAACGAAACTTGATAAAATCGTTAATACAACGGTGTCAATCAATCTTCATGGTTTAAAGGGGGCCTGGCAGAAAGCGGTCGACTTTTATGTACAGCATAAGAAGATTTCCAAGAAGTCTCTTCTCTACCGGAAGCTAGTGAGAGCCCAGCCCAATAAAGCTCAGCTGGATGCGATGAAGAAACGCCGGAAACGGCGCTAGAGACAAAAAAGGGGCTTTTAGCCCCTTTTTTATTTCTAGCGCCTAATGGTATGTTGTTTTTTTAATTGGTGAACCATTGTGACTGACTACAAGACAGCATTTAGACGATCTCTGGTACATCCCGAGGAGTTTTGGGCGGAACAGGCCACCAGTGTGGCCTGGTATAAGTCGCCTGGCTCCATACTTGGGAAAGACACCAACGGTAATGATGCGTGGTTCTCTGACGGTGAGCTTAATTCGTCTTATCTGGCCCTTGACTATCACATAGAGCAGGGCCGCGGTGACCAAACCGCGCTGATCTACGATTCACCCGTGACGAATTCAACCGCCTCTTACACCTATAGTGAGTTAAGGGGTGAAGTCGCAACGTTTGCCGGTGTACTCGCTTCGTTAAGTATCAGTAAAGGCGATAGAGTCATTATCTATATGCCCATGATTCCGCAGGCAGTCATAGCCATGCTCGCATGCGCGCGCTTAGGTGCTATTCATTCGGTGGTGTTCGGCGGTTTTGCCGCAAAAGAACTGGCGACAAGGATTGACGATGCAACACCTAAAGCAATTTTGTGCGCATCCTGTGGCGTAGAATTTTCCAACGTTATTGCCTACAAACCACTGATCGATGAGGCGCTTCAAATCAGTGAGCACAAAATTGATCATTGTCTTGTTTACCAGCGCCCGGAGTCAGTCGCGGAAATGGCCAATCCCTGGGACAGGGACTGGGATTCACTGCTGGCAGTGGCAGCGCCTGTAGATCCTGTTTCGCTGCCGTCGTCTCATCCTTTATATATCCTTTACACCTCCGGGACGACAGGGAAACCAAAAGGTGTGGTCAGGGATAACGGCGGCCATGCCGTAGCGCTAACCTACAGCATGAAAAACCTCTATAACGTGGCCGCTGGGGAAGTCTTCTGGGCAGCCTCTGATGTGGGTTGGGTCGTCGGTCATTCCTATATCGTGTATGGGCCGCTCTTTGCTGGCTGCACCACTATTTTGTTCGAAGGCAAACCAGTGCGTACACCGGATGCAGGAACTTTTTGGCGAATTCTGTCTGATTATAAAGTGAATGTCTTTTTCACCGCGCCAACGGCCTTCCGTGCGATCCGAAAGGAAGACCCTGAAGCGAGTCTGCTGTCAAAGTATGACCTCAGTCATCTTCGCAGCTTATTTGTTGCCGGTGAACGAACAGATCCTTCAACCTATGAATGGCTGCGCGAAATACTGGGGGTGCCTGTGATTGATCACTGGTGGCAAACCGAAACAGGTTGGCCTGTCGCCTGTATACCGATGGGTTTAGAGCCCGCTGAAGCCAAAGCGGGTTCGGTAGCGATGCCGGTGCCGGGGTTTGACGTTCAGGTTGTTTCAGAGAGCTGCGAGCCCTTAAATGCCGATGAAGAAGGCGCCGTAGTAATTAAGCTACCGCTGCCTCCGGGGTGCCTGCCAACTGTATGGGGGGATCACCAGCGCTATGTGGAGTCTTACCTTAGTGAGTACCCGGGTTATTATCACACCGGTGATGGCGGCTATATCGATAGTGATGGTTACCTGTACATCATGGGCAGGACCGATGATGTGATTAATGTTGCTGGACATCGATTGTCGACAGGGCAAATGGAAGAGGTTGTTGCCGCCCATCCTGCGGTGGCGGAATGTGCAGTGGTAGGTATTGAGGATAAAGACAAAGGCCAGGTGCCGGTAGGGATGGTAGTGATTAAGGATGGGGTCAATATCGAATTAGGCAGACTTGAAGATGAACTGGTGGCGATGGTCCGCAAGGACGTAGGTGCGTTTGCCAGCTTTAAGCGAATTGTCAGGGTGCTACGCCTGCCTAAAACCCGGTCTGGAAAGATATTAAGGCAGGTCATCCGGAAAATTGTTGATACAAAGCCCTACGAAATGCCGGCTACGATTGATGATCCGGCAATCCTGGAAGAAATTGCTGATGCATTCAAACAAAATGGTATCGGTTACATTGCGCAGCAACATTGATGTCAACAAAGCCCCCCCGGTCACTCCCCCCTGTCACCGGTCCCTGTCACCGGTCCCTGTCACCGGTCCCGGTCACCAGCCCTGATCACCGTTGCGGCTTCCGGCTTTGGTGAGGCCGGCGCACGAAAATTTGCGGCCGAAGGGCATCGGCTGGTCTTTGCTGCCAGACGAGCGTAGTGATGCCCGTGGCGCAAGTCTGGTCGCCTTTTGCGGTACATCGGAATAGCTGAAGAGGCAGCGTGGGGCCGGTTTATCCGGTCAACGTGAAACACCTCATGTTTGGCGCTATACTGCAGATCACTCCATCCAAGTTTGTTGCTCCCGATGATTATTGTTCATGGTACGTTTCCCGTTAAAGTTGAAGTCAGAGATGACGCGCTCGAATTGATGCGCCAGATGGCTAAGGCTAGCCAGGAAGAAGAGGGTTGCATCAGCTACGAGTTCTACGTTGGTCTGACTGACCCCAACACATTGCTTCTTTTCCAGGAGTGGGAGTCTGTAGACGCGCTTCAGGGGCATTTTGAAACAGACCATATGGAAGAATTCCTGAAGCTATTGCCTGATGTTCTCGATGGGCAGGTAGTAAGCCGCCGCTATGAAGTGAAAGTCAGCAATGATGTGTTCGAGGCTGGGGACTTTGATCCCGAACCGGTTCATATTGAAGAAGAACGCGAAAAAATCATTCACTAGTATCGCTTAGAGAATCTCCAGGGCTGACTCAGGTGGTCTTCCGACTCGTGCCCTCTCTCCACAGATGACGATCGGGCGCTGCATCAACTTTGGCGCTATTATTATTGCGTCCAGAACATCACTCTCGGATGAATCTGCCGTTAACCCGGATTCTTTGTACTCATCTTCACCAGTCCTGACAATGTCAGCAGCCGCAATACCTAACATTTTCACGATGTCAGCAAGTTCACTTTTTGATGGCGGCGATTCGAGGTAGGGCACGATGCGCAATTCCAGGTCCCGTTCTTCCAGCAGAGCAAGTGTTTGTCTGGATTTGGAGCATTTGGGGTTGTGATAAATGGTAACTAAAGTCATAGTCGTTCCTCGTGAAGTTCATAACTGAATGTTAACAACTCGTATGCTAATGCCAATGATTGAGGCAGTCTGGAGTTTTTTCAAACTGCTGGTAAAAAATTACTCCGAGGATGGTTGCCAGTCGACCGCCGCCGCTCTGACCTACCAGACCTTGTTTGCTGTTGTGCCCCTGCTCACAATTACCTACACAGTGCTGGAGGCATTTGAAGCTTTCAGTGGCGTGGGCGACGTGCTGCAGGATTTTGTGTTCGATAATGTCGTGCCGGAATCTGTATCGGTTGTACAGGAATACCTCCAGCAATTTTCGTCTCAGGCAAGGAGCCTGTCAGGGCCTAGTCTGATAGTCGTCGGCATCACGGCTTTCCTGATGATGCACACGATCGAAAAATCATTCAATGATATCTGGCGTATCCGCGAACCAAGGCAGGGCTTCCAGCGCATTCTGATGTACTGGGCAATTCTGACGCTTGGTCCCGTTCTGATGTTTCTCGGACTCGCGAGCACGACCTACCTTTTTTCGTTGCCGATTATTACCGGCGTTGGCGCGTCAAAGTTATTCGGGGTTGTCCCATTGGTGCTGAGCACCGCATTTTTTACGCTCATGTATGTCGCTGTGCCAAACTGCCAGGTACCTGTGAAGCATGGGGTTATTGCTGCTGCAGTGGTTGCGGTTTGTTTTGAGTTGGTTAAGCATTTGTTCGGGAGTGTCATGGCTATGACCGATTTCGCGGTGATCTATGGCACTTATGCGGCTGTTCCATTGTTCCTGATCTGGTTGTACGTGTCATGGACAATTGTTCTTTTCGGTGCAGAACTCAACAAGAACATTGGATTGTTCAGGTCGCAGCGAAGTCCGCAGATGGAACCGCCACTGGTACAGATACTGATCATCCTGCATGAATTCTTCCGTTGTCATCGGTTGGGTGAGGTGGTTACCGACAGGACGATTACCAGCCTGAGTCACCGGGTTGATATGCAGGCCTGGCACGACTACAAAAGTCGACTGCTGACGCTTGGGCTGATACGTGTAGTCGAGAAAGGTGGGCTTGTTTTATCGAAGGATTTAAATGAAGTGACACTCTGGTCGCTCTACCGGGATATGCCGTGGCCGCTACCAGCAGGGTTCACCGTCGCTGGTGAAGTTTGGGAGAAGCTGGTCAACGAGAAGCTAACAAAATCCTTTGAAGAGCGGCGCATGGTATTTGAACTGGATCTGGAACGGTTGTACAAGGGAGAAGAGAGTTGAAGTTCAGAGCGTTGGTTGTCGTTTCGCTGGTTGTGCTTTGCGCCTGTAGCCAGCCCCTGGATTTTGTTGATACTGACGGTAATGGTTACCGATATTCGGATATACAGGGGAAGTGGCAGGTCATCAACTATTGGGCTACCTGGTGTGCTCCCTGCATTAGGGAAATCCCGGAACTGATCCGGCTGGATGAAAATAACGACAACGTCGTCGTGTTTGGTGTCAACTTTGATGCCCCGGAAGGCGAGGAGATAACAAGGCAGATCGAGAAGATGGGAATAACGTTCCCTGTTTACCAGGAAGATCCGGCGGCCCGCCTGGGCATCGAGATGCCCGAGGTATTACCAACCACAGTTCTTATTGATCCTGAGGGCAAGATTGCAGGCGTCCTGGTTGGCCCCCAGACAGAGTCGTCGCTGTTGTCCGCAATGGGTATCAAGGAAACTATGAATGTCAGATGAATAAAGCTCGGACCTGATCCAGGGTAAGGTCCTTATTGTTACCCTCGCGGCGGTTAACATACTCCACGACGCCTTTATCAAGCCCGCGATCGCCTATCACCACTCGATGAGGAATACCCATCAGTTCAGCATCGGCAAACTTTGCGCCGGGTCTTACGTCTTCACGATCATCCAACAACACTTCCACTCCCTGATCCGTTAATTCCGCATATAGGGATTCGGCCGTGGCTCGAACCTGCTCGGACTTGTGAGCGTTAATCGGAATAACGATCACTCTGAACGGAGCAATACTTTCCGGCCAGATGATGCCGCTTTCATCGTGGTTCTGCTCGATGATGGCGCCGACCAGTCGGGTCACGCCCATGCCGTAGCAACCCATTTGCATCACAACGGCCTTGCCGGATGCATCCAGAACGGTTGCGTTCATCGATTTGGAGTATTTATCGCCGAGCTGGAAGATATGGCCTACTTCGATGCCGCGCTTGAACATGATCTCACCCTTGCCGTCAGGGCTTCGGTCCCCTTCTACGACGTCGCGAATGTCTTCAATGGCGGTTGCCCTGGCGTCTCGCTCCCAGTTGAGGTTGCGTGTGTGGAAGTCATTCTTGTTGGCGCCGGCAATGAAGTTGCGCAGCGCTGCAGCGCTTCGATCTGCGATGATAGGCATCGATAGTCCCTGTGGGCCTATGGATCCCGTACTTGCGTCAATCTCTGCCTTGATTTCTGCATCATTTGCCATTGTCAGCGGTGAGGCTACACCATCAATTTTTTCCGCCTTGATCGCATTCAGCTGATGATCTCCGCGCAACACCAGTGCGACCAGGTTGGATTCGCTACCTTTAACGATTAACGTTTTGACAGTTCGGTTTGCGGTGACATCTAACGCTTTGCAGAGATCCTCTATGGTTTTAACGCCCGGTGTCGCGAGCTCCTCAGTGTCGAGCAGACCAGCATCTTCGGATGCCGGTGCCAGGGCTTCAGCCATTTCGACGTTCGCTGCGTAGTCACTCTCGCTGGAAAATGCGATCTTGTCTTCGCCAGATTCCGCCAGCACATGGAACTCCACGGAGGCACTGCCGCCAATGCTGCCGGAATCTGCAAGCACAGGCCTGAAGTCCAGGTCCATACGAGTCAGAATTCGGGAGTAGGCGTCGTGCATTTCCTCGTAGGTTTCATTCAGGGACACCTGATCGGTATGGAATGAATAGGCATCCTTCATGGTGAATTCGCGTGAGCGAAGAACACCAAACCGTGGTCGTGTCTCATCTCTGAACTTGGTCTGGATCTGATAGTAGTTAACCGGTAGCTGTTTGTGGCTCTTTAGCTCGCTACGCGCCAGGTCTGTAATAACCTCCTCGTGAGTTGGGCCAAAACAGAATTCACGATCGTGACGATCCCGGAACTGTAGTAAAAGCCCTTCATCATACTGGCTCCACCGTCCTGACTCATGCCACAGCTCAGCGGGTTGAACCACAGGTAGCATCACTTCCTGCGCGCCTGAGGCGTTCATTTCTTCCCGGATGATATGTTCAATTTTCTGCAGGACACGAAAACCCATCGGCAGCCACGAATAAATGCCAGAAGCGAGCTTGCGAATCAGACCGGCACGGATCATTAGCTGGTGGCTGATGATCTCCGCGTCTGCAGGCGTCTCTTTCAGGGTGGCGATAGTGTACTTTGATGCTCTCATAATGGTATTTTTTGCCTATTGGTGTTGTTATTGCTCTGTGTGTATTGGGAAAGGTATATCTCATGTTACATCGAGGCGATTGCCATTGTGGAAATGTCCGGTTCGAATTTGACTCAGAACCTGATGTTCATGTGCATCGATGTAATTGTTCAATCTGCGATAGGGTCGGTTTCCTGCATCTTATCATTCCCCGGAGTGCTTTTAAGTTAATCACAAGTTGGGATGAGTTAACGACCTATACCTTTAATACCGGTGTTGCCGAACACTATTCCTGCAAAACCTGTGGTGTAAAACCGTTCTATCTTCCCCGTTCGAATCCCGATGGTTATAGCGTCAATTTTCGGTGTGTTGATTCCGCCACTTTTGCTGAAGTCGTTGTTACCGATTTTGATGGCCAGAATTGGGAAGAGAATGCTGGGGCGTTGGCTCATCTGAGTCAAGATTCGAGCGGTTCAGGTCTGGGTCCGGGTAGTTCAGAGTAAAGGTCCCTCCGCATCGGTCGGGATGCCAGGGCTGTGTTCCCATGAAGACGGTTGGTGCTGCGCCATAAAAAAGGCCGCAATCTGCGGCCTTTTTCAGTTCGATTAAAGTTGTACTTTAAACAAACTCTTTCAGGCCTTTAAGTGGCAGGACCTTGATCTTGGTGCTTGCAGGTTTGGCCGCAACATCCATCAACTCACCTGGACGGAAAGGATTAGGGACACCTTTACGAGCAGGACGAGAAGGCTTCTTAACAGTTTTGATCTTCAGCAAACCTGGAAGAGTAAATTCACCAGCGCCGCCTTTTTTAACATGGCGTTCGATGAGTGAAGAAAGTTCGTCAAGTACCGAGCTAACCTGTTTCTTGGACAGTTCTGTGGTCTCGGCAAGTTCTGCAAGGATAGCGCTTTTAGTGTACTTATCCTTGATAGCCGTTTTTTTAGCCTTTTTAGCAGCCATTCAGTAATCCTTATATGTCTAGTGTGATAAATCCAAAATCAATAAAAAAGAGAAGAAGGCTTTTGGGCCTTCTTCTCTTGGGTGAGCTTTATATCCGATTGGCATTACTGGTTCAAGGAAAACCCTTTAAAAATCGGGTCATGGCCCTATATTCATGCAAAGTAAGAATAATGATGGGCGTTCGCCATTGTCCTCAATTGTTACTATAATGCGCAGCCGCTGGAGGAGGCTCCAGCTGGCAAATAACTGATGAGGACCATCATGCCCATTTACGAATACCAGTGTGAAGCTTGTGACCATAAGATGGAAAAGCTTCAGAAGCTTTCTGATGAACCGTTAAAGGTTTGTCCAATATGCAATGAGCCAACGCTTAATAAGCTAGTGTCCGCTGCCGGGTTTCGTCTGAAAGGCGGTGGTTGGTATGAAACCGACTTTAAAACAGGTAAGAAGAAAAATGTGGCTGGCGATAATCCTAACTCCACGGGCAGTTCCGGATCGTCCGGTTCTGACTCTGGTTCTGGTTCTGGTTCTGGTTCAGATAGCTCGTCGAAAAGCTCGTCATCGAGCGATAAATCGACCGGTACATCGACCGGTACATCGACCGGTACATCGACCGGCACATCGACCGGCACATCGTCCAGCAAGCCTTCCACCCCAGCAGCGGCTAGCTAACAGCCGTAACTCGTTAATTCTTGCCGTTTAGAGGTATAAAAAATGCGTAGCCACTTGTGTGGCCAGATGAGGGATTCTCACATTGGTGAAGAAGTCTCCCTGTGTGGTTGGGTTCATCGTCGTCGTGATCACGGCGGCGTTATATTCCTGGATGTTCGGGATTACACCGGTATTATCCAGGTCGTTTTCGATCCGGATACGGTAGCTGCATTTACCCTGGCAGACCAGGTTCGAAATGAGTTTGTCATCCAGGTCATCGGTAAGGTTCGGGCCCGGGATGGCGAGGCCGTTAATCTAAAAATGGCCACGGGGAAGGTTGAGGTTCTCGGTTTGGAACTGAATATCTTGAATAAATCCGAGACGCCTCCTTTCCAGCTTGATGAGCACTCCAGTGCCGGTGAAGACGTCCGATTGCGGAATCGTTCTATCGATCTTCGCCGACCAGAGATGCAGGATAAGCTCCGGCTTCGATCTGAAGTCATGCATGAGGTTCGAGCTTTTATGCACGACAAGGGGTTCGTGGATATCGAGACACCGATCCTGACTAAAGCAACACCCGAGGGCGCGCGAGATTATCTGGTTCCAAGCCGCGTTCACCCCGGTAACTTTTATGCACTGCCGCAGTCGCCCCAGATATTCAAACAACTGCTGATGATGTCCGGCTTTGATCGTTACTACCAGATCGCTCGATGTTTCCGCGACGAAGACCTTCGAGCAGACAGACAACCAGAATTCACCCAGATCGATATAGAGATGAGTTTTGTGGAACAGCAAGACGTCATGGACGTTAGTGAGAGCTTGGTCCGCAGGTTGTTTCAGAAATCTATCGGTGTGGACCTCGGAGACATCCCTGTATTGCCATACAGTGAAGCGATGCTGCGCTTTGGTTCGGATCGACCTGACCTTAGGTTTGGGTTGGAGCTGGTCGACGTCGCGGATCTTTTGAAAGACGTAGAGTTCAAGGTGTTCAGTGGTCCCGCGAATGATGATAGCTGCAGAGTCTCTGCGTTGCGGCTCCCCGGCGGCGATCAACTAACGCGGAAAAAATTAGATGATCTGACAAAGTTTGTCAGTATCTATGGCGCACGGGGTTTGGCGTATATTCGGGTGAACAGTTTGGATAACGGCATGCAAGGCCTGCAGTCTCCTATCCTGAAATTCCTGCCTGAGGAAGTGGTCACCGCTATACTCGATCGCCTGGGTGCGCAAGTAAACGATGTGATCTTCTTTGGTGCCGACAAAGCAAAAATCGTAAGCGATGCGCTCGGCGCGCTGCGCTGCAAGCTGGCGGAGGACCTGGACCTGTTCGAACGACCCTGGGCATCTTGCTGGGTGGTGGATTTCCCTATGTTTGAGGAAAATGACGACGGTAGTATGACCGCCATGCATCATCCCTTCACGAGGCCATCTGGAAATGTGGCAGACATGGAGGCTAATCCCCTGGACACGCTTTCTGTTTCCTATGACCTGGTCGTCAATGGTTATGAGCTGGGTGGAGGATCAATTCGTATCCATGAACCCGAGATTCAAGAAGCGATCTTCCGGGTGTTGAAACTCTCCGATAATGAGGCGAAAATTAAGTTCGGTTTCCTTTTGGAAGCCTTGAAGTATGGTGCTCCCCCCCATGGTGGGCTGGCCTTTGGGCTCGATAGAATCGTGATGTTGCTCTCCGGTTCAACTGCGATTCGAGATGTCATTGCGTTTCCGAAGACCCAGACAGCGACCTGTTTGTTAACTTCTGCACCTAGTGAGATTGATGCAGAACAATTAAAAGAGCTCGGTATTGCCGTGAGAAAGCAGCCTAAGGAATAGAAAAATGGCAGGTCATAGTAAGTGGAGCAATATTAAGCACCGAAAAGCCGGTCAGGACGCTAAACGAGCGAAGGTTTTTACCAAGATCATTCGTGAACTGACCGTTTCTGCCCGTGACGGTGGCGGTAATATTGAAGATAACCCTGGCCTTCGTACCATTGTTGATAAAGCCAAAGCATCGCAGATGCCTAAAGATACGATGGAACGAGCAATTGCCCGGGGCGCCGGTGGGGATGATGGTGTAGAGCTTGTACCTCTGACCTACGAGGGTTACGGCCCCGGGGGCGTAGCGGTTCTCGTTGAAACCATGTCCGATAACCGTAACCGAACCGTTGCAGAAGTGAGGCATGCTTTTTCAAAGGCGGGTGGCAATCTAGGTACCGATGGGTCGGTGGCATACCTGTTTGATCGAAAGGGCCAGATTCTTTTTGAGCCCGGTACCAGCGAAGACGACGTCATGGAGATTGCGATAGAATCCGGTGCTGACGATGTTGAGACGGAGGACGATGGTTCTATTACTGTCTCTACAACTGCAGATGATTACCTTGTAGTCAAAGATGCACTGGTTACAGCTGGCCTTGAACCGGCAGCTTCGGAAGTGGCAATGATTCCCCAAAACTACAGCGAGCTGGATGTGGACATGGGTGAGAAAGTATTACGCCTTGTCGATGCCCTTGAAGACCTTGATGATGTGACTAACGTCTACACTAACGCTAATTTCCCAGACGAGCTGATGGGTTAGCCTGTAGCCAGGTTGGCTTAAAGCTCATCCGGTTTCATTCTCTCAAGCCGAGCTTCTTCTTCCTCTATCGCTGCACTGATTTCTGTGAGCACAGCATCTACATCGGCGGCTTGCTCATCCTCATGGAATTCGCCGGTTAGTTCGATATCCGGGTGTAGCTCTCCTGCTTCGTACAGTTCCCAAATTTCTTTTGCATAGCGAGTATCCAGCAGTTCCGGTGCGAACTGTCCGTAGTAGTTAGTCATGTTGTTGACGTCGCGGCTTAACATTGATTCTGCCTGATTGTTGGCGGCCGCGTTGACTGCCTGGGGCAGATCGATAATCACAGGGCCTTGCTCATCAAGCAGTACATTAAATTCCGACAGGTCCCCGTGCACTACTCCAACGCAGAGCATGCGTACAACATAGAGCATAACCAGGCGGTGATCTTCGAGCGCCTGTTCAGGTGACATTGTCACGTCGCCAAGACGCGGTGCAACGTCACCATCGGCATCACAGATCAATTCCATTAGCAGTACGCCATCGATACAGCCGTAGGGCGTTGGAACTCGCACGCCTGCGCCGTCCAGCTTGTACAAAGCATCGACCTCGGCATTCTGCCAAATCTCTTCCGTTTGCTTGCGGCCATATTTTGAGCCTTTATCCATTGCTCTATTGCGACGGCTGTTGCGGACCTTACGACCCTCCTGGTAGGTAACCGCCTGTTTGAAGCTGCGTTTCATGGCTTCTTTATAAACCTTGGCGCAGCGAATCTCTGAACCACAGCGAACAACGAAAACATCGGCTTCTTTACCGCTCATCAAACGGCTGATGACTGCATCAATGATACCGTCGTCAATCAGGGGCTGGATTCTTTTAGGGATCTTCATGGCCGACTTTTACATGATTTGACGGCGGGTGGGAATAGCAGAGGCTGGTTTTGGTCAATTCCAGCTATGGGTTGTGTTAACCTGCGCCCCGATTTGAGTGACCCAAAATGAGGAAGCAGCGTTGGTTTCCCGCTATGTCAAAAGGTATTAACAATGTCGAACGATGGCCTGATTGAGGGCAAGGCCCTTACATTTAATGTCCTTGGTCTGCGGTTGCACGCCAAACAATGGGGTGATCCAGAAGGTATACCCACCATTGCCCTCCATGGCTGGTTGGATAATGCAAACACATTTGATCGTCTGGCGCCGCTCATTCCCGAATTGAACCTTGTCGCAGTTGATTTTGCAGGACACGGGTTATCAACTCATCGCGCGGAAGGTGTTCACTACCACCCGATTTACGATATCCAGGAAGTCCTGGCGGTTGCGAATGAGCTTAACTGGCACCAGTTCAACGTCATCGGTCATTCAATGGGTGCATCGATCGCCTCAGAGCTTGCGGCGCTGTTTCCAGATCGCGTTCGAGCGTCTGTGCAGATTGATGGCTTCCTCGCGACGGGGGGAGTATCAGCGGAAGAGAGAATTGAGCAGACCAGGATCGCGATTGAAAAGATCCTGAAACCCCACCACCAGGCCAGGGTATTCCCCGATCAGCAAACAATGGCGAAGCGGGTGACTGAGGCAACTGACCAGACAATAGAGGCTTCGAGCGTGCTGGTCGCTCGTGGACACAAACAGGTTGAGGGTGGTATTACATGGCGCTCTGACCCCCGCATTCGTTACCCGACACCACTTCGTCATACCCGTGACCAGATTAATCTGCTACTCAAGGACAGCACCAGCCCATCATTGTTGATCGTGGCGGAGCAGGGTGATGAATGGTATCAGGGAGAAATTTCCCTTGCGCAGGAACACCACCCGAACCTGCAGGTTGAGCGAATGCCCGGGCCGCATCACATTCATCTTGAGCCTGGTTATTTTGATCAGGTTGCAGTGTTCATCCGGCATTTTCTCAATCTGGACCCAAAGGCGCGGCGACAACCGGATAACAATAAGGGATAAGGAATGATCTACCGCACAAAAAAACGCAGTGCCTTAGGTCGATATTGCTCTGGTTGGATCAAATCATCGAGACGCAGTAGCTTACCGCGGTAGAAGATGTCGATTTTTTGTCTCTCGTAATGATGCCGAACACAGAGCCCTCTTGAATAAAAACAAGACTGTAGTGTTCCAGTCGCTGGCTGCAGAAAGTTGCGCAGGATCGTTTAAAGGCGTTAAGGTGCGCAGTCAAATTCCCCTAAGGCGTCGCAGTAATGGCTGATAATTTGCATTTCGACACACTTTCACTTCATGGCGGTCAACAACCGGACCCGACGACTGGTGCAAGGGCTACGCCCGTTTATCAAACCGCATCCTATGTTTTCCGTGATACTGATTATGCGGCGGGTCTGTTCAACATCGAAAGAGCCGGGCACGTCTACTCCCGTCTTTCAAACCCAACCAATGCGGTTCTCGAAGAGAGAATCGCTATGCTGGACAATGGTGTAGGTGCGATCGCTACTGCAAGTGGCCAGGCAGCGATACATTTAGGCGTGGCGACATTGCTGGGGGCCGGAGATCACATTGTTGCCTCAAGAAGTATCTATGGTGGTACGCACAATCTGCTGGATTACACACTGCGAAGGTTCGGCATTGATACGACTTTTGTCGATCCAAGAAGCCCGCAGGATTTCGCGAATGCTATTCAGGACAATACTCGTCTGGTTTTCGGTGAAATACTGGGCAACCCTGGCCTTGAAGTGCTGAACGTTCCGGAAATCTCAAAAGTTGCGCACGACGCGGGATTGCCGCTGATGGTCGATGCCACATTCACTACGCCCTATCTTTGCCGACCGATTGACCTTGGAGCTGACATTGTTATGCATTCTGCAACCAAGTTCCTCTCCGGGCACGGTATTGTTATTGGCGGATTGCTGGTAGATGGAGGGACTTTTGACTGGGCCGCTTCGGGCAAATTCCCGACAATGAGCGAACCTTATGCGGGCTTCCACAATCTTAACTTTTCGGAAGAGTTCGGCCCCGCCGCATTCATCACCCGGGCCCGCAAGGAAGGGTTACGGGATTTCGGTGCCTGCATGAGCCCAACAACGGCTTTTCATATCTTGCAGGGCATGGAAACACTGCCGCTGCGCATGCAGAAGCACGTGGCCAATACTGCTGAAATTGTAGAGTTTCTTGCCCGGCAAGAAGGCGTTGAAAGAGTAAATCATCCGATGCTCGAGAGTCATCCGGATCACGAATTGGCGAAGTCGCTTCTGCCGAAGGGATGTGGCGCAGTATTTGGATTTGAGTTGGCGGGTGGTCGCCAGGCGGGCATTCGATTTATTGAGGCGCTGGAAGTGTTTTCTCATCTTGCTAATGTTGGCGATGCCAAATCACTGGTGATACATCCTGCCAGTACGACGCATCACAGGATGGGCGCTGATGCGCTGGAAAAAGCCGGGATCTCTGAAGGCCTGATCCGACTATCTGTGGGTTTGGAAGACACCAAGGACCTGATCGCTGACCTGAAGAAAGGTTTGCGTGCGGCAGGGAGAGCTTAATGTATGTATCAGTAGCGGGTCATAGAGCATTTTTCAGTACGGGCAGCGGTCAGCATGTTGCGGAGAACGAATCGGTGTTATTTGTTCATGGCGCAGGCTTTGACCATACCGTCTGGACGTTGCCAGCTCGATACTTCGCCCGTCAGGGACGTAATGTCATTGCTGTTGATTTGCCCGGTCGTGGCCTGTCGGGCGGTGAAGCATTAACGAGTATTGAAGCAATGGCTGATTGGCTGTGCCTTGTGCTCGATGAGCTTGATATCCGGCAGGCTTCTGTCGTTGGTCACAGTATGGGGTCTCTCGTTGCTTTGAATTTTGCGGCCAAGTATCCGGACAAGGTTCGAAATCTGGCACTTCTGGGTACTTCGACACCAATGCCAGTTTCTGATCCCCTGCTGGATGCAGCCCGGGCCAATCAGCATCAGGCGATCGACATGGCGAATACCTGGAGCCACAGCAGTTTCGCGCATCAGGGTGGTAACGAAAACCCGGGTCTTACGCTGACCTTGTCGGGTCAGAGGCTACTGGAGCGAGCGGGACCCGGCGTGTATTTCGCTGACCTCAATGCGTGCAATGACTTTATAGACGGCGACATGCTTGCGACCCAGGTGAAAGCAGAAACGCTTGTTATCCTTGGACTTGAAGATCGAATGACCAAAGCCAGCGCCGGCCGGTCTGTGGCGGCGGCAATCAGTGATACGAGAGTTGTTGAGTTAGATGCTTGCGGCCATTCCATGTTGTCCGAGCAGCCGAATGCTGTTTTGGATGCGCTGGCGGCGCTGGTTTAACGACCCAATATTGCTATTGAGACCGGAGACTTGTTGCGATGGCGGCTATGTGGGACGGCAGCGTACCGCAACAACCGCCGACCAGAGTAGCGCCCTGATTGATCCATTGGCCAACGAACTTTGAGTATATTTCTGGCGATAGATCGTCTCTGAGCTCAAGCGGTCCGTCGGTTATTTTTTCCCCGTCTAGCAACCAGTCTTCAGGTACATGGGTAAATGCGTTTGCGTATCCCCCAACGTACTTCAAGTTTGATTTGGCGAGTATAGGCATCGCATCGGATATTCGTTCCGGCAGGGAGCAGTTCGCGCATAGCCCTTCCAGATCGACTTCGCCAAGCCCGTTAATCGCGTCCTCAAGGGACTGGCCGCTGCGCAGCTTGCCGGGATTCTGTTCATGCAATGTGAAGGAGACGATCACCGGTTTGCCGGTGCTGCGAGCTGCCCTGGCCGCAGCGATGGCCTCGTTGATATGTGACATGGTTTCGCAGAGGAAGACATCAACGTGAGGCGCAAGAATTTCTGCCTGCTCGCGATACAACGGCTCGATCTCCTCGACAGACCGAACTCTATCAGGACGGAAGCTGCCGTTTAGTGGGGGCAGAGAGCCTGCTATCTTGACGACCTTGCCAGTGGCTTTGATCGCTGCCCGGGCAAGCCCTGCTGCCTGTAGGTTTAGTGTTTCAAACTGGTTCTCAATACCTGCTTTTTTTAGATCAGATCGGATGACGCCGTAGGTGTTGGTGGTAATCATGTTGGCACCAGCAAGGATGTTTTCCTCGTGAATGCTCTGAACTTTTTCAGGCGCTACCAGCAATGCATTAGCTGACCAGATCGTCTCTGGAATCTCGACACCCTGCATTTTGAGGGCTTTTCCCATCCCAGCGTCCAGTATGGTGATTTTCTGACTCATATTTTCATCCTCACATTACAAATCCGAGCCGACGCCGGCTCTCTCGTATGCCGGAATGGTAGGTTCAGTGATGCCGCGGCGATGCGGAAGTAGCTTACACTGAGTCATTTATACTCAACTACGCGTACTTAACTACGCGTACTTAACCACGCGTACTTAAACACGCGTACTTAACCACGGGGCGGATATTTGACCTCATAAAAGGTAGTGCTGTCTACGGTGATTGTTGCTTGCTTGCCCCCGTCCGGCGTCGGTATCCTGCAGGCCAGTGCCTTGACCAAAATACCAGGGGCAGACGAGTTGCGTCGGAAGTGTTAAGCACGACCTTCAAGCACGAGGTTTTGGAGGATAGTTCGTGTCCCTTATCGCCCAAACGTCGCTATTTGAATGTGGCGCTCAACCCCTGACCCCGGGTATGCTAAACTGGATTTTCCTTCCAATCCTTCATTCAGATGGCACTTATTCTAGGTATAGACCCTGGCTCAAGGGTTACCGGTTACGGCATTATCAAGGCCGTTGGTAATCATCAGGAATATGTGGCGAGCGGATGTATCAGGACTACTGCGAAAGAAACGCTCGCGGAAAGGCTGGATATCATATTTCAGGGCGTCACCCAGATTATTAATGAATATGTGCCAGGAGAACTCGCCATTGAGCGAATCTTTATGTCTCGCTCAGCTGAATCTGCATTGAAGCTTGGCCATGCTCGAGGTGTGGCAATGGTTGCGGCTGTAAACCAGGGATTGCCAGTATTCGAATATGAAGCGCGTAAGGTCAAGCAGGCGGTTGTTGGTAGTGGCGCAGCGAGTAAAAGCCAGATTCAGCACATGGTGATGACGCTTCTGAAACTACCTTCTTGTCCTCAGGAGGATGCGGCCGATGCCCTGGCCATTGCGATCTGTCATGTTAATACGCAGCACAATCTTGCCAAGATGAGTAATAGCAGTACGACGGCTATCGATACGAATCGTTTCCGACGTGGCAGGTTTGCAGAAGAGACCACAAAAAAATGATCGGTCGACTTACAGGACTTGTGATTGAAAGCGCCCCGGGTCAGTTGTTACTTGATGTTGGTGGTGTGGGTTACGAAATTGAAATTTCTCTCACGACCTATGCCCATATTTTGGAAACCCAAGGGCTGGAAACCCAAGGGCTGGAAACCCAAGGGCTCGAAACCAAAAGGCCGGTTACCGTTCATACCCATCTCGTGGTTCGTGATGATGCGCACCTGCTATACGGGTTTGCGAGTGCGGGTGAACGTGAGATGTTCCGAACCCTGATCAAGGTCAACGGGGTAGGTCCTCGCATGGCACTCGGAATATTATCAGGACTGGATTCAGCGTCGTTTGCGCGCGCTGTCACCGGTAATGATGTGAAAGCGCTGACCGCATTGCCTGGCGTCGGGAAGAAAACCGCTGAGCGCCTGATTATTGAGATGCGCGATAAGGTCGATTCATTTGATGTGTCTGGTTCAGATAATCCCAGTACAATGACGATTAATGTAATAGAAGATGCTGAGTCGGCGCTGATCGGGCTTGGTTACAGGCCACAGGATGCCGCTCGGGCGGTCTCCCGGGTGAGCGACCCCGCCGAAGATGTAGAGTCTTTGATCAGGCAGGCGCTGAAGTTACTCATGCAAAGCTGATGAAAGCTGATGATAGTTGAACGACAAGAATGATTGAATCAGACCGAATAGTGACACCCGTTGCCTCCGAGGCTGAACAGACGCAGGACTGGGCGATCAGGCCCCGAACGTTTGATGAATATTGTGGCCAGCATGAGGTCAGCGAACAGATGAGGCTGTTCATCAGGGCTGCAAGAGGTCGGGATGAGGCGCTGGATCACACGCTTATTTTTGGCCCGCCAGGTCTGGGAAAGACAACCCTTGCGAATATCATTGCCAATGAGATGGGTGCCGAAATGAGGGCGACTTCAGGTCCTGTCATCGAAAAGAAAGGTGATCTGGTTGCGGCACTGACCAACCTGGAAAAAGGTGACGTGTTGTTTATCGATGAAATCCACCGGCTCAATCCTGCGATTGAAGAGGTGCTCTACCCGGCGATGGAGGATTATCAGGTAGACATCACTATTGGTGAGGGCCCCGCGGCCCGATCCATCAAACTGGATCTGCCGCCGTTCACACTGGTTGGTGCGACTACCCGAACCGGTTTGCTGACTTCTCCATTTCGTGACCGGTTCGGCATTATTCAGCGGCTGGAGTTCTACAATGTCAGCGACCTGACCACTATCGTTGAACGGTCAGCCAGGATGCTCGGGGTAAGTTGTGATGTCGATGGTGCCCGCGAGATTGCAGTTCGCTCGAGAGGTACGCCAAGGATTGCTAATCGGCTGCTTCGTCGGGTCCGGGACTATGCCCAGGTGGAAGGTGAGGGGTTTGTGAACCAGAAGATCGCTGACCAGGCGCTTAATATGCTGAAGGTTGATGTGAATGGTTTTGATCATATGGATCGCCGGCTTTTGCTGGCGATGGTTGAAAAATATGATGGCGGGCCGGTTGGCGTAGACAGCCTTGCAGCAACCGTTGGTGAAGAGAGCAACACCATTGAGGATGTATATGAACCCTACCTGATTCAGCAGGGATTCATCATGCGCACCTCAAGAGGTCGCGTTGCTACACGGTTGACCTATGAGCACTTCGGTATGAAGATGCCACAAAAGCCCGGGCAGGAACTTTTTGAAAACGAACCTGACGACTAACTTGGGAATTGAATTGTGAATGAACCGTTATCCATACTTGACCTGGTACTCAATGCAAGCGTCGTTGTGCAGGTGGTCATGGGGCTCCTGATCCTTGCTTCACTAACCTCATGGGTCATGATTTTCCAGAGAGGCTTTGCGCTATCTTCGATCCGCCGGCAGGCTACAGATTTTGAAAGTGAATTCTGGTCCGGTAAGGACCTTGGCGAACTCTATGTGGAACTCGATACTGAAAATTCGGATGTCATCGGCCTGGAGAGTATTTTTGCATCGGGATTCAAGGAATTCTCGAGGTCAGGCCAACAGGATGGCGCTGATCAGGAGCGGGTTATGCAAAATGTACAGAGGGCGATGCGGGTTGCGCTGGTCAGGGAAGAAGAACGTCTTGAAACGCATCTGCCATTCCTGGCCACCGTTGGTTCTACCAGCCCCTATGTTGGTTTGTTCGGTACGGTCTGGGGAATCATGAATTCGTTTCGCGGGCTTGCGACGGTCAACCAGGCAAGCCTTTCGGTAGTAGCGCCAGGTATTTCAGAAGCGTTGGTGGCAACCGCCATTGGGCTGTTTGCTGCCATTCCTGCGGTCATCGCCTATAACCGTTACGCCGCCTATGTTGAAGTTATCATGAACAGATTCGAGGCATTTAGCGATGAATTCAGCAGTATTCTTGATCGCGCGAGTCACAAGCGCTAATTATGTCTAAAGCCGCTCGCAGGAAGCCGATGTCCGAAATCAATGTCGTACCTTACATTGATGTGATGCTGGTGTTGCTGGTGATTTTTATGGTGACAGCACCGCTCATGACCCAGGGTATCAAAGTAGATTTGCCCGAGGCGGCTTCGGGTCCGATCGATGTGACGGATGATGAACCAATGCTGGTTGTATCGGTCAAACATGATACTACCTACTATATCAATCTTGGGGAGGCGGAGGAGCCCGTGTCATTATCTGAAATTGGTGATAAAGCTGCCAGGATCATTGCAGCGAACCCAGGCATCAAGGTGCTGGTAGAGGGTGACAAAAAGCTGGCATACGGAGTGATTGTTGACCTGATGAATACGCTTCAGGCAGCAGGGGCGAAAAGTGTGGGGCTGATAACTGAGCCCCCCAGGACATAATAGCCGGCCGTCATGAACCTTTCTTCCAATGAAGTGACGACCTATGTCACAGCGATCCTTTTTGCGTTGCTGGTTCATGGCATCGTCATTGGCCTGATGTCCCTGAATTGGGAGGAGTCGACACGCAGTTACACCGAGTTGAAACCCTATTATATTGAAGCCGCAATAGTTGCCGAGAATCCTTACAAGGCCAAAGAAGAACGAGCGGTCGATCAGGAAAAATCCAGAAGAGATAAAAAATTACGTGAGCGGCGCAAGACGGAGGCCAGGTTGCGGCAGGAGCAGGTGAACTGGGCCAGGCAACAACAGTTAAAAACTGAAGTTATGCCTGCAGAGCCTGGGGTGCTCCCCGAGCCAACACCTGTGGTCGAAAAAACCCGGGAAACCAAAGTGGATCCCGAATCTGCAAGGTCTGAGTTTGCAGATGAACTGGCAAAGGCGCTGACACGTGAGGAAAATGCAAGGAAGGCGGTAACCGACGACGAAAAAGCAATGGCTTACGTGGCGCAAATTCAACGCGAAATAGTGCAGAACTGGTCTAGACCGCCCAGCGCCAGAAACGGAATGGAAGCCCTGCTGCGGGTTCTGCTTATTCCAACCGGAGAAGTTATTGACGTGAAGGTTGAAGATTCGAGCGGTAATGGTGCGTTTGACCGGTCAGCAGTTCTTGCCGTTACCAAAGCGAGAAGATTTGTTGTACCCACTGACTCGCAACGGTTTGAGCGGGACTTTCGAGAGTTTACGGTTTTGTTTCGGCCGGATGATCTCAGGCTATAAGGATTATATGTGCGAGTGTTAAAGCGAATTATTTTTATCGGACTGCTCCTTCAGTTTACCTTGCCTGCCTCAGCTGAACTGCGGATCGAGATTACCAAGGGTGTGGATAATGCGGTCAGGGTGGCGGTAGTGCCTTTTGCATGGAGAGGCAAACGAAAACCGCCGATTGACGTCAGTGACGTTGTTTCATCCGATTTGGGGTTGTCGGGCCGATTCGAAGCCCTGCCAACATCACAGATGTTAAGTTTTCCTAACGATACCTCTGAGGTGCTACCGCGAGACTGGCGGATGCTGGGTGTCGAGTATCTGGTTGTTGGGTATCTTGAGCCGCGGGAAGTTAGCGTGCGCCTGCACTTCGAGCTATATAGTGTGTTGCGGCAGACCGTGGTGGCGAAGCAGACAATTGAAGGTCTCCCCATGGATCTTCGTGATATGGCTCACCACGTCAGCGACGTGGTGTTCGATGAACTGACCGGTATTGAAGGCGCTTTTTCTACCCAGATTATGTATGTCACAGCAATGGACGGTGATCAGGGCCGACACTTCGCGCTCAACATTGCTGATGCAGACGGGTACAGGGTCAGGAAGGTGTTGGAATCAATAGAACCCATCCTTTCCGCTACATGGTCACCAGATGGAAAGATGGTCGCCTACGTTTCGTTTGAACAGGATGGTCGGCCCGCTATCTACCTTCATGAAGTGATAACCGGAAACCGGCAGATCTTAACGAGCTTTGCAGGTCTAAACGGTGCACCGTCTTTCTCCCCCGACGGTAAGGAAATGGCACTGGTGTTATCCAAAGATGGCAATCCTGATATTTACATTCTGGACCTGCAGTCGCGTCGACTTCGAAGGATCACCCGGCACTATGGTATCGATACCGAGCCTTCCTGGACTGCAGATGGAAAATCATTGGTGTTTACCTCCAATCGGGGAGGTCAGCCGCAAATCTATCAACTGCGGCTGGCTGATTTTCAGATCCAGCGTCTGACCTTCGAAGGCGACTATAATGCCAAGGCAAGCGTCCTAAAAGACGGTAGCGGGTTGGTTATGGTGCACCGCCGTGACGGGATCTTTCACATCGCGCTACTGGATCTGAACCGGGGCCGCTTATCTGTCCTGACCGAGACGACCCTGGATGAATCCCCCAGTGTTGCGCCCAATGGCAGTATGTTGATCTATGCAACCCAGCAGGGGGGAGAGGGCATATTAGCGGCGGTTTCTATTGATGGTGGCGTCAAGTTCAACCTGCCCTCGTCGGACGGTGATGTCAGGGAGCCAGCCTGGTCGCCGGTAAAGCGCAAAACCTTTGTGCCAGTTGAGTAACAATTGGCCATTAAGAGGGCCGAATGACGAGCATTAATCGCTGAAAAGCAATGACTACGCCCTGTGGCGGGGGTTTATTCATCGAATATTTCGTTTGATGAGTAATTATTATGAGTTTTTTGTGGTTTAATCCGACTTTGAAGAATTACTCAGAATACAGAATGTAAAGGAGTTACTCATGGGAATATTTAAGTTACGCGGTCTACTGCTGCTCTGCGTTGCAGCCTTACTGTTAGGCGGTTGTGCGAGTCAGGAGCCTGCTGATTCGGGTCCAGATGTCGAGCCAATGGAACAAGAGTTGGATACCAGCGGAGACGATGAGCCGATTGAGCCTGCCGGGCCGATGGTTAAGAACGGTAAGATCGTACTTCCGGCCGATGACATGGGTTCTGGTGAGACGCTTCAAGGTGTCTTCTACTTTGATTTCGACCAGGCGATCGTTCGACGAACAGGTCATGAGGAGCTAAACAAGCATGCGGGAGTACTGAGTGCTGATCGCTACCTTCGGGTTCGAGTGGAAGGACATGCTGACGAACGTGGTACCCGGGAATATAACCTGGCACTGGGCGAACGTCGAGCGAATGCAGTACGTGCTTATCTGGTTGCTCAAGGCGCAGCCCGAACCCAAATCGAAGTGATTAGCTACGGTGAAGAAAAGCCAGCTAATAACGGGCATTCAGAATCATCATGGGCAGAAAATCGCCGTGTTGAGATTGTTTATAGATAAGGGTTTTGATGAAAGCTAGTCACCCGCTTTTAAGTGGTGTGCTGATTCCTGCCATTAGTGTAGTCGTTAGCACGCCACTTTTCGTTTACGCCGCCCAGTCACCTGTTCCTGTTGAAAGCAGAGAATCGGTCGTGACCTATCAGCCGCCAATTGAGGAGGAGGCAGCATCCGGTGGTATGGAAAACCAGTACCAGTTGCAATTGCTTCAGCAGGAAGTCATGGAACTTCGCGGTCTGGTTGAACGACTTCAACATGAGCTGAGCCGACTTAAATCGATTCAGGATGATCGCTACCTTGAGCTTGACGCCCGTTTGCAGCAGGTGCTCAAAGCAAATGTCCAGGTACCAGAGCCTGTTGCGGAAGATCCCGGAGAAACAGCAGTAGCAGTAATCGACGAAAACCTCAGCGAAAAAGACCTGTATGAGACCACCCAGATACTGATTCGCAACAGGCAGTATGAGATGGCAATTACTCAGCTTGAAGCGTTGATTGACAGATTCCCTGATGGTGAGTACACAGCTAATACCTACTATTGGCTCGGGCAGGTCCAGGCCGCTAAAACCAATCCGGATTTCGAAAAGGCAAGGCAGGCACTAGCGCAAGTCATCAGCTATTTTCCGGAACATAGCAAGGTTCCCGATGCAGCTTATGCTTTGGGTAAGGTTTATTACACGCTTGGCGATTGCGAACGGGCAACAGATCTTCTACAGCAGGTCATGGATCAGTATCCAGGCAAAACTGCCGCCAAACTCGCGGAAAATTATCTGCGCGAATCGGTAAATTGCGACAACTGAAATGTCGTCTCTTAGAATCACAGAAATCTTTCACTCACTCCAGGGTGAAGCTCGAACTGTCGGTTTACCCACGGCTTTTGTCCGCCTGACCGGCTGCCCGCTTCGTTGCCAGTATTGCGATACGGAATACGCGTTTCACGGTGGTGAGAAGATGTCCATTGACGCGATCATCGATGCAGTCAAGGCTCGGAAAACTCCGTTTGTAACTGTGACTGGCGGTGAACCACTTGCTCAGCCGGAATGTCGTTCGCTTCTGACCCGGCTCTGTGACGAGGGATATGCGGTTTCTCTCGAAACCAGTGGTGCGATGGATATAACAGGAATCGATTCGAGAGTGTCGGTGGTACTTGATCTCAAGACACCGGGTTCAGGTGAGGTGTCGCGCAACCTGTTCGAGAATATCCCCAGGCTGAAACAGGATGACCAGGTGAAGTTTGTTATCTGTCATCGTGGAGATTATGAGTGGGCCAGGTTCAAGATGCAGGAGTTGCAGCTCGCTAAAAAAGTTGATGAGATATTGTTTTCCGCCAGCCACGGCGAACTTGAATCACGCCAGCTCGCGGACTGGATACTGGAAGATGAGTTGCCGGTCAGGCTGCAGGTTCAATTACACAAGCTCCTGTGGGGCGATACACCCGGGGTATGAGTAGGTATGAGTAGGTATGAGAAGGTATGAGTAGGTATGAGTAGGTATGAGAAGGTATGAGTAGGTATGAGTAGGTATGAGTGGGTATGAGTAGGTATGAGTAAGAAAGCCGTCATTCTACTGTCAGGTGGTCTTGATTCTGCCACGGTTCTTGCGGGCGCACGGGCAGATGGTTATGACTGTTATTGTCTGAGCTTTTCCTATGGTCAAAAACAGATCGCAGAAGTTGGTTACGCAGAGCAGCTGGCCGCGACGTTAGGGGCCATTGAACATCGGGTAGCGGTCATTGATATAGGCGCCTTTGGCGGCTCTGCGCTGACCGATGACAGTATTGATGTGCCTGACGCAAAAGATGTCTGCAGCGAGATTCCGATCACCTATGTGCCAGCCAGAAATACAGTGTTCCTGGCTTATGCGCTGGGATGGGCAGAAGTGCTTGGTGCCAGGGATATCTTCCTTGGCGTCAATGCGGTGGATTATTCGGGTTATCCTGACTGCAGGCCAGAGTTCATCAACGCATTTGAAAAGGTGGCGAATCTGGCGACCCGCGCCGGCGTGGAAGGCCGGAAGATGACGATCCATGCCCCGCTTATCCAGCTATCAAAAGGGGAGATCATCATAAAAGGACTCGAGCTGGGTGTTGATTACGCTCAGACTGTATCCTGCTACCGCCTGACTGACTCAGGCGAAGCCTGTGGAGATTGTGACAGCTGTGTGCTTCGCAAAGTAGGTTTCTCCGACGCAGGAATCACTGACCCAACACGATACCGCTGACTCAAACAGGTGCGATAATAGACAGCTGATGCTGGCTAAAAGTCACTTACTTTGGTGGTAGCAAGTTGGTATTTTTTTTAAAAGTTTACTGGTGGTTTGTGTCCTGCGTATCTGGCTGGACCACTGTGACGGATGCGCCAAATAGCGCCTGGTGCTGCCGCACTGCCTTGGCTATTTCTCCCCACTTGTTGAGGTTTTCGGGGTGGCGGTGAATGTCTTCACTGGCCAGATAGGTAACTACCCGGGATGCGATGCCCTGGTATCGATCAATCAACGTATCGGCCATATCATCCCACCTGGCGACCAGGGCAAAGTGCTCAAGCATTTCATCAGAAATGAGATTGGCCATGGCCGGAAGGTCTCCTTGTTTCATGAGCGCGCCGAGTTTTTGGGTTGTACCCTCATACCCCAGATCATCAAACTGAAATGAATAGTTTGGCGTTGAGCCGTAAAAAGAGATTTGCATCCGGGTCCGGTTGATCATTGATTGCCTTTCTTCAGGAGAATCGCCGGGAATCGCGAATACAGGAATGATCAAATCGATGTCACTGGCGCTGCGGCCTGATCTGTCGGCGCCGGACTGCAGGTCCGGGAGAAGGCGGGTGTTGATATAAGTCATCGAATGCATGGGATGGACATGAAGCCCATCACATAGCTCGCCTGCAACTTTGCACATGTAGGGACCGACGGCCGAGATATCAATCTTGATATCTTCGTAATCATGTCGGCCAGGCGCCCATTGACCTGGCAGCAATGACAGATTGTAGTATGGGCCTTCGTGATGGAGTTTTTCCTCTTGCCTGAAGGCGCGAATACAGGCCTTGAAAGCGTTGACGTAATCCCTCATCTGGGGGGCGGGTTTGTCCCAGTGGGCACTGTATCGGCGTTCAATATGACCCTTTACCTGGCTTCCCAGTCCCAGTCGGAATCGACCTTCGGTGTTTTGAGCGAGTTCCCAAGCAATTTGAGCCGACATCATTGGGCTTCTGGGAAACGCAACGGCTATTCCGGTCGTAAAGTTTAGCGAGGGGGCCGCGGTCGCGGCTGCAGCGATCATCATCCATGGAACCTGACCTGCTTCAGTAAACAGCATGCCAGAGAAGCCTGCCCTCTCAAGCTGAGATGCAAGCTCGGCGGATTTTTTCCAGGTGTTTGCACCTGTCATCAAGTCAAATTCCATTATGCATACCCATATGGCTGATAAGAACGTTGATCCAAGCTCGACAGCTAGTCTAGCGGAATCAGTTTTACTGGAAGCTCACTGTATCCTCGAACGAAAGCGGACCTGTTGCGAACAGGTTCTCCTACTACTTCAACTTTGCGGAATCGTGTCTGGATTTCTTCCCACAGAACCCGGAGTTGCATCTCGGCGAGACGATTACCCATACATCGATGGATGCCGAATCCAAATGAGACATGGTTACGCGCGTTGGGGCGATCGATAATCAACCTGCCTGCATCCTCGAAGGTTTCCTCATCACGGTTACCAGAGGCGTACCACATCACCACCTTGTCACCCTTTTTGATTTGCTTACCATGCATTTCTACATCTTCAAGCGCCGTTCTTCGCATAAAAGCGAGAGGGGTCTGCCAGCGAATTATCTCGGCGACCATATTGGGGATCAAAGCGGGTTTTGCGTTCAATTTATCGTACTGCTCCGGAAACTTGTTGAGCGCGAGTACACCACCAGAGATTGAATTTCGGGTCGTATCATTTCCGCCAACAATAAGCAGGATAAGATTGCCTAGATACTCAAGGGGGCGGTCGACCACGTCTTTTGTATCTTCGTTGTTCGCCATCATGGAAATGAGGTCGAACCCGCCGGTTTCATTCTCGCGGGCACGCCACAGGCGGGTAAAGTAGGCTAGGCATTCCATCATTTCGCGCTGGAAATCCTCGGTGGTGTTCACGTGACCGCTATTTTTCCCTCCGGTTGCGATATCAGACCATCGGGTTAATAGGTGACGGTCTTCAAACGGGAAATTAAAGAGTGTTGCCAGCATTTGGGTTGTGAGTTCAATCGATACTCGATCGACCCAATTAAAGGTTTCACCGATAGGTAAGCCTTCCAGGATAGTTTCAACCCTGGATCGTATCAGGGGTTCCAGTTCCGCAAGATTGCTTGGTGCGACAACCGGAGAGACAGCCTTGCGCTGGGCGTCATGCTTCGGGGGGTCCATCGCGATGAACATCGGCGTCGTGAATTCCTCCAATTGGTCCTCGATGCCAATTGATCCTTGTGAAGAGAATAGCTTGTGGTTCTGGTCGACGAACTTGATGTCGTTAAATCGTGTAATAGACCAAAAAGGGCCGTAGCGTGAATCTTCGGTATAGTGCACCGGGTCTTCTTTTCGCAGGCGCTCGAAATAAGGCCAGACCACATCATGTTCGGTGAGATACCAGTTGCTGATGTCCATTTCCTTTAGCGGAACGGTCCATGCCTGCGCTAACATCTTTTCTTTGTTTACTGCCAGTGAATTCATCTGCTGCTATCCTTTGCTGTTCCTGGGCTATTGGTCCTTATTTACAACTCACCGAGGTTGCACGCCCGGCGTTGTAAGATTGGTTTTAGTTCCCTGTATGCAGCCGGTGTCAGTGAGAGTGGGATTCTCGGGTATAGATGATGGATGATGTGGTATTGCATGCCCATTGATAAGAGGTTGCCGAGGCGACTCTTGAATCCCCTTGTGTCCGTGTAGCGGCCCTGCTCCTTGCCCGGGTGGTGTGGCGCCCAGCTTAGGTAGTACGCAATGTACGTAGTGGCGATTTGTTTCGGTAGCCACCAGAGAAGCGCGGCTTCAATCGCATAGCCAGCCCAGGCAAGGGTAAACATGATAACCAGGTACACTCCCTGGTAGATGATCGCATCCAGTATCATGTGCTCGTTACCGGTACGTTTTAGTGTTTCTGGATAGGCCTTGCTTCTGCTGGATCCAGGTTGGCGATTCATGATGCTTTTCCACAGGAAGTGCCAGCCAGAATTAGCGTGGTTATTGAAGTCCGGATCAAGTTGGGGATCGTTGGTGTGTGAGTGATGCTCGTAGTGAGTATACCGAAGTACGCGATAGGGTAAGACCAACGGGATAGTGGATAAATGACCCACCAGTTCGTTAAGCCAGCGAAGTGGTTGCCCTTTACTGGCAATGATATTGTGCTGCGCCTCATGGGAAGGCAGGTAGGATAATGCAACGTTGAGGGTGGCGAGGATAAACCCCAGCCAGAGCGGAATAATGCCCATCAGCACTAGTGGCCAGACTGCAAGCCAGGCTATCAGGTTGCCAATGCCCCAGACAACCACTCCCCAGGGAACCATGTGCATATATTTGCCGGCGATGTTGCGTTCGAGCACATCCAGTTCTGCGTCGTTCAGTGAATCCAGGCTTACCGTGGCTTTATTCATGGTCTGACTCATTGCCTCACTCATGGTCTTTTACCCAGAGCCAGCTTCCTCGACTCTGCGCCACAATGCCAAACGAGATAGAAATCGCGAGCCCGGTGCCGTAGGCGACCGGCGTACTGAGTTCGGTGTCCATTGCCAGCATCACCTGGGCGAGAAGGGGGGCTAGAAACCCGATGCTGAAGGCAATAGGGGAGAGCAATAGCTCGATCAGTTTCATGGATTACCTGCCTTGAAGTGAGATTGTTGACATCATATAGATGAAATGGTGACCCTACTCCCCGAAACTGTCAATAGCGGTCTGGATAGGGGCCTGCACAGGGGCCTGCACAGGGGCCTGCACAGGGGCCGGAACATTAGCGGTCAATGACTCGTTGGGTGGGACTTGAGTTGCCGATCAAAAACTCTTTGCTGAAGGTACGTAATGCTTGTCAGCGTTCGTGAACTGTTTTACGGTTTACCTGTGAGTTCAACTTAAGGAACAACTCAAATGTCGAAAGCGCAATTGGTCGAAATGGCACGAAAAGACCTGGAGCACGGCAGGAACGGCACGCAGGACCAGGCGGACAGTATTCACAAGGTTCCCGTTGAGAATTACTACGATCAGGCTCGATGGGAAGGTGAGAAGGAAAAAATCTTTCGCCGTATGCCGCTACTGCTGGCCACCACGGCTGAGCTGAAGGAAGTGGGTGATTACAAAGCGATGGTGGCTGCGGGCGTGCAGGTGTTTATTACCCGTACTCAAGGTGGCGGTATAAAGGCGTTTGTTAATATGTGTAGCCATCGCGGTGCCAGGCTTGTGCATGAAGGCTGTGGCACCGCGCATCGATTCAGCTGCCCCTATCATGCCTGGACATACAACCCGGACGGAGATTTGGTTGCTATCTATTCTGCTGACGACTTTGGCGATATCGACAAGCAGGATTATGGGCTTACGGAATTACCCAGCCTGGAGAAGGCAGGATTAATCTGGGTGACACTTGACCCAAAATCCACACTGGACATTACCCTCTTCCTGTCAGGATACGATTCACTGCTGGCGCAATTCGGTTTTGATAACTGGCACTATGCGAAAAACCAGCGGGTAGAGGGACCCAACTGGAAAATAGCCTACGACGGTTACCTTGACTACTATCACCTTCCGATTTTACACAGGGAAACGTTTGGCACAGAGATAGGAAATAAGGCCAACTACTATAGTTGGGGTCCACATACTCACATGGGCAGACCTGATGCGTCCTATGAAGAGTTTGAAGGCCTGCCGGATGACGAGTGGCCAACCAGCAGGCTGGTTGCTGGGGTCTGGACCATTTTTCCACATATTTCTATCGCAAGTTTCGCCGGTGGTGGCCGGTCGGTCATGATTTCACAATTGTTCCCGGGAGCGACGCCGGAGACGTCATACACTAACCAGATATTCCTGATGGAGAAGGCGCCGGATACGGACGCGCTAAAAAAAGATGCAGAGCAACAGTTTGAGTTTCTTGAGTACGTTGTTCAGGAAGAAGATTACGCAACAGGAATTGCCCTGCAGAAAAACCTTAACGTTGGCGTGCGTGATCATGTGCTCTTTGGTAAAAACGAAGGCGGTGGCCAGCGATTCCATCAATGGGTTGACACGCTGCTGGAAACTTCCGATGAGGATTTGCCGAAACTGTTTCAGACGGGTTAGCGCATAGAGGATTGGGGCATCGCCGCAGGGACTCTGACGGAATTTTTGTTCAGGTACGATTACTTTGACGATTGATCCAAAAAGTGCTTAATTCCATGCTCCTGCGTTTTGTGCCGAGTCCTGGGGTCTATTTGAAAGCCTACGTTGTCGTTATTGTCATTCTTATTGTCATTTTTGGGGCTATTGGCGGATTCCTTTTCAAGCGATTTAGTGCCTTTTCGTCAATGGATTTTTCGCCACCGCCGGTTACCATCGCGGCTTCAATTGCAACCAGTGAAAGCTGGGGGCAGGTGCTGAACGCCGTTGGATCCATACAAGCCGTGCGCGGGGTTGATTTGACTTCAGAAACCAGTGGTCAGATCACCGAGATTCATTTTGATTCCGGGAATGCCGTCCAGGCCGGCCAGCTTTTAGTAGTGCTGAACGATGAGATAGAGGAAGCGAGCCGTAACAACCAGATTGCAAGTCTGGAACTGGCTGAAATATTGTTCGAGCGAGATAAGACGCTCATTAAACAAAAATCCATTCCCCAATCCCAATACGATCGTTCCCGAGCTGATCTGGAACGTGCCAAGGCACAGCTGGCCGAAACTGAGGCAAGGCTGGCCAATAAGAGAATAGCTGCACCATTCGCCGGTATCATGGGAATCAGACGGGTTGACGTTGGTGATTACCTGTCACCCGGTACCGTGATTGCAGCCCTCCAGGATCATAGCGAGTTGGAGATAGATTTCACTGTGCCGGCGCGCTATACACCGAAATTAAGGGCCGGATTGCATGTTGGCGTCGAAGTTGATGCCTTCCCGGACAGTCGGTTCGAGGCGGTGATCAGTGCGGTCGATTCGCAAATAGATACCGCAACACGAAATGTGCTGCTTCGGGCGACGTTAAAAGAGTCCACAGGATTGCTACCTGGCATGTTTGCAACGCTTGTCGTTGACCTGGGTGAAAGGCAGAGCGTGGTGTCGGTGCCAGAGACAGCGATGACTTATGCCTTGCAGGGTAATACGGTCTATATAGTAGAAGAGACTGAAGATGGAAGTCTGACTGCCAGTGCGCGGATTGTTGAGACGGGTGAGGTGAGGCGCGGCAAGGTGGCGATTCTGTCTGGTGTTGAGCCTGGAGAGCGCGTGGTCAGCGTAGGACAGAATAAACTCTTCAGGGGTGTAAAGATTTTGATCGACGAGACAGTGGCGCTATAAATAATGAAATTCACTGACATTTTCATTCAACGCCCTGTGCTCGCCATTGTGATTGCCGCGGTGATGCTGCTGGTCGGTATACAGGCTGGGACACAATTGTCCCTTCGTGAGTATCCCGAAGTGGAAAAAAGCCAGATTTTCGTGCAGGCAATCTACCCGGGTGCGAGTGCACGAACGGTGCAGGGTTTCGTGACAACGCCTTTGCAGCGACGAATCGCAGCGGCCAAAGGTGTGGATTATGTGACGTCGGAAAGTAATCCCGGCTTGGCGCAGATAAATGTTTATGTCCGCCTTGGTGAAAACTCTACGGATGTGCTCACAGAGGTTATTACCAAGATTAACGAAGCCCGGTTTGAATTGCCGCGAGAAGTTGAGGACCCGGTCGTCAGCAATCGAACCGGTGGTGACGGCATGATGTATCTTGCGCTTCTAAGTGACCAGATGTCGGTTCAGCAAACGACAGACTATGCGATTCGTACGATTCAGCCAGTCCTGAGTACTGTAGAAGGCGTCGGTGAAGCTCGCATGTTGAGTAGCGGTGTTTTTGCCCTTCGGATCTGGCTTAACCCGGCAAAGATGGCCGCTTACGGTGTGACGGCAAAAGATGTCAACGATGCCGTTAGGAGGGAGAATTATATATCCGCAGCCGGGACGACACGGGGCGAACTTGTACGGGCGAGTGTAGACGCGGAAACCGATGTACAGGATCCAGAGAAATTTGCAGAAATTGTCGTTCGCCAGGAGGGCGACAAACGGGTTCGATTGGGTGATGTGGCAGAAGTTGAGCTGGCGAGTGATACCTACGAGTCGGCGGCTTATTCCAGCGGCAAGGAAACGGTATTTATTGCGATCACAGAAGCGCCGGGTGCCAACCCGCTCGAAGTGGCGGCGCGGGTAAAAAGCAAGGTAAAGGAAATCGAAACACAACTTCCGGCTGACATGACCATCTTCATGGATTCCGATCTGTCGATATCCATTAGCGAGGGGCTTGAGGAAGTCGGAAAGACCTTAATCGAGGCGTCCATCATTGTTGTGCTGGTCATCTTATTGTTCCTGGGTTCAATCCGAGTTGTTGCTATTCCGATAGTCGCCATTCCACTGTCGTTAATAACAGTCTTGTTCCTGGTCTGGTTAATGGGTTTCTCAATTAACCTGCTGACGCTGCTGGCGATGGTGATTGCGATCGGCCTGGTGGTAGATGACGCTATTGTTGTTGTGGAGAACGTACATCGGCATATCGAAGAGGGTAAACAACCGAGGGAGGCAGCGCTAATTGGCGCGAGGGAAGTTGCCCTGCCCGTGATAGCGATGACGCTGACGCTGGTCGCAGTCTATCTGCCCATTGGCTTTCTCGGAGGGCTGACGGGTGTGCTGTTCAGTGAATTTGCATTGACCCTGGCTGGAGCTGTCGTGATCTCTGGCTTTATCGCGCTGGTGCTTAGCCCGATGATGTGTGCCTATCTGTTAGTTGACCACGATCACCAGGGGAAAATCGCTAACTGGCTTGATCAGAAGTTTGACCTGCTGCACCACCAGTATGAACGGGTACTTGGAATGTGTCTGAACAATCGCGGCGCGGTCGTGTTGTTCGCCGTAGTGATTTTCTGCAGCCTGCCAGTATTTTACCAACTGGCCCAGAAAGAGCTGGCACCCGACGAAGATAGCGGCAGTATATTTGCGATGGCCACTCCTCCGGACTACAGCAGCCTTGAATACACGACCTATTTTCTGGACCAGATGGTTGATGCCTGGAGAACAGTGCCTGAGGTCAGCCATTCCTGGCAGGTTAATGCTCCCACCAGGGTATTCGGGGGCCTTGAATTGGTGCCATGGTCGGAGCGGGAACGCTCGCTGGAAGAAATTCGCCAGGAAATCCAGGCTAAGTACGACAAAATCAGTGGCTTAGAGATTTTTACCTTTGCGGCAGGGGGGCTGCCTGGTGCGGACTCAGGCCTGCCATTGCAGTTTGTGATTTCGTCCAATGCCGACTACAAGGAGCTTGACCGGGTTTCAGAAGAAGTTTTACAGAAAGCGAGGCAGTCAGGCATATTCGCCTTCGTTACCAAGGATTTGCGCTACTCTAGACCTGAAATCACGGTTCGCATTGATCGCGAACTGGCGGCCCGGTTGGGTATCTCTATGGAAGATATTGGGCAGACGTTGCAGGTCATGCTCGGCGAGGCGGAAACGAACCGGTTCAGTATGGAAGGGCGTAGCTACAAGGTTATTCCCCAGGCTGATAGAGGGTTTCGCCTTACCAAAGAATGGTTGGAGCGATACTACGTGCGCACCACTGGAGAGTCCCTGGTGCCGCTGAGTACTGTGGTCACGCTTGGTCAGAAGGTAGAGCCCAATTCACTCAAACAGTTCCAACAGCTAAATAGTGCGACGATCCAGGGATTTGTGCTGCCGCCGAATACGCTGGGAGACAGTCTGGAGTTTTTGGAGCAGGCGCTATATGAAGTGGCGCCTACGGGATTTCGTGTCGGTTATCAGGGTGCGTCTAGGCGATTCATACAGGAATCCCAGGGATTTTTGCTGCTATTTGCGACTTCTCTGGTGTTTATCTACCTGGTTCTTGCGGCGCAGTTCAACAGCTTTCGCGATCCGCTTATCGTGTTGATCAGTGTGCCGCTATCAGTATTTGGCGCGATCGTTCCGCTGGCCCTTGGGCTAGCCACACTTAATATCTATACCCAGGTGGGATTGCTGACGTTGATTGGCCTGATCAGTAAACATGGGATCCTGATTGTAGACTTTGCCAATCGTCTGGTTTTAGAGGGCTATGACCGAAAAGCGGCGGTACTCAAGGCAGCCGCGCTCAGGTTACGGCCTATTTTAATGACGACCGTTGCAACCGTGCTTGGCGTTTTGCCGCTGGTTCTGGCATTTGGTGCCGGGGCTAACTCCAGGTTCGCTATTGGGTTGATGATCGCAGCCGGTATGAGTGTAGGTACGTTGTTCACCCTTTTCGTACTACCGACTTTCTATCTGGTACTGGGCAAAGACCCGGTAAATGCGAGCAGTGAAGACGCGATGGCTGAACAACCGGTGCTAAACTCGTGAAATGGTAAAGGAAACAATGAAGATGGTTACTATTCTTAACGAAAACAATGTGACAGTGCTGCAGGGCGCCGCGGGTTCTGCGCTCTGGGTCAGCCAGGATGAGATGACGACTGCCACCGGATGGGCGCTCAAGACCGAGGGCTTTTGCAAGGATAAAGTCTGTGTGCCTGTTCCGGCGAGTAAGTCAGAAGAGCTCATTGCTGATGGCAGGGTTAACCTGTCTGAAGTTTGGCAATTAATGGGCAAACCTGCTGCAGTCAGTAACGATGGTGATGTCTGGTCACTTGGTGAAGCCGCTAACGATCGAAATGAAGCGATGCTGAGTCTGGAAGCAGCAGATTTTTCATTGCCGGATTTTAATGGCAAGTTACATTCGCTGACCGACTTTCGGCGCAAGCGGGTGTTGCTCATTACCTGGGCCTCGTGGTGAGGATGTCGTCATGATCTGTCAGGTTGGCAGGCACTGTTTGAAGAAGTAAAAAATCAGGATTTCATAATTGTTTCGGTTGCAATGGATTCAGAGATTGAAGCGGCGCAACCCTGGGTCGATGAAGCGTCTCCGACCTTCGTTACCTTGATTGATAGAAATCACCAGCTCTCGTCTCTCTACAATATGGTTAACGTTCCCCAGGCTGTCTGGATCGATGAGGATGGGAAAATTGTTCGCCCGACAGAAAGCGGTGGGTCCATTGATATCCTTCGTGAGTTCGATATGGAAATCATGGGTTTCAAGCCCGAGGCGATGGAAAGAGCCGCTGCGGCCAAGGCGACTTATACGGGCGCCGTAAAAGACTGGGCAATTAACGGCAAGGAAAGCCCCTATGCCTTCGACCCCGATGCAGCTAGAGATCATGTCGAAACCATGACTGACGATATGGCGATGGCGCACACCAAATTTCAGCTAGGCCAATACTTGCTACAAAACGGGCGTGAAGATGAAGCCAATGAGGTGTTTTCGGATTGCCGTGAGCTGCATCCTTACTCCTGGAATATCTTTCGCCAGACCAGTGAAAAGATGGACACAGGTATTGCCGCGGGCGAAGCTTTTTGGGGCAAGGTCATGTCCCTTGGCGACAAAGAGTATTACAAAGCAGTCGATATGCCGGGAATGTCGTAGCGACATTCCCGATATAGGTTTTCTAATCCACCTTTTGTTTAAAGATTCACTTCTCTAAAGATAGTCTGGGTCCCGACCTTCCGGGAAAGGTGCCGACATATCCATAATCGGGCTGTCGCCGGGTTTCAGGTTATCGTGGGCACGCTTCCATGTCGCGAATGAGGCCAGAATGTGAACCGGGTCCCCGTGAATCTCAGTGAACCCGCCATTCACCTCACGAGTATCAAAATAGGCCGCGTTGACATTGTCGGCCCATAGTTCACAGGCGTTCACAAACCCCAGGTCCAGCATTCTCTGCCGGGCGGCGGCGAAGTTATTAACCATGCATCCAACATGGTGGAATCCTTCTTCACCTTTTTGATACATATCCCTGTAAATGGACGGCGTTTCATCGTGCTGAGCAATAAACTGAATCTGGTTGTTGCCCAGATATCCGAAGCCATAAGAAACATCGGCCTCTTGGGGCGTATCACGAAACTGAAACTTGTCTGTCTTGTGATGCGGCACCATGACGAACGGACCTGCTCCATAAAGGCGGTTCCATTTGTGGGCGGCTTCTTCGACATCGTTTACAAAATAGGCGTGCTGAAAGATCGGATATAGCATGTGCTTTACCTGTGGCTGAAAACTCGAACCTTGAGTGTTTCAAAAAATGTAGTCGACGTCAAAAATACCTACTTCGGTGTTAACGTCACGCGCAATGATTCCGGGCCGCGCACAGACAGACTTCTTTTATAGGCGGGTTCGGGATCTGACAGTTCGATATGTCTGGTTCTTCTCAGGATGCCCAGAAATATCACTTCCATATCAAGCCGTGACAGATGGTTACCCAGGCAAAGATGAGCTCCCCGGCCGAATGCGACATGGCGGTTCGGGTTGCGGGTGATATCAAACGCATCAGCATCGTGGAACTGGTCTGGGTCCCTGTTTGCTGAGCCATACAACAAACCGAATTTTGTGCCCTTGGGATAGTGCTGCCCATTTAAGACTAGTGCTTCGCTGGCGTAGCGATGGAAGAAAGGCAGGGGTGATTCAAACCGGAACATCTCCTGCACCGCCATCTGGATGTGCCCTGGTTCCTGGCGCAGCAGGCGCATTTGTTCGGGATAAGACACCAGTGTGTGCATGCCGCTACCGAGAACATCAATTGTCGATCCGTGACCCGCGGCGAGAATGAGCATGCAGGTTGAGATGAGTTCTGACTCGCTCATTTCACCAGCATCCTGAGCCGCGACGAGTGAGCTAATCAGATCCTCTTGAGGTTTCTTCCTTCGTTCTGTAATGAGGTCAGACAAATAGAAGTAGAACTCAGTAGTGGCATTTTCTGCGAGTATTTTGTGTGCCTGTGTGCGCCCAACATCAAAAAATTGCACGATATTCTCTGACCATATTCGTAACTGTGGGCAGTCTTTATCGGGAACCCCAAGCAAGTGACCAATGATGTGACCAGGCACATGCGAGGCGAGGTCTGCAACAAAATCAAATTCTTTTTGTTGCAGCAATTGATCGAGTAAACGGTCTACGTAAGTTTCGATCATCCCGCGCTGTTGTTCTATGAAACGCCGCGATAACGCGCGAAGGACGATGACTCGAAGGCGAAAATGTGTGGCGCCATCGCGTTCCAGCAGGCTAAATTGAACAAACCGCTCATGATTGGGCATGTCGTGCCAACCTCTTGCTCGCTGTTGTGCTTTCACATAGTTCGGGTCCATAAATGCGTCAAGCGACCTGACCAGGGTCGGGTTTCGAGCGGCGCCCTCCACGTCAACATAACGCGATAACAAATAGGCCTGTGCGCCTTCATAAAAATAGGGTTCATCCAGCTGACGAAGGTCTGCGTAGAACTTGTACGGGTTGATCGCGAAGGCTTCAGATTGTGGTTCAAACAATGAAAGGGTTCCAATTTAGGGGCGAGAATATGGCCACCGGCAAAGATAAACACGGTTTGTCGATAGAGTCACCATTATCATTAAAACTGTCATCTTTATCATCACGAGCAGGTCTGGCCATGGATGACTTGATTGCGCCCCCAGTCAGGGTAGCATTGGTCGGGATGGAAGGTTTATTCAAATGACAGAAGTTTTGCAGTTCCTGATTGAACATGGCTACTTGGTGCTGTTCGCCTGGATCGCGCTTGATCAGGCGGGATTGCCTTTACCCACGTTACCTTTGCTGCTGGCCGCCGGGGCACTCGCCGGTACCGGGGAACTCAGTCTTTTGGGGATCTTCGTTGTCTGCACACTAGCAACAGTGCCTATTGATCTGTTTTGGTTCTGGCTTGGGCGACTGCGTGGCGTTCGGGTACTACATCTTCTTTGCATTTTGTCGCTGGAACCAGACTATTGCGTCCGAGACACAGAAGCGCTGTTCAAAAAGCTGGGGCCTTTGTCGGTGGTCCTGGCAAAATTTGTTCCTGGTCTACAGACCCTCGCACCGCCAATGTCGGGTCTTACGGGAATGAGTATCGTTGTCTTTTTTATTCTTGACCTAATTGGTACCTTGGCGTGGGTCGCATCTATTGTGCTGGTCGGGTTCTATTTTCATTCTGAGCTTGAACTGATGGCCCAAAAGGCGGCGGAGGCCGGTCTGATTGCAGGTCTGTTTTTTGCGGGAATTATCGCCGCGTATTTTGTCTACAAGATTGTTACTCAGCAGCGATTTTTACGTTCGCTGCGAATGAGGAGGTTAACACCTGAAGACGTTCAGCAACGCATCGATGAGGGGGATGATTTCCACATCCTGGATCTACGACATGACTATGATTTTGATGCATATCCACATCTTTTGCCTGGTGCGCTGCGTGTGCCGATGGAGTCAATTGATCGACATAATGGGAGTATCCCCAAGGACAGCGACATTGTCCTTTACTGCAGCTGACCTAACGAAGCCTCGAGCGCCCGTGTGGCACTCAAGTTAAAGCGGCTTGGAATCTCCAGAGTTTACCCTATGGAAGGCGGTATTGAGGCCTGGACCAAGGCAGGCTACGAAACCGAGATAGTTGGGCGTCAGGAGACCAGCCTTGAGTGAGACAAACATTAAGCCGTTCCTTTTGAGCAACATCCATGATTCTATTGGTCACTCGCTGGGTGTCAGTGATTGGGTCGACATCGACCAGGTCCAGGTGAATGTCTTTGGCGAAGTGACTCGATGGGCCAAGCCTGGACACTGCGATCCTGAGTATGGAAAGACCACGCCCTATGGTGGAACGCTGATTCATGGCTTCCACATGATTGCGCTATGTTCGTATTTTTTTGAGAGTGCGGGTCTGCGCCCCATCGACGGCGCTTATTCCCTGAATTATGGCCTTGATAAAGTACGGGTTCTCAAGCCTGTGGTGATTGGGGATGGCGTTCGACTTCGATCCCATGTGTCCCTGCTGAACGCAGTGGACAAGGGTAATGGAGAAAGACTGTTGACCACCACTCACCAGGTCGAGGTTGAAGGTAAGCCTGATTATGCGCTCTACGCTGAATACCTGAGTTACTGGTACCCCAAATAGATGTTCATGACTTAAAATTATCCAGAGTTCACTGCGTGCCAGTAGCGATGGTTATTTATCCCTGGAGAAAGATATCAAGAAGAGACCAATTACCGGGCCGTAGCTTATATGTTTCGTGTGCTTTTATGTGAAGCCTGTCCAGCCAATGTGCCCAGGTTCTTTTCTAACCACTTGATTTTAGAAATTCGCATTGCTGTAGATTGGGCAGTCGGATCAACACAACCCGCGTCAAACTCTTCAATCCATTGAAAGTTCATGCCTCTTTCCCAGCAGAATTCCATTTCAGCAGTAGATTGTGTGCCGCTATAAGTAGAACAACCTGTGGTCAGTGCGATGAGCAGGAAAGCCAGGATAGTCTTGTACATGTTGTTCTTCCTTTTACATATTTGGTTTATGGGAAGAGATTGTAAGGGTGTCTTGTAAACGCCGGTTGACGCCAATGTGCACTAATGTAACGGAATGTGACCTGATCTAACATTTCCAGGGTGTACTGGCACCTAATAGCAAATATCGTATCAACGTAATACCTGCTAAGCGTGGCAAGGGCTGCACCAAGAAAAGCTCGCGCGGTCTAGCTTTTATCTGAAGTTAATATCAGCTCAATTCTGATCATGACTCTGTTAAAAGCGGTGTAACTTCTCTGCTAATTCCCCACGTTACTGTAGGAAATTGCCTGTAGCGATCAAACCTTACTTGATGATTTCTCTGAAAAGGGCGTTAGTCCATCCTACATTGACAAATAAGTGGTCGCGACTCAGGTTGAGGGTCAGATTTCCTTGCCGTCAAACCGGGTAGCGACATGACCCTGCAGGTTGAACTCGTAGACGCCGTCCCTTGCGAGCATCGCCTCGGTGTGTTCACGCAGCATGTAGTCCCAGCCGGTGTGGGGGAAGATATAAAACCGGTCGTTTTCAATCGCGTCAAATACCTGTGCAGCCAATTCCTTGGGAGATTTGCTTTGCGCGAGCAAGTCTCCGATACCAAGACCCTGGCCTGATGGATTGACCTCGCTCGTCAGATCGCCCGGTCTGTTTCTTTCGGCATCACCGATTTTCGTGTTGACCCAACCCGGGCAAAGCACTGAAGCCCCGATGTTGCTCCCGGCGGTTTGGAGATCCTGTGCCAGTGCCTCACTCAGGGTGACGACGCCGTATTTGCTTACGCCGTAGGGCCCACCGCCGGGTAGAAACGCTGCTATCGAGGCTGTGTTGACGACATGGCCTTCTTCACCATGGGCAATCATGTGCGGCAGGAAAGTTTGAACACCGTTTAAAACTCCGTAAAAGTTAACCCCCATGACCCAGGACCAGTCTGCATCAGGCAAATCCCATATAGGCGTTGCGCCGCCGAAGTTAACGACACCGGCGTTGTTGAATAGAAGGTGGATGTTACCGAACTCTTCTGTTGCGTCGGCCAGTAACTTTTCGATAGCGGTTTTTTGTCGAGTATCTGTCATCACGCCAAGGACCTGGCACTGTCTTTCCTCGAAATGTTGTACTGCCACCTCAAGCGCTGATGCTTCAATGTCAGCGAGAACAACATTCATTTGTCTGTCGGCGGCGGCGTTGGCAAGTGCGAAACCAATGCCGCTAGCGCCGCCCGTGATAACGGCAGTCTTACCTTCGAATGATTTCATCTATATCCCCTATTAGCGCTCATCGACTCTCTCACCATCCTGACCGAAAGTATCAGGATGGCAAAGCTGTGTCATCTGTCGTTGTTCTGTAATGACTGGGGTATTGTAAGGATGGGTTGCCTCGACAGGTCGCTCGCGTTTCAAGTCGACTCAAGAGCCGCCCCTAAGAAAAGTTGAGGCCACTTAGGCTTCCCTCTTCTCGCCATTCTCGAATCAATTGAAAAAAGGCTTCCGGGCCGGCCCCGTACTGACTCGCACCCAACGAGCTCTTGTTGCCGGGCTTGCCCTCGTTGTTGTAGTAGCCGGGAGTGCAGTCCTCTAGGAATTGTTGATTGATCACCGCCATCGATTCCATGGTTGCGACCCAGTCATTTTCCGCCTCTTCAGACGCCTCAAGACTGTGGTAGTTGTTGTTGTCGGCATGAGCAACCATATGCGCGATGTGGGTGCTCTGTTCGTCCAGCATATGCGGGAAGTTCGCCGTGAAGCCGCCCTGGACGACGCCCATGAAGAAGCAGTTAGGGAAGCCGTTGGTCTGGAAGCCGTGCAAGGTTCTCATGCCGTCTGACCACTTGTCCGATAGCGATACCCCGCCTCTACCTGTGATGTCGTAGCCTGCCCTTTGTGTGTAGTCCGTGCCCACTTCAAATCCCGTGGCGAAAATGAGGCAGTCGAGCTCGTACTCGATGCCATCGACCATGACACCCTTAGCGGTAATCTCTTGTACGCCTTTACCGTCTGTGTCTACCAGCGTCACGTTATCCTGGTTAAAGGCCTTCAAGTAATCGTCGTGGAAACAGGGGCGTTTACAAAACTGGCGATACCAGGGCTTCAGTGCCTCGGCCGTTTTTGAGTCCTCGACCACGCTATCGACGCGCGCGCGAATCTGCTCCATCTTCTCGAAATCCGCAAGCTCTACGCGAGCCATCATCTCTTCTGGCGTTAGACTCGTCTCGCTTGCTCGGCTCGCGTTGAACATACTCAACTTGCGAATGATGTCGGTCCACCCGTCGTTGACCAGGTCTTCCTCTTGCTGTCCTCCGGTCACCAGAATATTGAAATTGGTCATCCTGTTTTTTTGCCAACCTTTATTGAGGGAGTTTGCCCATTCCGGATCGGTTGGTCGGTTGCCTCTAACGTCGATTGAGCTGGGCGTGCGTTGAAAAACGGTTAGAGATTTAGAGGCCTCCGCGAGATGAGGAATGCATTGAACCGCTGTGGCTCCCGTCCCGATAATTCCGATCTTCTTGTCTTTGAGGCGAGTTAGCCCGCCCTCGGTATCGCCGCCGGTGTATTCATAGTCCCAGCGGCTGGTGTGGAAAGTATGGCCCTCAAAATCTTCTATCCCTTTGATAGCAGGAAGTTTTGGCCTGTTTAGTGGTCCGTTTGACATGCAGACATACCGAGCCCGCAGTGAGTCACCCTTGTTAGTGGTAAGGTTCCATTCTTTATCATGGTCGTTCCAGGACATTCCGGTCACTTCTGTTTGAAACAGCGCATTCTCGTAAAGGTTGTATTGCTCTGCGATTGCTCGGCTGTGCGCCAGCATTTCTGGAGCGTGGGTGTACTTTTCCTTGGGAACATAGTTCAGTTCCTCGAGCAGTGGCAGGTAGATGTAGGACTCGATGTCGCACTGGGCTCCCGGGTACCGGTTCCAGTACCAGGTGCCACCAAAATCACCGCCTTTCTCGATGATCCTTACATCGGTCAGCCCCGCCTCCTGTAGCCTGGCCCCGGCTAAAAGCCCCCCAAAACCGCCGCCAATGATGGCGATTTCAACAAAGTCAGATATCGGTGCTCTTGGTTCGCCGGTAACGTAGGGGTCAGTGACGAAGTGCGAAAACCTCCCTGTCACCTCTTGATACTGCTCGTTGCCGTCGACTCTGAGGCGCTTATCTCTTTCTACTCGATACTTGTCTCGCAGTTGTTTGGCATCAAAGTTTAAGCTTTCTTTGTTGGCGCTCATTGTTTCCCCTTTATGGATGCTGACCGGTTAATTTGACGTTTTTACATATGTTTTTCAAGTAGGGTGATCGCGTTGAATAGATAAGCTACTTGATCAGGGCTTTAAAATGAACCCTAGAACCTACTCGGGTTTGCCGTAAACCAAAAGAACATTACCCTTCATGTGGCCAGCGAAATTGTATCCGGAATTTACATACAGCCGGCCTTCGAATGGCAGAGGCGCTGTGCCACCATCCATAGAGCCACCTGTTGCAGTGCTACCCGAAACGGTCGTTACCGGCGCAGTCGTATCAATTTTTCGGAGTACCTTACCAGTCGCTGCATCATGTATGCGCAAGTAACCATCCAGTGCCCCGGCGAAAACCAATGATGGTGTGGCCGTAATCGCAGCGCCAATCCCTGGGTCACAGAATTTGCGGCCGTTACATTCATTGGCCATCGGTGCTCGCCAGAGAAAGCTGCCATCGTCGACGCTAATTGCGAACAGGCCGGGAGCTGCGGGAACAGTGTGAGTTTGGTAGTCGAAGACGTCAGAATTGGGAATAAATGCACGTCCGTGGCTCACGGCGATGCCAAAATGAATACCGCCGCTTAAGCCGCCGCGCCCGATGCGAACCTGCCAGAGCAGCTTGCCTGAATCTGGGTCAACGGCGTGCACCTTTCCGGATTTTTGAGCCGCTAACAATATGTCCTGCCCTGCCTGATCAACGGCCAGCACAATGGATGCACCAAAGTCATGGTCCGGGCCATCTTCTGTCGGGCAGTTCGCCCGTTTTTCTCCAAACGAACAGGCTGTATTCCAGGCGTCGCCCACTGTCGCCTGATAGTGCCACTTGATCTCGCCTGACTTCAGGTCCATGGCTAGAATGGCATCACTGGTCAGCGTCGCCGGTGAGGAATAATTTTCGCCGGTTCCGACATAGAGCACTCGCCGTTTACGGTCGATGGTCGGGCTGTTCCAGATAGGAGCGCCTGAGGGACCATAGTTTTGTGCGCCCGCTGAATTTATTTGTTGTGGGGCAGGCGTCGACGCTATCGTATAAGTTTGCCAGATACGTTTTCCTGTCAAGACATCGAGCGCTAACACCGAGCCTCGAAACTTGCAGCATTCGTACTCATCAAATCTTGCTGAAACGACTTCCAATGACGAAACCGGCACATAGACAAGACCTTCAAATACTGTAGGCGTCCCGGTAATGGTTGCTGCTGGATGTTCATCGGCGCGAAGTCGCCAGAGTGCTTTACCGCTTTCGGCACCAACCGCGTAAACACGTCCCAGAACATCACCGAAGACTACAATTCTCTGGCTCTGGCTCGAACCGGTGGCCACTTCTGCGAACACAATGCCGGTTCTGACTTCGGCGGCGGCCTCAAACGTCCAGCGGACACAGCCTGTTTGCGCATCCAAAGCATAGACGTGCCCGGACTGGCTTCCGACAAACACTGCGCCACCGGCAATGAGTGGATGCGAGCGTGCGCGCTGTGTATTTTGAAATTCGAAAGCCCATTTCAGTTCGAGTCTTGGAATATCTTTCGGTCCCAAGTCAGCGGTGGTTTCACTGACTTCACGTGTGTTACCCCATGTTAAACCCCAGTTAGGCGCGCTTATCGCGCGCGACCAGTCGAATTTTTTTGATGCCCCGGTGCAAACAGGTGCAGCATATCCAGCAACGATGCTCCCCAATTCGCGCCGTGTTAGGAACTCAGCGATGAGTTTTTTGTCTTCATCGGCTAACGCAGCTGCCTGCGTGCGCATTAGGCCTTCGGTCAGTGTTTTGTAGATCACTTCGGGAGGAAGGAAGCTAAGCATCTGCTGAGCAGGCGCCCGGGCAACACCGCCGTTGTGACAGGTTGCACAATGAGCGTCGTAAACCATTTGTCCGCGGGGTTTCGCGTCATGGATTGGGGCGCTACCACTATTGACCTCAGCACTGTATGCAGACAAGCAGATCAGATTGATGAAGACAGCTAGTGAGACCTGAAAAGCCCCAGAATGAAGAAAATAGCGCAAGGTTTTTCTCATAAGTTTCTTACGCGTGGAGCCTAATGGGCCCTGTTCATCTTTAAAGTTTTCGCGACCGCGAAATCGGACATGCCGTCGTGATCTGCCAGGCGGCTACTCCGCCTTCTTCGGCTTCTTGTGCTTATCGAAGATTTCTTTCATCAGAGCGCCACCCTCCAGGTTTACTGCTGCACCGTTCTCATTGACGATGCGCCAGTGAGAGTGTCCGAGTTGCTGCAGGCTCATAGCAGCCTGCAGTGACGAATACAGTCCCTGCGCTTCTTCGGCCTGGTTGACAGACTGCTTGGCTAGCTTCAGCCCCATCATCGGGCGGCGTGCGATATTTTCGGCCATGGCCATGGTGAAATCGGTCAGTTCCTCGCGGCTTACCACGTGGTTTACCATCCCGAGTGATTTGGCTTCATCGGCCATGATCACTTCGCCCGTGAACAACATTTCCTTGGCTTTACGTGTTCCAAATTCCCAGGGATGGGCAAAGTACTCAACGCCATTGACGCCGAGGGCGACCACGGGGTCAGTAAACTTGGTGTCGTCGGCAGCAATAATGATATCAAACGGCCACACCAGCATTAGTCCGCCGGCAATAACCCAGCCCTGAACCTCCACCATGGTCGGCTTCGGAATATTGCGCCAGCGCCAGCAGTAGCCAAGGAAGAATTCCTGTTCGAACCCCCAGTGTTGCTCTGCGCCTTCGCCCTGAGAAATGGACCAGGTACCCTGGGTGTCATACTCCTTGAGATCCAGGTTGCCGGGTCCGGCATGACCGCTTGAAAAATGGTCCCCATCAGCCGCGATCACTATGACCTTGATGGCATCATCCTGGGCGGCTTTGTCCAGCGCATCATTGAATTCGGACAGCAGCTCCAGTGTCTGGGCGTTGCGTTTTTCCGGCATCGCAAGCGTGACCCGGGCAATGCCAGTGTCTGTAGTTTCGTATCTTATGGTTGCGTATTCTGTGGTCATTGATTCGCCCTGAAGGTCAATTTATCAACTAGGCAAGTTAGCAGTTGAACGAGTGTCAATCAAACTCGGTAAAAGTCCAAAAAACAGGCACTTTGTGGATTGTGATTTGGGTCACTTCAATGAGATCTTTGGTGGTTTGAGCGAGGTGCTGGCAGACTCGTGAAACCGGGTTCCTCGCCCTGACGGGTCTCTTTTTCGGTTAGTAGGTCCCATGCCAAGTGTCGGTCAACAAAACCGAGTTATTAGTGGACGGAGCAGGCCGCGTGCGGATGGAACGCCGGGGTGGAATCCGCGGATAGTTTACTAATCTTTCTACCGTTTCTGGTTCTGCTTCTCTAGCGTTTTTTGGAATTCATGAAGTGGTTCGGTTTTGCGGATCGGTAAACTGTCGACTGATTCGGAAAAATCCAACTACCGATGATATCCTCGCATCTTCAGGAGAGGCAGATATGAAATATCGAATTTTAGGTAAAAGCGGTCTTAGAGTATCCGAGCTCGCGCTCGGCGCGATGACATTTGGCACTGAAACAGGAATCGGTGTTGATAAGGATGAAAGCCGTCAGGTCTACGATGCCTATCGCGAAGCGGGCGGTAACTTTATCGATACGGCGAATGTCTACAATGCCGGAACTAGCGAAACGTTCCTTGGTGAGTTCATGAAAAATGAACGTGAGCGAATTGTCCTTGCCACTAAATACACAGGCGGCATGCGATCAAGGGATGTTAACGCAGTTGGTAATTCTCGAAAGAACATGATGGAGTCTGTGCATGCCAGTCTGAAGCGATTGCAGACTGACTATATCGACCTGTACTGGGTGCATGCGTGGGACCCGATAACACCTTCGGAAGAATTGATGCGCGGTCTGGATGATTTGGTTAGCCAGGGTAAGGTTTTATATATCGGCGTATCTGACACGCCTGCCTGGGTGGTTTCTCGATCTAACACGATTGCCGAGTTACGCGGCTGGTCGCAATTCATTGCATTGCAAATTCGATACAGCCTGATCGACAGAACGGTTGAGCGTGAATTGTTACCCATGGCACGTGCATTAGACCTGGCAGTCACGCCGTGGGGAATTGTTGGATCTGGCATGCTTAGCGGTAAATACAATATCGATCCCAATGCGGCTGGACGGGGCCAACGAAATCAGGCGATGATCAACGATCGATCGCTTTTAATTGCCAGGACCGTCATGGACATTGCTGGCGAGATTGGTTGTTCGGCAACTCAGGTTGCGATCAAGTGGGTGCAGCAGGGGCCAGCGAACATCATCCCGCTGGTTGGCGCTCGAACGCTCAAACAATGGCAGGAAAATCTTGGTTGCCTTGAACTGGAACTTCCCGAAGAAGCAATTGAGCGTTTGAACAAAATCAGCCAGATTTCTCCCGGGTTCCCTCACGATATGTTGTCTTCACAACAACCCAATAAAATCGAAAACCATCGACGTTTAACTTCTGGCGGGTATCTGGATTGAGATAAATGGCGTCGGAGTAAAAATCACATTTGCCATTTTGGGGGTGGAGTAAAGTGCCACAGTAAATGTGCTAGATGGCCAGTTTTACTTTGACCCTTTACTCTACTGCCATATTGAGCTGGGCCAGCTAAAATTGATGCCGGGATTTTAGATACAATTTACCCGTTGGTGAAGGGGTTATAACCAGCTCGTGTTTGGGCCGCTTCTATATTCAGGCAGAAATGATTAATTTCGCTAAAGACCTCAAGAAAGTCCTGGGTTTGCAGACTTAGGTCAATATCACCTGTCTTCGGATCAGGTTGACTGAGCATTAGTTTGATCAGCAAATTATTAAGAATATGTTGGATCTCCGCATCTGAACTCAAGGGCAGTTGCTTAAGGTGTGAAATGTCGCCGGGTAAAATATTTTGGAACCCGATATAAAAGCTTTGGTCATGTTTTTTAATCGGTAACATAACCAATCGATTCATGAAGGTGGTGCCATCACTTCGATAATTTGCAATATCGATGCAGATGGCTTCTTCTGCACTAAAAGATGAGCGCATGCAGTCAACCGCTTTCGAATCCGTGGCTTCGCCTTGTAGGAAAGACAGATTTCTGCCGAGCACTTCATCACTGGTATAGCCGACGTTGTCATAAAACTTACGATTCGCATAAATACAGGGTTGTTCTGCATCGTTGATATCCACCACGGTTAGGCAATCTTGGAAAGCATCACCAACCTGTATTATTTTGTCTAGAGCTGTACTGCTTGAATTCATTTCTTCTGTTGTCACCTCTACGCCAAACGGGCTTACTTAATTGAGCTCTAATCACTTCATCGAGAAAGAAAAACACCGGGCCGGTGCATGATACTAAATTAGACATCCCGTTGCGGCAATGACCCAATCCGGAACGGAAGAAAATTCCTGATTTTGATTTACTGGCGGTGTTGGGCGACCCAAGTGACAGCAGTAGATTTAACCCTGCAATTTGACCGGGCTATGATCATAAATCTGAAAAGGGCGTTAATCCATCGTTCAGTCGGTGGGGAATAGAAGATATAGACGCCCCACCTTTACCCGAGAGCTACCATCAATGATGGATATCTCAATGTGGTACGTTGTAC
>ENA-OREN01000546-OREN01000546.1-marine-metagenome-genome-assembly--contig:-NODE-546-length-53178-cov-5.279015_pt1 | contig 53178 bp, 51 predicted proteins | sample MGYA00248624_ERZ508555 | MGnify/ENA primary metagenome ERZ508555 (study PRJEB26222, sample SAMN06267773) | marine metagenome | isolation source: Saanich Inlet, British Columbia, Canada | place... | reverse complement strand
TTAGAAATTATCCTGATAGCTCTGCTTCTCGTTTAGCTGAAGAAAAACTTAATTCTATAAAATAAATGAATCTAAAAGAAACTCTTAAAATTACAGAGATTTTTTCTTCAATTCAGGGAGAATCATCAAGAGTAGGTTTGCCGACAACATTTATTAGGCTTACTGGATGTCCACTTAGATGCCACTATTGTGATACAAGTTATGCTTTTACAGGCGGCGAAAGAATAACTTTTGATCAAATATTTACACAGGTAAAAAATTTGGGAAATATAAATATTTGTGTCACAGGAGGAGAGCCTTTAGCACAAAATAACACAAAGTCTTTTCTTAGGAGGCTTGCAGATTCTCAATATCATGTAAGTATTGAAACGAGTGGTGCTATTTGCATTGATTGTATAGACCCTAGAGTAAAAATTGTGATGGACATCAAAACTCCAGATTCAGGCGAAGTTTCTAAAAATAACTGGAGTAATATTTCTTTAATGAAACCTACGGATGAGTTTAAATTTGTTATATGCAGTGATGAAGATTACCAATGGTCTAAAACCATCTTAAAAAAATACACTCTTCATAAAAAATCAAGTGTCCTATTTTCTCCTTGTTCCGATAGTATAAAGGCCAGTCATCTAGCTAATTTAATATTAAAAGATAGGTTAAAGGTTAGATTTCAGATGCAACTTCATAAGATTTTATGGGGCAATGAACCAGGAAGATAAATTATGGACAAATCAATTGTATTATTGTCAGGTGGGATGGATTCAGCCACTGCTCTTTCTATCGCAAAAAGAAAAAAATTATCTTGTTATGCTTTAACTATGGATTATGGGCAAAAGCATTCCATAGAAATAGAAAAAGCAAAATTAATAGCAGAACATTTTCAAGTTGTTGAACATAAGATTATTGAAATAGATCTAACAGTCTTTGGCGGATCTGCGTTAACAGATAAGAATATAAATATTCCTGAACATGAATCTCAAGGCATACCAGTCACTTATGTTCCAGCTAGAAATACCATCTTTTTTTCATTAGCACTTGCTTGGGCAGAAGTTATTCAAGCTAATAGTATTTATTCAGGAGTAAATGCTATAGATTACTCAGGCTATCCTGACTGTAGACCTGAATATATAAAAGCAATGCAAGCCTTAGTAAATCTCGCAACAAAAGCAACTGTTGAGGGCAGTTCAATTGCTATTGAGGCACCATTATTAGATATGAATAAAATGGATATTATTAAAAAGGGCATAGAAAATAATGTTGATTTTTCTAAAACAGTTTCTTGTTATCAGCTGAGTAAACACTCAAAATCATGTGGTGTTTGTGATTCATGCAGAATAAGGTTAAAGGCATTCGAAGAATTAAATCTGATTGATCAGATTGAATATGTCTAAATGACTGTTTTATTTGGCAAGGTTAGGTTATCATTTTTTTTAAATTTTCACTTGGGGCGTTAGCTCAGTGGTAGAGCAGTTGGCTTTTAACCAATTGGTCGAAGGTTCAAATCCTTCACGCCCCACCATTTGAATCGATATGAAAAAAAATATTAAGAAATACTGGATTTTTTCATCAACGATATCAATATTCTTTTTTATTCTTTTAATACTTATTTTAATCAATCGTTAACGTATATGTCTAAAAGTACAATTGAATTAAATCAACACTTATACAACTATCTTTTATCTGTTTCTCTCAATGAATCAAAAGTTTTAAGAGATCTCAGAAAAACAACTTCAACTCTTCCCAATTCAAGAATGCAAATAGCTCCTGATCAAGGACAATTTATGGCCTTATTATTAAAAATCATGGGAGCTAAAAATTTGATAGAAGTTGGTACATATACTGGTTATAGTACGTTAGTTTGTGCTCAAGCCTTGGAAGAAGGTAAGATTATAACAATCGATAGAGATGAGGTTAGCACTAAGGTAGCTCAGAAATATTGGAGAGATGCAAAAATCCAACACTTGATTGATTTAAAAATTGGAGATGCGAGAGAAATCCTAGAGGCAATGCAGGATGATCTATCTATAAAAGGTTGTATTGATTTTGTTTTCATTGATGCTGATAAATCTAACTACCTCAATTATTATGAACTTACACTAAATTTACTAAGAAAAAATGGCATTATTTTATTCGATAATGTTCTTTGGGATGGTGCAGTTGCTGATGACTCTTTTCAGGATGAAGACACAATAGCCTTGAGAAAACTTAATGAATTTCTTTTGCAGGATGATAGGGTAGAGATAAGTATGATAGCTATTGGAGATGGTCTTACTATCGTAAGAAAAAAAACTTTATGAATGATTCAGTTAATATTTTTGGAGAACCACTTAAAGGGTGCAGTAAATCTCCTATGACAGGATTTTTTAGAAATGGATGTTGTGATACATCAAATGAAGATTATGGAAGTCATACTGTATGTATATTAGCTACTAAAAACTTCTTAGATTTTAGTGCTTCAGTAGGCAATGACCTATCAACACCAATGCCTGCAGCTGGTTTTACTGGTTTAAATCCTGGTGACCAATGGTGTTTATGTGCACCAAGGTGGCAAGAAGCACTTGAGGCTAATTCAGCACCAAAAGTTATTTTAACCTCGACACATATTGGAGCACTCGATTATATTGATATTGAGGATCTTAAGAAGTTTGCCGTGGATCTTAATTAATAAAGATTATGAAGAGTATAAGATATTTTTTATTAATTCTTGTACTGCAGGGTTGTTCTTTTTTAGATACTAAATCCTATAAAGACCAAACAGAAAGACTTAATTCTCTTTCAGTAAAAAATAAAATAATCGCAGAAGATTTGGTGAACTTTATTAAAAATTCAGATGAGCGATATTTTACAAGATCAAATATTATTAATAAGGGCGTTCAATCAAATCAAAATTTTACAACAATTACAGAATATTCTGATTTTGATGTAAGAGTCTCAAGAGGGGATCAGATAGAAAAAATTGGCAGAATGATTTCAGAAGGTAAATTAACATCACCGGGTAGAGGAGAGAAAAGAAAATTAGTTTGGGGAAGATTTTATTCTATAGATGTTCACCCCAAGACACCTTTAGTGGGTATGCTACATGCCACTCTTGTCCTCCAGTTTTTTGAAGATGGATCGATAGTCACTGGTGGTTGGCTGGATGTGATGCCTGGAACAAGAGTAGAAGAAGACATGAGTTATTTGAAAAAAGTTACAGATGAATTTTTTGAAAAGAATCAAGCCAGTCCTGATCTATATCGACGACTTGTTTGTAAAGGAACTGAGGAAACTATAGCAACATTCAGAAGAAAGCCTTCTTGTTCAGGAGTAAGCTTTTATGGTCCACCAGTTTTTAGAGAAAGTGGCGAGCAGAGTTATCATTTTATAAAAGGTATGTTTGAAGAATTTGTTGATGCTTATTTTGATACAGTAGAAAAAAGAATCAATGAACCTTATACTGAGAATGATATTATTGCACAGGATTTAATGAGAAAAAGTTGGTTGATAGACCAGTTATTTTCAGATCCTTTTGCTAGTAAAATTGTCCCGTTTGAGGTCTGGGGAACTGCAAATCTTCCTCCTGAAATTAAATTTTAAAGGATGAAAATGGATAAACAACAAATACAAGATGATCCCAATCGTTTTTTTTGGTACTTCGTCTATCTAGTCATTACTGTTATTTCAGCTCTACCACTGTTTGGATTAAGAGTTAATGATTTAGGCATCAATTACATGTTTTTATTAATTATCCATGAGTTCGCTGGATTTCTTTTCTTTGGTCATACTTTTTTTTCTAATATATGGGCGATGCAAATTCGTTTTAATCAATCAAAAGAAGTGGGTATATGGGCTAGGGGTTTTTTAAGAAAATTAGCTTTATCAATAACAATGACAACCTCAATAATAATACCAGTAGCAGGTTTAATGCTTATGGAATCCTGGGGAGGCCTACATAATGCGCCTTGGGCTTGGAATGCCTATTTTGCATTTTGGGCCATGGCTGCTATAAGTATTACACCTGATATTATTCGATATGGACGAAATAGAAATTCTAGTGATCCAAAGCATGGCATGGTATCCGGTGCGATAAGAGGTAATATAGGAACAGTACTGACGATTTATATTATTTGCTGCATGGTGCTCAAAATTGCTTGGATAACACCATTTCCGAATCTATTTATTGATTAATTTCCATTGCCTTCGTGTTTGCAGAGGCTTGAGCTAGACCATCTTTAATATTTTTTTGTTGCGATATTGGCTCATATAAAGGACCTTTATCCTCTGTAAAAATGTCCAGCGGTTCGATAATATGATGCCCGTCAATTGCACAAAATCTTGTGATAGAATATCTTTCCCAAGATACAGGTGGAACCCGATGGGGAGTGGCTTTTATAAGACCATTTGTTAATACTTCTAGCATATCGCCAAGCATTACAATTATTTCATAGCGACTGCAATCAGCATTGCGCCAATCACCGGAACGACTCTGTAGTTGAGCTCCGTGTTCAGACTGTGTCAGAAGTGTGAATACCTCATAATCTGTATGAGCACTGATACCAAAAAGATTGTCTTCTGGTATTCCATCAACAGCTGGATAATAGATCATTCTCATCGTTGAAGGGGACCTATCAGTCATTTTTGATTTTATGTATTCATTTTTTATACCTAGAGTTCTTTCAATAGCTGTAACCAATTTTTTTTCAACTTTTGAGAACTCTAGAAAATAATCATAAACAGCTTGTCTAAAGAGAGGCATTTTAGGAGGCCATAAATTAGGCCCATAGTTCCAGTATTCTTTATCTATTTCTTCAATTTCATAACACATATCAAATGCGGAACAAGTAGCTTTAGTCCCAGCTGAATAGGCTGGTTCTTCGCCACATGGTGACCAACCTCTGCTGGATTCAGAATTACGATAATGTGATAACTGTTTTTTTGGATCATCTTCACTCATAGAATGAAATAACTTAGACTGATCATAAGCAGAATCTATCACTGCATGTTCAATACCATGATCCACAAGTAAGAAGTAGCAGTCTTCTATCATTGCATCTCTAAGATTCTTTAATTCAGCTGAGCCAGTTTCTTTATCTTCTGAGAGAACATTTTTCAAACTTATTTTTTTCATATCAAACTTAAATAGTACAATAGGAGAGTCGTAATAATTTTAACTTAATAGTCGAATATATCTAGAGGATGTAATAGAAAAATATGGATCAAAGTATTAAAGCTATTGAAGATGAACTGAATAGATCTTTAGAGATTGAATACATTAAGATTGAAGATCAAGGACATTTACATAAGGGCCATAAAGCTGCAAATGAAGGATTAATGCACATCAAAGCATGCATTGTATCGAATGATTTTTTAGGTCTAAACTCGATCAAAAGACATCAAAAAGTTTATGATATTCTGTCAATATTTCTAAAAAAAAGACTCCATGCACTTAGTTTAGAGACTTATTCAGTAGAAGAATATAATCAAAGAGATTAAATTATTTTATTTCACAGCAATGATTCCTGCATGATCCTTTCCATAGTCAGAACTTGCTCTTGCAGGTCCAAAATACTTTGAAGTGAGTATCTCGAATCCAGCTGTTTTACATTCTCTCGCAAGAGTATCTGGATCTAGACAATTCATATGTGGTGTCATCCCTTTAGGTAATCTAGGTATTGGTAAGCAATCAAGAACGTTATCAATAAAACCTGGAAATGGATCTCCAGCTTCTAATTTTTTTTCAAATTCTGGCAAATAGTTTTTCCAAGGGCCGGAAAAACATGTATCTGTAATTAAATAAATCTTTCCTCCAGGTTTTAGCCACTGATACATATTTCTTAACGTATCAATTAATTCATCAGGTGTTAAAAAATGCAAACAACGAGAGCAATGAATGGTTATAAAAGATTCATTCTTAAAATCTATATTGGGTAATGTGCCTTCTTTCGTTGTAAGATTTTCTTTTAGTGCATCAGGTGTCTCTTTTAATAGAATATCCAAATGAGCTTGATCCATATCTGATGCCAAGATTTTTGTTCCTCTTTTAAGTGCTGCAATTGATGCAATTCCATAGGCACAACCAACATCTAATGAAATTCCGTCTAATTTTGATGATTCCTCAACAAAAGATTTTGAAATATCATTCAGATCTTGTTCCATAAAACCTCTACCATTCAGGCAAGGAATAAGACCTGGAATATATGCTTTAGGTTTAACTTGTTTACCAGTCAACTTAGAGACTAAATTGTATAATATAGGTCCAATGAAGCTTAATCTTCTTTTTAAACTAACCTTATATTCTTTGTTTTCATCATCCATTATTCTTCTATGAAAAGCTTCAAATTTTGGATGTATATTGTTTTCATATAACTGCATAAGAAAACGGTTAGTTATTTTATGAATTAAAGGTATCTTTAGCCATTGGTTATACAGTTCTTGCATATAAATGACTGGCGTTTTATGACTTTCTGCATAGGCAATAAATTTCCAGCCTTCCTTTTTTTTTCTAAACAGTGCATTAATTCTTGCATCACCGCCCCATGCTTTTACTGGGCCTCTCATTTTCATATCATGTCTTACCCAACCAACAGCAAATAGGTATTCATCTGATAGAGGTTTTATTTTGATGTTATAAAACCTCATTCGAATGGCCTCCATCATTCTTTTTCCTGGTATAGGTTCCCAATACTTTCTTAAATCATTCCATCCAATTTTCCAATCAGCTTGTTCTTCAGCTAAATAAAATGGATCAGGATCATCCTTGTCCCAGAGATTTTCTAGATCACCATATTTTTGTGAGTCCCAAATTTTTTCAGTATCTTTAAAGATTTGTTCTATTTCTTTTTGTAAGTTTTCCATACAGGTTTATTAATCCTTTTTGCTATACCTTATATGAAGCAGTGTGTATTTCAAAATATTGAGAAAGTTTTCCATTAAAACTAGTGTTAAGCTAACCAGTTAATCATCTATAAATTAAAGGATATTGCAATGACAGAAATTGGCATAGTGATGGAACCAGTTCCTCAATGTTCAGCCGAGATGGCATTATTAATAGAGCAAATGGGCTTTGATATGGTGTTATGCCCAGATACACAGAATCTTTCAGCAGACCCTTATGGTCAGTTATCACTTATAGCCAATGCAACATCTACACTTAAAATGGGAACAGGGGTCACTCATCCTGTTACTCGAGAAGCTGCAGTGACAGCATCAGCAATGGCTTCGTTGCAAGAGGAATCATCTGGAAGAGCAATTTGTGGAATAGGAAGAGGGGATTCATCTGCAGCACACATTGGAAAAAGGCAGGCCACCACAGAAGAGTTAAGAAATTATGTATTAACAGTACAAAGTTATTTACGAGGTGAATCTTTAGATGTTGGTACCATGAGATCACCTATTAGATGGATTGATCCTGCTATTATAAAGCCTGTACCCATAGATATTGCTTGCACAGGCCCAAAAACCATCGAAATGGCCTGTGATGTAGCTGAACGAGTTACTTTCGCTGTCGGAAGTGCTACAGAGAGAATGTCCTGGGCGATGAATACTGCACTGAAACGTATCAATCAAACAGGTAGAAAACGTGAGGAGTTTAAAATAGGTGCTTACGTTAATTTAATATGCGATCCTGATGAAAAGAAAGCTATAGCAATGGCAAGAATGTTAACAGGATTAGTCGCACATTTCACAGCAATGAAAAAAGCACCAACAGATCACTTGCCAGATAAGCAAAAGAAAATTACTACAAAGCTTCAGTCTGACTATGATATGAAAAATCATTCTAGTGAAAAAGGTGAGCATTTAGAATTGATTGATGATGAATTTATTGATTGGTTTTCTATTGCGGGACCACCTCAAAAATGCATCGATCGATTGGGAGAACTCATAGAGCTTGGATTGGATTATGTCTACCTACTTGGAGGATCTCCAGTCGCAGAACCTCGTGATGCACGATTAAGAGCTATGGTTAAGCAGACTGAAATTTTTGCAAATGAAGTTCTTCCAACATTTAAGTAGGATTAGAACTGATATTCCAATGATAGATTGATTAGACGACCTCGAGGGTCATGTAATCTAGTATCAAAACTAAAATCTGGAGCATCATAAAGCAATGGTGCTGATTCATCAAAAGCATTCATTAGATGCAGTCCTAGTTCTAATATATTGTTATCTATATCAAAAGTTTTCCTTGCTCCGATGTCAAATACCAAGAAAGAATCCACTTTATTTTCATAACCACTAGAGATAGCTGCTGTGGGTAAAGGTCTTAGGTTCTTATAACCATCTAAATATCTGGCATTAACAGAATAACGAATTCCATTATGAGATAAGCCAAAAAAAGTGTTTAATCTTAGTCGGGGTAATGAATGAGTGTGTGCATTATAATTAAATTTACCAACCCTATTAACCATATGATCTTCATGCTCACCTTCATGATCTTCCTCTTCTTCTTCATGTTCTGGTGTTAGGAATTCAAAGAGGTGGGTGGCATTTATACCTAAATCCAAAAGAATTCCATTGGCTAGTGTTTTCTTATAATCGAAACTAACGTCTATACCTTTAACTTTTGTTTTTTCTTCATTGAAGAATGTTGTGCTCACTGCTGTTATATCTCCGTATTCATTCCTTTGAATATCAGGATTATTTGAGTTCTCAATAATTTTTGCTTGAGCATCTTCGAGTTCAAGTCGGTCTTTATAATGAATATTCCATAGATCTATTGATAGAGAAGCATCATCATTAATTTCCCAAAGCAATCCCAAATTTGTATTGGTGGAAGTAGCTGGTTTTAGATTGGGGTTTCCTACCTGAATAACTCTCACAAAAAGGGAGCTAGATTGTTCAACACCATTGATAACATCTCTTACACCACCTAATGCAATTTCAGAACTATATAACTGAGCCATTGACGGAGTTGAGAATGACGTTCCGACTGAACCCCTTAACAATAAATTATCATTGGGTCTAAAATTTAGTGACAATTTTGGATCTAAAGATGAATTATTTTCTACTTTTTCATACCTGGTCGCAAAGAGAAGATCAAAACTTTTGGATAATATTTTCTCTACTTCGATGAAAATAGCTTTTTTATCCCTATCTGATGAAATATTTTTACCACCACCGAGAAATAAAAGATCGGCACCTTTGATTAAATTGCCTGTTTGGTCAAATTCCGATCTTGCTAACTCATTATATGTAACATCGAGAGACTCATTATTTAACTGTATTCCAATGGCAAGATTATTTTCATTGATTCTAGTTCTGAGGATTGCATCGAGTGATGTTAATTTCCCAGTTCTTAAGCTTTGTTCTGAACCCTTTATATATTGGATAAGATCATCTGAGTTGGATAATGGTTCAAAGATATTCCATGTTTGATTACCGTTTGAACCGCCGCTGCCTACGATTGCATTTTCCATTCTTGAATTGATGGTATCTGGTCTATTGTGAAAATTCTCATGTTTGCTGTGAGTGATTGATAACTCTAGATCAGAGTTGTCACTAATATTGAAATTAACAACACCGCTAATATGATATTGGTCAATTTTTTTAGGGGATAATGGAGAGGGGAAAGCAGAACCTAAAGGTCTGCCATACCAGGTGACTGGAACATTAAAAGGGCTTCCGCCTTGTCCTTGCTGTATCTTTCTAGACATAAAAGAAAGCGCCGGATATGAGGGGGATTGCGGGTTGTCATTTACATCAATATTGGCAGCAATTGCTTTGATTTTATAGCTTAAATTTTCATTGCTTTTCTTAAAACTTAAGTAGAATTTTTTATGATCTTCATCATTAACAATATTGAATCTGGTACCGTAGAGAAATTTGCAAAATGAACCTACTAAAACCCCTCCATTTAGTTCACAATTTGGATCTGGAACCCATTGACCAGATGTATATGCTCCCGCATAGTCACCTACTAAAATCGTATCAACCTCACTGACTTTAAATGTATTCCCTAGAGTGCTTAATCCATTTTCAGCTATTCGAGGTATGTCAGATGATGAAAGAGGGCTTCTGTTTAGAAAATTCATGGCTAATACTAGGTTTGAATTTTTAAACTCTTTACCAAAAATGATTCCCAGAGTTTCATCAGATTGATCATAGCCTGATGTTTCTTGATGCCCTAAATTTATTTTTGTTCCAGTAAACTCATCATGGGTAATGAAATTAATGACTCCTGCAACTGCATCACTGCCATAAAGAGAAGTGGCCCCTTCTTTAAGAATTTCAGTCCTATTAAGAGCAATTTCTGGAATGATATTGACATCAATATATCCTTCACCTTCGTGAGATGGAGTACCTGCAAATGTCTGTCTTTTGTTATTGAGCAAAACTAATGTCGAGGCATGATCAAGACCTCTTAGAGTAATTGCAGACATTCCTTGATCAACTCCATCAAGAGTATTGGATTGAAAGTGTGACCCTGACGAACTTGCTAGATATTTACTTATTTCACCAATGCTTGAGATATTGAGGTTGTTGAATTCAGTTTCATCTATAACCTCAACACTGATTTTCTCAGATTTTGATCCGATATAACTTCCAGTCACAGTTATTTCTTCAATATCTTCTGCAAATGTGTTGTTTATAATGAAAATGCTAAAAATAGCGAACAGGTATAAATTATGTTTCATGTAGTCCTCCTTAGATTAAAAAAAATAGTTTTTTTAAATCTAAAATTTTGGAGGTGCCCTTGTTTGAAAGTTCTTAGAAAAAGTTGAGATAAATTCATTTTTTATCTCAGTGATTAAAATTGATGAAAGGTAGTAGTGATTATCAAGAGATTTAGTTTTAAGTGGTTTTAAAGCATCATTATTGCAAAGCTGACATTCAATTTGTTCGCTTTGATCATTTAAACCAATATGATCGATAGGGTGAACAGAGGAGATTGTAAGAAATAAAAGTCCCACAATTAAAAAAATATTTTTGCCTTTTAATGCCTTCATAATGTTAATAGTAAGTAAAAAAATATTAATACTCAACCTCACACTGAAGTTTTAATAAATTACTGTTTTAAATGTTAAATCGATGTAACTTTAAGCTAGAATAGTTAGCAATAATTAACTAAGAGAACGAAAGCTATGGATTTGAAAAAACTTTTATCTATAACTACTCTAGTATTATTTTCCCAAGTAGGATTTTCACACGACAGTGAATGTTTAAATTTTGATAGCCAAAAATTCAGCAGACCATGCATTGAGAGGTTAATTCCTAGAAGTCTAGATCTTGATAAGACGATGTTAGAACCTAGAGCCATTCTATATTCTGTAGAAACAGAAACAACTATGCCCATTAATGGCAAACCTCTAGTAGCAGTTTTAGGAGCCACAGGAAGAACAGGACGTCATGTTCTCACAGAGCTATCAAATCGAGAAGTTAGAATCAGAGCTTTATCAAGAAATATTGAAACAGCAAAAGAATCAGTCTCTGGAAACTATGACTGGGTTAAAGCTGATGTTACACAACCAGATACACTAATCAATGCTTTACACGATGTTGATATTTTAATATCTGTTATTGGTGCTGAGGAAAGAAGAGGTGAAAAGTCACCTGAATCAGTTTCTTATCAAGGCTCTATCAATTTTGTTAAGGCTGCGAAAAAGACTGGAGTTAAGCATATTATTTATATGTCATCAATTGGAGCAGGTGGAGCTGAAAATTTCAGTACTGTTTTATTGAATCTAGTTTTAGGTAAAACCATGAAGTGGAAGTCATTAGGCGAAGAATATATTCGCAATAGTGGAATTAAATATACTATAGTTCGCCCAGGTGGCTTGGTGGGCGATTCAGGACAACTTGGGATAAAGTTTGCACAAGGCGATAACATTATAGGATTTATACCCAGAGCTGATGTTGCTTCAGTTTTAGTTGAATCAGCGTTTAATGAACATTCCTATGATAAAACTTTTGAAGTAATTAATGATGAATCACTAGTAGTTGACGCTTGGAGGAATGAATTCGTTAATCTTAATAAAGAAGAGTTTGGGCAAATAGCGACTGGTAATTTTCCATTAAGCTATACATTTTCAATACTATTAATATTGGTATTAATAATTTACTTTATCCGTAGAAGAAAATCTCGTTAAATAACTCCATCGTCACTTAGTTTTTTTATTTGTTCCAAATCTTTACCTAATAATTCCGATAATATTTCATTGGTATGTTGACTTAGTTCAGGACCAGACCAGTCAGTACCACCCGGCGTCTCAGTCAAAATAGGGAGCATGGCTGGTATTTTTAGAGGTCTTCCATTGGCTTCAATTTCTTCAAACATCCCTCTGGCTATATAATGTTCATCTTTCATCATATCTTCAACGCTGTATATTGGTCCAGCTGGAACAGAGACTTCATCCATAATTGAAAGAACTTCTTCCGATGTGTGCTCTCGAGTCCACTTCTCAATCGCTAAATCAATTTCTTTTTCATGCTCAACTCTACCCATGTTATTTTCAAACCTCTTATCTTCAGCCATTTCGGGTTGTTCAATAGCCAGCATTAATCTTTTGAAGATAGAGTCACCATTTCCGCCAATGATTACATGTTTATCATCAGAAGTTATATAAGTATTGGTTGGAACAATACCAGTAATTGTTGATCCTGAAGGTTCTCTTATTGCCCCACAACCAGAGTATTCTGGGACTACGGCTTCCATCAGATTAAAGACAGATTCATAAATAGCTGTATCTACCACTTGTCCTTTATTGTTAGGATCTTTCTCTCTTTGAATGTATGCAAGCATAACGCCCATAGCAGCATGAAGACCTGCCAATGTATCTCCTATGCTCAAGTTAGGTCTAACAGGAGGTCTGTCAGGAAATCCATTGACGTATCTAAATCCTCCAAAACCCTCACATACTGATGCATAACCAGGCAAATGTGATCTTGGTCCAGTTTGACCGTAACCTGAAATTCTTGCTGTGATTAGTCCTGGATTTTCTTTTTCTAACTCTGCCGGCCCAATTCCCCACTTTTCAAGTGTTCCTGGTTTGAAATTTTCAATTAAAACATCTGATTGTAGAATGAGATCTTTTGCTATTTGAATTCCTTCTTCACTTTTTAAGTTCAATGTCACTGATTTTTTATTTCTAGAAACACTGTGCCACCAATAAGAAGTATTATTTTCAGTTAATCTCCAGTATCGAACAGGATCTCCTGTTATTGGTTCTATTTTTATCACTTCAGCACCAAAATATCCAAGAACACTTCCAGTGAAAGGTCCGGCAATTAATTGACCCATTTCAATTACTCTCATTCCTTTTAGAGGCTTATCTGTACTCATCTTGATTTATCCTAATTAATTTATGATTTGAAGATATCCTTATACCATGAAGACAAAGCGTTTCCTATTTCCGTAGGCGAATCTTCTTGTATGAAATGTAATCCTTTGACAGAAACTTCTTTTTGGTTTTTCCATGTTCGACATAGATCTCTCATTCTACCTGTCAGTATTACTCCAGGTTCTGCATTAATGAAAAGTTTCGGTATATCATTTATTTGCATCCAATCAGCATAAGCATTGACTAGTTTACAAACATTTTCAGGTTTTCCATTCATGGGTATTTCTCTGGGCCATGAAAGAGTCGGTCTTCTGTCCTCCCCTGAATTTAAAAAAGGTTTTCTATATTCATTCATTTCCGATTCATCCAAGTCTCTAATAATTGAACCAGGTAAAACTTTTTCTATAAAATAATTCTTATCCAATATTAAACTCTCACCAGCTTCTGATCTAAAACCTTGAAAAAGACTTCGACTGTTTTCATTCCAGTCATCCCATGTCATTTCATTAATTATAGCCTCCATGTAGGCAATGCCCATTATTGAATTGGGATGTTTATGGCTCCAATGAAAACCAAGCGCTGAACCCCAATCATGCAGTACAAAAGTAATATTATTTTGATCGGTTAATGATTTAATTGTTTGGTTGAGATAATGGTAATGTTCTTCAAATTTATAGGAATTAATATCGCTTTGATCTAACTTATCAGAGTTACCCATGCCAATAAGATCAATACTTATACATCGTCCCATATTACACATATGTGGAGTAATGTTTCTCCAAAGATACGATGACGTTGGGTTTCCATGTAAGAAGATAATAGGATTACCTTTTCCTTTCTCATAATAGGCTATTTTTTTATTCGCAACTGTAACGAAGTTTTTTTGCATTGATTGCATAGTTAATCTGAGATTGCTTGTGAGATTAGTGACATAAAGTCTTCTTCATTCTGCACCTTTCCAATTTCAGATGCTGAAACTTTATATCCATAGTTTTTAGCGATAAACTCATATTTAGTTTTTCTATAGTCTAAAAGTTTAGGAAAAACCCATTTAACAAAATCATCTGGATCCATAGTTTCATGAGTTAACCCACTTTCTTTTGAGTATAATTCTAGATTTTCAATTAAGAACTCTTCAGTATAAAACATGGGTTTTGGATGAAGACTAGCTCTTTTTATAAGTTCATCTCTAAATTTTTCATCATCCTGAATATATATAATCACTGTATGTTCAATTATTGTATCCATTGCAGGGGTATCAATTAACTCACAAATACTCCCTCCAGCATCATTGATGAAGTGATTATAATCATAGATTCTATTTGCTTTCTCAATGAACTCAGGAATATCTTCCATAGCTCTTATTTCTGCTTTTTTATGCAATTTTTGTCTTTTTAGAAACTCTTTTAGGGGCAATCCTCCTTTACTTGGATCACCGATTTTACCTAAGTAGGTTGATATAGGGTATAGATTATCCACTGTAATATTTGTTGAAATATAGATTGAATCTGTTCTCAGTAATTCACTCAAGAAGCTAATTTCCATAGCCCTTTCTTTAATATTGTCTAGTATTGGTTCATTCAGATATTGGGTTCCTATACGGTAGTCTCCTGAGTAATGAAACCATTCAGATTTAGGCAGTCTATTAGCTAATGTTGTTTTACCAATGCCTGACATACCCAATAGAGTGATTGCTTTATTGGGCCATTCATTAAATTCTTTTAATGTTATTTTCATTTATCGTTGAATAGTTTACGTATTATGTAAGTATACAGAGACTTCTAGTTTAATTATCTTATTGTGTTAATTTTAATGGAAAAGGTTATCATGGTCGCCTTTTGAAGGCAGTAATTTTTTTAAATAGAGTAAGATTTAGAATGAAGAACAAAAATGTAGATGTTTTTAAGTTTGGTGGGAGCAGTCTGGCTGATTCAGACTGCCTCCTTCATGTTTGTGATTTAATACATCAAAATTCAACTGAAAATTTAATCGTAGTTGTTTCTGCAATGTCAGGCGTAACAAACCAGTTATTAGCGATTTCAAAAGATAAGAATGATGAGAATTGTAATGCAATATCCAATCATTTTAAAAAAACAATAGAAGAGATCAGTATTGATTCTAACAATAAGAAAGAATTATTATCTGCTTTCTCTAAAGATATAGAAACAATAGAAAAAATAATTGACGCTGGTCAGTTTGAAGCAAATAAAACTGAAGAAAATCCAGTACTGGGTTTTGGAGAAATATGGTCATCGAATATTATTTTCAATCTCCTATTGTGTATGTCTTCAAAGGATCCTCAGGAAAGAGAGGTTCATTTTCTAAATCCACTGGATATTATCAATCTATCTTATGGTGAGATGGGCCCTATGGTAAATTGGGAAAAATCTCTAGATGCACTTAATGAAAAAACTCAGGATAAGTCAGGAATTTTTATTATGGGTGGTTTTTTAGCATCTGATGATAGTCAACAACCAACAAATTTAGGAAGAAATGGGAGCGATTACTCAGCTTCCATTATGGGTTCATTAGCTGAGGCTAAGTCAGTTTCTATATGGACAGATGTTGATGGCATTATGACAGGGGATCCCAATCAAATTCAACGAGCTAAAATTATCAAGCAAATGTCCTATGATGAAGCAATGGAATTAGCTTATTTTGGAGCTAAAGTTATTCATCCTAAGACAATGGCACCATTGATGAATAAGGGCATACCAATTTATATTAAAAATACTTTCAATCCCGATTCTATTGGAACGAAAATCCTATTAGAAAACAATGACGATAAAAGTGTAAAAGGGATGACAACCATAGATGATTTATCTCTTATTAATTTAGAAGGTGCAGGTATGATTGGTGTCCCAGGTACCGCCAAGCGATTATTTTCTTGTCTTAGCGATGCTGGTATATCTGTGGTCCTAATTACTCAAGCAAGTTCAGAACATTCAATTTGCTTTGCTATCAATGATAAAGATTCCAAACGAATTGAGAGTGTAGTTAGAGAAGAATTCTTAGTTGATTTTCAAAATGGAAACCTGCAAAAGCTCCAAATACAAAATCATTGCAGTATTATTGCAGTTGTTGGCTCAGGAATGAGTGGTACCAAAGGTATTGCTGCTAAATTTTTTAGAGCAATGTTGGATTCAAGAACCAATGTTATGGCAATTGCTCAAGGTTCTTCAGAGAAGAATATTTCCGCCGTAGTTAAAACAAATGATGTCAGTAATGCTATTCACTCAATGCATCAAGCCTTTTTTGATCAAAGTATTGATGTCAATATTGGTATCGTTGGATATGGTAATGTCGGTAAAGAATTCTTGAAACAACTTCAAAATCAAAGAAAATATTTAGAGTTGGATTCAGACATTCGACTAAATATTATAGCAGTATCCAATTCAACCAATATGGTTCTGAAAAACAATCATATAGAAGCCAATGATTTGGAAAATCTAGATACAGAGCAAGAAACTAATATTTTGAATCTAATTAAACATATTTCTCAATCCAACGGTGCAATTAAAGTTTTAATTGACTGTACTACCTCGGAAGATATACCAAATATATATAAAAATGCATTTGTCTCAGATATTCATGTTATAGCGGCTAATAAAAAAGGTGTTAGTGGACCTATAGATTTGTATCAAGATATTATGCATTTCTCAAAATCTACTAAAAAAAGTTTTCATTATGAAACAACAGCAGGTGCTGGGTTACCATTTATTAAAACTTTACAAGACCTAAATATGACAGGGGATAAAGTCAATGAAATTGAAGGAGTATTTTCAGGAACTTTATCGTATTTATTCAACAATTATAATGGAAAGTTAGAATTTTCGAAAATGGTTGCTGATGCAAGAGATAAAGGATTTACAGAACCTGATCCAAGAGATGACCTATCAGGAATGGATGTTGCTAGAAAACTTGTAATATTAGCTCGAGAAATGAATCTTACAATAGATATCAGTGATGTTTCAGTGGAAAGTCTAGTTCCTGAAGAGTTAAGAGATATTTCTGTGAATGATTATTTGAATCAATTAAGCGAATATGATGAAGCAATGAATCTTAAATTAACTAAAGCTAGACAAGATCAAAAAGTACTTCGATATGTTGCTAGATTAAATTCCAGTGGGAAAGCGAGTGTTAAATTAGAATCAGTCTCTACTGACCATCCCTTTGCAGAATTGAAGGGGAGTGAAAATATTATCAAATATATGACGGAAAGATATTCTAATTATCCACTCGTTCATAAAGGTCCAGGAGCTGGTACTGAGGTCACTGCTGCTGGAATATTTAGTGATTTATTGATGGTGATACAACATATTGATCGATTTAATCCACTTATTAAAAAATGATTAATGATATGTATTTTGTAAGCACAAAAACTAATCTACAAGTTAGTATTGAAGAAGCAATATTTAGTGGAACAGCGCCCGATGGAGGGTTGTATATACCTACAAATATTCCTAAGATTAATTTAGAGGATTTCAAGGAAGTAGATAATTATCAACAATTCTCCACTCAATTTTTATCTCCATTCTTTATTAATTCGATAATCAAAGATAATCTTGAAAATATCGTAAATGAAGCCCTAAATTTTGATGTGATTCAAAATCAGATAAATTCAGGTCAGCAACCATTATCCATACTTGAACTATTTCATGGTCCCACAGCTGCATTCAAAGATTTTGGAGCCAGGTTTTTATCGTCTGCCATGCAAGCAATTAATAAAGAATCTGGTAATTTAAAACTGAATACAGTACTTGTCGCTACTTCTGGTGATACTGGTGGTGCTGTTGCTTCTGCATTTCATAATCAGCCAGGATTTCACGTAGTTGTTCTTTTCCCTAAAGGTAGAGTGTCTCCAAGACAGCAACATCAACTCACATGTTGGGGTGATAATGTCACCTCTATTGCAGTGGAAGGTGAGTTTGATGATTGTCAGCGACTTGTTAAGGCAGTTTTTGATAAAGATCAAAATTTTTGTTCAGCGAATAGTATTAATATTGGTAGGCTTCTTCCCCAAGCTACATATTATGCTTGGTCAAGCTTGCAATATTTTAAAACTCACAAAAAGAAAACTAATTTTATAATCCCAACAGGAAATCTTGGTAATGCCTTTGCTTGCTTTATAGCAGAGAAAATGGGCTTCCCAATAGGCAAAATAGTTTTTTCCACTAATTCTAATACAACAATTGTAGATTTTATTAAGACTTCAGTCTGGGAGCCAAGAAACACTATACCAACTTTGGCATCTGCTATGGATGTAGGAAACCCAAGTAACATGGAACGATTTTTTCATTCTTATAACAAACAATCGCTCGCACAAACACTAGAAGCCTATTCTGTAAATGATCAGCAGATTAAAGACCAAATTAAAAAAGAATACAAAGACCATCAAATTATTTGCTGCCCACATACAGCAACTGCATTCAATGTTTATAGAGGTTTTTCAAATGAAATTAAAGACAATAAACACTGGTCTATAGTATCGACAGCTCATCCAGCAAAATTTGAGAATATTGTCGAACCTATAATAGATGAATTAATAGAAATTCCAAATAGCCTATCGAAACTACTTAAACTGGATTCATCCTTTATCTCAATTGAGCCAAAACTCGAGAAATTAATGGATATTATCCTTTGAAAATTAATCAAGTAATCGTCCGAATAGTTTTTCAGAATTACTCTTTGTTATATCTGCAAAAGATTCAATTTTAATACCTTTATGATGGCTTATAAATTCAGCTATTTCACGAATGTATTTTGGTTCGTTTCTCCTAGATTTTAATTCTTTTTCTAAGTGTTTTGGCATCAAATAGGGTGCATCTGTTTCAATTAATAACCTATTTAAAGGTATGTATTTAATAGACTCTAATAAATCTTCATTCCTTCTTTGATCACAAACCCATCCTGTAATACCAATGTAGAGTCCTAAGTCTAGATAATCCTTGAGTTGATTCTTGTTTCCAGTAAAACAATGCGTTACTCCACTGATGTTGTTTGTAGTATTTTCTTTTAATATAGTAATGAAATCTTCATGGGCATCTCTTTGATGTAAAAAAAGAGGTAAATCAGTTCTTAGAGAAAGCTTGATTTGTTTTTCAAAAATACTTCTTTGTATCGAAGGAGATGAGAAATTTCTATTGTAATCTAGGCCACATTCTCCGATAGCAACAACTTTATTATTTAATGAAAAATTTTCTAGTTTTTCTATAAAGTCATCACTAGCATCTTTAGCATTATGAGGATGTACTCCTGCTGTGGCCCATAACAAAGAAGAATTGAGTGCTGTATAGTCAATTGCTTTTTTTGTTTCATTAACGGATGTAGCTGTAATAATGATTTTCTTTAAACCAGCTTGTGTTGCATTCGAAATAACTTTTTCTAGATCGTAATCGAAGCTTTCATGCGTTAAGTTTGCACCAATATCAATGAATTCTATTGTCATAAACTTAACATCCTTGGTCATTTATCGTTACAATGCAGAGGCTGAATATGGAAAAATTACTAATAAAAATAATTGTATTGATTGTATCTAGTTTATCTCTCAGTTCTTTAATGGCTGATCCAATTGAAACAAACAATGATGAGATTATCAATCGTGCACTGCAATATTATCTTGTTGAAAATCGAGAAGAACTGATCAGGGAACATGATTTAATATCGAGTGAATATAAAAAAAATAATGAGGCTAAATCACTTTTATTATCCATGTTATTTCATGAGTTTTTGATTGCCGATATCTCAACTAAAAAGATTAAAAAAAAGTACAGTAAATTATGCATTACTAATAGTAAGTCTGCACTTACTAGTTCAAAGTCAGAAGCTGACTTGTATGCTGTTTTATCTGCGTGCTATGGTTTGAGTGCTGAGAGTAATCTTTTTAAAGCTGCTAGCCATGGAACTCAGTCAGGAAGAATGATTGATAAGTCATTAGTAATGGACTCTAAGAATGCATTTGCCTATATGATTAAAGGTATTGGTGATTATACTAGACCATCTTTTGCTGGTGGTAGTAAAGAAAATGGTAATAAAAATCTTTCCACTGCACTGGAATTAATCGATAAGCATGATAATAGTGCGGGCGATAAAAAATTCATAATTGCGATTGCTAATTTCCATCTTGCAAACATTGCTTTCATCACAAAAAATAAACAACAAGCATTGCAATATTTAACAAACTCTCTTAGGGTAGCTCCTGATTATAAGAGAGCTCTAGAGCTCAGTAAGAAAATTGAGTCTTAATTAATCTGACATTTAATCTTATGAATATTATCGAAGTAAAAGATCTTAAGAAATCTTATTTAAAACCTGAAAATAAAAATGAATCATTCAACGCTGTTGATGGAATATCCTTTAATATTTTAGCCAAAGAAATCTATGGCATACTCGGACCCAATGGAGCAGGAAAAACAACCACTCTGGAAATGCTAGAAGGCCTTAAAGATATAGATTCAGGCACAGCAATGATTAATGGTATAGATGTTGAAAAAAAACCTTATCAAGTGAAAAAGATTATTGGAGTTCAATTACAGGCCAATGAGTATTTTGATAAGCTAAATTTAAGCGAATTATTGGTTCTTTTTGGTAAGCTGTATAGTGTAGATGTGGATTGTATAGATCTTCTAGAAAAGGTGGGCCTTTCTGAAAAACTAAAAGCAAAGCCAAAGCAGTTATCTGGAGGACAAAAACAGCGTTTTTCAATTGCTTGTGCACTAGTGAACAATCCAAAAATATTATTTTTAGATGAGCCAACTACAGGCTTGGATCCTCAAGCAAAACGTAATCTTTGGAATTTAGTGAAGGATCTCAATCATTCAGGAATGACTATTGTTCTAACGACTCATAATATGGAGGAAGCTGAATACTTATGCAATAGAATTGCAATTATGGATGCTGGAAAAATAATTGCAGAAGATACACCTCAAGAGTTGATTAATCAATATGCACCAGAACCTTCAGATTTACCTTTACAGGGCAATATTGAAGACGTATTTCTGACACTAACAGGACATAATCTAAGGGATTAAGATGATTACAAGTTTACAACTACACTTATCAAAAGTTTTTCTAAAAATTTTTTTAAGGGATGTTCAATCAATGATATTCAACATATTTTTTCCATTGGCATTTATTGGTATTTTTTTGGTTTCAGGAGGTGGAAGTGAGAGTATTAATATTGGAGTCGTTGATAATGCTTCCAGCATTACTTCTAAAAACTTCATAGATCTTATTAAAAATGACCCATTATTTGAAGTTACCGAAGGAGATGAAGTTTACCTAAAAAACCAACTTCTTGAAGGAGATCAGTTGGCAATTATTGTTGTTCCTGAAAATTTTGATTACTTAGAGGGAACCAGTGAACTAAAATTACTCTTAGACGCTTCTCAAGTAAGGCAAATTAATCAAATTAAAACTACAATAGAAAAGAGCTTAGTTTCTGTAGAGAGAGAGCTTAGTAATACCGAACCTATGTTCAGTCTAAAAGTTGAAGATTTCAAAGCAAGACCCCAACGCTATATCGATTTTTTATTACCCGGATTACTCGCATTTATGCTGATGAATTTGAGTCTAGGGGGCAGTGGATTTAATATAGTCGAATACAGACGTCGAGGTATATTAAAAAGACTTTTTGTAACGCCTATACAGCCAAAAGATTTTATTACTGCAATTGTACTTGCTCGAATGATGATTGTTGTGATTCAATTGTCAGCTGTTTTATTGTTCGCTATTCTACTTTTGGGGGTCAGAATAGAAGGAAGCTTGTTCTCACTTTACGGCATGATTATGTTGTCTACCTTTATTTTCTTATGTCTTGGATTTTGTTTTGGTAGTTTTGCTAAAACTCAAGAAGCAATCAGGCCTCTAGTAACATCATTTACATTTCCACAATTGATTTTATCGGGTGTTTTTTTTCCCATCAACTCTTTACCCGATATCATCCAACCCGTTGCTCAGCTTCTACCATTGAGCGTTGTAGTCACTGGTCTTAGAAATATTGCTCTTGATGGTAGTGGTTTATTCACTATTGATTCATCAATGTTTGGAATAATTATTTGGGTTCTTTTAAGTTTTTTTCTAGCAACAAAATATTTTGTTTGGAAAGAAGTAGCTGGATAGAAATAATGAATCTTCCTTATCTGCTATAAGTAGCTTTTTATTATTTATAATAGATCAATTTAGGCTACAATCTTTCTGATAACGTAATGTAGAATTCCACCATTTTGGTAATATTCCCATTCTTTTGGCGTATCTATTCTAACTTTTACAGTGAACTCTTCACTAGTAGTGTTAGAGGTTTTCGCTACATTAACTTGATCAGATCCTAGAGAGAGATTAGTTATTGTGAAAGATTCAAAGCCCTCTATACCGTGTGTTTCAGCATTCTCCCCATTCATAAACTCAAGAGGAAGAATGCCCATCCCAATTAAATTAGACCTATGGATTCTTTCATAAGATTCAGCAATGACAGCTTTAACACCTAAAAGTCCAGTGCCTTTAGCCGCCCAGTCTCTGGATGAACCTGTTCCATATTCTTTGCCAGCAATGACTATTAAGTCAGTGCCATCACTTTTATATTTATCTGCTGCATCAAAGATGGAGATAGGATCATCTTCTTTTGACAATTTTGTCCAACCACCTTCAGTTTCTGGAGCAAGTTTATTTCTCAGTCTAATATTAGCAAAAGTACCCCTCATCATAACTTCATGATTTCCTCTACGAGAACCGTAAGAGTTAAAATATTGTTTTTCTATTCCTTTGCTCAATAAGTATTCTCCAGCAGGGGAGGCTATATCTATATTTCCAGCGGGTGAGATATGATCCGTTGTCACTGAATCGCCAAGTAAAGCTAAGACTCTAGCATCTGAAATATTTTTAATTGGTGCGATATCCATAACCATTCCATCGAAGTAAGGAGGTTTCTTTATATAAGTAGAATCACTTTCCCATTCATATATTTCACCACTGGGTATCGATAATGTTTGCCAAGCTTCATCGCCTTTTAGTGATTCGGTATATGCTTGGTTAAACATTGCAGGATTAATGGTTTCTTCAATTAATTCTTGAATCTCATGTTGTGATGGCCATAAGTCTCTTAAGAAGACATCTTCTCCTTGATCAGATACACCCAAGGGTTCACTTTCAAAGTTAATCATCATAGTCCCAGCCAATGCATAAGCTACCACCAAGGGTGGTGAAGCTAGAAAGTTCTGTTTTACAAGAGGATGAATTCTTCCTTCAAAATTTCTATTTCCAGATAATACCGAGGAGGCATTGAGATTTTTTGAAATAATAGCTTCAGAGATATCAGGATTAAGTGGTCCTGAATTACCAATGCATGTCGTACAACCATAACCAACAATATTGAAACCTAATCCTTCTAATTCTTGAAGTAGTTTTGTTTCTTCTAAATATTTCGTTACAACTTTTGACCCTGGAGCTAGGCTCGTTTTTACCCAAGGTTTAGATTGAAGTCCTAGTTTAAGAGCATTTTTTGCTAATAATCCAGCACCAATCATTACCGCTGGGTTTGATGTATTCGTGCAACTGGTTATTGCAGCAATCAATACTGATCCATTCGATAACTCGTTAGTATTTATCTCTTTATCGCCTATTTGTTTTGCTACTACCGTAGGGATATCAGATAATTTTATTCTATCTTGTGGTCTCTTAGGTCCTGAAAGGCAAGGCTCTATATTTTCCAGATTTAAATCTATAACATCAGTGTAATTTGCTTCTTGTTCATGATCCTCTCTCCAAAGACCTTGAGCTTTCGAATATGACTCAACCAACTGTACTTGGTTTTCATTTCTACCAGTTAATCTTAGATAACGAATGGTTTCCTTATCAATTGGAAAAATAGCACAAGTGCTTCCAAATTCTGGCGCCATATTGCTTAATGTTGCACGATCTGAAACTGGTAGATTATTTAAACCATTTCCAAAGAATTCAACAAATTTTCCGACGACACCATGGTTTCTCATTATTTCTGTCACGGTTAGAACTAAGTCTGTTGCTGTGACTCCCTCTTTTAGAGTTCCACTGACACGGATACCAATGACATCTGGTAATAGCATACTTATAGGTTGACCCAGCATAGCAGCTTCAGCCTCAATACCTCCCACGCCCCAACCTAAACAGCCAATACCATTGATCATAGTTGTATGTGAATCAGTGCCGACAACAGTATCTGGGAAAGCCATTAATTTATTATTACCCTCTTTAGAAAAAATGACACGTCCTAGATACTCCAGATTCACTTGATGAACAATACCAGTATTTGGTGGCACCACTTCAAAATTATTAAACGATTCTTGCCCCCATCTTAAGAATTGATATCGTTCTTGATTTCTTTCAAATTCAACTTGATTATTTTTAGCTAATGAATCTTTTGCACCATAGTGATCTACTTGAACCGAGTGATCTATTACTAATTCTGCTGGAGACAATGGATTAATTTCACTTGCATCCCCACCCATTTCATCCACTGCATTTCGCATTGCAGCAAGATCAACAACAGCAGGAACACCTGTGAAGTCTTGAAGAATTACTCGACTGGGAGTAAACGATATCTCATCAGAAGAATTAGAATTTGGGTCCCAATTGAGTATAGTTTCAACATCATTATTATCATTCAGCTCTGCATGTCTAAGAGCATTTTCAAGAAGAATCTTATGAGAGTAGGGCATTCGATTAACTTTTGATGCATCCAAAGCTTTCAAGTCAAAGTAATTATATTCCAACCCATTGATGATCATTGTTTGTGACATTTCTTATTCTTACCTTTTTAGTAAATTATTGCTGCACGATTGTATCTGATTAAGTTAAATTTGTCTTTAGTGGTTTTATTTTGGGAAAGGCATTATTTTTGCACCACCCAAGCAATAATCTTTTTGATAAAGTACTAGATACTGACCATAAGTAATGGCCCATTGTGAATCTTTAAATCTAATTTCTAGTCCATCTTGATATTTTTTTATAATGCAATGAGCATCTTTTTGCCTATATCGTGTTTTTGCTTGGCATTCTAAAGTAGTTTCTTTTTGTAAATGTTTTTTCATTTCCGGATTTAACCAATGCATAGAGTTAGCAAATAATGTATTTGTCCATAATTTAGGATGGTCTCTTCCTTGTACGACCATTAACTCATTTGAATCTTGTCTTTTTTCAGCAACATACCAAGGTTCACCCGATAAATTCTTTATACCTCCTATACCAAGATCTTTTCTTTGTCCTATTGTAAAATACATCAATCCCTCATGGGTGCCCATTTCCTTTCCATTTTCATTAACAATACATCCAGGTTTAGGGGGAAGAAATGTTTTAATAAAGTCTTTAAAAGGCCTCTCTCCTATGAAACAAATTCCAGTACTATCAGGTTTATTATGATTTGGTAATCCTTTTTTAAATGCATAATTCCTCACTTGTTCTTTGTTTAATTCACCAAGAGGAAAAATAACTGATTGTAGAATATCTGGATTGATTGCATGAAGAAAATAACTTTGATCTTTATTGTTATCAATACCTTTAAGAAGATATGTCAGGCCTTTTTTTTCTATAGTACGTGCATAATGGCCTGTAGCAATTTTATCTGCGCCTAATCGCCAAGCATACTTTGCAAAATCTTCAAATTTTATCTCTTTATTACATAAAACATCTGGATTGGGTGTCAAACCTTCATTTAATTCTTTTAGTGCATCTTGGAAAACTTTTTCTTTATATTCTTTTGAGAAATTCACATGATGCATTGTTATGTTTAATTCTTTACAAGCATTTCTAGCATCTTGAAGATCTTGAGATGCTGTACAATATGGTTCTTCATCATTCCAATTAGTCATATGCAAACCTTCTACTCTATAATCATTTTCCAGAAGTAATGCTGCACTAACGGCTGAGTCAACTCCTCCAGACATACCAACCATAACTAATTCTTTATCTTTCATAACCTAGGTTTGTTTATAAATCATTTTTATATGTTTAATTTCAGCTTCAAAAAAATAATTACCTACAGTCTTAAAACCTATATTTTCATAAAATCGTATGGAATCTTCTTGGCTGTGGAGATATATTTCATTTGTATCAAGAGTTCTAGCCTTGTTGATAATAATCTCCATTATTTTTGAACCTATGCCTAGGCTTCTGAATTCTTTTATCACTGAAACTCTTTCAATTTTCCCATATTTTCTTAATCGGGCGGTTCCTATATTAAGTTTTTTGTAGGTTGCCAGAAATTGATGGCAATCTTTATCATGCCCATCCATTTCAATTGATCTAGGAACTTTTTGCTCTTCTATGAATACCTTCTCTCTTATTTGATTAATTTCTAATGATGATTGGTCCCAGGAGGTTTCAAATATATTCAGAGCCTTAGAATTCACGTTAGATTTTTTTCGCTAGTGTTGCTGCAAATCCAATGTATTGTTTTGGAGTAAGGTTCATCAATTCATTTTTTACACTATCATCAAGGTCAAGTGATTTGACATATTCGATGAGTTTCTCCTGGTCTAATTTTTCACCACGTGATAATTTTTTTAGACTTTCATAGGCATCTGCTGTTCTTTCTCTACGAAGTATTGTTTGTATAGCTTCTGCTAAAACTTCCCAATTCAAGGATAAATCTTCATCCATTCTATTTTGATTAATTCTAATTTTAGACAAACCTTTTTCAAGAGAAGACAGTGCAATAGCTGTATAGGCAAAACAAGAGCCAACATTTCTCAATGCGGTTGAATCTGTTAGATCTCTTTGCAGTCTTGAAATCGGTAGTTTTGATGCTAAGTGAGAAAATAATGTATTAGCTAGGCCAATATTGCCCTCAGCATTTTCAAAATCAATTGGATTCACTTTATGGGGCATTGTTGACGATCCAACTTCTTCGTCTTTTTTAATTTGTTTAAAATATCCCATAGAAATATAGAGCCAAATGTCTTTACTAAGATCCAAAAGAATATTATTTATCCTTACAAATGAATGGAAGGTTTCAGCCATCCAATCATGCGGTTCTATTTGTGTGGTGTATGGATTATTTGTCAACCCTAGAGACTTTATAAAATTATCAGACAGTTTTACCCAGTCAATATCAGGATAGGCAATTTGATGAGCATTAAAATTTCCAACAGCTCCATTCATTTTTGCTCTGTATTCAATTTTATCTAAAGCATTTATCTGAGATTCAAGTCTATAAACAACATTAGCAAACTCCTTACCCATGGTTGTTGGTGACGCTGATTGTCCATGAGTTCTTGATAGCATTGAGCATTCAGACCACTCATGTGCTTGAGATCTCAGTACCTGCACCAATTCAACATAGGATTTTCTTTCTATTTTTACTGCTTCTTTTATCATCAGTGCATAGGAGATATTATTAATGTCTTCAGAGGTACATCCAAAATGAATAAAAGGAAGATACTCTGCGCCACCCTTGGTTTTTTTTATGTGGGCTTGTAAAAAATATTCGATAGATTTGACATCATGATTGATTGTGTTTTCAATTTCTTTAATTTCTAGTGCATCCTCGATATTGAAATTCTTATCAAGGTTCTCTAGGAGATTATGGAGTTCTGAAGATAGAGGAGCTATTTCTTCTAGTTGATCATTATTAGCTAAGTATTGTAGCCATTTGATCTCAGTTTTTACCCTATAGTGCATAAGAGAGGCTTCACTAAAAATCCCTCTTAAATGATCGCATTTTTCCGAATATCTACCATCGATAGGCGATATTGCTTGCAGTTGATTTTTTTTCATCGCAACTACCTCATCTTTCAAAAGTGAATGATACACGAAAGTTTCTTTTGTGACTGCTATTCTCTATGTATTATCATATATATTATAAACGGAGAATGATGTGTCAGAAAAAGATTATAGAATAGAAAAAGACAGTATGGGTGAGCTTAAAGTCCCTAAAGAGTGTCACTGGGGCCCACAAACACAAAGAGCTGTTGAAAATTTCCAGATCAGTCATATTAAAATGCCTTCTGGATTTATTCGTTCTCTAGCATTACTTAAGTGGGCTATATCTTCCGCTAATGCCGAATTAGATTTAATCTCCAAAGAAAAAGCAAAAGCTATAGGTGAGGTTGCATCAAAAATTGCAGGTGGTGAATATTCTAATGAGTTTCCCGTTGATGTTTTTCAAACAGGATCCGGAACCAGTACGAATATGAATATGAATGAGGTGATTGCAAATTTAAGTTCTACAGATGAGCTTAACATTCATCCCAATGATGATGTAAATCTAGGCCAAAGTAGTAATGATGTTATACCCTCAGCAATAAGTGTTTCAGCAGCTTTGATGATCAATGATCATTTACTGAAATCTTTAGAACATTTACAAAAAGTTATAGAAGATAAAGCAGAAAGTTTATCGTTAGTGGTTAAAACTGGAAGAACACATTTGATGGATGCTATGCCTCTAACATTTGGACAAGAGCTGAATGCTTGGGCCAGTCAAATAAAAGATATAAAAGATCAATTGATAGAACTATTGCCTCATATTCAAAAACTTGCACTAGGTGGCACAGCTGTTGGCACTGGAGTGAATGCACACTCTGAAATGGCCTCAAGAGCAACTCATATCCTTAATCAGAAAACAGGCATGAACTTTGCACCTAATAGTGATTCATTTAGAGCTATGAGTTCTCAAGATACATCATTGAACCTGTCTTCTAAAACAAGAACCTTAGCTGTCATTTTAACGAAAATATCGAATGATCTTAGATGGATGAATAGTGGACCTTTGGCGGGTTTGGGAGAAATTAAACTTCCAGCACTACAGCCAGGAAGTAGCATTATGCCAGGAAAGGTCAACCCTGTAATTCCTGAATCAGTGACCATGGTTGCTGCACAAGTGATGGGAAACGATACAACAATTGCATTCGCTGCACAATCAGGAAACTTCCAATTAAATGTTATGTTGCCATTGATAGGTTTTAACCTCATCCAGTCTATTTCACTTTTAAGTAATTCTTGCATTGCTCTTGCCGACAAAGCCATTAAAGATTTTTCAGTCAATGATGAGGCTATTGAATCAGTTCTTAGTAAAAATCCTATTCTTGCAACGGCATTGAATTCAACTATTGGCTATGAATTGGGATCTAAAATAGTCAAAAAAGCATACCAGGAAAAAAGAACAATTATTGATGTTGCTGTTGAAATGACTGATTTAGATGAGTCTGAATTAACAGTGTTGCTAGATCCACTTAAGTTAACAAATAATTCATAGCTTACTAAGCATTCTTTTTTATGCTTAATAATATAAAACAGATATTTGAGGATACTCATCCTTATGATGATCCAACTCAAAAAGTTATCGATAGATTGCCAAAAGAAATCGTTGATAATTATGTAAATAAAACGAAGTTAAGACATGCAGGAGTTCTTTTTGGTTTACAAGATAATGGAGAAAATAATCCTGATCTATATTTAACAAAAAGAACAATGAGACTGAAGAATCATTCGGGAGAAATAAGTTTACCTGGCGGTTCATTTGATCATTCCCAAGATAAAAATATTATTGATACAGCTCTGAGAGAATCCAAAGAAGAGATTGGACTTCAGTTGGAGCATGCTGAGATACTAGGATTTATTGATCCACAAATTAGTTTGGGAACTGGTTTTATCGTTACACCTTTAATAGCAAAAATAGATCCACAATTTTCACCAAATATTAATCCCTATGAAGTTGAAGAAATTTTCAAAGTGCCATTGGATTTTTTCTTAGATCAGAATAATCTATCTCATGAGTATAGAGTGTTTGATGAAAATAGATGGCCAGTCTACAGCTACAACTATCAAGAACATTATATTTGGGGTCTGACAGCTCAAATTATTAGGAAGTTCTGTAAAAACTTAATCTAATAAGTGGAGAAAAATTTGGAAAAGTTGAAAAAAATTACACAACAACTCAGAGATCCTTTGACAGGTTGTCCTTGGGATATTGAGCAAACATTTGACTCGATAGCCTATTGCTCTATAGAAGAAGCATATGAGGTTGTCGAAGCTATTGAAGAAAAAAACTACGATCAGTTAAAAAATGAATTGGGTGATTTGCTCTTCCAAGTAGTATTTCATTCTGAAATCGCTAACGAAAAAAATCTTTTTAATTTGGATGATATTGTAGAGTCAATTTCAACCAAGTTAATTTCAAGACATCCACATGTATTTGGTGATGAGAAAATAGACAATGCCAGAGAACAAACCGATCAATGGGAAAAAAAGAAGCTAGAAGAAATTAAAACAGAAGGTGATCATAAAAGTGTACTCGATGGGATAGGGAAAAATCAAACAGCTTTAAATACTGCTTTTAAAATTGGAAAAAGAGCTCGATCAGTAGGATTTGATTGGAATGATAGTAATGGTGTTTTGGGTAAAATTAGAGAAGAGCTTTCAGAACTTATTGAGGCAATAAATTCAAAGAATGAGTCAGCTATAGAGGAAGAAATGGGCGACTTATTATTTACCATCGTGAGTCTTTCAAGACATCTATCAAAGAATCCAGAGACGGCTTTGAGAAAGGCAACCAATAAGTTTGAAAAAAGATTTAAGTTAATGGAGCATGAACTAGAGCAAGAAAAAAAACAATTCAGTCAGCTATCATACGATGAGATGAATCACCTTTGGAATAAAGTTAAGCAGAAAAAATAGATTATGAATCGGATACAAGAAGAGCGATTAAAATCACTCAAAAAATTTGCTAATCGTCTAACAACAAAACCCGGTGTCTACATGATGCTTAATTCAAATAATGTAGTTATCTATGTCGGAAAAGCTAAGAATTTAAAAAGCAGAGTAAGCAGTTATTTTGCCCATGCTAGAACCGTTCCTAAAACCAAGGCTATACTAGAAAAAATTCATAAGATTGAATTCACTATTACTCAAACTGAAAGAGAGGCATTAATCCTTGAAAATAGTTTGATCAAACAACACAAACCTAAATTTAATGTTCTTTTGAAGGATGGCAAAAGCTATCCATTTATAGAGGTCTCGATTGCTCAAAAATTCCCTAAAGTTGCATTCCATCGTGGCAAGAAGAATTATTCCAAAGCAAACTATTTTGGGCCTTTTCCAAATGTTAATGCTGTTAGGAGCACGATTAGCCAATTGCAAAAAATATTTCAACTTCGTAATTGCAATCAGTCTTTTTTTAGAAATCGATCTAGACCATGTTTGCAACATCAGATTAAAAGATGTTCTGCTCCCTGTGTGGGTCTAATCAATGAAGAGGATTACTCTTTTAGTGTAATGCAGGCGATTGAGTATCTTAAAGGCAATAATCAAAACATTATAAATCAACTGATTGAAAAAATGGATCAGGCTTCATTACTCCAGGATTATGAAAAAGCATTAGTCTATAGAGACCAAATAAGTTCTTTAAAAGTCATACAAGCACATCAGTATGCTGATGGTGGAAAACCTGTAAACCTAGATGCAATTTCATTATCTAATGAATCCGATATGTTTACTATAGCAGTATTATTTATAAGGGCAGGAAAGATATTAGGGAGTCGAACATTCTTCCCGGTTAAAACAGAATTCGCTGATAAATCTGAAGTACTGGAATCTTTTTTAACCCAGTATTATTTATTACATGAACCACCCAAGGAGATACTGATTGATCGAAAACTAACAAATACAAAACTAATAGAAAAAACAATATCTTCTGTAAAAGGTATGAAAATAGCTATAAGAAACAATTATAGATTGCAAAGAAAAAAATGGATGGAAATGGCTAAGATTAATTCTAAGGAGTCTTTAGCAATGAAATTACTGTCCAAAGTCAATAATCAAACTCAGTTAACCCAATTATCAACTGTCTTGGGAATGAACGATCCTCTGACCAACATTGAATGTTTTGATGTAAGCCATACTATGGGTGAAAAGTGCATGGCTTCATGCGTATCTTTTAACATTGAAGGACTTAATAAAAAGAACTACCGTCGTTTTAATATCACTGGAATAAAACCAGGAGATGATTATGCTGCTATCTATCAAGCCTTAACTAGGCATTATTCAAGACTAGTAGAAGAAAATAAAACACTTCCCGATCTTATTGTAATTGATGGAGGCAAAGGACAACTCAGTAGTGCTTCAAATGCCCTTGAAGAACTTGGACTCGGACACATCAGGAGATTGGGCATTGCCAAGGGTGAAATCAGAAAAAATGGCAATGAAAAGATATTTATTAATAATAATAAGTCACCATTAACCATTGATAATAATTCATCTGCAATGTTTTTATTACAAGTAATTAGGGATGAAGCTCACCGTTTCGCAATCACTGGACATCGATCAAAAAAAAGAAAAACATTATTGAAATCTAATTTAGAATCCATAACAGGAATAGGACCACTAAAGAAAAAGAACCTGATACAACAGTTTGGTGGTCTGCAAGAAATAAGAAGGGCATCGGTTGAAGATTTGATGACTGTAAAAGGAATCAATAAAGAGTTAGCATTAAGAGTTTATAAATCATTAAGTACCTAGAGAAATATATAACGTGATGTCAAAGAAGATTACTTTTGCCAATATACTGACCTTAATAAGAATTGCTTGTATTCCTTTAATTGTTGTAATTTTCTTTTCGTCACTAGAAAATTCAAGACCTCTAGCATCATTTATATTTATTGTAGCAGCAATAACGGATTGGTTAGATGGATGGGTAGCTAGAGAATACAATCAAATTTCAAAATTAGGAACTTTTCTTGACCCAGTTGCAGACAAGTTGATAGTTTGTGTCTCACTTATTCTAATTGTGCAAAATGATCCTACTTTAATTAATACAGTAATAGCAATGATTATTATTGGACGAGAAATTACTATTTCTGCTCTTCGGGAATGGATGGCAGAAATAGGTAAGCGACATCAATTATCAGTTATTGGCTTTGCTAAGCTTAAAACCGCTTTACAAATGTTTGGCCTAGCATTTATGCTGTTTCAAGAATCAATATTTATTTTACCCACTTACCTTTTGGGTCAAATATGTTTAATTACAGCTGCCGTTCTAACACTCTGGACTATGATAATTTATATGGTTAAGGCTTGGCCATCCATAGAAGAGAAATAAGTATGATTAGACATGCTCTAATAGTATTTTTAATGTTTTGTATAACAGCTAGCTCCAATTTCAATCAAGAAGATAGTTTCAATCAAATTGTGAATGAAGAATGGCAAAGATGGGTGAATGAAGACCCTTTATTTGCCTCTTATTTGGGAGATAAGTCAGCCAATCAAGATTGGCCTGATATCACTGAAAAAGCATTGAGAAAAAGTCAAAAAAAAGAGAAAGAAGTTCTTCAGAAACTTCAGAATATTGACCCAATGTTCTTGTCTGAAAAGGCCCAGCTTAATTATCGACTGTTTTTATATAATTACGAAAAGTATGTAAAGTCTCATCGATTTGATTCTCATTTACTAGTATTTGGTCAGAGAGGAGGGATTCAATTAGAGCATGAAACAGCAGAAAGCTTAGATTTCTCTAACGCTCAAGACTATGAAGATTGGTTGGCGCGTTTAATGAAACTTCCAAACCTTATCGATGATCATATAGATCTGGCTAATTTAGGGATAGAACGAGGAGTAACTGCACCGAGGATACTTATGGAAAGAGTATCCAGACAAATTAAATTGCAAATACATGAAGATCCAATAGACAGTCCTTTCTATAATATTTTTTCAGACATGTCCGATAAAATTAATAATAAAGATGAGATTCAGGACAAAGCAAGGCATCTCATTAAAGAAAAAATTATTCCTGCTTATATCGATTTAGATCTGTATTTTACGGCTGTATACCTTCCTTCTTCACGAGAGACTTTTGGTCTCTATGATCTGCCAAATGGGTATGAGTGGTATGAGCATTTAGCCAATTCTCATACAACAACTGAATTAACTCCCAATGAAATACATGAAATAGGTTTAAATGAAGTCACTAGAATAAAACAGGAGATGATGAAAATCATTGAATCTCTTGATTGGCAAGGAAGTTTTGATGACTTTCTTCATTTCTTAAGAACCGATCCTCAATTCTACTATGAAACAAAAGAAGAGTTATTTCAGGCCTATCTTGCTACAACAAAAAAAATAGATCCACTGATAGTAAAATTATTTGAAACTTTACCAAGAGCACCTTATGGTATTAAAGCGATACCAAAAGAATCAGCCCCTGATACAACTACAGCTTACTATATGAGCCCATCACCCGATGGTTCTCGAGCGGGTTATTTTTATGTCAACTTATATCGGCCTGAGGTAAGACCAAAGTATGAGATTGAGGTTCTTTCTGTTCATGAAGCAGTCCCAGGACATCATTTACAAATTGCCTTAGCCATGGAATTAGAGGGCATTCCAAATTTTAGGAAATACTCAGGCTATACAGCTTTTGTTGAAGGCTGGGGTCTTTATAGTGAGAGTTTAGGAGAGGACATGGGTCTTTATAGGGATCCTTATTCTAAGTTTGGTGCCCTCACTTATGATATGTGGAGAGCAGTAAGATTGGTTGTTGATACAGGAATGCATTACAAAGGTTGGAGTAGGCAAAAAGCCATAGATTTTTTTAAAGACAATGCTGCGAAAACTGAACAAGATATTATTAATGAGATTGATCGCTATTTGATTATGCCTGGCCAAGCACTGGCCTATAAAATTGGTCAATTAAAACTATTAGAATTGAAGAAAAAAGCTCAAAAAGAATTGGGCGAGTCTTTCAATATCAAAGAATTTCATAATGTGATATTAGAACAGGGAGCTCTTCCATTAAATATTGTCGAGGAGAGATTTGATACTTATTTATTGGATGCTAAATAAAAATAATTCATTATTTTGAGTTAATTCTTTAATAAGTGATGAAGAGCAAATCCATAGATATCAGAAATATATTCAATAGTTTTATCTTTAGGAGTCCCTGCTCCATGCCCAGCTCTTGTTTCTATTCGTATTAGGATAGGATTATTGCATTCTTGAGCTGTTTGTAGCCTTGCTGCAAATTTATAGGAATGAGAAGGTACAACGCGGTCATCAATTTCAGAAGTGGTTATTAGCGTAGGTGGATAACATACTCCTTTATTAATATTGTGATAGGGAGAATATTTAATCAAAGTATTAAACCCATCGATTTCTTCTGGCGAGCCGTAATCACTTTCCCAAGCCCAACCAATTGTGAACTTATTAAATCTTAGCATGTCCATTACCCCAACAGCAGGTAGTGTTGCTCCAAATAAATCCGGTCTTTGTAGCAATGTTGCTCCAACTAGAAGACCTCCATTGGATCGTCCATTGATTACTGTTTTACTTGGCTTTGAATAATTATTTTTATGAAGATATTCTGCAGCCATAGCAAAGTCATCAAATACATTTTGCTTGTTATCAAGCATCCCTTGTTGATGCCATGTCTCTCCATATTCACCGCCCCCTCTCAGATTTGGTACTGCAACAATTCCTCCCATCTTCATCCATGCAAAATAACGTTCACTGAAGCTTGGCAATATAGATATATCGAAACCACCATAACCGTATAACAGTAATGGTGTGTTGCTATCAATTATTAGATCTTTTTTATGTGAGATAAACATGGGTATTTTTATTCCATCTTTACTGTCATAGAACACTTTTTCACTCAAATATTCATCGGATACAAAGCCAGATACTTTTTTTGACCAAAGGCTTTTTAATTTTTTACTATTGGAGTTGTATTCAAAAATTTCATTAGGTTTTATATAGTTGGTATGTGAAAAATAGATAATATTTGAATCCACTTCAGTTGAAAGATTAGTAATAATTCCTTCATCATTCATTTTCATTAATGATTTTTTCATAGTCTTTTTGTTGTAAAAAATCACTTCACTAGAGACATTATTAAGATATTGACAGATTAGATAATCTTTAATTTCTCTTATATTTGTCAATGCATTTGAACTTTCTGGGATTATCTCTTCCCAAAATTCTTCATCCGGTTTTTCGATATCGATTGCAATGACTTTACCCATTGGAGCATCTAAATCAGTGAAAAACCAGAAGATAGAATTATGGTTTCCAATAAAACTAAATTGAGCTTTTAGGTCTGGAATTAATTCAACCATCTTACTGTTTGATTTTTGTAGTGCTTTATAAAATATTCGATTTCTTTCATCAGTTCCTTCACTAACATGGAGTATTAGAAATTGACCATCCTTGCTAGTTGTAGTTCCCCATCCCCACTCAGGATGATCAGGTCTTTCATAGATTAATTCATCTTTGGATTGTTCTTGTCCAAGTGTGTGGAAGAATAATTTTTGATTTGTATTAATGCTTTCATATTCATCACCTATATTTGGCTCATCATAACCTGTATAAAAAAATCCTGAATTATCCATTTTCCATTCTGCACCACTAAATTTGGACCAACGTATTACATCGCTTAATGTTTTGTTTGTTTCGATATTTTTGATCTTCCAAGTTCTCCAATCCGAGCCCCCGTCAGATATCGAGTAAGCAATAAAATCTGCATTCGGACTAACACTCACGGAACTCAGTGCAATTGTTCCATCTTTTGATAATAAATTAGGGTCAAGAAGAAGTATTTTTTCGCCCATATTATTGTTTTTATAAAATAATTTACTTTGTTGCCAGTTGCCATTATTTAAATAATAGAAATATTTTGATTTTTTTCTAAAAGGGACAGACCTAGACTCTTTTTGATAAGCTTTACTCAGTATATCTTTGAATTGATTGATCTCATCGTAAGTATTTAGATACTTTTTACTGAAAGAATTTTGATCATTAATCCAGTTTACTGTTTCATTAGAATTTAAGTTCTCAAGCCAACGATATGGATCATCGATAATATTCCCATGGTAGTTATCTTTAATGTCAGATATTTTAGATTCTGGATAATGAATTCCTTTTGCAAAGCTAGAGCTTACAAATAGAATTGTCGTTATAAAGAAGAATAATGGATAATATCTTTTAATTTGTTTTAACATAATTTTTTACTACTTTTATTATAAAGGATAACCGATGGAACATTTGCTTGAAAGTATAGGATTTATGCAAAATGGAACTGTACTACCAGGATTCATTTTTGGTTTTGTCCATGTTGGCTTGGTTCTTTTAGGTTTTTATAGTGGCTGGAGTATTAATCGATTACTAAAAAATGCTACTAAAGGCTATATTGCAGGCATTATTGGAGCCTGTCTTGCTCATGTAATTGCAGATTTAGTTGCATCACTTCTAGATCCTACCATGCGACCTCGAACCTTTGGAATTGTATTGGGAGGTATAGTGCCGCTTTTATTAATTCCTTTTTTGGAGAAGTATGTGACTAAGAGTAAATCTCATATCATGATTGGTGATCATGAGGATATTGAAAAAGATCTCAAAGATGAGCATCATTCTTGAAAAAATATTATTCAAGTTTTCACAATGATACAAAGATCCTAGGTCATTCAATTTCTAAAAATATATTGTTCTACTAGAACCACTGTTTTATGAATTGGGTTAGATTCATTATTCCATTACATCTATTCTAAGTCCTGCTGGAGTCGAAATGGAATATACTGATCTTTTTCCATAGATAAGATCAAGATTTTCATTGCACTGACTCTCAATACCCATTTGATCTAATTTTTCACCAAAGGTGTTTATTGAATCTGTTTTAAAAGTGCAATGAAGAGTTCCTAAGGCAGGGGGTTTTGCAATCTTATAACGATCAACTTGTGTTTCTGCACCTACATAATTAACTAATTCTACTCGACCGTATCGATCTGTTTCATCCCCTTCTAGTAGTTTAAGAATTAACCCACCACCTTTAGGTAGACCAATCATTGCTTCCACATGAGGGCCAAATAGATCTTCATGCATAGTCTCTTTTAATCCAAAAACTGATTGATAAAAATTTGCTTCTACCTCCAAGTCTGGAACCACAGTAACTAATGAGGTGATACCACCATAGTTTTTGGGCGATAAAGTAATTTTTTCCCCTAACCATTCCATGAAAATAATATTTGTAGAGTCATGTCCCGGCATCTGTACTTCAAAAACATCAGCATTAGTAGATTCAATTTTATAGTTAATATATTTTGATCTAAATTGATGTCCCAAGGATAGAAGTTCATCGTATCTTTTGGGAAGTTCCCTACACGTAATGTCTAGATTTTTAGGCCCAAGGTCAGTGGAGGAGGCTGACTGTCTTACTTCTAGGCTTGGATTGTTAAATTCAACAAAATGCAGCATTCCTATTGTCATATTCGGTGTAGCCACAAGAGTTTGACGAACGATTTCGTTTTCATCCAGATCCCAAAGTTTTGATAGGTCTGGATCTGATCCTATTCTTTGTTCTACTATTTCAAAACCAAATGTGGAAATCCAAAGATCAAGAGCAACATCCATATCTCTCACTCCAACAATGATACTCGAGATTGAATTAGTCAATTTCATAAGCGATTACCAGGTTATTAACTCACCGTTGTACCTAATGAAAGTACCGGTATTTGACTCATCAAGTGAATCAATTTGTTTAATCATTCCTTTGATGCTTTCATCAGTCTCAAGGTTGGCTCCACCAGCATTCATTCTTGTTTTAACATAACCAGGACATAGAGCTAATACATGAATATTCTCATTTTTTAAGTTTTCTGCCATTAATGAAATTGCTTTATTCAATGCAGTTTTACTTGTTGCATAAGCGTAAGCAGATTCTTTGCCTTCATTGATTGATCCCACTGTACTGGAAATAAAGATTATTTTTTTTTCTTGTCCATTTTTTATATTTTCTAGAAAGGACTCAGAAATTTTAACTGGGCCAAAGAGATTGGTTCTTAGTACTTTTTCCCAGACTGTGTAATCCATTGTTGTGAAACGTTGTTTTTCAATATGTTCAAATATTGGGAATGGACCAATAATACCTGCATTATTTATTATGATATCTATCGGCTTATTTGATAGTGATTTAGACAATAAATCTATTTCTTCATGGTTTGTTACATCCAATGTATGTATTTTGATATCTGTTTTCGAATTTTCTTTTAAAGTATTAAGTTCTTTAGCTTTATTGGGATTTCTACAGGTGACAATAATTTTATAACCCAGTTGTGAATATTGCTTCACAAATTCAAGCCCAAGTCCTCTGTTTCCACCAGTGATTAATACTGTTTTCATTTAATTCAAATATGCCTGAACTGTTTCATATGCAATATTTTGAAGAAATAGTTTATCTTCAGAGTTAATTACACCGTTGTAGTCATAACTGATACCAACAGGGTTGTCTTTATAGATACTTGCATAGACTACACATGCAGCTAAATAAGTACCCAAAATATCAGGGTGAGTACCATCTATTTTATGTAGCTTGATAGCAGGTCTTTTTTTATAAGCATTTTCAAATGCTAAACCCACTGGAATTACCAATGTATTATTATCTTTTCCAGCTTTTGTATACATCTTTTCTATGACTCGAATAAGAGTGGGTGAATAGTTTTTATGTGGTTTAACATACGCATGAATCATATAAAATGCAGCATCTGCTCCAGATGATTTAATTTTATCAGTATGTGTTTTTGCTGTCTTGAAGAATTCTTCTCGATCTGTTTTTGAGAGTGATTCACCACTTCCACCTTGGAGTATAACTAAATCAAATTTATCTACTGTACTTATTGTTTTAGATCCTAGTAAATGATCCATATTATGGTGTTTTAATCTTGACCCTCCAATGGTTGCAGATTTAACACTGCTTCCACCATCATAATCCGGGTATTTTTCCTCGACGATTCTTTTAAAGTGATTGTGTAAACTATCGTTATAATAAAGATAGCTATTCCCGACGAACAAAATATTTTTTGGATTATCATCCTTTATATTTATTGTATATATATCGTGATCGGATGCAGAAGTATTCAATATTATGAATACGTAAAGTATAAACATTGAAAAAATCTTTCTCATTTGATTATTTTAACTTATCTTTATGGATTTGGCGTTATCAATAGTTTTATTACAAGGTTAAACTTTATCTGAAAATGAAACATTTCATACTCATATCAGCATTATTTAGGGAAATGATAAATAAGAACATTGTTTTAATTACTAAAATTTTAGATTAAAGCCTAACTGATAAATTTCATTATTTTCAGTATCTAATTCAGCATTAAAATAAAATAAACCAAAAGAGTGGTTAATACTAAACCTACCTAAATATGTATCTCTTTTGTATTGATATGTTAAGTGGTTTGCAAAAACTATGTCTAGTTTTTTTGTTTCATAATACTGAGCACCCAGTGTTAAAGATGTAGTACCATATTTTGTATTAATTACTTTGCTTAAATCTGCAAATACACTAACTATAAACATATCAAATTCATCAATATGAACATTATATATACTCTCTTCTTCACTAAATTCTTTCACAGTAGTGTAATGCATCGTACTTCCTATTTTAGTGAATAATGTATCCGTGAAACTGTAAGTCCATTCTACAAATGTGTTTATAGATTCTGTTTCTAAATTTGCTTTTCCTACTCCATACCATTTAGTTTGATTGTAGCCAATAAACTCATTTCTGCTATAACTTATACCAGCATGGTAATTTCTTACTTCCCAATCTGTACCTATTACTATGCCTTCATGTGTACCTGAAAAATCAGCAACATATAAACCAATACCATTTGAATTACTGTAACTATAACCAGTGATATTGGTATTATTTAATTGCTTGCCAAAAATTCTATTACCTTTACTTTGATTTCTAATATCATTAAGTAGCATTGTGCTTTCAAAAATATTATTTGCGTAGCCCATTGGCTTTGTCACTATATCGTGTTGCATTTCTTCTAAAGGTGGATCTAACACTTGGAAAAAGTCTGTTATACATTCAGTATCTGCATCATTGCAACTTACGTTACTTCCAATAAAGTCATACTGAAACTTACCATCTATCTCAATAGGCCATAAAACTCTATCATTATCTAAATCTATAAAGTCATCATAAAATGACCAAGTACCATCTCCATTGTTAAGCAATATATAGGTTGTAGAATTAATATGAGCTATGTCTAAATCTCCGTCATGATCAAAATCTAATGTTTTAATTTTACCTTGCCCATTACCAATATTGCTTCCACCTGTTTCGTATTTAGAAGTGTTAGGATGTAAAGAAGTAGTTACATCAGTAAAGCTAATGCCATTTATATTTTTAAAGAACTGTAAAATTGTACCTACATAGTTTGGTTCAAACCTTGTTGCACCTAATATAATATCTAGCCAGCCATCTTCATCAAAATCTATTACTTCCATATCAACTGCAAGTCCATTAGCACCATACCAATTGGCAGGTAGTTCTATAGTGTCTCTATTACGCCAATCATTATTTCCATCATTTAAAAATACTGCTCCTGCACTATTTTGTGAATAGCCATAATGATGAACTATTGAAGGATTAAACCAACCAACTGCAACATCTCCAAAACCATCATTATCAAAGTCTCCTATTGAGGCCGTTGTTGCCCATAAATGATTACCGTCTTCTAAAGTTTCTGGAACATTAAAATTTGTATTAGTTACAAAGTTTCCTGAACCATCATTCATAAGCATGACCCAAGGCAAAGGTTCGTTACAACCATCACAACCTGCATAACTTCCGTCAATCATGTAACCTGCTTGAGTGCTGCCACCCATAGGTAAAAATATATCTAAATTGCCATCGTTATTAGCATCGCCATAGTCAGCATCATGTACAAATACTCTTCCAATATGGTCTTTGAAGAACATATCAGGCAAGTTAGTAATTGCTTTATTTTCTAATTTACCATCATTACTTAAATACAATATACCGGTATCATAATAATCGCTCATTCCATCGCCATTAAAGTCAGCGACTAACATACCATTAGTATAACCTTCTGCACTTCCGCAAGATAAGTTCAATACATTAGTATTATTTTTACCGTCGCTTATACAAGGGAAAATACCATCAGAAAATATACCAGGTGTTAATATAAAGTGTCCTTCCCCATCATTAATCCATGTCATCAATAAAGCATCTGGATTCCAGGGTTCAATGCCTGCATAATTTCCTACAGAAAACATGTCTATATGCTCATCTCCGTTAAGATCTGCTTCTATCCATACTGCATTACCACTCCAGGCACCAGGGTTTACATAGCCATCATTTGTGTTTCCACCATCATGTCGTCCTGTAACAATTTTTCTTAAAAATCCATAATCAGCAATCTTATACTTATCATTACTAATAAAATCTGAACTAGGTTGAAATGGTGCAGAAGTATATCTAACAGTAACGCCATCATAATTTTCCCAACTGTTTGAAAAATCCTCAAATAGAAATCTCCCATCTATTTCAGATGTTGTAGTAGGTGGTGTAACTACTGCTTCTGATTTTTTACTGCCTCCACTGCTTGCACAGGCACTAAGTAAAATTACTAAAATTATAATAACAATGTTCTTTAACATACTTACAATTCTTTGATTTGAGAGTTTACCGAGCAAAAGCCTCTTAAAACTTAAGGGGCTTTAATATGAACGAGTTAAGCCTTTACAGGCTAATCTATTCCTCTTCAGTAATTACTGCTCTGGAGGCCACGAAGATATATTTAATTTTACCATTTTCAATGCGTACATCGAAAAAATCTTCAGAAACAACTTCTTTACCATCGATGATATCGGTCAATGTGTAGGATGAGGTCACCCAATGATGGATAGTCCCATCTTTTTGAGGTACATCGTTTGCTATTGCATAGCTGTATTCCCAAGATGGATTAGATGTTGCGAACCATTTCTTTAGAAATGCAGAGTGAGCTTCTGTCCCTTTTACGATAACACCGTTGGCTGCTCTGCCTTCAAAGTCAGCAGCATTCATGCTGTTTATAGCCTCAAGGTCTCGTATGTTGTGTGCTTCAACGTATTTAACCCAGATATCGATGACAGATATATCTCCGGCGATAATATCAAGCTTCTCACCTTCATCGGAATTTTCATAACCGATGATAGTTGCTGTGGCTTTCTCACTCTCTTCATGATGGCCCGCAAAAGAGAGTTGAGCTAACAATAGTATGCTGATGCTTAGCAGTATCTTATTCATAATTATCCCCTGATTTTATACATTAATTTTATTATTTAAATGTTGCTTATTTACTTTATCATAGCACTCCTCCTTAAATATATATCTCTAAAAAAGCATCTTAAAAACTCATTAGTATTGGATTGATGACGTTAGGATGACGGTAACCAATTCTTTAACTAATCTTAAGATAGAGTTAGAATAAGTCTCTTACTTTACGCGGGAATAGCTCAGCTGGTAGAGCGCAACCTTGCCAAGGTTGAGGTCGCGAGTTCGAATCTCGTTTCCCGCTCCATTTATAGTATCGAGGAGAAACAATGAAACATTTACTACTTTTATCAGTATTTTTATTTAGCAATGCATTTGCAGAAATCTATAAAGATTACGAACCAAGTGAAAAACATATTCAACTGACAGTGGTCGCAGTAGAGAGTAATTATCTAGACGATTATTTAGTTAATCTTAATAAGACTTATATTAGGGAAATGGAAGTCATGAAGGAACTTGGCTATATTGTCGACTACGGTGTTTATACATCAGATAGTGCCAACAGTCCTAATGTTTGGTTTACAGTTACCTATGAAAATATGGGTGCTATGCAACCCAATGAAGAGCAATATAAACAAGTTCGAAAAATTCTAAAAGAACGCTTTGGAGAATCCGATGAAGAAATTGAAACAATTTCTAAAGGTTATGAAGAAATAAGAAAAATGGTTGATAATCAAATTATCAATAAGGTTAAATTCAAATAAAAAACCTGTCTTTAAAACTCTATCAACATCTTTGTGATCTAAGATAGTTGTTAGAGTTTTTCCATTTAGTATGAGTCAATTACCTATTTTATATAGTTTTAGAAGATGTCCTTATGCTATGCGGGCAAGAATGGCTATTGCTTTAAGTAATATTCAATGTGAGCTTAGAGAAGTTTCCCTAAAGGATAAACCTCAAGAAATGATAAACATCTCTCCAAAGGCAACAGTGCCAGTACTTTTACTCAAAGATGGAACTGTTATTGATGAAAGTATTAATATAATGAAATGGTCATTCTCCTTAAATGATTCTTTATTAATTCTCAATGAATATTTGAGCAAACAAAAAGAAATGAACGATCTTATTCTACTTTTTGATACATCATTTAAAGATTATCTTGATCGATATAAGTACTCGAATCGTTATGAAGATAACGACCCAATAAAAAATAGAGACCTAGCTGCAGCTATCTTGCAAAATCTAGAGGAACGTATCAATAACAATAACTTTTTGTATGGAGATCAGATCTCTTTCGTTGATATGGCGATTCTGCCTTTTGTTAGACAATTTAGAATTGCAGATGAAAGATGGTTTGATAATGAAATGGAATTGCCTAAGGTTCAAAAATGGCATGATCATTTTATTAATTCTGAATTATTTTCAGTCATAATGAAAAAATATCATCATTGGATCAAAGATTCCCAAGTTGTATATTTTCCAAACTAGTAAAATCATAACAATTATCATTTTTTAATCAGAAATAGGAGAATATAGGATGCCAGAAATAAAAGTTCAAAATCAATGCTCTAGTTTAGATAATTTAGTTGAAGCTGACTCTTTTGGAGAATCTGTAGGGCCATTACCAAAACAAACAGATTCTGGATTCTTAGATCATGAAAATATGTTCGCTGGTACTTGGCAATGCGAACCAGGAATATTAAAACTGGATCTAGATGTCACGGAGTTCTGTCATATACTTCAGGGACATTGGATTTTAACTTCTGAGTCAGGTCTAGTGGTAGAAGTGAAAGCGGGCGATAGTTTTGTTTTCCCAAAAGGTTGGAAAGGAACAGCTGAAGTAAAAGAGACCATTCGAAAAGTTTATATGATGATAGCTTGAATCCATCATAATATGAGACCCTATTATATTTATATATTACTACTATGAGGTTAATTTATCCCTTTGCTAAAAGATTTATTGCAGGAGATAACTTCAGAGCAGCAAAACCTCAAATAGATAATCTTTTGACTAGAAAGTTTGAGGTTATCCTTAATTATATAGGCGAATTCAATCACACTAAAAGTGAAGTTAAAAAAGCTCAAAATGAATATTTAGAGTTTATTAGGCAATACCAAAATCATAATGTTAGTTTATCGATAAAGTTATCTCAGTTTGGCCTCCTTGACTCTGAAAGCAAGTGCATTGAGATGATTGAACCCATTATAAATAATGCGTATCAGTCTAAAAAAAATATCCGGTTTGATTCTGAAGATTCATCCACAACAGATAAAATACTAAAGGTTTGTTACTCACTTAATGAGAAATATCCGGATACACTTGGTTATACACTGCAATCCAACTTATTCAGATCGAAAGACGATCTTTTAGAATTGAGAAAGCATAATATCTCAATTCGGTTGGTTAAAGGTGCTTATAAAGAAAGCAGTGCTAATGCTTATAAAGAGAAAAATAGGATTCGAGATAATTTCTTATATTTAGCTGACATGTTAAAAAATAATATGCATTCGAATAATGCAATTGCTACGCATGATGAATCATTATTGAATGAATTGAAAACCAGTCACTTTAAGTATGAATTACTTTATGGTGTTAGAAGGGATATTCAAAATAATTTGATATATGACAAACAAAAAGTAGGAATCTACTGTCCTTATGGTAGCAACTGGTTTCCTTATACAATCCGACGACTCAAAGAATTTAAGAATATTATTTTTATTAGTCGGAACATATTCAAAGAATGGATAAATTAAAAAAAGACCTGCTTAGTAAAAAAAAGAATATTTATTTAATCAATTAAGCTAATATTTTTTAAATAGGTATAATCTGTTTGTTTTCGATATGGCAAGGTGGCAGAGTGGTTATGCAGCGGCCTGCAAAGCCGTGGACGTCGGTTCGATTCCGATCCTTGCCTCCATTTTGGCCCGAGTGGCGGAATTGGTAGACGCTACGGACTTAAAATCCGTTGAGATAACTCTCGTGCCGGTTCGAGTCCGGCCTTGGGCACCAAAATGATTGTAAATATATTGCCATTAGTAGAATCCAATAAAAGGGTTCTTTCGAATTGAGTTTCTATATATATATATATATATATAGTCAGTTATGCATGAAAGTATTAGTAAAAAGACGCAAATGAAACTCTATAAATCTGAAGAAGGTTTTGAAAAAATTATGGGTTGGTACGATCGTGTAAAAAGCGAAATCACAGTACAACATCAATCAATTTATGCAGAAACAAGGTTTGGTCAATCACATGCTATCCTTGCTGGCGAGGAAAATTCGAAAGCTGTTATTCTTATTCCAGGAGTTGCAGGTTGTGCTCCACTGTGGAGAAATCAAATCAATGAACTTTCAAAAAAGTTCAAAATATATGCTCTTGATATTGTAGGACAACCTGGAAAGAGTGAACCTAATCCGCCTTCTGTTTTCAATGATGATTACACAAATTGGTTAGAAGATGTAATTACCTCATTGCAGTTGAAAAAACCTCATATTATAGGTGTGAGTACTGGTGGCACGACAGCAATGGATATGGCTATTGCAAATTCAGAGCTGATTGATAAAGTTATTATGTGTGGCCCAACAGGACTAGCTAGAGCTAGACTCCCATTTCATCAATGGTTTTCAAGAGCTATGGCGAAACAAAAAGATGCTGATGTACTGGAAGGGGATTTGACTGCATCATCTTTTTCAAAACCTCGTTCAGGAAAAACATTCGGCTCATTTGATAGGCAATTAGCAAGAGGGATGGCTCTGTGCACTCGGTTTTATCGTGTGGATAAATCTTTAGGGATATACAATGATAAGACCTCTAGAATTAATTTTATAAAAGCAATCAAAGTCATTAGTAAGTTTTTCTTCTCTGTTGATAAAAAAAGACTCTCTAGTTTCAAAAACTCAGGGTTATTGATCTTTGGTGAATTTGAAGTTTTGTATAACCCCAAGAAAATTAGTAAAAAAATAAAAAAACTGATTCCCAACATTGAGGTTGAAATTATAAAAGATGCAGGACATGCAGCTATTTACGATCAACCTGAAGAAGTGAATAAGAAGGTCATAGCGTTTTTAGAAAAATAAGAGTTAAATTAAAATGAAACATGCAATCAAAAATTATCTTCTATTGTCTCTAATTTTTATACCTTTTTCTGCACAATCTCATGAAGCAAATTCTCTTCCTTATGGCCCTTTTTTAAGTGGTCTCACTCATCCTGTATTAGGCTTTGATCACCTATTAGCTATGGTTAGTGTTGGTATGATTAGTGCACAAATAGGTGGTAGGGCAGTATGGAGTGTTCCGGCAACATTTGTCTTTGTTATGTTTATTGGTGGATTGGTGGGTATTAATTTTGAAGGATTGAAGGGTTATGAATTTGGTATAGCTCTCTCAGTTCTTCTTTTGGGAAGCGCTTTAGCAGCTGATAAAACAATTTCAAGTAATCTCGCAATGGTAGCAGTAGGTATATTTGCAATTTTTCATGGCTATGCTCACGGCGAAGAAATCCCAACTGTTGCCGAACCAATACCTTATGTTAGTGGCTTTATGATGGGTACTGTATTACTTCATGTCAGCGGTTTAATTCTTGCAGATATCTCAACACACTATAAATCTGGAAAAATTATTTTAAGAATCGCTGGTCTAGGGATAGCTCTTTCAGGTCTCTATTTTTTAATATCTGCATTTAGTTAAAATGACTGTTATCAAAAAAAGATTGATTCTGTGGGAAATAGGAAGCTACTTATGGATAGCTATGGCCGGATCAGCTCTTCATTTTGCTTTCGAATTAAGCGAGTTCTGGACACCTTTGGCATTTATCTCATCTGTTAACGAAAGTACATGGGAGCATTTGAAAATGTATTTCTGGCCAGGTTTAATTTATGCCTTAGTTCAATATACTTATACTAGAGATATTGCTAATAACTATTGGTTAGCAAAGTTGGCTTCATTGATTGCAGTTCCATTAGGAGTTATTGTCTCTTATTATGGTTATCTCTCAATTTCAATCCCGCTCTATGGAAAAGGCTTTTTTGAGTACGATATAGCAACGATGTTTTTTGGTCTAACAATAGCATCAATAGTAGCCTACCAGATTATGATTAGACCACGATTTAATAGACCCTCAAAAAGACTGGTATTTACTGGATATGCAACATTAGTAATCATGTTTTCAACATTCACATATTATCCCCCTAAGATGTTCTTATTCGAAAATTATTTTGGTTATGTCTACAGCGGTGAGTATGGAATTCTCAAAGATTATGAGCCTTATAGAGTGTTCAAGAAAAAATAAATAAGGTTAAATTATTTCAAAGCTATAACCTATGCCATAAACAGATCTGATAAATTCTTTATCTGGTTGGATATCATATAGTTTTTTCCTAAGATTTTTAATGTGAGTATCAACGGTTCGATCAAGAACAATTCTTCCATCTTCAAAAATAATATTCAGAATTTGATCTCGATTATAAACTCGACCTGGATAATTGATAAACATAGACAAGATTCTAAATTCGACTGGTGTTAAATCTAATTTAAGACCATCTAATGTTATTGAATAATTTTCAATATTAACCTCAAAACCTTCTGAAGCCTTTGAATCATTATAGTTAGGGTCGGATCTTCGCAATACAGTTTTAACTCTTGCTACAACTTCTTTGGGACTAAATGGTTTGCAGATATAATCATCTGCTTCCAATTCCAAGCCAATCAGTCGATCTACTTCATCTATCATGGCTGTAACCATGATAATTGGAACTTTAGAGAACGTTCTGATTTCTTTACAAATTTCTTTACCATTGAGATTTGGTAACATCAGATCTAATAATAAAAGAGAGGGATTGTGTTTTTTTACCCAAGGTATAACTTCAATACCATCTTCAATTATTTCTGTTTTATATCCTTCTTTTATTAGATAGTCCGATAAAATATTGGCTAACTTTATTTCATCCTCAACAATCAGTATGGTTTGTATCATTATTCAGCCTTATTCAATTCTATGATAATTCTAACTCCACCCAAATTTGAAGGTTCAGCTGCTATAGTTCCTGAGTGAGCATCAATGATTTCTGCACAAATGGCTAGACCAAGTCCTGCGCCTCCTTTTTCTCTTGATCTAGATAACTCCTCTCGGTAGAAGCGATCAAAGATTTTTTCAATTGATTTTTGATCTACACCTGGAGCTGAATCTGAGAATGTAATGATTGCATTACCATTTTGTGTAGCCAGTTCAATTTCAATAATTCCTTGAGAGTCTGTATATCTAAGTGAATTTTCTAATAGATTGGTAAATAACTGAGTCAGTCTAGTTTGATCACCAAGTATTACAATAGATTCATCCATATGAATCTGTACTTTTATTTCTTGAGATTTGAATCTTTCAATATAACTATCAATTGCTTTGCTTAAAATGTCTTTTAAATCAACTTCATTCATTTGATACTTCATTGCTCCAATATCAGATAAGGTAAGTTCATAAAGATCATTAACTAAAGTAGAGAGTCTATTGACTTCGTTGCTCAGTGAAACAAGAGCTTCTTCATCAAATTCTCTAACTCCATCTTCTATAGCTTCCAATTCACTTTTCAAAATCGCTAGTGGCGTTCTAAGTTCATGTGAAATGTCAGCAAGCCATTGTTTTTGAGTTTCTGCATTCTTATCTAATGTTTTAGCAAGTACATTAAAATCTCTAGACAGTTTTCCTAACTCATCTTTATTTTTGATATTTACCCTTGTTTTGAGTTCACCGCCAATAAGACCTTTAGTAGCTCTTGCTAACTTTCTAACTGGCCCTGTAAAATTAAGTGTTAGCAATAAAGAGATTATTGCTGCCATGAATAATGCAATCACTCCAACTGAATAAAGAGTTGACCTTGTTGCTTGTACAAATCTTAAATCTTCTTCTTTGCTAAAAATAGGAGCAGGAGTTAAAACTAATGCTCCTATTTTTTTGTCTTTATAATTTATAGGTACCTTAATTGAGTTTTTTGGAAAATTTGTTGTCCCCACTAAAACTTTATTGTCTTTATCCAGCAGAATTAATCTGCCAGGGAATGAGTCTATAACTTTCTTTTTTAATATCTTTTTATTTTTTCTTTTAGAATTTTTATTTTTTTCTGTTACATCAAAATAAAAACGATATTCTTTTTCATAGCCAAATGGAACTGCTGATCTAGAAGTAATAATATTCTCATCAAATCGTCCTCGTGGATTAAGAAGTACATTGGCAATTCTTGGATCAGATTTTATAAACCTCCATGTTCTAACTTCTCCATAATAGTCTTCGAAAACACTAGAATAATTTTCTAGCGTTTCCATTTCGACTTGTTGAACATAGCCAGCAAAGCGTTCTGCAATGTTGAATGATATAAACCCAATCATCATAGCAATGACTGCTATGAAGCTAGCAGAAAAAGTAATAAAGAGTTTTGGGAATATCTTCATATTGACTGTAATTATAGATAATTTAAGCGCACTGAAACTTTAATTCATCTTTTCTTCATATTTACTTCATTGTTTAGGTAAATAATTAATACCAAGTTAAACCTACAGGAATTTGAAAAATGAAACAAACAATTACAGTACTGATGACTATATTTATTTATATAGGAACAATTGGATTAATAGATACATCTATAGCTGCGGGTCATCATGGTAAAGATGGAAACCATCATGGCAAACCTAATCCTAAGATGCTTTTTCATGGATTAGATATTGATAAAGAGCAGAAAGATCAAATAAAAATGATTATGGGTGAACAAATGGAAAAAGGAAAAGCGATCAGGTTAGAGACTAGAGATCGTTTGTCCAAGATATTAACTGCAGAACAAATGACTCAATTTGATAGAAATGTAGAACGAGCAGAAAATAAAATAACTAAGAAGAGCAGAAAAAGAGGTAAGAAGCATAAAAAACACAACAAGGAAGACAGAAGATAAGAATCTTAATATTTGCCAGCAAGGCAGAACCAGAGCTGGAATGAGTCGACCCCCTAATGACTTATTCCAGCTTTTTTATTTCAATCTATCAAGCAAAAAATAAATGACTGTATTAAAATTATCTCTTAATTATTTACTTTAGGAGTAATTTCATGAAATTGTTTGAATTAAAGTCTTTCGGAGATGATGGTTTAACAATGACTGAAAGAGGGGATCCTAGTCCTTGTCTTGGAGAAGTTATTGTAAAAATGAAGTCCGCATCTATTAACTATAGAGATTTTATGATCGCCAAAGGTCTATATAATCCAAATTTAAGTCTTCCATTAATCCCTTTGTCTTGTGGTAGTGGCGAGATCATAGCTGTGGGTAATGATATTACTGATTTTAAAATTGGAGATGCCGTCACTTCTGTTTTTTGGCAAGATTGGAATAATAATCAGAAAAAACGATCAATAAGTACTGGTTCCGATGCTGCAGGAGTTTTGACTGAATATGCAGTCTTACCGGTTTCAGCAGTTCTGCCTATGCCTGAACATTTGAGTTTTTCTGAGGCATCGACACTTCCATGTGCAGCAGTGACTGCATGGACTTGTATTCAAGCAGCTAATATTAAAGCTGGAGATACTGTTCTTTTGCAAGGGACAGGTGGAGTATCAATTTTTGGATTGCAAATTGCTAAAGCATTGGGCGCTTGCGTTATTATCACATCCAGTAGTGATGAAAAATTAGAAAGAGCCAAAGCACTGGGTGCTGATCATATTATTAATTATAAAGAGAATCCAGAATGGGGTCATGAAGCTTTCAGTCTGTCTGGATCAGGAGTTAATGTTGTTATTGAGATAGGCGGTGGCGGAACTTTTGAGCAAAGTATGGCGGCAGTTTGTATAGGAGGACACATCTCACTAATTGGCGCACTCAGTGGTATTAAAGTAGAAATAAATCTTATGCAATCTGTGTTTAAAAATATTAACACACATGGAATTACAGTTGGTTCACGAGAAGATCATCAATCGATGAATGAGTTTTTTGTAAAGCATAATATTCATCCTATTATTGATCAAGAAATTGATTTCAACCAAGGTGCTGAAGCAATCATGAGTATTGCATCTGGTAATCATATGGGAAAAATTGTGGTCAATATTGATTCATAATAATAAATTAAAATGAAGGCACATTAATTGAAAGAAAGTATTCTTCAAGCTGAGTCATTGGAATTGTTTCGAAATGATATTCCAATTTACTCCAATATTTCTTTTAAACTAATTCAAGGTCAGCATTTAGTCTTAAGTGGTTCTAATGGCAGTGGAAAAACTACTTTAATCAGAACTTTATGTTGTTTGACCAATCAATCATCAGGTTGTATTAAGTGGAATAAAAGCAATGTGGATTCTATTGATAATGAATACCTTGATCATATAGCCTATTTAGGACATAAAAATGGATTGATTGATGAGTTAACACTGATGGAGAATATCGAAGTTACCTTAGGTAAGAATTTTGATCGTACTGAATTAACCAATCTTTTAGAGAATTTTAATCTTTCTGAACATAAAGATATTTTATATTCAAGCTTGTCTAATGGGCAAAAAAGAAAAGCAGCACTCATTAGAGTAATCCTATCTAACAAGCAGCTATGGATACTGGACGAGCCTTTTACAAATCTTGATGTCGATTCAATAACATGTATAGACGTAATTATAAGTAGTCATCTCAACAAAGGCGGCATGTTAATCAGTGCATCTCATTCACCTGAGAATCGAATTGATTGTGATGTAGAAATTAATTTAGATGGAATGATTCATGTTATTTAGAGATATTATTAGAAGGGATCTTAAGATTTCTATAAGACGCAGCACAGATGTCTTAACGGGATTAATATTTTTCTTATTAATTGCTCTTATTTTTCCATTAGCAGCAGGTACTGAAAAAGACCTTCTTCTTAAAATGGTAGGACCGGTCATGCT
>ENA-OREN01000544-OREN01000544.1-marine-metagenome-genome-assembly--contig:-NODE-544-length-53300-cov-20.003514_pt1 | contig 53300 bp, 52 predicted proteins | sample MGYA00248624_ERZ508555 | MGnify/ENA primary metagenome ERZ508555 (study PRJEB26222, sample SAMN06267773) | marine metagenome | isolation source: Saanich Inlet, British Columbia, Canada | place... | reverse complement strand
AAGAAGCAGCAACTGAGGAAGCTCCAGAAGCAGCTCCAGAAGAAGCAGCAACTGAGGAAGCTCCAGAAGCAGCTCCAGAAGCAGAAGCAGCAACTGAGGAAGCTCCAGAAGCAGAAGCAGCAACTGAGGAAGCTCCAGAAGCAGCTCCAGAAGAAGCGGCAGATAATCAAGCAGAAGAATCTGAAGAAGAATCTTCAGATGATGAGAAAAAATAGCTCCCTAGACCTTTCATTATTTATCCTCATTGCCAAAATTGGCAAGACAAGAGGCTTAAAAGGGGAGTTTTTTCTTAGATCATTTGCAGAAAATCCAGACAACCTTTTTTCATTTAAAAAATTTTACGTTCTCACATCTTCCTTGATGAAAGAAGTTGATTTTGAATATATTAAAAAAAATAATTCAAAATTAGTTGCAAAAATTCAATCTGTTGATGATATTGATTCCATTAAGTTATATGGCCAAAAAGATATTTATGTACTTAAATCCGAATTACCAGAGCTTGAAGAAAATCAAGCATATTGGTTTGAATTAGAGGGAATGAAAGTCTTTAATTTAGAAGATGAATGTCTTGGCAGCGTTCAAGCAGTCAATAATTATGGTGCGAGCGATATACTAGAAGTTAAATCTTTAAATAAAAAAATTTTGATTCCATTCATCAAAAATAGAACCATAATTTCGATCAATAAATCTGAGAATTCTATACTTGTAGATTGGCAAGAAGATTATTAGTTTTTTATGAATATTAATATTATTACCTTATTTCCAGAGATCTTTAATTCACTGAATTATGGTTTGCTTGGTCAGGCGATTAAAAGAGAAGACATTACCATTAATAAATTTGATTTGCGTGAAAATAAAATAAATAAACATGGCCAAGTTGATGACAAGCCATATGGCGGCGGAGAGGGTATGGTGCTTATGTCTGAACCTCTCGAAAAAACTATTAAGGCTATTTCACCTAATAAATTAGGGAGAGTAATTAATTTATCGCCACAAGGAAGCCTCTTAAGCCATCACAAAGCGCAAGAGTTATCTACCCTAAAGAATATTACAATCATTGCAGGAAGATATGAAGGTATTGATGAACGTTTCATTTCTCAATATGTAGATGAAGAAATTTCTATTGGTGATTTTATTTTGAGCGGTGGTGAGTTTGCAGCATTGGCATTAATTGATTCTTTGTCTAGATTTATTCCTGGCGTAATAGGTAACCAAAAGTCGGTTGATCATGATTCATTCAGTGAAGGTTTGTTAAAAGGGCCAGTTTATACAAGACCTGATAAGTTTAACTCACAAGCTGTTCCTGATGTATTGATTTCAGGCGATCATGGAAAAATACAAGAATGGAAGGAAGAACAATCTTTAGTTCGAACGTATGAAAGGAGACCTGAGTTATTAAATAATATAAAATTAACAAAAAAACAAAAAAAACTCTTGGAAGATTTGGCTTCTAAGCGTATCCTATAGCTCATTTTTTAGGCAAAACCATGGCAGATAAAGATAACGAAAATATAGACGCATCAACCGAAGAGAATGTTGGTGTTAACGATACTGTTTCAGAAGATTCTTCTACCGAAGAAGTTCCTGTTGAAGCAACTGAGGTTCCTGAAGCATCTTCAGAAAATGAAGTAACGGAAACCTCAACAGCTCCAGATAACCCTTCTGAGGAGGCTCCTGAGGTGGAGGCAGAAGAGACAACAGCACCAGTTACAACTGATGAAAAAACTCCAGCTCAAATCATTGAATCCTTTGAATCAGAGCAGCTCAAAGATGACATCCCTTCATTCAGACCAGGAGATACTGTTGTTGTTTCTGTTAAAGTGAAAGAGGGCGATAGAACAAGACTTCAAGCTTTTGAGGGCGTGGTTATGAATATTAAAAATGCTGGTCTAAACTCTGCATTTATTGTAAGAAAAATCTCTAGTGGTATCGGTGTTGAAAGAACATTTCAAATGCATAGTCCCATGATTGATTCTATTGCTGTAAAAAGAAAGGGCGATGTTAGGCAAGCAAAATTGTATTACCTCAGAGAGAGATCAGGTCGATCTGCAAGAATTAAAGAAAGATTAGACTAATAACATGTCACTTGACTTAAAAAAGAATCAGGCCCTTGATTCTTTTTTATCTAATCTTCAGCTTGAAAAAGGTCTTGCTTCAAATACCATTAAAGCTTACGCGAATGATTGCAGTGCCTTCATTCAATGGATTTATCTTAAGAAGAAGCTTGATGTGATAAAGGCTAGTGAAGATGATATAGAGAGTTATTTAAGGCACTTCCAAGAACTAGGTTTTTCAAATTCAACCATCAACAGAAAGCTTTCAGCTTTAAAACACTTCTTTCTTTTCTTAGCGAAAAAAAAACTCATTGATTCTAATCCCGCTATAGGCTTCTCTGGTCCTAAAAATATTAAACCCTTGCCAAAATCAATGTCCATTATTGATGTCAGCAGCCTTCTTGATGCGCCAGACTCTACTTCATTTATTGGTTTGAGAGATAAGGCAATGTTAGAACTTTTATATGCAACGGGCGTAAGAATTAGTGAGCTTATTAATTTGCAATACACTAATATTGACTTAAATAGATCTTTGATCAAAGTAATGGGAAAGGGCAGCAAAGAGCGAATGATTCCATTCGGTGATAATGCTTTATCTTGGCTAATGCAATACATTAATTTTAGAAGAAAAAATAACTTATCGTTAAATTCGCGCGATTTCTTTATTAGCCAACAAGGAACAAAAATTACACGACAAGCTTTTTGGCACAGAGTTAAGCAATACCTTATTCAAACTGGTCTTCCTATGGAGGTTTCACCTCATACTCTTAGACATGCTTTTGCAACACATCTCCTGAATAACGGAGCAGACCTTAGATCAGTTCAAATGTTGCTTGGTCATAGTGATCTCTCGACCACTCAGATATATACTCATATTGCTAAACAAAGACTGAGCGAGATGGTTAAAGAGCACCACCCTAGAGGATAATAAGTTATGAAGACGTTGTTAATTATTTTTACTTTTATGTTTTCATTTAATTTGAGTGCAGACGATCTTTTGATTGCTTCAAAGATAAATAAAGTTTTGCCAGAGGGGCTGTCTGTTCAAAGCATTAAAAAATCTCAAATAGAAAGTCTGTATATTGTTGATATAGGTGACCTACAACCCATATATGCCTCTGCAGATGGTGAATTTTTCTTTTATGGTGAGTTGTACTCAGTTGAGGGGGATGTATTGCAAAATACTACCAAGAATGAAATTAATTTAAAGCGAAAAATGATCTTAGATAGCGCCCTTACTCCAGAAGATTTTATTAGTTTTAAATCTGAGGCTGAAGAGCATGTAGTTACTATATTTACTGATGTTGATTGTGGCTATTGTAGAAAATTTCATAACGAGATAGATGATTTTAATGCTGAAGGTATAACTGTAAATTATGTTGCTTTTCCCAGATCTGGTCTTGAATCAGATTCTTATAATAAAATTGTGACGGCATGGTGCTCAACCAACCCCAAAGAAGTCTTAACGAAAATGAAGCAAGGCATTAATATTGATTTATTGATGTGTCAAAATCATCCAGTTGAAAAACATTACCTATTAGGTCAAAAGATTGGTATTACTGGCACTCCAGCTATAATTACATCAGAGGGTGCGTTGCTTCCAGGATATCTTCCTCCTGCGGAGTTACTAAAAAGATTAAATTAATTATGGCTAACTTAAGAATAGGTATATGTGGATGGGGCAATGTGGCCACTGGACTGTATGAGCAATTGGTTAGTGGTAATAGCGTTTATTCAGAGTTGGAGCTTTGTTGTATAGGTGCACGCAGAGATAATCCAAGATGCAATCCTGCTTCTACTAAGATCATTAGAGATATCTTTGCAGTTGTAGAAGAGGATATTGATGTCCTTGTTGAACTTATTGGAGGCGTGGATATAGCTCGAGAGCTTATTTTAAGCGCTCTTAAATCTGGCAAACATGTAGTGACCGCTAATAAAGCTGTCATTTTTGAGCATGGTGAAGAGCTTATTGAGGCTGCTAAAAATAATAATGTTAGGCTGCTGTTTGAATCTGCAGTCTGTGCAGGAACCCCAACAATTAAAATTCTATCCAATGACCTTGGTGCAAATAAGATTTCTAAGGTAGCGGGCATGCTTAATGGAACTACAAATTTTATTTTAAGCAATATGGAAGAAGGTGCTCGTTACGAGGACGTTCTCCAGGAAGCCAAAGACAAAGGATTTGCAGAGCCTGATCCTAGTCTAGATGTTAATGGAACAGACGCTGCACATAAAATTGGTATTTTAGCTGCCTTGCTTTTTAATAGCGGGTTACCAGCAAATAATTTCTACATAGAAGGAATTGAAAAAATTAGCCCTCAAGACTTTAATTACGCTGATGAATTTAATTTTACTATTAAGCATTTGGCGGTAACTCAGATTCAGAAGAATGGAATTGAGCTAAGAAGTCACCCTGTAATGCTTGAAAAAGAATCAAGCCTTGCTGGTCTTAAAGGAGTTAGAAATGGTATTCAATTTGATACAGATCTGTTAGGTGAATTTCATGTTGCAGGATCGGGGGCTGGCAGAGAGTCAACTGCTTCTGGTCTTATTTCCGATTTAATTGCTTTATTAAAGAACAATGACAGCGAGCCAATGAAATACCCAAATTTCTCTAACAAACCCAGCATTATAAATTTTGATGAACTTAAATTTAAATATTATGTATATCTTGAAGTCAAAAATGAATCAGGGGTCTTAGCACTAATTAGTAAAATATTTGCAGAGCATAAAATTAGCTTTGATAAGATTATTCAGAAGGATCAGTTGAATAGCGGCGATGTCCCAATGGTAATTTTTACTGATCCAGTTGTTGAAAGTGAGATGCAAATTGCTTTGAAAGATCTAAATACCAACCCAGTCATTTTAAATTCAAAAATTATTAGAATTGAGGATTTGTAATGCTTTTTCATTCAACTAGAGGCAAAGACTCTGGGAAGGATTTTTCTGCCATCTTAATGCAAGGTCTTGCAGATGATGGCGGGCTTTTTATGCCAGATCATTGGCCACAGGTTGACTTAGAAGAGATTAAATCCAAGGCATCATTTATTGATATTGCTAAGTGCATTGTTCCCCTTTTTACATCTTCCTCTTTTTCATACGCTGAGACTATTAAGATAGTAGAAAACACTTGGCATGATTTTGAGCATCCAGACCTTGTAGGTATCCAAACCCTTGATGATGTTTCTATTTTAGAATTATTTCATGGGCCAACAGCAGCATTCAAAGATTTTGGTTTACAGCTAGCAGCAGCATTTTTTAATGAAGTGCTAGAAAGCGAGAATAAAACTGCAATTGTTCTTGGCGCCACATCAGGCGACACTGGCTCTGCTGCGATTGATGCATGTAAGCCTTACAAGAGAATTAAAAGTTTTATCATGCTGCCAAATGGAAATATGTCTGAAGTGCAAAGGCGTCAAATGAGCATCATTAATGCTAAAAACGTTTTTGCATTAAGGATCAATGGAACCTTTGATGATTGTCAAGACCTAGTAAAACTTGCCTTCAAGCAACGTGATTTTTTGAACTCAGGCCAATATCTCTTAGCGGTGAATTCAATTAACTGGACTCGCATTATTGGTCAAATCTGTTACTACTTTTATGCTTTTAATAGACTGCACTCCAAAGGAGATTTAAATTTTTCAGTGCCCACAGGAAATTTTGGCAATGTTTTTGCATGTTACTCAGCCCATCAGATGGGCTTGCCAATCAACAAAATTTCAGTTGCTGTAAATAACAATGATATTTTGCATCGTTTTTTTAGTGAGAATGATTATTCCAAAAAAACAGTTCAGGAGACAATTTCACCAAGTATGGATATTAGCGTTGCCAGTAATTTTGAGAGGCTTATTTATGACTTTTTCTTGGAAAGAAATACTATAGGCTGTGCTAGTTTATTTGATCAATTCCCTGAGCATCCAATTCATCTAAGCAATGAAATATGGACCAAAAAGAACAAGCTTTTTTCATCAAGTAAAGTTAATGATGCTGAGACACAAAAAATTATTGAAGACTTCTTTTATTCCCATAACTACCTTTTAGACCCCCATACTGCAATTGCAGTAGGTCAGGCAATCAAAAAGAGTGATGCTAACAATCCCTATGTAGTTCTATCCACAGCACACCCTGCTAAATTTCCTAAAGTATACAAAGAAATGGGGATAGAGCTTATAAATGTTCCAGGAGCTCTTATGGGTTTGTATGATAAAAAAGAACACCTTTATGCTTTTGATGCAGATTATGATCAGATTATTAACTTTATAAAACAAAATAACCTAGAGACCTAATAATGAATGTTCCTAAAATAATTACAGCGGAGACAAAAGATCTTGAGCGTGTGAAGGGTGTTTTAAAGCTTGGCTTTTCTTCCGATGCTCTTTTGAGATGGGTATTTCCTGACGCATCGAATTATTTAAAAAGTTTTGACTTGTGGACGCAGGAATTTTCTAAAATTGCTTATAATAATGACCTTGTTTTCACAGAAGAAAATTTTTCTGGAACATCTATTTGGCATCCCCCGGGCGCAGAATTTGATGAGTCTTGTCTAGAACCCACGTTTGATTCAATTCCTGAAGAGAGGTTAGAAACAGTAGCAAAATTCTTCGAGGAATTTGATAAATATCACCCAGATGATGCATGGTATCTTGCATTCATCGCCGTTGATCCGTCTCAGCAAAGAAAAGGAATAGGCTCTTTTTTATTAAAAGAGGCTTTGCAGATGATCGATCAAAGAGGCGAGCGAGCTTATTTAGAGGCTTCCAATGAACAAAATAAAGCTCTGTATGAGAGGCATGGGTTTGTTGCGATTGGGAAAGTTCAGTTTGAGAATTCTCCTCCAGCATTTCCTATGATAAGAGAAGCCCAGTAACTGTATTACAATCCAAAAAGGTATTAAAATGCTTGACTATGGAAACAGGCGAGCTTAAATCTAATCTACTTAATCTCCGAGATCGTATGACAGATCTCCGGGGGTATCTTTGACGTTTCTAAAAAAGAAAATTCTTTAAAAGAGATCAATGCTGAACTGGCAAAAGAAACTACTTGGTCAGATCTAGAGCTTTCTCAATCTCTTAATAAAGAAAAAACTGATCTAGAAAAATTTCTTAATATATTCTTATCAGTGGATATGGCTGTAAATGATAATCTTGAGTTATTGGATATGGCGATCGAAGAATCAGATGAAGGCTCAATTGATCAGATGCAAGAAGAAACAAGGTCCCTCATGTCTTCTGTAGAAGATTTAGAGTTCAATCGCATGTTTTCCAATAAAATGGATCCAAACTCTGCATTTATTGATATTCAATCGGGCTCTGGTGGAACAGAGGCTCAAGATTGGGCCGATATGCTCCTAAGAATGTACACTAGGTGGGCTGAAAAACATGAGTTTTCAGTTTCTGTTATTGAGCATTCTCCTGGTGAAGTTGCTGGAATTAAATCTGCATCTTTGTTGATAAAAGGCAGTTATGCCTATGGCTGGCTGAGAACAGAAACAGGCGTTCATCGCTTGGTAAGAAAGTCTCCATTTGATTCTGGCAGCAGGCGTCATACTTCATTTGCATCTGTTTTTATTTCCCCAGAGATCGATGAGTCTATTGAAGTTGAGTTAAACCCTGCAGATGTAAGGATAGATACATATAGAGCTTCAGGGGCTGGCGGCCAGCATGTCAATAAAACAGATTCAGCGGTGCGATTAACGCATGGTCCTACTGGAACAGTGGTACAGTGCCAAAGTGATCGTTCCCAGCATAAAAATAAAGACAATGCTTTTAAGCAACTTAAATCAAAATTATATGAGCTAGAGCTACAAAAGCAAAAAGATGAACAACAAGTTTTAGAAGAAAGTAAGTCTGATATTGGCTGGGGCAGTCAAATTCGCTCATATGTCCTAGATCAATCTCGAATTAAAGATTTAAGAACAAACGTAGAGAGTGGTAATATCTCTTCAATACTAGATGGCGACATAGATATTTTTATTAAAGCCAGTCTAACGCAAGGAGTATAGATGACTGATTCGAATACAGGTGGGGAAGCCACAATTCTAGAGGAAAGACGAAGAAAGCTAGAAGAGCTTCGAGCAAACAATAAGGCTTACATCAATGATTTTATTCCATCTGAGCATGCGCTTAATTTGCATGAATTGCATGGAACTCTTTCTAAAGATGAGCTTGAAAAAGCACAAATTAAAGATTTAGCATTAGCTGGCCGAATAGTTTTGAAGCGAGTTATGGGCAATGCAAGCTTTATTACTATCAGAGATGGTTCCGGAGATATTCAAATTTATGTAAGCAAAAATAATATTGATGTAGATTTGTATAAAAATTTCAAGTCATGGGATTTAGGTGACATTGTCGGCGTCACAGGAAATCTTTTTAAAACTAAAACTGAAGAGCTCACAGTTGAGGCTCACTCAATTGTTCTGATTACAAAGGCTCTTAGGCCAATGCCTGAAAAGCATAAGGGCTTGGCAGATATTGAAATTAAATACCGTCAAAGGTATTTGGATTTGATGAGTAGTCCAGAATCAACAGATGTATTTATTAAGCGTTCAAAAATTGTTTCCTCTGTAAGATCTTTAATGCTAGAAAATGGATTCTTAGAAGTGGAGACTCCTATGATGCACTCCATCCCTGGAGGAGCAGTTGCTAAACCTTTTACTACTCATCACAATGCCCTTGATAGAGAATTATTCCTTCGGATAGCCCCTGAGCTTCACCTCAAAAGATTGTTGGTAGGCGGCTTTGAAAAAGTATTTGAAATCAATCGTAGCTTTAGAAATGAGGGCCTTTCAACAAGACACAATCCTGAGTTCACGATGCTAGAATTCTACACCGCTTTCGCCACTTTTAACGGAACTATAGAGTTTACACAAAAAATTATTCAATCTGCTTCTAGGGCAATTGGCAATGAAAAAATTATTGAATGGGACGGAGATCAAATTGACCTCTCTAACTTTTCAGTTAAAACTCTTAATAGCTTGGTGCTTGAATTCAACCATGGATTAAGTGAAGACTGCTTAAAGGATCTTAAAAAACTTCAAGACTACGCTCATTCAGTCAAAGTCACATTTAAAGACTCCTGGGGAATAGGCAAGGTGCTGCTAGAAATATTTGAGAAAACAGTTGAATCCAATCTAGTTCAGCCAACATTTGTTACTGAGTATCCTGTTGAAGTTTCTCCTTTATCCAGAAGAAACAATAAGGATTCCTCTATTGCAGATAGATTCGAATTGTTTATTGGCGGCAAGGAAATTGCAAATGGTTTTTGTGAATTGAATGACCCTGATGACCAAGCTGAAAGATTTCAGGACCAGGTTAAAGCAAAAGCTGATGGAGATGATGAGGCAATGGGATTTGATGAAGACTATATTATTGCACTTGAGCATGGAATGCCACCAGCCGTAGGGGTTGGGGTTGGGATTGATAGATTGGTCATGATGCTAACCAATCAAAGCTCTATCAGGGACGTTATTCTTTTTCCACAACTCAAATCATAGTCATTGATCTATGAATATTACCTTGCTACTTACTTTAGGGGCACCAATAGTAATAGTTTTATCTATTGTTTATTTAGATAAATTTAAAGAGCCAACTGATTTAATTCTTAAAACTTTTTTTATAGGTATTTTATTATGCATACCTGCTGGAGTATTGAATGATTTGCTTATTGACTCATATGAACAAAGCTACAGAGCAGGTCTCACTGAAGAAAGTTTGAAATTTTTAGTTTTGTATTTTTATATTAGAACTCAAACAGCTTTTGATGAGCCCATGGATGCAATAGTTTATGGGACAATCATCTCGCTAGGATTCGCCACATTAGAAAACTTTAGCTATGTTTACTATATTTCCTCAGAAGCTGAGTCATTAAATACTGCCATTCTCAGATCGATGAGTGCAATACCATTGCATGCAACTTGCGGTATCATTATGGGTTATTTCTTCGGATTACACGCATTCTTAAACTCTAAACTAGCGCTGCTCCAAAGCATAGTTATTCCAGTTGGTATTCATGCTTCATATAACTATTTAACTGGATCTCAGGATCTCTTATGGTTTTATTTTTTATTTGCAGTCATGGCCTATGCTCGTCACCTTCACACTAAAATTTCTGACCTGCAGCTAGAGAAGAATTCAGAGCAAGAGAGGAAAACTATTTAGGAATCTACCACCTAAATTTCTCAAAGTTTTCTGGGTTTGCCCAGCCCTCAGGGTTATTCCATCCTCTTTTATTGTTATATGTTTTTAAGTTATATGAGTAAATCCTTGCTTGTGAGATCTCATTATCATGGGTGAAGCCGAGCTCTAAAAATGATTGATGGCGATCATCGTCACCATTTTTTTTAATAATTAATATTTTCTGAGCCAAGGTATTTTTAATTAAACCAATTTGAGTTTTTGATATGTCTATATCATCAAATATTATGCAGAGCTCATTTGGTTGGCCGGCTCCCTCATCAAGATGTTCAAGATTAATAATTAAAAGGCTCTCTAGGATGTCCTCGCAATTAGTTGCAAAAGAGCTTAGATCTTTTTTAGTAATAGCTAGGATCGATTTAATTTTTTCAGTACTAATGATCTCAGTAAGAAATGCATTTAATTCATTTGTAGCCATTTACTTTAATAGATCTTCTACTGCTGCTCTTTCCTCGATCAACTCATCAGTTGAAATTTTTATTTTTTCTCTAGCAAAATCAGACAAAGCAATATCTCTTACAACCTCGACACTTCCATCTTGAGTGGTCATCAATGGCATCCCACAAATAATTCCACTAGGTAAGTCATAACTGCCATCAGTTATAACAGCAGCGCTGAAACAATCGCCGGAGACTGTTGGGTTTTCACATGCAACTACTGTATCCAATGCAGCTTTTGCAGCAGAGGTTGCAGATGAGGCACCTCTTGAATCAATGACTGCCTTACCACGTTGTTGAACAGTTGGAAGGAATTCATTATTTATCCAATCCAGATCGCTAATTAATTGTTTGCCAGGCGTTCCATTAGATAGCATGTTTTCGAAATCAGGGTACATAGTAGGACTATGATTGCCCCAGATGATCATTTTATTAATATTGCTAATACCTGTATCTAGTTTCTTTGATAGAACAGATCTTGCTCTGCTTGAGTCAAGCATTGTCATTGCCATCCAGAGCTGGGAGTTATTATTTGCTGCATGCCTGCCTATTAAAGCATTGGTGTTTGCAGGATTGCCCACTACCAAGATCTTGGCATTAGGTTTTCCATATTTTCCAATTGCTTGGCCTTGCCCAACAAATATACCGCCATTGATTTGAAGCAAGTCAGCTCGTTCCTCAATCTTTTTCCCGTTAAACACTATGCCTCTAGGTATGCTGCCAACCAATAAAAACCAATCAGCATCTTGGGCTGCTTCTTCAAAGTTTGATGTGAAGTTAACATTGCCCATATTTGGAAAATTAGAATCTTCCAATTCCATCACTAGACCTTCTAATTTTTCAACAACTTGAGGTATTTCAACCAACTCTAGATCAACAATTTTATTTCCAAATGTATGGCCGTCGACCAATCTTGGTATTAAAGAATAACTGATCTGCCCAGCCGCACCAGTTACGACAACTTTAACTCTTTCTTTCATTAAAAAACCTTAAAAATTATTTCTGAATATTATATTCCTAAACGTTAAATTTATTCGCGGACTGATGATTTTTTTTGTCTTTTTTACAGAATGTTCCCAACATTCCTGGGTTTTGCCATCAATCAAGTATAAAGCCCCACTAAGCTGGGGAACATTAATAGTTTCTTTGGTAATTTTGTTTCTAAAAACAAGATCTCGCTCGCTTCCAAAAGAGATGGAGGCGATATTTGGATTAGGTCCCAACTCTTTTTCATCATCAGAGTGCCAGCCCATTGAATCTCGACCATCCCTGTAATAATTCACAAGAACTGAATTAAAATCTTGCTCAGCCTCTTGTAGAATTTTTTCTCTTATCATGGTTAATTCATTACTCCACTCTTGTCGATTTAGAGTTTTTCCTGAGTACTTGTAGTTACAATCTTCATCACCAATCCAGCATTGCAACCTTGGAATCACAACATCTTTACCAAATATTTTAATTTTCATAGATTCCCAAGGAAGAGTATCGATAAAATTAACAGCTAATTTTTTTGACTCAATAGATGTAAAAAATTCTTCGTGAACTCGAATTTTTAGATGGTTGTGAGCTACAATTTCATTCTGCATAACAGAGTTAGTATAAATATGTTTTTATCAAATCCAATCACATAATTGTCATGAGTAAAGTCATCATTGTTGGAGGAGGGCATGCAGGTGCTAATATCGCATTTAGCCTACGTAAAGATGGTTTTGAAGGCGAGATAGATGTTTATTCTAATGAAGACTTTCTTCCCTATCATCGTCCGCCGCTCTCTAAAGAATTTTTAAAAAAAAATATAGAAACTGAAAAGCTTTTCTTTAAACCAAAGAGCTTTTACCAAGAGCAAAATATCTCCTTTCATCCTAATGCACTAGTAAGCTCAATTGACATTGATACAAAAAAAATTACTGCTGAAGGCTCAGTTGTTGCATTTGATTACTTGGTTTTTGCCACGGGCTCTTCACCGAGACTTCTTTCGATGCCAAATTCTGAGGCAGACAATCTATTTTATCTTCGCAAGATTTCAGATGTTTTAGATATCCATTCACAGCTTGAGACAGCCAGGGACATTGTGTTGATTGGCGGGGGGTATATTGGTCTTGAGGTTGCATCTGCAATGACAGAGCTTGGCCTTAAGGTCACAATACTTGAAGCCGAAGAACGTATCTTAAAAAGAGTAACAAGCCCTGAACTATCTAGTTTTTATCAATCTATTCATGAGGACAAAGGCGTTGAAATAATCTGCAATGCCAGAGTAAGCGCTTTAATTGCAGAGAATCAAATCATTAATTATATTGAGTTAGAGTCTGGAGAAAAAATTGAAGCGGATGCTGTTCTAGCTGGCATTGGGGCTATCCCCAATACACAACTTGCAGAAGATGCAGGATTGGATTGCAGTAATGGCATTAAAACAGATCAATATTGCAGAACTGCTAATCCTCATGTGCTTGCTGCTGGAGATTGTGCAAACTCTTTCAATACTTTGTTAAATCAAAGTATTCGCCTAGAAAGCGTGCCTAATGCTTTATCACAAGCAAAAGTCGTTTCATCTTCTATTACTGGAAACGAGCTATATAACAAAGAACTACCATGGTTTTGGTCAGATCAATATGACTTAAAGCTACAAATGGCTGGGCTTTCCTCTGGCTATGATGAAAGCATTATTCTTGGGGATATTGATGCTGCAGAGTTTATTGCATGTTACGGCAAAGATGGGCACCTTGTTGCCGTGGATAGCGTCAATCAATCTAAGCAGTTCATGCTGTTTAAGAGAGCTTTAAGCAATGGCTTTAAGATTGAAATGAGCTTGATTAAAAATAAAGATTTTCAACCTGAGAGCATTTTTTCCGGTTCAAATTAGTTAAACTAAATAACCCTTAAGGAGATAATTATGACTATAAGATTTGATGACAAAGTGGCAATTGTAACTGGTGCTGGAGGCGGCTTGGGTAAGCAACATGCTCTTGAGCTTGCGAGAAGAGGAGCAAAAGTTGTAGTCAATGATCTCGGCGGTGCAGTTGATGGCTCTGGTGGTGCAAGTGATGCAGCTAATGCTGTGGTTGAAGAGATTAAGGCAGAAGGCGGAGAAGCAATAGCAAATGGCTCTAGCGTTGCAGATAAGGATGGGGTATCAAAAATGGTTGCAGAGACCATGGATAAATGGGGCCGTATTGATATTTTAGTAAACAATGCTGGAATTCTAAGAGATAAAAGCTTTCACAAGATTACTTCTGAGGAATTTGATCAGGTAATGGATGTTCATTTTCAAGGTAGCTTCTATGCTTCGCATGCAGTTTATCCAATTATGAGGGATCAGAATTTTGGCAGAATTATTTTTACAACTTCTTCAGGCGGACTCTGTGGAAACTTTGGTCAAGCAAATTATGGTGCAGCAAAAATGGGCATGATTGGGTTAATGAATTGCTTAAAGATAGAAGGTCAAAAATACAATGTATTTTCAAGTGCTGTTGCTCCAGTTGCTTTATCAAGGATGACAGATTCTTTGTTTCCAGAGGGAATTGGCGAAAGATTCATGCCTGAGTACGTTACCCCAGCCGTTATTTACCTAGCTAGCGAAGAAAGTGAAAATGGTGCCATTATTGGAGCTGGAGCTGGCGTTTTTACAAGATTTAGGATTCTAGAAACAATGGGCCTTGCACTTGGAACTGGAGATGAGATGACTCCTGAGAATATAGCGGCTGGCTGGGATTCAGTTTCTGACATGGAAGATGCAAGAGAACTATTCAGCGGCCCTGAGCAGACTATCAAAATTCTCGAGCAGGCAGATAAATCTTAAGCAGAAAAACTTGCTCGCTGAGACATTAATTGAGTATGTCTTTCAATTTCTGGATAATCCTCTAGCTTTAATTGATTTAGACCAATAAAAAAATCAGTCGTTGTAATCATTTGTATATCAGCAAACGTATATCTATCTCCTGCTACGAATTCAGATTCTGACAAGACACCATTAAAGTATTGCAGTGACTTCATTCCAATATTTTTTTGGACCTCGCCATAGTCTTTATTTTGAGTTTCCATCCCCGACATTGCTGGATGTAAGTGCCTGAAGCCCATTGCCAAAGGTATCATAAGTTCGTTGTAGATCCGAGCTTGCCACATCTCAATTGATGCTATTTCCATTGGGCTCTCACCAAACAAGTTAGGTTCCGGGTACAAGGATTCAAGGTACCTGCATATAGCAGTTGATTCTACAATCACGGTTCCATCATCAAGCTGGAGAGCTGGAATTCTTGAGTTAGGTGCAATAGCGCGATATTCAGGAGTTTTATGCTCACCTTTCATTAAGTCAATTTTTATAATCTCAACATCAGAGATATTTTTTTCTACTAAAAACATCCTTACTTTTCTTGGGCTATTTGCCATTGGGTTGTCATATAACTTCATTTTTCTCCCATTTTATTTTTACTGCCTAGTTGAATATCTTAAGTATAAATATTAGTTATGCAAATTGTCCTGCGCTAAATCCTGAGGCCCATGCCCATTGGAAGTTATATCCTCCTAGATGGCCAGTAACATCAACAACCTCACCAATAAAAAACAATCCAGGATAATTTTTAATCTCCATAGTTTTTGAATTTATTACACTTGTATCAATGCCGCCTAAGGTAACCTCAGCAGTCCTGTAACCTTCGGTAGAAGATGGTTTGAGGCTCCATTTGTTGAATTGATTGCCGATACTTCGCAATGAGCTATCGGAGATTTCAGAAAGATTCAGATCTTTAAGATTTGACCACCATAGCTCTTCAAGCTGGAACAATAATGCTTTTGGAAGCAAGGGACTAAAAATTCTCTTTAGAGTGATTTTTTGCCCATCCCTTTTTTTATTTAATAAAACTGATGCCACGTCAATTTCTGGAAGAAGGTTAATATTTATAGAGTCACCAGGTTTCCAGTAATTTGAAATCTGAAGTATTGCAGGTCCGCTAAGACCTCTGTGAGTAAAGAGCATAGATTCTTCAAATTGTTTCTTATTTGCGGTTACAACTACGTCAACAGAAAGCCCCGATAACTCTTCGCATAAATTCTTAACATTGTCATTAAACATAAAAGGAACAAGGCTTGCCTGCCTAGTAACCAACGGAAGATTAAGCTGTTTCGCTAGTTCATAACCAAAACCACTTCCACCAAGAGTTGGAATGGATAAAGCGCCAGTAGCGACAACCAAAGATTTTGTATTCACAACTCTATTACCAGATGAAAGGTGAAGAGTTGCTTCATATCTTTCTTTTAATTCATTAATCCCTATTTTTTTTATAGAACTAACCTCGCAGTCAGTATGAATTTTTACCCCTAGACTGCTGCACTCTAACAAGAGCATATTAAGAATATCCTTGGAAGAATTTACGCAAAATAATTGACGATGTTTTTTTTCTTCATATTCAATACCATGCTCCTCAATCATCTTTATAAAATCTTCAGGCATAAATCTTTTTAAGGCTGATTTACAAAACTTAGGGTTGTTGGATATGAAATGTTCGGCATCTACAATTAAATTTGTAAAATTACAGCGTCCACCACCGGACATTAAAATTTTCTTACCTACCTTATTGGATTTTTCTATGACAACAACATTCTGCTGTCTTTTAGCAGCAGTAATAGCGCACATTAATCCTGCAGCACCGCCGCCGAGAATCAATACGTCACATTTCATTTTAAAGATTTTGTATAAAAAATAGCTTACTTAGGTTTAAATATTATATTCGTGTTAATCATCAGGTAACAGAGTGAATATCAAAACAGCACAGATGCTTAATGCACCTATCTTTCCTTTATTAATTAAAATGTCAGCACCCAATACTGTGGCTTTTTTTATTCAAGCAATCGTTGTGCTCACAGAAGTCTGGCTTATCAGCAAACTAGGCACTACCTCGCTAGCAGCGGTTGCCTTAGCTTTTCCAGTAATTATGCTTACCCAACAAATGGCTTTTGGAGCGCTTGGTGGGGCTATTTCATCTTCTATCGCCAGAAGTTTAGGAGCTGGACAAAAAGAAAGAGCGGAAAAGCTATTATGGCATTCTCTGTTTATTGCAGCATGCGGATATTTACTTTTCTTGGTAATTTTTCTTGTGGCCGGTGAAAGCATCCTGAAGATACTGGGCGGGAAGAGTACGTTGCTAGAAGAATCTTTGATGTATTGCATGATTTTTCTAACGGGTGCTATTTTTATTTGGCTTTCAGGAACTTTGAGCGCTACTTTGAGGGGGATGGGTAATATGCGTTTTCCTGCTTTGTTGATTATGCTTGGTTCTGTAATTCAAGTTTTTTTAGCTGGAGGTTTAATACTCGGTTGGTTTGGCTTGCCTAAGCTAGGAATAGTAGGAGCTCCGCTATCAGCAATCACTAGTGGAAGTTTCATGTCTTTTGTAATGTTGCTCAAACTTTCGCAGTCAAATAGTCCCGTTCAATTAAAATTTTCAAGACTCACTTTTCAAAAAGATTTATTCCAAGATATATTCAATGTAGCGATCCCAGCATCATTATCGCCTTTATTTACTGTCGGGACAGTGCTTGTTCTCACTGGTCTTATTGGTCAGTTTGGAGCCTCATCACTTGCAGGATATGGAATAGGCTCGAGAATCGAATTTTTAATGATCCCTTTGGTTTTTGGAATAGGGACTACTATGACTACCATGGTTGGCACAAACATTGGAGCGAAAAATATCGCTAGAGCAGAGAAAATAGGCTGGCTTGGAGGGTCCGTTGCGGGGTTTTTTTCAGGAATTATCGGTCTCTCGCTTGTCCTAACCTCCAATCAATGGATAGGTATTTTTGCAACAGACCAAGCAACTTTTTTAGCAACCAAACAGTACATTGAAATAGTTGGGCTATGTTTTACATTTCAAGGGTTAGGATTATCACTTTATTTTGCCTCTCAGGGTGCAAGCGCAATGAAATGGCCAATTTTAGCTACAATTTCAAGGTTTTTGGTTGCCGCTGTGGGTGGATGGATAGCAGTAAATCAGCTTTCCATGGGTCTACCTGGAGTTTTCTATGCAGCAGCAATAGCAATGACTTTATATGGATTAGCTATGGTAGTTTCACTGAGAATGGGCGCTTGGAGAAAAGTTTAATCTCTCAAACTTTTTTGGGCCCAGGAAAAAAACGATTCGTAGTTTGCTGATACTTTTTATAAGCGGGTCTCTTTTGAGCAGAGTAGTATTCGGATGGTACTGCACCAGTTGTGTAAACCAATGTCGTGTACATTGCCTTGGAGGCGTACAACATACATACAAGAGTTAATAACAATCCATCACTATAGTCATAGCCAAATAAATATAACTTTATAGGGTCTATAGTTAGCCAGGACGGGATAGCCGCAATTATCAAACCATTCCACACCATCCACTCAAAAAAGTAATTGGGATGTCTGCAATACTTCCATAAACCGACATTGCAAACTTGCCTTTGTTTTCCTTCTTTTTTCATCTTCTTCAGAAATTCAAGTTTCTGAAAATCAGCAATAGACTCAAGGATGAATGCTGAGGCCCAAACAAATAAACCAATGAGCTCCAATAGAGCAAAATTTTCTGAATTATTTGAGGCTATTATAAATACTGGAAGTGCTAAAAAAGATGTATTTGCCAAACCCTGAGATACAGCATCCACTTGTAACGCTAGCAAGGTATTATCTTTACCTTCTTTGCTCCATAAAACACGCTGATATTGATATCTTGGAAATTCTTTTTTTAGCAATCCCAAGCGCCACATTTTCAATGCACCAAGCCCCATACGAAGCCCGATTAGAACTACTACCGCACTAACTATGAATGAGCGCAGCCAATATCCGTCACTAAAGATAAAAGTGATTAAGCCCAGTAAAACTAATCCCCAAGGCCACCCAATATCAACATAGCTCATCCGGCCTGTTTTCCAGATAGGGATACAAACAATCAAGGTAAAAAGAATTGCCTGGCCCATTGCATTAATAAGACCAATTGTTTGAAAAGCCGAAGTGGATAGGACTATTAGCATTACAAACAAATAAGGCAGAAGAGGGCGAAAGTAGTGGATTATCTTAATCAACTTAATTTTTAGTTATTTTGAGCTAGATTACGGTTGTTTTTCTCTGCCTCTGTCCAGTCTTTTGGTAGTTTGCGCGCAACGATCAAAAAGCTAATGACTGATGGGATAAACACTAGTGAGGTTACGGTCATAGCATACCTAATTGACTCAACCTCGCCATAATTTGATTTAAATAGGTCTATCATCCACCCTGAAATGCTAGGCCCAAGACCCAAACCAATCATATTTAAAATAAAGAAGAATAGAGCAGTAGACATTGCTCGCATATGAATTGGAGCCAAAGTTTGGGCAATTGCAAAGCTTGGCCCTAGGTAAATACCCATGAAAACCAAAAAAAATGATGTAAAAATTAGGTTCATTTCAACTGATGTGGACCACCAAGCTGCAATGCCAAGAGGTAAGCAAAGTGCAATCGATATTGCTGGCAACCATCCATATGCCCGGATATCCCTTTTGCCCCAGCTGTCAGCAAGTCGCGCCCCAAAAAATGCACCTCCTGCATAAGTAACAGCATTAACAAAACCAAGAATAATGACTAACGTTTGAAAGTCAAAACTAGGATCCAAGGTAACAAGGTACTTTGTATGAAAGGCAGATTTAGAATATGAAACAAAAGAACCAAAAGCAATGCCAAAGCACATAGCCCACCAGGCCGGAATCCTGAGTAAAGTTTTTAGAGATTCAATGAAAGGAGGTTTTGTAATTTCCCTTTGATCATCAAATTCCATTGCCCCGCGAATAGGTTCGCGGATTACTAATTTTACAACTATGGCTAGCAAAATTCCTGTTACGCCAAGAAAGACAAAGATTTCTCTCCAATTTACATCTTGGTTAGATGCACCTATTAGCGCAGCTGTTACAAAGTAAGCTGCCATAATACCCAGCGGTATTCCCATTGCATAAACGCCCAATGCGCTCGCTCGCTCTTCTTTGGGATACATGTCTGAAATAATTGAATGAGAAGGGGGGCTTCCTCCGGCCTCACCAATCCCTACACCCATCCTTGCAAGACCAATTTGCACAAAATTAGTCGCCAAGCCTGTAAGAGCTGTAAAGCCGCTCCAGGTAGCCAGTGCTATAGACAGTATGTTCACTCTGTTATATCTATCTGCCAACCATGCTATAGGAATAGCAACAGTTGTATAAAATATAGCAAATGCTAGACCAATCAATAAGCCTAACTCTGTATTGGTTAAGTCTAGATCCTCTTGAATAAATGGAGCTAAGATGCCTACAATTTGCCTATCAATAAAATTAAAACCATAGACTGTAGTCAGTAAAATTAATACAAGAGTCCGATAGCTTTTGCTTGGTTTTCTTTGATCATTCATTTTTTTTATCCATTTCAGCTTTTTTATTTTTGTAATAACCATTAAATGCAATGTATGTTTGTATTAGGTTGGCTATTACAAAAGCTGGTAGATCTACAAGTAGAAATACTAATGCGCCTGCAAATCTACTAATCCCTGTAAGAATATAACCATTTAACCTTGTCTCATGCTTCACTGAGCTAACAAGCGTTAGACTTAATATGCTCAATATTAAGATTACCCATTGACCATACTGTAAAAAATTTTCAATCATACAAATTTAACCAACCCTGACGAACATGGTTCTGATAAAAGCCATGGTGCTTTGAATAAGGAACAGGATCAAACATCCAACATAGAAGTTAGCAAGTGCTGAGATATGTCCGAGTATCATCATCCACGACAGAATAAAGTTTATCGAAAGGATGCCAGCTTGAAAGAAAAACAATTTTAAAGGAAAAATATCCTGATGCCCTTTTTTTTTAAGAGATAACATTCTCTGGGGAAAAATAAGAAGACCAACCGCTGAAAAAATACATAAAACCCATGAAATAACAGCCCATGAAAGGACTATGTTCTCTTTATTATAAATTGCAAAAGGTATCAGAGCGCAAAACATTGCTCCAAAAGCAGAATAAGTAAGGAGTTGGATTCTAAAAGTATCTGCTTGGCTGAAACCATCATTGGTTCTGCTTAAGCCTATCAATATTGCTGAAAAACCAACAATGCCCAGCGCTATCTCTGCTATTAACTGCAGAGCATGAAAGTTTGGTTCCAAAGTTTAGAGTTTATTCCCAGTTAAGGGCGCCACCTGTTTGGTATTCAATAACACGAGTCTCGAAGAAATTCTTCTCTTTTCTTAGATCCATGATCTCGGACATCCAAGGAAAGGGGTTGGTTGCTCCTTTGAACTCTTCATCTAGACCAATCTGAGTCAATCGTCTGTTTGCAATAAATTGTAGGTATTCTTCCATCATAGAGGCATTCATTCCTAGCACACCTCTTGGCATTGTATCTCTGGCATACATAATTTCTAGCTCTGTGCCCTCAAGAATCATTTGCGCTGCTTCAGCTTTCATTTCTTCATCCCATAGATGAGGATTTTCGATTTTAATTTGATTGATTACATCAATGCCGAAATTTACATGCATGGACTCATCTCTCAGGATGTATTGGAACTGCTCTGCTGTTCCTGTCATCTTATTCCGTCTTCCCATTGAAAGGATTTGACTAAAGCCACAATAGAAGAATATTCCCTCAAGAACACAATAAAAAGCAATAAGATTTCTTAGTAACTGTTTATCGGTTTCTGGTGTTCCTGTTTGGAAGGTTGGATCTGAGATTTGCTGAGTATATTTCAGTCCCCACGATGCCTTCTTAGCTACGCTAGGTATTTCCCTATACATATTAAATATTTCACCTTCATCCATTCCAAGAGACTCAATGCAGTATTGATATGCATGGGTATGAATGGCTTCCTCTAGACTTTGTCTAAGGATATATTGTCTACATTCAGGGTTTGTAATCAATCTATAAAGCGCAAGAACAAGATTATTGGCTACAAGTGAATCAGCCGTAGAGAAGAAACCTAAGTTTCTTTTAACTATTGTTCTTTCATCGTCAGTTAAACCGTCTTCAGACTTCCATAGCGATATATCCGCAGTCATGTTTACTTCTTGTGGCATCCAATGATTAGCGCTGCCATCAAGATATTTTTGCCAAGCCCAGTCGTATTTGAATGGAACTAGCTGGTTTAAGTCTGCATTACAATTAATCATGGCCTTGTCATCTACCTGAACTCTTCCGCCTGCCATTTCATCAAGCTCTTTGGCTCCGGCAGATTCATCAAAGTTTTCAATAGCTTTTCTTGCAGTCTCAGCTCTTGAGCCTTCTTCAACTTTAGAAGCTTCTGGTTTGGTCTTCAGAGGCTCTTCTTTGGAAACTGGTTCAGCTTGTTTTGGCGCTTCGGTTGCTGCACTTTTGATCGCAGGAGCAACCTGATTCTCTTCGTTATTATATTCATCCCAATTTAACATTTCTTTCTCCGTGTTTACTGACAGGCTTCGCAGTCAGGATCATCCAAGGAACATGCCTCTGGAACAGGAGCAGGAGCACCGAGATCATGAGGAACTTCAGGTGCTGCTTCTGTTTGAGCACTTACAGCGTTTAGGCTGCCTTGGTTAATTGTTGATTTTTCTGTTGTTGTTGCAGCAATAGATCTTAGATAGTAGGTCGTTTTGAGACCTGAATACCACGCCATTCTATAAGTCAGATCTAGTTTCTTACCATTTGCATTGCCAATATAAAGATTCAGTGATTGCGCTTGGTCAATCCACTTTTGTCTTCTGCTTGCTGCTTCCACGATATATTGAGGCTCCACTTCGAATGCTGTTGAGAAGAGCTTTTTAATATCATCTGGAATCCTTGAGATTTCAGTTAAACTGCCTTCAAAGTATTTCAAGTCATTGATCATGACATCGTCCCATAAGTCTAACGCTTTTAGTTTTCTAACAAGATGAGGGTTCACAATCGTGAATTCACCCGACAAGTTAGATTTAACATATAAGTTTTGATAGGTTGGTTCAATGGATTGAGTGACGCCAGTGATATTAGAGATTGTTGCTGTAGGTGCAATAGCCATAACATTAGAATTTCTCATACCATCTTTCTTCACTTTTGTTCTTAGCTGATCCCAGTCCAGTGTTTCGGATCTATCAACTTTTATAAACTCACTTCCTCTATTTTTTTCTAAGATATCAATTGAGTCTTTAGGAAATATGCCTTGGCTCCAAAGCGAACCATCATAAGATGGATATGTGCCACGTTCTTTTGCAAGCTCGCTAGACGCATGAATTGCATAGTAACTTATTACTTCCATGCTGCGATCCGCAAATTCTATTGCCTCTTGTGAGCAATAAGGTGCATCTTGCATATAAAGAGCATCCTGGAAGCCCATCAAGCCCATGCCAACAGGGCGGTGCTTCAGGTTAGAATTTTTTGCTGTATCTACTGAGTAGTAGTTAATATCAATAACATTATCAAGCATTCTCAACGCTGTTGTCACAGTGCGTTTAACTTTTTCTTGATCTAAGGCCCCATCTTTCATATGTTGAGGGAGATTGACTGAACCAAGGTTACAAACAGCAATCTCATCGTTGCTCGTATTTAGTGTAATTTCTGTGCAGAGATTTGAAGAATGTATGACACCAACATGTTGCTGCGGAGAGCGCAAGTTACAAGAATCTTTAAAGGTAATCCAAGGATGACCAGTTTCAAATAGCATAGTGAGCATTTTTCTCCATAGATCTTTTGCTGGCAGAGTTTTATGTTGATCCATTTTCCCCTCTGCTGCTAAAGCTTCATATTCTTCATATCTTTTCTCAAAAGCTAGACCAGTAAGATCATGAAGATCTGGGGCTTCACCTGGAGAAAAGAGCGTCCAGTTTCTATCAAGTTCAACTCTTTTCATGAATAAATCAGGTACCCAGTTAGCAGTATTCATGTCGTGCGTTCTTCGTCTGTCATCCCCTGTATTTTTTCTAAGGTCTAGAAACTCTTCTATGTCTAAATGCCAAGTTTCTAGGTAGGCACACATCGCTCCTTTCCTCTTTCCGCCTTGGTTTACAGCTACCGCCGTATCATTTGCAACCTTCAAGAATGGAACCACACCTTGGCTTTTTCCATTCGTCCCTTTGATGTATGAGCCCAGAGCTCTAACTGGAGACCAGTCATTCCCTAACCCACCTGCCCATTTTGATAGTAGTGCATTGTCTTTCATTGCCCCAAAGATACCATCTAAGTCGTCGGGAATGGTGGTGAGGTAACAGGACGATAATTGTGGTCTGAGTGTGCCTGAGTTAAATAGAGTAGGAGTTGAGCTCATATAATCAAAGCTTGATAGCAATCTGTAGAATTCTATTGCTCTATCCTCTTTATTGTCTTCTGCTGCTGCTAGCCCCATAGCAACTCTCATAAAAAAGATTTGTGGCAGCTCATATCTAGTATCTTGGTAATGTATGAAATACCTGTCATATAAAGTTTGTAGGCCTAAATAGGTAAATTGATAGTCCCTGTCATAATCAATCGCTTCACCAAGCTTATTTAAATCAAAACTTTTAAGGTTTGGATCAAGCATCTCTAACTCAACACCTTTATCAATGTAAGCTTTAAAGGCTGCCGGATAATTCTCTTTCATTTCTGGATGCGAGCTTTCTTCAGCTATGCCTAGGAAGGATAGGGCCTCACTTCTTAGCTCATCTAGCAATATTCGTGCTGTAACAAAACTATAATTAGGTTCTTGCTCCACTTTTGTTCTTGCTGACATAACAAGCGACGACTTCATATCGCTGATTGATACACCGTCATACAAATTCTTGATTGATTCTTCGAGGATTGAGTTTGCACTTACATCTTCAAGACCTTCGCAGGCGTGGTTTACAACTGCCGCTAACCTATTGATGTCAAGAGGAACCTGCGTACCATCTTTTTTTGTTACTGAAATTGCAGGAGCTTCGATGTTTGTTTGTGGAGGTGTGTCTTTTGTTCTTTCAGAGGCTCTTTCTTCCCTATATAAAATGTACTTTCTTGCTACAACATATTCTTCATTGCGCATTAACTGAAGCTCTACCTGATCTTGAATTTCTTCGATGTGCAAGGTACCACCTGAAGGCATTCTTCTTTTAAATATTTCTTGTACATCAGCTGTAATTTCTTCTACCTTTCTGTGGATTCTTTCGCTTGCAGCAGCGTTTCCTGATTCATTCGCTAAAAAAGCTTTGGTTACAGCAACTTTAATTTTATCGTCTTCGAATGGAACTACCTTGCCATTTCTTTTAATTACACGAAGTTTTCCTGGTGCAGTGATGTTGATATCATCTGAAGAAACTGATCCCATTGCCTCTTGCCCAGTTCCATCTTGAGTTTTTCCTAACTCTTGTATTGCCATTTTTTTCCTCTATGTTTGTTTCTTTCGTTGGTTCGTTTTTGAAAAATTTACCAATGGGTGGGGTCAAAATCTCTTTGTTCTTGAATCTCTTTAACCAACGTCAATATTCTTACATTGTGGATAAATAATCAAGCAAAAAACACAATATATTGTGAATTCTTTTAAATATTTCACAATATGCTGTATAAATGATGTTTATTGATTGTTAAGAATAAGTGAGTAAATTGTGGATAAAATTAAAAAATTGGTAAGTAAATGTCAGTATTAATAGCTATAGATCAAGGCACCACAAGCACTAGAACTGTTGCCTATGACAAAGATTTAAATATTGTTTATTCAGAGCAGCAAGAATATTCATTGCAGTACCCTCAAGATGGGTGGGTTGAAATTGATCCATTAGAATTAATGCAATCCGTGTATGGAACCTTGGATCCTGTTTTAAATTCCTGTCCTCAAATTACCGGTGTTGGAATCACCAATCAAAGAGAGACAACTTTGGTATGGGATGCAGATTCAGGAGAGCCAATCTACAACGCAATCGTTTGGCAGGATCGCAGAACCGCTGATGAATGCTTAAGACTCAAAGAGGCTGGGTTTGAAAAAAGTATTAAAACTAAAACTGGTCTTTTGCTTGATCCATATTTTTCGGCCACAAAAATTTCATGGATTTTAGATAATGTTCAAGGTGCAAGAGCTAAGGCTGATAAGGGAAAATTAAGATTTGGAACGGTTGATACTTTTTTGCTCTGGCAGCTTTCTGAGGGAAGCATTTTTAAAACTGACGTGACCAATGCCTCAAGAACTAACATTTACAATATTCATGCTAAGGAATGGGATGATGATTTACTTAAAATTTTTAATGTTCCAAGGTCAATGTTGCCTGAAGTACATGCTTCTGACGCAAGCTTCGGTATGTTTGAGCGAAACAATAAAAATTTAAAAATTACAGGAGTTATTGGTGACCAGCAAAGTGCCTTGGTAGGGCAAAGATGTTTTGAGCCGGGTGAAATGAAAGCTACCTTTGGCACGGGATGTTTTTTGATGGTTAACACTGGCCAAGAGTCTAAAGATTCCAGTTCTGGATTGCTGAATACTTTAGGGTATCAACTTTCCGGCCATTCACCTTACGCATTAGAGGGAAGTATTTTTTCAGCGGGGACTATTATTCAGTGGATGAGAGATAATATGAAGTTCTTTGCAGACTCATCGGATAGTATTGATTTTCTATCCCTAGACGGCAATTCAAACGGGGTAATGTTTGTGCCTGGCTTTACAGGAATAGGAGCCCCTCATTGGAATTCAGAAATTAGAGCTGCATTTTATGGGATCACACGTGATACCACTCAAATTGATATGGTAACAGCAGCATTTAAAGCTTTAATTTACCAAGTAATGGATATCAAAGATGCTTTAGGTAAAGATGGAATAGAGGTTAAAAACCTATCTATTGACGGGGGAATGGCTGCTAATACAGGCTTCTGTCAGCTTCTTGCTGATTGCTTAGGCCAGGAGGTAAGAGTGCCACCAAGCACAGAATCAACTGCAATAGGTGCTGCAATAACTGCCGGTCTGGGATCCAACTTCTTTTCATTTAAAGAATTGCAAGAACAAGACAGTGACAATGTAACCATATACAAGCCGAGACAAGAAATATTTAAATCTGATGACTTAGAGAGGTGGAGAAAATTTCTTAGAGTTCTTATGAATGCTTATAACTAATAACTTGAGCATATGCTTTGATCTAACAAAAAAATTACTCTGATAAGCTTACATTGCCTCAGGCAGGACTTAATTATAAGCCCAGCTAAAATTAAGGAAGCTTAAATGTTGTGAGGTATTTTTGTTTGCTTGCTAATGTAATAAGATACCAATTCTTTCAAAAAAGTATTTTAAAAATGGGATTCCATGAATAAATATAAGATTTTTAATAACATTGCAGAAGACGGACTATCAATCTTAAGCGACCATCAATTTGAAGAGGTTGCTGAGAATCCTGACGGCCTTTTACTAAGAAGCCATAAATTAACTGAAAAAGAGTTTGGTAAAAACTTATCATGCATTGCGCGGGCTGGCGCTGGAACAAATAACATTCCGATAGAGGATGCTACAAAAAAAGGAATAGTTGTTTTTAACACTCCAGGCGCAAATGCTAATGCAGTAAAAGAACTGGTTATTTGCGGGATGTTGCTGTCTTCAAGAGGCATTGTAGAGGGCATCAATTTTGCCCAAAATCTTGATCTAGATGATCCAGAAGCACTCAATAAAGCTATGGAAAGTCAGAAGAAAACCTTTGCAGGCAATGAGCTTGCCGGAAAAACTCTAGGAATAGTTGGGCTGGGCGCAATTGGATCAATGCTTGCTCAAGCAGCGCAAACATTGGGAATGAATCTAGTTGGATATGATCCTCACATTTCTATTGAAGCCGCCTGGAGATTGCCAAGAGAGGTTAAAAAAGCTGATTCAATGGAGGCCTTGCTCAAGGAATCAGACTATGTATCTCTTCATGTGCCTTTAGTGGAGACAACCAAGAACTTAATCAATTCATCAAATTTAAAAAAATTTAAAAAAGGTGCGCGCCTAATTAACCTCTCAAGGGGAGGCATTGTAAATAGCGATGATGTTATTAGTGAGCTTGAGAATGGAAATCTAGATAAGTTCGTTACTGATTTTCCTACACCTGCGTTAATTCAGAGGTCTGCTGCAAAGAATGATGTGGTTTTACTGCCTCACCTAGGAGCAAGCACAAAAGAAGCTGAAGTAAATTGCGCAGTCATGGCAGCAAATCAGATGGTGAACTATTTAAAAGATGGGACGATCGTCAATTCTGTTAATTTTCCAATGATTTCTCAAGCACGCAGTACCCCTCATCGGTTAGTAGTCATCAATCACAATGAACCAGGAATGATAAGTAGCATCACTGATTCAATAGCAGCTTCAAATCTTAATATTGCTGACATGACAAACAAAAGCAGGGACAACATTGCTATAAACTTAATAGACTTAGAAAGTGAGATTAGTGAGGAGCTTCTAGATAAGCTGCGTTCAGTTGAGCATATTTTAATGGTTAAATATTTAAATCTTCCTAGCTAGGCATTTACACGTAGTTCTCTACAAAGCTTTTATCAAATGGAACGATTTCATTTTCTCTATTGTCTTGTACTTTATTAGCCCACTCAGGATCAGATAGAAGGGCTCTTCCTACCGCGATCAAATCAAATTCAGAATTGCTCAATTTTTCATGCAGCTTACTGAGATCAGATGTTTTTGTCTCATGGTCCCCTGCATAGAGCCTAATAAAATCTTTATCCAAACCAACACTTCCAACACTTATAGTTGGAAGACCTGTAGCTTGTTTTGCAATTCCTGCTAGGTTTAGTCCATCAGAGCTAAATTCTCCTTCCCAATAACGGCGATTGCTGCAATGTAAGAAATTAGCCCCAGCATTTTTTAAAATATTAAAGAACTCATCAAGTTCTGTTTTATCTGAAGTAATTTTTGCTTCATAGTCTTGCTGTTTCCATTGAGATACTCTTATTCCAACCTGAAATTGATCTGATGTAATTTTTTGTGACGCTTCGAGAATCTCTTTGGCAAGTCTAGTTCTGTTTTGAAGTGACCCTCCATACTCATCGTTTCTTAAATTAATTGCATCCCAAAAAAATTGATCGATGAGATATCCATGAGCCCCGTGAATCTCCACCCCATCAAAACCAAGTTCTTCACAAATTTTTGCATCTTGCGCATAAACTTCTATTAGTTCTTGAATTTCTTCACAAGTCATTTCATGAGCTACTTTTTTTCCTGGGACCACATATCCTGAGGGAGTAAAACCTGGAACTTCTGGCATTGGCGGCAAACCTGGTTTTCTAATTCCGCCAACATGCCAAAGCTGACAAAAGATAGATGAATTATTTTTATGAACCTCTTTAACAACTTTTTCCCACATTTTTTTTGAATCATCGCTTTGTAGATTTGGGCAATCTGGGTATCCGCTAGCAGCTCGATGGCTCACTTCAACACCTTCTGTAAGTATGAGGCCAACACCTCCTTTGGCTCTCTTGGCATAATAGGTTGGAGCATAATCTTTAGGCACTCCATTAGGAGAAAAATTTCTTGTCATTGGAGCCATAACAACACGATTTTTAAGACTTAAACCATTCATGCTGAATTCAGAAAAAAGAGTGTTTTTTTGTTCGTTCATAAGGATAATTGATGGTAACTATAACGGTTGCTTATTCTAGTTTATTTTTTTTAAAAAAAATACTTGCCCACAGAATAAAATAGTGTTATTAAGCGCATGTAAATTTCTCCAACTATTAAGTAGCAACTTAGCATAAGTATATTTAAACTACTGATTTGCGGTACTTTTATTATAAATTGGTTAGTTTTTGATCAATTTCAATGAAACCTGATTAAATGGGTCTAAAATAAACGAATACTAAGTTATCCCAAGCTTTATCCACAGTTTCTGTGGATAAAATTTAACCAATTTTTAAGAGTAATTTTTTTGAATAAACTTAACTTTCCTGATCCTTGGCTAGAAGCTTTAGGCAAGGCATTTTGCGTAGAATTTTTAGAAGATATGGAGAAAAAATTATATGCTTTTCGAGCAGAAAATATAACAATTTTTCCTCCCCCAAATGACATTTTTAAAGCTTTAGATTTGGTTAATTTTGGAAGTGTAAAAATCTTAATCTTAGGCCAAGATCCATACCATGGTTTTGATCAAGCAAATGGATTATCTTTTTCAGTCAATGATGGTATTTCTATTCCTCCATCATTAAAAAATATTTTTGTTGAATTAAATAATGATCTAAATATCCCGATTCCCAATCATGGCAATTTAACTGCTTGGGCAACTCAAGGAGTTTTGTTATTAAATTCTGCCTTAACTGTCGAGCTGGCAAAACCAAACTCACATCAAAGTTTAGGGTGGGACAAATTAACAAATAAAATTATTTCTCAGCTAAGTAATAGGGGGGGTGTAATTTTTGTCTTATGGGGGAATTTTGCACAAAAGAAAGAAGGTTTGATTGATCGGAATCGAAATTCTATTTTATGCGCCTCGCACCCATCTCCACTTTCTGCTTATCGTGGATTTTTTGGCTGCAACCATTTTGGATTAATAAATAAACTGCTCCAAAAAAATAAATCTGATGAAATAAATTGGAACCTAGGCTAAGTATTTTTTTTAAAAAAATCTTTTTTTCCAAGGCATGATGAAAAAAATATATTCTTATTTTGAAAGGTTTCTCCAACAACAATAAAATCTAAGATGTCATCTGGAGATTGATAGCTTAATAATTGAGTTTCTTTTTTTGATTTTCCTAAATATTCCATTCTTGCAATTATTTCCTGCCCTTTAAAGCAACCCTTGTTAAAGCTAACTCGGCCTAAATTCTGCTTTAATTCATGAGGTCTATATTTCCCTTTTTCATTTGCACTTATTATGTGGTCATCTAAAATTTTGCGATTAAGAAGCCATTCGTCTTGGCTAATAACCTGCATCTCATTTTCCTTTGGTTCTTCATGATTAATCTGCACTAATAGAGAAGCAATATCGGATCGCAGAATAAGATACTCGGCAGCTAATTGCGCAGAACCTGAATCCTTGCAAATCCCTACAAGATCAACGTTTAATGGACTTGCAGACACTTTATAAAAAGGTAAAAATTTTGCAATCTCATCTAAGAAAATATTTTTAGATGCTTCTTCAATAATTACTAAAATCATTTTTTGATGCAATACAATATCAAAGTTGCACAAAATAAACCCTTTTTCGTCGCACATTGATGATGGCTGACCTAATTGCTCACTCAGTTTGGTGCAGTCAGACGTAACCTGACCTTGCAATAGGGTTATTACAGAGTCAAAATTCCCATCCATATGAATAACTGTAAATCCCTCAAGGGGAGCAGCACCATATTTTAAAAAAGTAGAATTTAACAATTATTTAGGTTAATAAGTTTTAATAAAGATATTATATTAGCTTAAAAATGAATACAGATATTAATAAAACTAAATGGAAGTGCAGAAGAGGCTTAAGAGAGCTCGATCTTTTGTTTAGAAGGTATTCTGAAAATAATCTTGAATCTCTGTCCACAGAGGACTTTAGAATGTTTAACAGCGTCCTGGACCTAGAAGATCAACCTCTTTATGACTTCATATTTAAAAACGAGCCGTTAAACAATCCAGCACAAGAAAGCTTCATTTTAGAAAACTTAAAAAAATATACTTATTAGTGAAACTATTTCACATTAGCTTTGTCCAATTTAACGAGGAAAGTAATGGGCCTAAATAGTGGAGATGAAATGTTCGTCAAAGAAATTAAAGCAGGCAATGCAATGGCTTTTGAGGCAATGGTATTAAAGTATCAGCCAAAACTGATGTCTTCTCTTATAGGTTATACAAAGTCTAAAGATCAGGCTGAGGAGCTGTGTCAAAAAACATTCATAAGGGTGTGGCAGAAAATTGATTCATTCAGGGGTGACAGTGCTCTTTTCACATGGATCTATCGCATAGGGATTAACCTGGCAAAAAATGACTTCTCTAGCAGTCACAATAAAAAATCTAAAATTACCGAGTCTCTTGACCAAGCTGAGTATGATGTCCCGCAGCATCTTTCACCTGAAGCTGAATTAATTGCCGAAGAATCAGAAAAAAAAGTAATGGACTTTATACATTCGTTGGATGGTGATACTAAATCAGCTTTTATGCTTCGTGAGATTGATGGCAGGTCTTATGAAGAGATAGCAGTTATAGCCAATTGCCCCATCGGGACAGTGCGATCAAGAATATTTAGAGCAAGGCAGCTCATTTTAGAATTTATGAATCAGGAGAATATTATCAATGACTAAAGAATTAGAAAAACTTTCAGCACTATATGATGGTGAGATTAATAAAGGTGACTTTCAAGAAAATATAGCTAGGCTCAATAAAGATCCACAACTCAAAAAAACTTTTAACCGCTATGGTTTGATTTCAGACTTGGTCCAAAGAAATGCAAAGAAGCAAGAGTCAAAAGTAATATTGTTATCTAACTATTTCACTAGGTTGCATCCTATGGCAACCAATGCAATTACAGCAGCAGCAACTGTATTCATAACATTGATCGTTCTTTATCAGCTAGATGATGATCGTTTCCAAGTTGACGCAGATAGCTCGCTTCAGCTCTCATCAGCAATATCAAGTGATCAAGCAAAAAATCAACTCCTCAATGCAGATCAAAATATTGTTGAGCATATGATTCATATTATGCAATCAAATCAATCTCACAACCCTCAGCCACTTTCTAAGGACTGGATTCCTGTTGGCTTTTCGGTCAATCCAAGCAACCCTAGCCAGTATTCAAATGGAAGAAATAACTTATATTTTCATGTTGAAAACAAGCAACTCGGTCTAAAAAAGGTAAAATACTTCAAAGCAAATAATAATTGGATCTACTTAATTCCACTCGAAGATGGAAGGCTTCTAACTGCTTATGGGGATGTTCCTCCTACAGTTGCAAACAAAATGATTCAGTCAATTAACCAAAGGAAGTAATATGAATATCCCCACTCGCAGTATTATTATTTTATTAGCACTTGGGCTTTCGTCTATTTCAAGCGCAGCACTTCCAACCAACATTTCTGAGCTTGTTGAATCCTCAGCGCCTGCAGTAGTCAACATAACATCACGCAAAGAAGTAAAAATGCAAAATACACCCCGAGGTTTTGATGAGTTCGAGAGGTTTTTTGGTATTCCCAGGGGAAGAGGTTTTCCCCAGCCACAACAACCCCAAACAAGAGAAGCGGTTGCCTATGGCTCTGGTTTTATATTTAAAGAAGGTTATTTGCTAACAAATTTTCATGTGGTTGATGAAGCTGAAGAAATTACTGTTTCGCTTAATGATAGAAGAGAATTTTCAGCAGAAGTTGTTGGCATTGATCCGCTTTCAGACCTAGCTGTTTTAAAAATTAAAGGTAAAAATTTACCTAAAGTCGATATTGGGGATAGTGAAAGTTTAAAAGTTGGAGATTGGGTTGTTGCAATTGGCTCGCCATTTTCATTTGATTTTTCTGTGACTGCTGGGATTGTTAGCGCGAAGGGGCGAAGCATTCAAAATCAAAATATCGGCAACTATGTTCCATTTATTCAAACAGATGTTGCTATTAATCCAGGAAACTCAGGCGGGCCATTATTTGATTTAGATGGGAAGGTTGTCGGCATTAACTCTCAGATTTATTCTCGAAGCGGAGGCTATCAAGGCTTAGCATTCGCGATTCCAATTGACGTGGCAATGGAAGTTGCTGACCAAATTATTGATGATGGAAATGTCTCTAGGGGCTATTTGGGCGTTAGGGTTGGAGAAGTTGATAATGATCTTGCTGAAGCTTTAAGCATGGACAAGCCCTATGGAGCCTTGATTACCGATGTTGAAAAAGGTGAATCTGGAGATGATGCGGGGCTTCAGGCCGGAGACGTTATTATTGAATTTAATGGAAGAGAGATTAAGTTTGGCTCAGACTTACCCCATGTCGTTGGTCGCATTCAGCCCAAGGCCAAAGCTAATGCAAAAGTTATTCGTGATGGTAAAAATATCACTTTAAAATTTGTTTTAGGTGAACTGCCCGCAGATGAAAGAACATTTATTCCTGCAAAAACTGAAATTTCATCAGATCCATTGGGCTTAAAGATTGAAAACCTATCTTCTGAAAATGCTCGACCCAATGATCCTGAGAATGGAGTTGTGGTAACCAGAGTTAACAATGGATCACCAGCTTACGGGAAGCTTACAAGTGGGGATATTATTACTGAGATCATTTCAAAAGGTAAGCGACATGAAATTGAAGATGTAGCGTTTTTTGAAGGCCTCATGCAAGAATTTGCAGCTGGCGATAAACTTGCAATTGTTGGAAGAAGAAACGGCAATAGATTCTTTGTTGCTGTAACAGTCGACTAAATCTCTCTTTGATGTACAAGAAAAGCTGATACATATCAGCTTTTCTTATAGAATAGTCATGCATTAAACATAAGATGAAAAACATTAGAAACTTCTCCATTATTGCCCATATTGATCATGGCAAATCGACCCTGTCTGATCGATTAATAGAGCATTGCGGAGGTTTGTCACAAAGAGAAATGTCTGAACAGATCTTAGACTCCATGGACATCGAAAGAGAGCGTGGCATTACCATAAAGGCTCAAGCTGTAACACTTGACTATACGAAGAATGGAGAAACCTATCAATTAAACTTTATCGATACCCCTGGACATGTTGATTTTTCATATGAGGTTTCTCGATCACTCTCAGCTTGTGAAGGTGCATTGCTTGTTGTGGATGGATCTCAGGGTGTAGAAGCTCAAACATTGGCAAACTGTTATACAGCAGTTGATCAAAACCTTGAAGTTTTAGCCGTTATCAACAAAATTGATTTGCCACAGTCTGAGCCCGATCGAGTAAAGCAAGAAATTGAAGACATGATTGGCATTGATGCCACAGCAGCTCCATTGGTTAGCGCCAAGACAGGACAGGGAATTGAGGAGCTGTTAGATCTGCTTGTCGATAATATACCCCCACCAAAAGGTGATCCAAACGCTGAATTTGAAGCTCTTATTATCGACTCCTGGTTTGATGCCTACTTGGGTGTTGTCTCACTTATAAAGGTAATCAACGGCTCCATTAAGCAAGGTCAAAAAATTAAGGTTTATTCAACACAGCAAGCATATCTTGCAGATCAGATTGGTATTTTCTCTCCCAAAAAAATTGCTAAAAAAGAATTAAATGTGGGTCAGGTAGGCTTCATGGTTGCAGGTATCAAAAACATTCAAGGGGCACCAGTTGGCGACACGATAGTTGATTCAAAGAATGATTCTTCCAAGCCGCTACCAGGTTTTCAAAAGGTATTGCCTAAAGTGTTTGCATCCTTGTTCACTGTTGATTCCGATGAGTATGAGAAATTTAGAGATGCTCTTTCAAAACTTGTTCTAAATGACTCTGCTTTAATATATGAGCCTGAGGTATCGGATGCCCTGGGTTTTGGTTTTAGATGTGGCTTTTTAGGAACGCTACACTTAGAAGTTGTTCGAGAGCGACTAGAAAGAGAATATGATTTAAATTTAATTTCTACAGCACCCTCGGTTCAATATCAGATTGTTAAAACTGATGGAGAGGTTGTTGATTGCGATAGCCCATCTCAACTTCCGGTGTTGAGTAACGTTAGTGAAATCCGGGAGCCATATGTCTTGGCAACAATTTTAACTCCAAAAGATTATGTCGGAAATGTTATTACTCTGTGCACTCAAAAAAGAGGAACGCAAAAAGACATGACATATTTTGGCAATCAAGTCTCTATCGTATTTGAGATGCCATTAGCGGAAGTGATTATTGATTTCTTTGATCGACTCAAATCAACAACAAAAGGCTATGCTTCAATTGAATACAATATTACGAACTTTAAAGCCTCCAACTTAATTAAGCTTGACGTGCTTCTTAACAATGATGTTGTTGATGCATTATCGATAATCATTCATAAAGATTTTGCTATGAGTCGTGGTCGGGAAGTTGCAAAAAATTTACAAAAACTAATACCTAGACAGATGTTTGATATTCCCATTCAAGTTGCGCTGGGTTCAAAAATTATTTCAAGGGAAACTGTTAAAGCTTTAAGAAAAAATGTCACGGCTAAATGCTATGGTGGTGATATTAGTCGTAAAAAGAAGCTGCTTGAAAAACAAAAAGAAGGAAAAAAGAAAATGAAACAATTTGGAAGAGTTTCTATTCCTCAGGAAGCTTTTTTAAATTATTTTAATTCAGGAGAGAAGTAATGTTTTCTGATCCCGTATTTATAATTGCCTTGGCTTCAGTTAGTTTATTAATTTTTTTCTGGATTCATAAAGTTCTATCAGACACTCTAACCGATGAAATACAGCAGGTTATATACTACTTAGGCTTTTTTTCAGCATTGCTAGGCATTTATAGAATTTTTGTTAATGCTGGGGACTTGGGAATAGTTTTATTTTTAGGATCATTAATGTGTTTAGCAATATTGATTGCTGGAATCATCAAAAAAAATGACCTCCTTAGAACTACTGGCAAGGGTTGGTTTCTGCCTGTCTTTTTTATTTTTGTCCTTAGAACTTTTATCTATGAGCCTTATCAAATCCCGTCAGGCTCAATGATCCCAGGTCTTAAGGTTGGTGATTTTATACTCGTCAACAAGCATAGTTATGGACTTAAAATAAATCGAATTGGGCAACCATTTGCCATGGCTTCAGATCCTGAGTATGGAGATGTGGTTGTATTTATTCCTCCTCATGTGAATGTTCCATACATCAAGCGCTTAGTTGGGAAGCCTGGAGATACTATAGGCTATCTTAATAAAAAGATTTATATAAATGGCGCGCCCATAGAGCAAGAGCTCATCTCCTCATCCGAAGCCGAGACATTTATAAAAGAAGTTCTATCATATTCATGTACTACTCATGGTAACTGCAAGAATTCAGAGCGAATTATTAGAATAGTGGGGGGAAGCTCATCATATCCTGAAGAATTCAATGTCCCAGCTGATCACTATTTTGTCATGGGTGATAATAGAGATAACTCAAGCGATTCTAGGTATTGGGGGTTTGTTCCAAGAGAGAATTTTATGGGAACAGGCGAACTGATATGGATGACTTGGGAGTGCTGGACTTGCATTCCATCTTTCGAAAGAGCAGGTTTTATTAATTAAGATGAGTTCCTCTAACCTTAAAATTAAAAAATCATATTTTGAACTAGCCCTTTTTCAACAAGCCTTTATCCATAAAAGTATCTCTTCAACCAAGAATAATGAAAGGTTGGAGTTTTTGGGTGATGCCGTTCTAGAGATTATGGTCTCAGAGTATTTATTCAATCGTTTCAATGATCTGGATGAAGGTCAGTTAACTCAAATGCGAGCATCTTTGGTTAACACTAAGGCGCTCTCAAATATTTTCTTACAATTAAACTGCAAAGAATCATTGCAGACCTCAAAAGGAACGCAAAAATTGGATGAGACACACAAATATTCAATTTATGCTGGTACCTTAGAAGCCTGCATTGGTGCAATTTTTTTAGAACTGGGCTGGCAAGAAAGCAAGGACTTTATACTTGAAATTTTTGCACATAATTTCGCGAGTTTAAATTCTTCTTCTGAGTTGAAAGATGCAAAATCTAGACTCCAAGAAGAAGCTCAAGCCCTAGGGATAGGGCTTCCTCAATATCAAGTCTCCTCAAACAAAGAAGGAAATTTATTTAATTGCAGGGTTAAATTTAATGATGAAATATTTAATGCATCTGATCCAATTAAAAAAGATGCTGAACAAAAAGTTGCTGAGTTAATACTTCATAAAATGGGTAAATCATGACAAAGAAATTTTGTGGGTACATATCCATTGTTGGGAAGCCAAATGTAGGTAAATCAACCTTGTTGAATACTATTTTAGATAAGAAAATTTCTATCACCTCTCGCAAATCTCAAACCACAAGAAATAATATTCTAGGCGTTAAAACAGATGAAGATTTTCAGATGATTTTTCTTGATACCCCTGGCATTCACATGAAGGCAACCAAAACTCTTAACAAGGTGCTAAACCACTCTGCATTGAGTGTAATTGAGGACTCTGATTTAGTCTTATTTGTCATACAAAGAACAGCTCTGCAAGAACAAGACAGGCAAGTTTTAGAGAAGATCAAGGAAACAAAAGTGAAAGCTATTTGCGTCTTAAATAAGATTGATCAAGTTCAAAATAAGAATGACCTCCTACCTTTAATTCAAGAAATCAATGAGATCTATACCTTCCAAGATTATGTTCCTATCTCTGCTTTAAACAATGAAGGGGTTGAGGATTTGATGGGTTGCATTAAGAAATCACTGCCTGAAAATGTACATTTGTATCCAGCGGAATCTGAGAAAAAAGAAATTCCAGATAATTTTTTTATTAGCGAACTAGTAAGAGAAAAAATTATCCGATCTCTAGGTGATGAACTTCCGCACGAAACCTATGTTGCTGTTGAGACCAAAGCAATGGAGGGAGCGATGCTATCCATAGGAGTAATCATTTATGTAGCCAGAGATAGCCAAAAAAGCATTGTCATTGGTCATGAAGGCTCAAATTTAAAAAGAATAGGGCAACAGACAAGATTGGAGCTTGAAAAAATGCTGAATAAGAAGGTAATGCTTAAAACTTTTGTGAAGGTAAATAAAAATTGGAATAATGATGCTCAATATTTAAGCAGCCTAGGGGTAGGCAGCAGTCACGATGCCTCATAATTGGGAGCCTTGTTTTCTGCTCCACGCAAGATCGTTTGGAGACACCTCAATCATTGCTGAGGTTTTTACAGAATCTTCTGGAAAGCTCTCAATCATGGCAAAGGGGGCAAAGAATCCTCGTTCAAAATTTTTTGGCCATCTCTTACCATTTTCTGCATTGCGAATTATTGTGACAGGCAAGTCCGAAATGAAAACCTTAACTCAAATAGACTCAAATTTTGTCTCGCAATCTATTAAAGGTCCGCATGATCTTTACACTTATCTCTATGTCAATGAGTTGATGATGCGTCTTTTGCCAAAAGGATTGCCTAACCAAGAGCTTTATGACCTTTATCAGAACTTTGTTGAGATAGCGCGTGCTGATGCCATCTCTGAATTCGATTTGAGGGCCTTTGAGCTAGATCTTCTTGATGTGCTCGGCTATGGAATAAATTTTGATACTGAATTTACAGAAAACTCAGAGTTTAAAGAGTCCATAAACTATTCCTATCTGCCTGAAAAGGGGTTTCAACCTTCAAATGATGCGGAAGGGTTTTCCGCCGAAGAAATTTTTTCAATTAAAAGCAGGAAACTTCTCCCAATAGATAAGTTAAAATTGAAGCAGCTATTACAGGTTGCTATTAATGCTTGTTTAGATGGAAGGGAGCTAAGCAGCAGAGAATACTTTAAAAAAATAAGAATATGATCTATGGAATAGGAACAGATCTGGTTGATATGGATAGAATCAAGAAAATGAAATCTATATCTACTTTTGCCAATAAGATTTTAGGCGAATTGGAGTTAAAGGAGTTTACTGCATTGGCAGGCAAAGCTCAGGAATATTATCTTGGAAAGCAGTTTGCTGGAAAAGAGGCATATGTTAAGGCGCTTGGTACAGGCTTTCGCAACCCTATATTCCCAAAAGATATCCAAATTTTAAGAAATTCTTTAGGCAAACCAGAGGTTTTTCTTTCTGCTGGTGCTAAATCTCATGTCCAAGACTTGGGCATCATTAAATCCCATGTTAGTCTAGCCGATGAAAGCAACCACCTTATTGCATTTGCAGTATTAGAAACATGAATAAAATACTTCTCTTAGGACCCCCAGGAGCTGGTAAAGGCACTCAATCAGACCTTATTTGTCAATCATTAAATGTCCCTAAAATTAGTACCGGAGACATGCTTCGTTCAGCAATAGCCTCAGGCAGCGAACTGGGAAAAAAAGTTACTGACATTATGAATTCAGGCGGACTGGTCTCAGACCAAATTATTATCGAATTAATTTTAGACCGCATCTCTCAAGATGATTGTAAATATGGATTTTTGTTTGATGGTGGCATTAGAACAGTCGGTCAAGCAGACTTATGTGTTGAAAACCAAATTGAATTTACTCACGTTATTGAAATTAAAGTCGATGATGATGTGATTGTAGATAGAATGTCTGGTCGAAGAGTGCACCCAGGATCTGGTCGAAATTATCATCTTGTTTACCAGCCTCCACTAAAAGATGGTGTTGATGATGTTACGGGTGAGCCTCTTATTCAACGAGAAGATGACATGCCTGAGACTGTTAAACATCGCCTGCAAGTCTATCAAGATGAAACTAAGCCACTCGTATATTATTATCAGAAGAAAGAAGCTGAAAGTTCATTAAAGTATATCGCTGTTGATGGTTCGCAAGCAGTTGCAAAGGTATTTAAGGATATTGAACACAGTCTCTAACTGCATGAACATTTTATCCATAGATGTCAGCGGAAATTACTCATCTATCTCCTTATTAATTGGAGATGAGGTAAACACCTTTACCCAAACGCATGCAAGAAAAGATAGACCGGATTGGGATACTTTATTTTCAAGAATTGGTTTTATCTCAAAAGAGGGCTTTGATAACCTTGATGCGCTTGCATTTGCTAGGGGACCAGGTTCATACACAGCCCTGAGAATTACAGCTTCTTTTCTTAAGGCTATAGCAGTTGCGAAACATCTCCCTCTCATTGCCATATCCAATCTAGACTCCCTTGCTCATGAAGCACGGCACTGGATTAATGATGCGCAGGCCAAAATTTTAGTTGCAATCGAAGCGGATGCTAAAGAAAGTTATTTTTGCAGCTATCAAAAAAATAAAGATGAAATTGTTCCCTTAGCCGCAGAATCAGTTTTGAGTATGGAAGATTTATTAGACTTAGCGAACCAAGGCGACTGTTATTTTGTTGGAACAGGCTGGCCTGAATCAATCCAAAGTCACCCAAACTATTTATCGAATGCCATTGGAAGCTCAGAGTCTATTGCGATCATAGCCAAGCAAAAGTTTAATACTGGAAGTATATTTGATCCTGAAGATGCAAATCCTGTTTACTTAAAAACACCTGAGTACCAAAAGAAATGATTTCTGATTTTTTCTTGGCACTGCTTTTGGCTTTAATTCAGGGGTTAACCGAGTTCTTGCCAGTCTCTAGTTCTGCCCATCTATTATTTCCATCATTGATTTTTGGAGCAAAAGATTTTGGTCTTGTATTTGATATTTCTGTGCATGCTGGAACATTGGCAGCGGTAATCTATTATTTTAAAAATGATCTATCAGCTTTGATTCAAGCATGGTTGCCGTGGACAAAAGACCGGAGTAGAGAAGACTTTTCTCTTGGGCTCAATCTTATTATTGCATCGTTGCCTATTGTCGTAGTCGGCTTATTTTTTTCTAATTTAACTGATACAAGATTAAATGATATTAACTCGATTGCATGGGCTAACCTTATTTTTGCTGGCTTATTGTTTATTATTTTTAAATCATCCTCTCAAACCAAATCTCTAGTAGAGCTAACAATCATTAGCGCTTTAATTATCGGATGTTTTCAGGCATTAGCTGTTTTTCCTGGAGCCTCAAGGTCAGGCATGGCAATTTCAGGCGCTCTCCTTATCGGCTTGAACATAAAAGAAACTTCAAAGTTTTCTTTTTTATTAAGCATTCCAACAATTTTGGGTGCTTTGATACTTATGCTTGCTAAGGGAACATACTCAATTGCGGCCAGTGACTTATTAATTTTACTGACTGGTTTTATTGGGTCAGCAGTCATAGCATTTTTAACCATTAAAGTATTCCTTCAATTTGTTGAAAAAATAGGCATGACCCCATTTGTAATTTATAGAATTATTTTAGGTTGCGCTCTCTTGCTTCTATGATTCCAGTTCTTTTTTACTCATCCAATAATTTTAAACTCGATGCAGAAGAGTTAGCCCAAAATCTTGGAACCAGAATCACAATAGATCAGGAGTTATTGACTAAACCACATTTAGAGCTAGCAGAATCTGGATTATCATTTTTTCATCCAGACGCTCGATCAACGAATAAATTTAGAATTGATTTTGAGTCTGGCTCCATGGGTTGGCGCCTTAAAAGAGCCAATCATGAAAAACTTATTAAGAAAGCTCTTGGTAAATCAGATGGACCGTTAAAAATTCTTGATTGCACTGCTGGCATGCTCCAAGACACTCTGCTTTTTTTGACTTTAGGCCATCAGGTTACTGCTCTTGAGCAAAGCAAAATTTTATTTTATTTGTTGCAAGATGCTATTAGTCGTGGTGAGGAGAAGAGCATCTTTAAAAACCTTAATCTTATTCATACAAATGCATGTTCATATGCTGCTAAAGCGCAAAACTTTGATGTAATTTATTTTGACCCTATGTACCCGTTAACAAAAAAGAATGCTCTGAGTTCTGGGCAATTAGAATACATATCAAGGATTTTAGAAACTGAATCTATAGTTAATGACTCTATGCAGGATTTTGAAGTCTTGCAACTAATACCAGCAAAAAAAATGATCGTAAAAAGGCCCGTTAAAGCTAAGCCATTTTCTTCACAGATTAATTATCAAGTGTCTGGAAAAACAACCAGATTTGATATTTACATATAATTAGTAACCAGTTCCACTGTCACCACCAGAGGATGATTCTTGTGCATAGTGTGATTTAGGTTTAAATATTGCATCCTCAGTTTTAGATGGAGGCGCCGTGATAACCTTGATCAGCAGGCATATAAAAAGTTAAATTATAAGATTTAACTTCTTATCTGCCCATCGCCACTTACAATATATTTGAAGCTGGTTAGCTGATCTACTCCCACAGGTCCTCGAGCATGAAATTTCCCTGTTGCAATTCCAATTTCACCGCCTAATCCAAACTCACCTCCATCAGCAAATTGAGTAGAGGCGTTAATCATTACAATGGCACTATCTATAGAATTAGTGAATCTTTCCTGCACATCTTTATTTTCACTGATGATCGATTCAGTATGGCCTGTTCCATATTTTTCTACATGGTTAATGGCTTCATCAACCCCAGTAACAGATTTAATGCTGATAATGGGAGCCAAGTACTCAGTCGACCAATCCTCCTCGTTAGCTAGCATAACCCTGTCATCCAGCCCCATTGTTTTATCGCAACAACGAATTTCACAATCTAACTCAGCAAGCGAGTCAACCAGCAAAGGTACAAAAGAGTTAGCAATATCTTGATGCACTAGGATTGTTTCTACTGCTCCACAGATCCCAGTTCTGCGCATTTTTGAATTGATACAAATTGAGAGTCCCTTTTTTTGATCTGCATTACTGTCTACATAGATATGACAAATCCCCTCTAAATGACCAAAAACAGGAACTTTGGCGGAACGCTCAACTTCTGCAACCAAGCTTTTTCCACCTCTAGGTACAATCACATCAATTGAACCATTAATGCCCTCAAGCATCATAGTTGCTGCTTCTCTACTTTCTGATGGAACGATTTGAATGCATTCTCTTGGAAGTTCAGCACTTACCAAGGCTTGTTGAAGTGATGCAACAATGGCCGAGGCTGATCTAAGGCCATCTTTTCCACTGCGCAAAATAACAGCATTGCCAGATTTTAAGCAGAGACCGCCAGCATCAGCTGCTACATTTGGTCTGCTCTCAAAGATTAACCCTATAACGCCAAGCGGAGTGGCAACTCTTGATATGTTCAACCCATTAGGTCTGTCCCAAGATGCTAAAATTTTACCAATTGGATCTTCAAATGACTTAATCTCTTCTAATGTTTTACATATTCCATCCAGCCTTTCATGATCAAGGGCTAAACGATCAATAAAAGCAGCATCTTTTTTATTTTCCTTTGCTTGCTTTATATCCAGTTGATTTGCTTCAAGGATGTTATCAGCATCTTGTTGAATTGCCTTGATGGCAAAATCAAAGAAACTATTTTTTTGATGGGTTGAAGAGGTGTTAAGGATGGAGCTAGCTTTTTTTGCTTTAAGGCCCATGTCATCAAGAAGATTTTTTAGCTCAGCATTCATTTTTTCTTGAACCATGTAGACTTAGATCTAGAAGCCAAGCCTTTAATTGGTTTTTTGTTTTTTCCAGATGTAATAACCATTGCACATTTATTTTTTAAACAAATTTCAGCAGCTTCAATTTTAGATATCATGCCGCCTTTGCCCATGTCGCTTGCATGGCCTGCCATTTTTTTTATCTTAGGAGTGATTTTTATTACTTCTTTTATTAGTTCAGCAGGTCTTTTTGTTTCGAGAGCCTGTTCAGAGGCATACAAGCCATCAACACTTGATAAGATTACGAGCAAGTCAGCACCAACAAGTTTTGCAACTTTAGCTGCCAAGAGATCATTATCACCAAATTTAATTTCATCGGTAGCTGTGCTGTCATTCTCATTAATTATTGGCAAGCACCCAACTTCTAAAAGCTTCTGTACTGTTTGCTTAGCATTGTTCGAAGAAATTTTTAATTCAGTATCTTTAGGAGTTAACAGCATTTGGCCAATGACAATAGAATATTTTTTAAAATGCTTTTTCCATGCTGACATTAATTCAATTTGACCATGTGCCGCCGTTGCTTGAGATTCTGCAAGGCTAAGATTTTCTGGCAAGTGAATATTTTTTCTGCCAAGAGCTATTGCACCAGATGAGACAACCAAAACTTCTTTATTCTTTTTGCGAAGCCATGCGATATCTTCAGCAATGGCTGCAAGCACATCCTGGTTTACTTTGCCCTTTGGATTTGCAAGCACAGCAGAGCCTATCTTGATGACTATTCGATTGTATGAATTTACATTACGCATTCTTTAATCCAAGTAATACAATATTGAGTTATAAAAAATGATATTTAAACATATTAAAAATATTTCCAGAAATTTCATCGCATATTTGATTTGTATTTTGTTTGCTATCAGTTGCGGAGGGGGTGGTGGAAACTCAACACCGGAAGCTAATCTCCTAACATTCTCAGTTACAGGTCTTCCATCAACAGTCAAAAGCTATGGGCTAGTTTCCTTCCGAGTAAATTCTAATATTGCAGACTGCACATTTACCATTGAAAGCGAAGATTTGCTATGGATGAATTCATCTAATAACTTAATTTTCAACTTTAGAGCTCCAATTATTTATACACAGAGTCAAACGTTTTTATTTAAGGTCTCTGCTATCAATAACCCCGTTCAACCTGAGTGCTCTGGATCTAAAAGCTTTAATCTCAGCGTCACAAGAAATCCAACGCAATTTACTCCAAATCCAGATCCCATCAATATCCCATATTTATCCTCTGCATATTTTAGTGCTCATGATATTGGGCTTGGAGGAATAGAAATCACGGATAGGTATTCAGCAACAGTTTGCTACCCAACACAAAATGATTGTGTTACATATGAAAACGAATTGTTTGGTCAAGATGCTCACAATATTGCAATCGGTGATTTTAATGGTGATGGTTTTGAAGATTTTGTGGTTGCTTGGGCTATCTTCCCCCACACCATCGATCAAAGTAAAAAAATTTATGGTCCAGTCAATATCTATTTAAATGATCAAAAGGGTGGTTTTGCAGAAGACTTAAATATTTATGCAACCTCAGAAGCTCCAAAGCATCCATTCGCATATAGGCTTGTGATAGATGATTTCAATGGAGACGGTTTGGATGATGTTTTTGCTGGGTCCATGGGCTTGTCTGTAGAAAAGGAAAAGAGCTGGGGCATAGATCCTTACCCACATTTTCTGCTGCTATCGAACTCTTTAGGTAAATTTGAGGAAAGCTCAGCAAATATTAATGATGAAAATAACGGCATGGGACAATTATGTAGGTTTGCCCATGATGCAAGTGGCGGAGATCCAGACGGTGATGGCGATATAGATCTTTTTGCCTGCAATATGTTATTGCTAAATAATGGGGAAGGTAGATTTACTATTCATCCATATCTCAATTTAGATTGGAATTATGAGCATGGGAGCCCCATGAGCAGCCTGCTAGCAGATTTAAATAACGATGGATTTGATGACATTATTTTTTGGAATTTTAATGATAGATATAATTTTGATCAAATGCCTGAAGAGGGCTTTGCTTTGCTAAGTAATGGCACCAAAGAGATTCAAAACTGGAAAAAAACCCCCATGCCTCCTGGTCCCTTTGGCATCAATGAAACAAAATATAATCATGCCGCAAAGGGAGATTTAAATAACGATGGTTTTATGGATATTGCAATTGGAATTACCAGGGCTAATCCATATTATGAAGGCGCCTATGTCCAAATCTTAATTAATGATGGCTCTGGCAATTTAGTGGATGAAACCGATGCGCGTCTCACAAATCAAGAGAGAGCAGCCAATCACCATGGTGAAAGCAATATCTACATTCGTGATATAAATCTAGATGGCGCCCTTGATATTGTGCATTCGACAAGAGATTTTCAAACTAGCTTTCATGGAGCGCATGTTGCAATTAATGATGGGGTTGGTAATTTTCGATCCCTGCCAAATTCTACTTTTCCTAATCGGCCTGTATCTTTTAACGGAAACAACGAAACATTATTTAAAGGTGTTCCAATTGATGCAGACAAGCTTGGCTGTCTTGACTTAATTTCTACGACCGATAGCTGGCAAAACGCCAACACAACAAGAAATTATCTATTTTCGATTTTAAATACAGACTGCAGTTATTGATAGTGAGAGGCTGGTGCCCCATACCTGAGTCGAACAGGTACTCCCGAAGGAACGCGATTTTGAATCGCGCGCGTCTACCAATTCCGCCAATGGGGCACGGCGATCATTGTAGCTGAGTTCAACATCTTTTAGAATTAGCACCTTGCATGAAAACTGATAAATTTAATTACCATCTACCAGAGCAACTGATTGCTCAATACCCATCTGAAAATAGAAGTGATGCAAGGTTAATGGTTGCACTAGAATCGATTCAGCATGAAGTTTTCAAGGATATAGGAGCTCATTTTTGCTCTGGAGACCTATTAGTTCTTAATCAAACTTCTGTAATTCCAGCCAGGTTGTTTGGAGAAAAAAGCACAGGTGGAAAAATAGAAATCCTTTTAGAGAGGTTTTTATCAGATCGGCAAACTTTGGCTCAAGTTGGATCCTCGAGAACTCCCAAAGAGGGCGCACAACTCATCTTTTCATTTGCTGAAGAAAATTTTGTTGCCACTGTCCGAGGCAGAAAAGAAAATTTTTTTATTTTGGAATGGTCTTCAGACCCGCAAGCACTATTTGCAAATCATGGGCAAATTCCTTTGCCTCCCTACATGAATAGGGCGCCAGAAAAAATTGACAAAGAAAGGTACGAAACCATTTACGCTAATCCAGAAAAAAAAGAATCTGTTGCAGCTCCAACTGCTGGCATGCATTTTGATGAACCTCTTCTTGGTGAGTTAAAAGATCAGGGCGTAGAGCTTGGGTATGTAAATTTGCACGTTGGTGCAGGAACTTTTCAGCCAGTTAAAACAGAAGATATCGAAGATCATGAGATCCACAAAGAACTCGTTGAAGTCAATGCATCTCTAATCAATCAGATTAAAAAAACCAAGGTCAGAGGAGGCCAAGTTATTGCGGTGGGTACTACCTCAGTCAGAGCCCTTGAAACAGCCTGTCAAAATGATCCCGCACCATTTATGGGTGAAACAGACTTGTTTATTTATCCTGGTTATAAGTTTAAAGTGGTGGACCAAATGATTACCAATTTCCATCTTCCAAAATCCTCTTTGCTAATGCTGGTTGCAGCATTTATTGGATATGAAAGAATGATAAATCTTTATGAAACTGCAATTAAAGAAGAGTACCGATTTCTATCTTACGGCGACGCCATGCTTTTAAAAAATCATGAAATTTAATATTTTTTCTTCTGCTGGTTTTGCTCGGCGAGGAGAATTAGATTTTTCTAGGGGTAAGGTCCAGACTCCAGCATTTATGCCAGTAGGAACCAATGGAACCGTTAAAGCTCTAGAGGTGGATAATATTAAGCAAACAGGCTCTGAAATTATCCTAGGCAATACATACCATTTAATGCTTCGCCCAGGCGATGAGCTTATTCAAAGCCTTGGAGGGCTGCACAAATTTTCTAATTGGGATAAACCCATTTTAACTGACTCTGGTGGCTTTCAAGTCTGGAGCTTAGGCGATCTTGCTAAAATTACTGAAGAGGGCATTAGCTTTCAATCTCCGTATGATGGAAAAAAGTGCTTTATGAGCCCAGAAGATTCTATGAGAATTCAAGCCAATCTTGGCTCAGACATCGTTATGGTACTTGATGAATGCACTCCATATCCATCTGAGCATCAGGCAGCTAAAAAATCCATGGAGCTATCTTTAAGATGGGCTCAGAGATCTCGAGATGCTCATAAATCCAACTCAGCGTTGTTTGGTATCGTTCAGGGCGGCATGCATGAGGATCTAAGATTGCAATCACTGGAAGGATTAGAAAAAATTGGCTTTGATGGAATGGCTATAGGAGGTTTAAGTGTTGGCGAACCAAAAGAGGATAAAACAAGGATTCTGCAATATCTTGCAAAACATTTGCCAGCTGAAAAACCCCACTACTTGATGGGCGTAGGCAAACCAGAAGATATTGTTGAGGCTGTATTTTATGGGGTTGATATGTTCGATTGCGTCTTGCCAACAAGGAATGCCCGCAACGGACAATTAATTACTTCATATGGTGTTTTAAATATTAGGAATGCTCCAAGCAAAGCGAAAGATGAGCCCATCGACTCTAGTTGTAAATGCAAGGTTTGCCAGAATTATTCCCAGGCTTACTTGAATCACCTTGATAAAACCAATGAAATGCTAGGCTCAATTTTAAACAGTTTTCATAATATCTACTATTATCAAAACCTCATGCAGGAAATTCGCCTATCAATTGAAACAGATTCATTCGCCAAGTTCATAAAAGACTTCTATAATATGCGACATTTGGACGTACCCAAGCATTTAATTTAGGGAGATTGCATGAACGAAGCACAGACTCAATTACCATGGTGGTTACCAGATCCTATTATTGTATTTTTTATAGGTTTCTTGGCGCTCATGTATTTTATGACCATCCGACCTCAACAACAGCGCATGAAAGCCCTTCAATCCATGATGGATGGACTTGAGAAAGGTGATGAAGTGGTTGCTGCAGGCGGAATCATTGGAAGGATTAAAGAAATTAAAGGTCCATATGTCTCTATAGAGGTAAGTGAAAATATTACCTTTAAATTACAAAAAACAGCTATTGCGAATACTTTGCCAAAAGGCACCATCGCATCTATTGACTAAGTAGCACCATGAATAGATTTTCAATCTGGACTTACGCATTTATTTTAATCGTGCTTTCGATTGGAGTGCTCTATTCATTACCTAATTTATATCCAGCCAAACCTGCCATTCAGATTGCTTATACAGATTCAGGTATGTCGGCAGACCAAAGTCTACTAGACCAAGTTACAAAGATTTTAGCTGAGAAAAATATTCCTGCTGAATCTGTGGGCTTGAAGAAAAATAACATAGTTGCAAAATTTACTTCTTTTGATGATCAGTTGGCTGGAAAAGCAGCCCTACAAAAAACTTTGCTTGATCAGGCAATTGTTGCCTTAAATTTAGAGCCTTCGACACCTCAATGGCTAAGAGATATTGGTGGCGGGCCTTTAAAGCTAGGCCTCGATTTATCTGGCGGCGTGCATTTTCTTTTAGAGGTTGATATTGATAGTGCGCTAGACAATAGGCTCGAGTCATTGCTTAACCAGTATCGTAAAAAATTTAGAGATGATCGAATCAATGTTGAAAGTTCTAGAAAAGATAATAAAGACTTGTTATTTGCCTTTGTCAGTGACGAAGATTACAACAAAGCTCTAAGAATTTTTACTGAGGACAACGTTACCCCTCTGGGCACATCTTTATATGATTTAAAACTTAATTCGGTAAGAAATCTAGTGGAGCTCGCATACTCTGATTCTGCTATTAAAGAGATTAGAGACTATGCTGTTGGCCAGAACTTAATGACATTAAGAAATAGGGTCAATGAGTTAGGCGTTTCTGAGCCAATAGTTCAGCGTCAAGGCAGCAGCAGAATAGTTGTTGAATTGCCTGGGGTTCAAGATACGACCGCTGCTAAAAAGATCATTGGAAAGACCGCCAATTTAGAGTTCAGGCTGGAAGCTAGCCCAACAACTTCAAGATTACGCAAAGAAGAATTTAATTATCAAGATGAGCGCATGGGGTCTGCTTACCTAGAAAAAAATATTATTGTTGCAGGCGAAAGAGTTACCAATGCAAGCTCAGGTTTTGATGAGAGCGGGTTTGCTCAAGTAAACCTTTCTCTAGATATGCAGGGTGGTCGAGCCATGCAAAAGGCAACCAGTGGGAATATCGGTAGGCGCCTAGGAGTGCTTTTCGTTGAACAAAAAAATAAATCAGTCCTTACCAAGGATGCAAATGGCAATGAGGTAATAGAACAATCATCTTACATAGAAAAAGAAATTATTAGTCTTGCCACAGTCCAAGATGTTTTAGGCACTGCGTTTAGAATAACAGGTGTAGGTTCCCCACAAGAGGCCAGTGAGTTAGCTTTGCTTCTTAGAGCAGGGGCTCTTGCAGCGCCTATGAAGTTTGTTGAAGAGCGAACAGTTGGACCAAGTCTAGGAAAAGAAAATATTGAGCTCGGAATCAAGTCTATTATTATTGGCTTGCTTTCCGTTATTACTTTCATGCTTTTTTATTATCGCTGGTTTGGCTTCGCTGCCAATATCGCTCTTTTTGCCAACGTTGTTTTGATCACAGGATTTATGTCATTGCTTGGTGCAACCCTGACACTTCCAGGCATTGCTGGTATTGTTTTGACCATTGGTATGGCCGTTGATGCCAACGTATTGATATTCTCTAGAATTAGAGAAGAGCTCAAAGATGGCAAGGATCCACAGACTGCTATCCAAGAAGGTTTTTCTAGAGCTTTTGTAACAATTGTGGATGCAAACGTAACAACCTTAATTGCATCAATTGTGCTTTATGCAATTGGAACTGGGCCTGTTAAAGGTTTTGCAATTACATTGTCTATTGGTATTTTAACTTCTATGTTCACAGCAATTATGGGTACCAGAGCAATTATTAATTTGATGTACGGAAATAAAAATATCAAGGAGCTAAGAGTTTAATGGACTTTAATATTCCTTTTATGAGTTATCGCAAGTTTGCGACCGTTGGTTCGTTGGTTTTGCTAGTTCTGTCTATCGGCTCTTTGGGATTAAAAGGTCTTAACCTAGGCCTTGATTTTAGTGGCGGTACTTTGATAGAGGTCTCCTATGAGGAGGCAGCAGATCTTGAAGAAATCCGAGACTTAATGTTTAACAACGGCTTTGATGATTTTCAAGTTGTTAATTTTGGTTCAAATTCTGATGTGCTTATTAAGGTTGCTGATAAAAATGGTAGCAGTCAGCTTGGCGATGTTATTTATAAATTTTTACAAGAAGCAGACCCTTCAACCGAGCTAAAACGCATCGAGTTTGTTGGGCCTCAGATAGGATCAGAGCTCAGAGACCAAGGTGGCTTGGGCATGTTAGTTGCACTTGGAATGATCCTGCTTTATGTGGCATTTAGATTCCAGTATAAATTTGCACTCGGAGCTGTTTCAGCATTGGCTCACGACGTAGTAATTATTCTTGGTTTGTTTTCTTTATTTTCATGGGACTTTGATTTAACCGTGCTCGCAGCCTTGCTTGCGGTGATTGGTTACTCGCTGAACGATACAATTGTTGTTTCAGACAGGATGAGAGAAAATTTTCGCGGGGAAAGAGGTTTTGAGCCAGAAGAAATTGTTAATCGCTCCATTAACCAGACATTATCCAGGACCTTAATTACATCTTTAACAACTTTGCTAGTATTGTTTGCCTTGCTGTTCTTTGGCGGCGATATGATTCGAGGGTTCAGTCAGGCCTTAATTATTGGCGTTTTAGTTGGAACCTACTCTTCTATTTACGTTGTTGCAAACATATTACTTGGTTTATCAATCACACAAGATGATCTTGCTATCCCAGAACCTGAAGGAATAGAATTTGATGACATGCCTTAGTTGGCTTTGTAATTTGGTTTAATGGCTTCAAGCATCGGTTTAAAGCATTTAGGAGTGGCACACAAATAGTGATCGCTGTTTTTATAGTCTGGATTTCCTAGAAAGTCACTTGTCAAAGCGCCTGATTCTTCAGCAATGAGCATGCCTGCGGCAATATCCCAAACAGCCAAGCCTTGCGCCCAAAAGGCATCTAAGCGGCCAGCAGCAACATAGGCTAGATCCAGCGCAGAGCACCCAGATCTTCGAATGGTTAGACTGTGTTGATAGAGGGCTCTGAAAGTAGCTATGTTATCAAAGGTATAATTTTGCGAATCATTTACATGGGATGTGTTGCCAATCAAGGAATCTTTCAAGCTTGAGCGTTTGCTGGCTCTAATTCTTTCTCCATTCAGTTCTGCGCCTTTTCCTCTTGAGGCGCTAAATTCTTCTCTTCTTGTCGGATCAATAATGACAGCATGCTGAGTTTGACCATTCACCACACACGCCAATGAAATACAGTATTGAGGATAGCCATGAATAAAATTAGTGGTTCCATCAATTGGATCTAAAATCCAAGTGGTTTCAGAGTTATTAATTTCATGCCCTGATTCTTCGCCAAGAAAATTATCTTCAGGATAGTATTTTTTAATTTCTTCAAAGACAAGGTCTTCAACCTTGCGATCAACTTCGGTCACATAGTCAGTAGGACCTTTTTTCATTACATCAAGTTTATGAACTTTCTTAACAGCAAATTCAAGCTCAGCGGCTCCAATATTTGCAGCAATGATGGCGACGTTTAGTAATGCGGGCTTTGACATGTCGCATATTGTACTGGAAATGACGATAATAGTTCCATGAATCCAATTAATACATTTGTACAAATTGTTTTGGTGGAAACCTCTCATCCCGGGAATATAGGTTCCGTGGCAAGAGCCATGAAGAACATGGGATTGAGCAACCTTGTTCTAATTAAACCAAAAAAGTTTCCTCACCAAGAAGCCACAGCACTGGCAGGCAATGCCACTGGTATTTTAGATAATGCACAGGTCTTTGATTCAATAGAAGAAGCCGTTAAATCTTCTAAAGTAATTTATGCAACTTCAGCCAGAGAAAGAAGCATTGAATGGCCAATCTTATCTGCGAAGGATGCTTCAGTAGAGATTCATCAATTGGCTGCTGAAAACATCAATGTTTCTATTTTGTTTGGTCGAGAGGATAGGGGGCTTACCAATGAGGAGCTTCAAATGGCTAATAAACATATAATCATTCCAGCTGATCCTGAGTATCCTGTTTTAAATATTGCTATGTCCACACAAGTTGTTTGCTATGAATTATTTCAAGCTTCTCAAAAAGAGCCTTTGGGGCCCTGGAAGGATTTTCCAGAATACACAGCAGAAGAGCTCAATTATTTAATCCAACACTTCAATGAAACAGTAGAGGCGCTGGATTTAGTTGATAAAAAAAACCCAAAACAAATCTTAACTAGAATGGAAAGAATGTTTAGGAGACTTTATCCTGATCAAATGGAGGGAAACTTTCTTAGAGGTTTTTTAAAGGCTGTGAATAAGAGGATTAAATAAAACTTTAAGTCTTTTCATTGGAGCTTTTAGCTTTTATAATTGCCGCAATCTAGTCCCGTTCGTCTAGAGGCCTAGGACACCGGGTTTTCATCTCGGCAACAGGGGTTCGACTCCCCTACGGGATGCCAATTTACTAAGAAGCCTACAACCGTAGGCTTTTTT